>SXGS01251550.1_pt1 | contig 12994 bp, 24 predicted proteins | sample 3174681 | NCBI WGS metagenome assembly SXGS01 (sample SAMN11356861, study PRJNA531348) | freshwater metagenome | isolation source: freshwater sample F1-80 | place: China: Fuxian Lake, Yuxi | collected 2017-12-25
GGGAGGGCCGTCAACTTGTATTTATATAAGTATCCCCTACCCCCATGGGGTTACCATAAGAGGTAGGGGTGTATATGGGTGGGTTAGCGTATATGTATTAGGCCCACTCGGTGAAGTGGTTGGTCTTACCATTCCACTTGTAAGCCCAGCTGTAACTGGTCATTTTGAAACTGACACTACCATTACCATTGTCAATCATCCGCTTGGTGTAGATCTTGTTACCAACTACACTAGGATCAGGCACACACTCGCCTTGCATAGTGCCAGTGTAGTTACGGTTTTGACCGATACTAACGAGGTTGACGGTTTTATTCTTTACGTTGGTAACCTTGTAGTAGTCGATATTGGTTTGGTCATAACCCCAAGAGGTGACGTAGATATCACCGATGTTGACAGTAGGCAGAGGTTTATTGACTAGAGTAACATCGGTAACTTTGAGGGTGATGTTATTGATACAGATATTACGATCAACAGTAGTACAATGTATAGTGCCATCACGTTTGACCTTCCAGACCTTTAGCTCAGTACCAACAGGTATGATGGTAAGGTTATTGTGATTGTATCCTTGGACGATCTGAATGTTATTGGTGACGGTATCGTTCTTTTTGATTTTGTTAGGCATAGTGTAGTAAATTATTAAAGTTATTGTTATTGTTGTATTACCCCGAACAAATTACTGATAGTCCTCCATACAAGGCATCTCAAAACGGTCTTCGTAAGCCATCTCTAAATAACGATCTTCGTTGAGAGCTTCTTCCCGATAATCGGGAGTGTAGAGGTCAGACAGTTCGTTTTGCGGATCAATCGTGTTGAAGTCAGCGTTCATTGTGGAAATATCCTACAGTACCCAGACCGAAACCACAAGCTTTTTTCAAAACTTTTTTTGATTACTCAGCTTGATCAATGCCCCAGAATCGGTCTTGGCAGTTTTGGCAGCAAGCACTGATCTTATACTCTTTTGCACTAAGAGCGTCACGAAAGTGTGTTGCTGGTTTACCACATTCGACGCATTGGTTACCGGCTAGTGCTAATATGGAACTACGTCCAAATAGCTTCATACTGAGATCTTCTTTGAATGATTCCATTGCGGTCATAGTGTTTATTCGTTTATTGGTTTATTGGTTCTGTAGATATGTGTCAAAGTCATCTACGTGAATGTTATTGATATTGATAGTGTATCCTTTATCAGTCATAGCTTTGTAGAAGGTATACATATCACAATCTTCTTCCAGATAGAACTTGTGACGTTTGAGTGGGGAATAAGTAGTAATGTTATCCCAAACACCGGCAACATCACGAACATCCTTTATTGGCACTTCCAACCAACTATGACCCGGATCATAAATACGAGTGTAGTTGCGGATCTTATTATCATTACTATAACGTTCAGTGAGAGTCATATTATTATTATTTATTCGTTACTATAGTCACCCGCTTCGTTTTGATTGTAGTCTTGAAAGTCATCTTCTCCACTACCATCACCAGACCAACCAGCAGTGTCACTACTGACACTATCTTCATAAGCAATATCTTCTGGGTCCATATTAATATTGTTTAGAGTTTAATTTCAAGAACACCCACACGATTTCCATTGATATCTTTGATAGGAGTACGAATAGGTCCAACTCCATCAAACACACAATCCAACACTTTTTCCTTCACGTTTTTCATTATCCGAGTAACCGCCATCAGACGATTATCTTCAAACTCGGCGTTTTCGGTATCAAACTCAATCGTGATCTTCATTGTGGAAATATCTTACAGGATTTTTAGAGAAAGTCAACAGTTATTTTTAACTACCCACGATTTACCGAATCGTAGCGACGAAGCTCATTCCATTGACCAATCGAACAAAGTAGCACTCATTGCGGTCGCTGTTCCAGCCGCTGAAGGTGAAATCCTTGTTGTTGTAGGTCAGCACTCGGTTGGTGATCCGCTTAACATCATCCCAGCCGTTCGGCACGCTGAAGGTGAGGAACTCACGGTTGTCACCCGGTACGGCGGAATACTCGACCTTGATCTTGTTGGAAGCGATAGAAGCAACGTTCATTGTGGAAATATCCTACACCCACCCAGCAGAAACCACAAGCATTTTCTGCAACTTTGTGCGTTAATGTTAACGTAACGTAGATAGGAGTTGGTCCCCCACCCTAGCTTGTTCAGCCGATCTGTAAAGACTTTACCAGGCTGAACCAGGAAGTCAACAGTTAAATGCAAAAAAATTGGGAGGGTGTGTTGACCCTCCCAACCAATCAAAGTGTCTGTATGAGGCCCCTAGGGCGTTCTGGCTACCCTTTAGAAGACATCTATTCCATCCAGCGTAGCCTCAACACCATCGGGACTGCGGCCATACATCACATCACTTAGAGCAAACCAGGCGCCTTCAGACCGGCGAGGACTGTTAGCAACATCTTGTTCCAATTGATTAACATATTCAGCCGTAACCTGCTTCCAACCAAATGATTGACACTGAAAATACTTACCATTAACACATACAATGTCATTAACACTCAGTGAACGTTTCTTGGATTCGATGAACATCTTGCACTCCATACCACTACCATGGTTCCACTCAGCAAATACACGTTCCAGATTGTCTTCAATCGACATATCATTGATAACGACGTAAGAGTAAACGGCTTCGTCAGGATAGATAACGTGAATGAGGTTCTTTTTCATTACCCCAAAAGAATAAACCCTTGACCGTTCAAAGTCAAGGGTTTTTTGTACTTTTTTTAAAGAATGATCAAGCAACAACCGGTTCAGCCGTAACAGTGGCGACTGCCTTGGTCTTGGCGAGGTTGGCGAGGTTAGCCTTGTACACCTTGGTATTGATGAAGATATTGGCAGGCTTGCCCTTCTTACCGGTCTGGACATTGCGAGGAAGCTTGGTATACTTGCCATTGGACAACCCACGAAGCACAGCGGCTCGGATGGTCACAAACTTGATATCAGGATTGAGAGTCTGAAGATCCTTGATAGTGAAGCTCTTGTTGAGGATCAACTTGAGATCCTTGGCAGGACGACCACGCTTGGCGGAAGTCTTGGTTGAAGTGGAGGTGATGTTCGAATCAGTGGAGACGTTGTTCATTACGTGTCTAATTTACCAGAGTTTGTGGCAGAATCAAGCTTTTTCTGAAAAAATCTTTTGGGTAGACCATATACTGAAATTATATGATATACCCACAACAAAAAACCAGCTAGCGGTATTATCCACTAGCTGGTTAACCTATTCAACTACTACTTATACCACAATGTATTCGGTGCTGGGACGACCCTTACCTTCAGCCTTTACACTACCATTAACCTTGATTACCCCATCCTTTTCCCACTGTTTGATGATAGGAAACAACACAGGTTGAGTCACTCCCAATACAGTCATCAGAAACTTAGCTGTAAACTTGGTACCCTTATTGAGAGTCATATCCAGCTTAATCTTCTTACTAGCTCCACGACGACCACGATTGCGAATACCAGTCTTGGCCGCTTCTTCCTTAGCATCTGCACTATCCTTAGCCTTAATCACAAGCTGATCAAATCGTTCTTCAGCTTGAGAAATAGTACGACAATCATAAGCAGTTTTACCAAAAGCATTAGCGCCTGGGTACTGTTCATATGATTCTTCTACAAACTTACCATTAGGCAACGGAGCGCCCTTAGGCACAACCTTTACAATAAACACTTCATAGCTACGAGGAGTACCATCACAATTGAATCGCTGATAGATAGCTACACCGTTTTCCTTGCGGATTTGAACGAACTTGTTCATTCCAACCTTGTCGTAGTTACCGGTGAATTCTTTTTGGAGCTTTTTCATTACGAGATACAGTCTACACTAGTTTTGGTGAAAGTCAACAGGTTTTTGCGATTATTCCGAGCGCATGTCTCGGTTGCTGATGCTATAGGTGGTTTCTTGGTATTTGCCAAGATCTTGATTAAGTTCAGCATCAGTGGATGGATCATAAATAGGCATAAAGTCTGGGTACTTATTGCGAATTTCTGTATGAATATCTTCAAGCATACTAAGCTTTGCTCTATAAAGAGCTACTGATTCAGCACTTGGAGTAGCTAAAGTGCTTACGTAGTGATTGAGTTCTTCAAGATATAGAGCATCTTGAGTTTGTTCTGCAAGCAGTTCAGGATCAATATTAGACATATTATTATATTAAATTTAGTTTAGATCACCCCAGCTATAATTTGAATAGCTGAACTTATTCTTGTTGCGCTTGTAGATCTTGTTGGACTCAATACGCTTGGTAATTGGCTTCAAGTCTCCCCAGGTTTTTCTAACTTTAATTTTCATTTTTATAATTTATCAGGAATTTTTTGAAAGTCAAGCACTTTTTAGCCGCTTTCAGCGCTAATAATTATGCTTTTTATAAAACTACGATATTATTTTATTTAAAGAAATTGGAGCTAAGGGATGGTTCGTTATCCATCTACAACAGGTTGATCCGATAACCATTCCGGTGTCCTGTGTTCTATCCCACTTCATCCATTGGTTATTACAGATGACTGGAGGCGTATTACTCGCTCTCTCCTCAGCATTAAAATTGTAATAGTGGATACACGATGACTACGTATCTCACCTCCTTGTGGAGGTCCGGTGCATTACTTCCGGTTATTTTCCACTTAAAATTGGTTTGTTAGCTTCGATGTCCGCATTTAACTGCCTGTATTATACCCCTACTGGTCGATCACCACCCGGTTCTTGGTTGGTCCCGTATCCATCTACTCATACAATACCATCTATAACTAACAAATTGTAGAATTGAGGAACTACTTTTGGACTATATTCCATAGTAACATCTGATGTTTCACAGGGTATTTTGGAGTCCGTTTCGTTTTTACCCTCAACTCTTTAAATATCTTATCAGACTTTTCTGACTTGTAAAGAACTTTTTCTAAAAATCTTTAAGATTGAGAGCGTGGATTCTCTTACCACTACTTAGGGCGGATTCCGCTTCCGTTCGGACTTCAACCGACTCTCTCTCAACCTTGAAACTAGTCTATCCTACCTCCCACCAAAAGTCAACAGCTTTTTTTAACTAATCAGCGTTTATTGACCGAATCATTTCAACATTGTCAACACCACCACTAAAAATGATGGTAAAGTTTGATTTTGACTCAGATAAACTTTGATCCTGTTGAGCCTGTGATTGTATAAAGTCATTCAACCACTTTTTAATGAGTGCGTCTGAATCACTCTGCACATTGTTTCCATCTTCAAAAGTGTTGATCCAAAATGTAATTTGATATGTTTTCAATCTTGATTCGTCATTCATCGTGGATATATCCTACACCAAGCCTCAGCAGAAGTCAACAGCTTTTTTTAGAAAAGTTGACCACTCCAACGCCTCACCTTGTGATCAACCACAAAACCATTGGTTGTAGTGATCTTGACGGTAAGCAGTTGATCCGGCTTACCAAAACGATTGGCGTTCTCAACGGCTAACACCTCATAAACATACATCCAAGTATCACCGCCAAACTGATAAACATCCTTACCCATCAGCACATCACCAACTTTGAAATTCATTGTGGATATATCCTACACCAGAACTTGAAGGAAGTCAACAGCTTTTTTCAAGAACCTCCAAAGAAAGTATAAACTTCACCCGGCTTGATTTCAGTCAGCCTATCCAGTGAAGAAGGTACATTGTGGCTCTGTTGTCTAATCAGCTTTAGTGCCTCTTCAGCGTTATTAGCAACTACCACAACTCCACCTCGCCATCCAAAATCACAATAATAAGTTTTCATCGTGGGTATTACTTATCTTTATTCAGAATATTAACATTATGAGTCTTAAACAAATAACCGCAAATCATATACACTCCAAACAACTGCCAATAGCCAATAGGCTTAAACCCATACATTTCAGGCAAAATAGCATTGTATAACCACATAATAATACCATTAGCAACAAAAATACCAACAATATATCCAATCAACTTATAAATCGGGTTAGTCATATATTTTATTATTATTTAGTTAGTTTAGTCAACTTCGTTAAGAGCACAACCTTCAACATCAACTTCAAAAGTACCCTCAATGTATTCACCATTTTCAGGCAACGGAACATCCGTAGAGTGAACAATATGGATAGCTTCAGCCAAACTATTAGCCTCAACCTCAACATAACCATACATCTGCCACACAACACCAATCTTGTAAGTCTTCATCGTTTTAATAGAATACCATCACCCACACCAAACGTCAAGGGGTTTTTCAAGATTACCCCAAACTTTTTTTGATTACTCACCGTGATCATATCCAAGCTGAACATTTCGGTACTTATCCAAAACCTCCTTGGTAGGCGGCTTGTATCCAGCCACACTACGGCCACACATCAACATCATATCAATAGTAGCAGATATCTTAATACCACTATCACGAAGTGCCTGTACATACACAGCCTCCAATAACTTACCCTGCTTGCTTCCAACCTTAACTTCAGCCTCACCAAGTACTTTCAACAACCGCTCCTGTAGAGTTTCAAATGTAATAGTCATATTATTAGTTTATTTAATTATTTAACTTCAGTAATAGCAACAATCAATCCAGTACGAGAATACACCAAATTAGCATACTTAGTAGCCATCTCCAATGTATCAAACACATTACCACGCCTAAACCACACCTTGTATCGCTTGTTCATCGTGGAAATATCCTACCCCATTCATCTGGAAAAGTCAACAACTTTTTTTAATTACTTAACTGACTCGGTTACCCAGTTTTTACATTCAGACTTGGTACCTGTAAATACAGGAGTTTGATAAGAAGGACTTCCAACTGATTCATAAACCGTGTACGTTGGAAGCATATTGACTTTGGTATTAGCCCACTTTTTGGGATGGTTTATCCATTCTCCAGAGTAACTTCGATCCTGTTCAATATGAAAACGTCGTTCTGTATTCATCGTGGGTAATACTATATCAGCTTTTTACAAAATGTCAAGCCCCAATCAGACTTTCCCGCGCGGCATAGTTCACTCCCTCCGTGGGACTCCAATACAAATCCCGCTCAATCTTCAACCCAAACGGCCCACGAAGCCTCTCAAACGCATCCAGACTGTCAATGCCGCCCCATTCCACGCAACCCATTCCGAGGTCAGCATATCCATACAGAATACCATCCTCCATACCAGTGATCAACCAGGTAGCTTTGCCCCACGGAGTGAACAGCTTGCAAATCGGGGTTTCGTTGTCATAACCAGCCTTGGTCAACGTCTTCTTGAGTTCAGCAGTCAGTAGCTTCATCGTTCAAATAGATTACCACAGCCAACCAGGAAGTCAACACCTTTTTTAGCTTATTCAGGCTTTTCCGGCAGCTTCACATCCTTGATCCAACCAAGGCTGATAACACCTAAAATCGTACACATATCGCCCAAAACAGTGCCACTAAACACAAATGCAGCCCCAGCCGTCGCAATGGCTGGCGTGAAAACCTTAACAAGAGCTGCGGTAACCAAAATCCAATACTTGAGTTTATTCATCCCCACCATCCTACCATAGCTTCGCCAGATGTCAAGCCCCCAATCTTTTCGCCACTTTTAGCTTGTGGTCTGCGCCAGCTCTGGTATAGTGTACACAAGATCGGCTGACAGCCAGGGTAGGGGACCAAGCCCTACCCAAATTGCGTTATAACGTTACCGTTACAGAATCGTTTATAGGCGATCTTGATTTCCCAAGCCATATCTACGCTGCAGCCTCTCAATCAAACCATCACCTAGCAGCCTTTCTGCGCAACCAAAGAGGCTGCCAACCTTTCGGTCAACAGCCCCAATACAATGAACACTTCCAACCAATCGTTTTTGTTGTTGTGGATGTAGATGTACGATAACACCTACGAAGATCAAATCATATGTTGCAATGGATGATACTCCACTTGCTTACGTACATATGTACACTTTGCCAAATCAACCGGTTCAATCACATACATCTTATTGTCAAATCGAACCAAACAATAATTGTATCGATACAATGCACTATCATTAAACAACAACGACCCAAACATATCTTTGATCGTACTAATATCAGGTACATCAAATACCTGACGCAAATGATCAAAACTCTGTCGAACACGATCCGTAGATGACGGATACTTTACTGCGAGTACTTTAGTCATATATTATATAAATTAAGCAATACGAACACTATAAGTCAAATCACCATCATTAAGACATTCCAGATTGTTCAACTTACATTGAACACGTTTACAAGCTTCTTCCTCAATAGTACCAGCAGCAAACATAACCTTCTGTATACACTTGGTCTTACCATTAGCACGATGAATACGACCCAGTGCCTGAAGAAGATTAATAGCACTGTAACTAGGACTGATAATAGCACCACGAGCAAAATTACCATTCAAATCGTGTAAACTAACACCAGCATTTCCAGCAGCCAAATTAGCAATCATAATTCGTTTAACATCACTCTGAAATTGATCAATATCAGCATTACGAACCTTATCAGATTGTCCTCCAACAATCCTAGCAATCTTACCATCAAACTTTCTATTCTTAGCCAACTGTTTCTCAATAGCCTCAACAGTGTCAGTGAAATTCACAAACACAACAGGACTGATACCCTCATCATACCAATCTTCAATCATTTCAACCATAGTGGGTACCTTCAACAATTCAGCCATACGACGAGCTTTAGTCATAATAGCAAAGTGATGTTGACTATAATTGACACTGGATTCCTCCAAAGCAGCCAATTCAGACTCCATCTGTTGATATACCCGATTGATCTTATCGGTATTGGTACCCATATCAAAACATTCAGCCATAATATGGTTGTCAGGAAAGATCTTGTCAAACATCTTTCGAGTCATACGGCTACTAACCTTATACAGATTAAATAGCTTATCGTGAATATTAGACATAGCCTCTACAGTCTTTTGACTCTGTAGATCAATCTGAAATCCACCATATCGTCCAACATAAGCACCACTATCAGTGATAAACTGACGATAACTAGTGAGATTATGAAGAGTAGTAGCAAAACCAAACGCTTTCATCTCCAACGGATTGGTAGCAGCAGTAGCACTAAGCAACAATGACTTATAACCATCCATCTTCAACTTAATAAGAAAATCACTGTTCTTGCTGGTACTAGACTTACACTTATGTACTTCATCCAGAATAACCAAACTATTCTTGGGGAAGTTAATAGTATAATCACTAGGACCATTATCTTTACCATCTTTAAATGATAAATGTTCAGTGTTACCCCGAATCAATTTCTCATAGTTAATCAAACAATGAGCCTTAATACCAAAATAACTCAAGACCGTGGTCCAAGCAGGTATCATAATCTTGGGACACACAATAACCACTGGACTATTAAGATTCTTAGCAATCCAAGCAGCTACATACGATTTACCCGTTCCCGTTTCAGATTGATCACAAGCAACACCATTGATGTACAAACTGTTAAGCATATTAACAGCGTGCTCCCGTTGGGGAGGAAGTAAAAGTTCAACGTTCATTGTGTAAATAGATTATCACGACCCAAGTCAAACGTCAACACCTATTTTTAGGTATTTTCGTCATCCTTAATTTTGAATGACACCGGAGCACGAGCAGCCAACACCACCTTGACCACATTGTCACACAACACCTTCACAAATGCTACACATAGTGAATAACCCAACACAATTAATATAATAAACATAATATAATTGGGTACACTCTCGGTAATAGTCTTAAACAATACAGTCAAATCAGTATTCATCTTATATAACAAGTATAGGGGATATACCCCCATTTGTCAAGCAACAACCGCTTTCTTCTCAATCTCACTCAGTTTATCAGCGGGTATTTCACTGATAATCTGTTTACTATACTTGGGAAGCTTCTTGAAAGCTATAGCCAACTGTTTGACACTAAGGGTACGACCCTTGTTGATTTGTTCTGCAAAACTACTAAGAATAAAAGCATCAGTACCATTAAACCCAATACCATTGTCGTGACCAGTGATTTGAGCAGCCTGTTCATCAGCAGTCTGACGTTGCCACAACTTCACAATGGCTCGTTGAGCCCAAGCGGGATTGGTAGAGAGTTGAACCTTGACGTACTCGGTAACAGCGGGGTTGATCTTCATCGTGGAAATATCCTACACTACCCACAGGAAAAGTCAACGGATTTTTGTACTTTTCTTCAACTTTTCTACGTTATCGTTAAAGATTCAGAATACCCCCTGGTACCCTACCCTGGCTCCTTTCAGCCGATCTGGAACCTACTGTACCAGAACGACCTGGGAAGTCAACAGCTTTTTTTAAAATTAAACCAATCCCCATACAATAGATACTAATATAATCCATTTCCAACTAATATCACTACCAGTGATCTTTTTATATACTAATATAAACCACAGTACTGTAACTATTGTATTTGCTGATATAGACATATAATATTAAACGAGGGTTTTATATAGGATCACCCACAACCTTTCTTATTTATAAACAGTTACTTACAAACCTCTGGGGTCAAATCACTCCATCCACCCTTACCGTAGGTATTACGATACATCCACTTACCATCTTCAAACAAATACTGATAATCAACACCACTACCAAAGTGCTCATACTCACCCAGATCTTCAAAAGTCCTACTATCAGTTCCAGTATCACCACGATCCCTTCCATAAGCAACACACACTCCCTTTTGAGGTTTATCAAAGGTGTGACTGTTGTTATCACTATACAACTTCTCACACAACTGACTCAAATCACCCAAATCCATCAGTTCATTGACAATACCCACGTTGTTGTAATGATTCAACAACATCTTACCCACATACTCAGGATATCCATCCCAATGACAATAGATACCAGTAATAGAACCATCTTGATTGACAATAGCGATATTAGAACGAGTAGCCATATGTTTTATTTAATTACAGAACCAGTTTATCAGCTTTTTCTAAAAAGTCAACAACTACTTTTAGTTACTCAAAATCGTGCAAATACCTCAACAGAATAAGGAGTAAATACCACAACACCATCTTCAGTTGCTTCCCATTGAGTACCAAATCGTTCCAGTTCATCAATAAGATTCTGAAAGTCACTAAATTCATTGCTACTAGCAATCAAACTTTTGTTGCCGGTAACACACACAAACAATTTATACTTCATATATCTATTACTTAGCCCCCAACGTATTAGGATAAACCACAGCTAATTGTACCGCCTCCATTGCATCATTCATATCCCACGTATGATACAAAAACTTAGCCTTATCACCAATACCCACATAAGATCTCCAAGCATTACGATCACTCTTACTATCAGTAGGCTTATAGATAAACCCAACAATCTCACCATTAATCGTTCCACTATACAAATTGGGAAGACTTTGATTCTTCACTCGGGTAAATACAACCTTATTCATTGTTTTAATACTTTATCAGCTTTTTATAAAATGTCAAGCCCCAAAAATCAACTTTCCAACCACAATCACCAGATTCACAGCTGCGACCAACATCGCAAACGCAATCCAGCCCATAATCAGCATCAACGCCGTATCAAGATCGTTCTTCATCGTGGACAATAGTCTACCAGAGAATTCCTGGCTGTCAAGCCTCAATCCGCACATCCCTACCATCCACAAACCGATAGTTCACCGGATCCTCACTCTCAACAGCCCGACCATCCTCCGGCACCCACCACCGCATCCGCAGCGCCATAACGCTACCAAACGCTTCCTTCTGGGTCGCAAATCGAAGGGCGTTACCAGCCCACTTACCATCCACCAGCACTTCAGGTTTCCAACTCTTGGTTTTCATCACGGACAACAGTCTATCAGGAATTCCCAGGTTGTCAAGCCCTACCCTCACTTTACACTTTTTTTAAAATAAAGCTTGAGGTCTGCGCCAGAGCTGGTACACTAGTTCTGTCCCTGAGGGATGCTACGGGCCGACAGCTACAAGGCCGAACCGCTGATAAACCAGCCAGGGTAGGGGACCGACACCTACCCAAATTCCTTTATCGTTATCGCACATTGTTGCAAATAAAGCTTGACTTTGCCGACGATTCGTGGTATACTAAGGTACACCCCCCCTGCGTGCATACCGTTACCGTTAACGCACTTTTTCAAAGAAAAGGCTTGAGGTTTGACTGGCTCCATGGTAGAGTATTTACAAGATCGGCTGGAAAAGCTAGGGTAGGGGACCAGAGGCTGCGTGCGTTACGTTACCGTTAACGTGATAAATTAGTGATATGTCACTGATTTACCACATATTGCTGTTTATTGACCCCATTGATACTATTAACAAACGTTATTAATATACATAATGCCTATTACTAGTATATACCATTAACGTTAGTGTTTGACGTACCCCCGGCTATTGTGGTATTGTTGTAGTTAAATAACGTCGTACTCCCCCTATTCTATCATAACACAGTGTTGACGCATGTCAAACATCTTAGCTTATTATATTTTGGGGATAAAACGCCTGTGGAACAAGTAGAGTGACTTATGATATGGCAATGTAGTAGACGATCTTATGACAAAACTAAATAACTTGACAAAAGCGTAATGGATGTTGTCAAGTGCTAAATTTGATGTGGGTAAACGAGACGAAGAAAAAACAGCAATAACCACATGCACCATATACACATATGCTGCGCCTTGTTAAAAAAAGCACCAAAGCGCTACGAAAACGTGATATAGTGCTTGCTATGCTTATAAATGTTACAATTAATCGCTTAATTAATTAACATATATACAAATGTGTATGTTGGTTGTAATATCGTGTATTGGTGGCAATACAACGCTGTTGAGCAAAAATGTCAATAGTAGTGAATAGTTGAATAAAGGGAGGTTATGGGAGAAATAGTATTTTATAAGCGATGGTGTGTATGATGTGGGGTATATGAGGTTATAGGTACTTGTGGTACTATAGTAGTGGTACTGGGTGTTGTGAACTTATTAAAAAGCGAGGGGGGGTGTTGTGAACTTAAAAAAGCGAGGGGGGGAGGTAAA
>SXGS01763142.1_pt1 | contig 12994 bp, 9 predicted proteins | sample 3174681 | NCBI WGS metagenome assembly SXGS01 (sample SAMN11356861, study PRJNA531348) | freshwater metagenome | isolation source: freshwater sample F1-80 | place: China: Fuxian Lake, Yuxi | collected 2017-12-25
GCGACTGACGCGCGATCTCAGCGTTTGGCGGCGATAACCATGCTGTAGGGCGTAGCCACATGCGCGAGCCAGCGCAGCGGTGGCAAGGCCCGAATCAGGCGAACGACGAGCGCCGCGGGCGCGCTCTTGCGATCAAGGTCGATCCAGTCGAAATGGTCAGAGCCCTTGAGACCAAGCCCATCGAGGGTTGAGATGAGTTCATAGGGCGAGAACCAATGCACCGCTGGATATGTCGCATGATTGACTAGTTCCGGGCGGGTCGTGACGGCCAGTCGTTCGTAACGGCGTTTCAACCATGACGGGTACCAGCTGTAGGCCGGCAGTTCGAACTCCATCTGTCGCGGGCAAAGACGGTTGGTCGTGCTCACGAACAGCACGCCGCCCGGTCGCAGTACGCGCGCGGCCTCGGTCAGGCAGGGACGCCAATCCGCAACGTGTTCGAGCAGCTCCGGCATGAGCAGCACGTCCATCGTGCTGCTCTCCCAGGGCAGCGCTGTGGCGGTGCCTGCGCGAAAGTCCACGTCCAGCCCCATGTCCTTCCCGCGACGGGCAGCGATCTCGAGCAGTGACGCGTTGATGTCGAGGCCGTGCACGCGATGTCCACGCCGTGCCCAAAGGAAACATTGTGTGCCCGCGTTGCATCCGACATCGGCCACCGACAGGCCATCGACGGGTAGTCCCAGCGACCTGCGGACACGCAGCATGAGGTCGATGATGCGTTCGAAGCGTTCGAGCGTATCGGACGACACGCTTTTCTTCTCGTAGTAAGCGACGAACGGATCCGGAACGTTGGGGTCGGGATGACGGCGAGTAGGTGATTCCACAGTCGAGCCAGTTAGTCGGACCGGAGCGGTCGTTGCAGCCTTATAGACGCGGTACCGTCTGCCCGCAACCGAAACGCTCCCACGATGACTCGCCCACCGGCTAACATAAGCGACCGGTGCGTGTGCGGTGGTCGGGTTCGGTGCGTGACCCCCATCGACGCAAGATCGGGGTGTGCTCGTCTAGGATGCCGCACGCAGGTGCCGGAATAGCGCCGGTCGGGCGGGCTTCATGGCGTGGCTCGCAGCAGAGGTCCGCCTCCGGGCCAGGAACGACAGCGATGATCGGTCGATTGAACGGACGAGCGCAAGATCGCATTGGCGCCTTGTTGCCACTCGTCTTGCTCACCGCACTGCTCGGCGCCTGCCGGCCCTCACCCGAGGTCCTCTGGCAGCGCGCCGATGCGGCACTTGGCAGCGGCGATTTCGCGGCCGCCAGTATCGACCTGAAGAGCTTGTTGCAATCGCAGCCCGACAATGCAGCTGCGCGCGCCGCGCTCGCGCGCGCAGCCCTCGCTCTCGGTGATGTGGCGTCCGCTGAAAAGGAAATACGCCGCGCCCTCAGCCTCCAGCCTGCCACCGAACCCGGGGACGGCCGCCAGTTGGTCCTGGCTGAGGTCCTGCTCAGCCAGCGCCGCTACGACGACGTCCTCAAGATCATCGCGGATTTCAGTGCTGCCGATCCGGCTTCTGCCGGGGATGCCCTGATGCTCGCAGGCCGGGCTTTCGAGGCCAAAGGCGACGACGCTTCGGCCGAGGCCCGCTTCCGCGCGGCGATCGGCAATGACGCCCGTAGGTCGGCCCCCCGCGTTGCGCTCATCAATCTGCTGTTTCGCGCGAATCGTCTGGCCGAAGGCGACGCGCTCATCGCCGAGGCGCTGGCACTCGACGCCGACGATATCCCTGCACTCGTGCTGCAGGGGCGCCGGTTGATCGAGACACGCGGTGTTGCCGCTGCCGAAACGCATTTCACTCGCGTCCTCGCCCGCGCCCGGGGTCCCGACGCGGAAGCCGAGGTGCTGGTCGGCCTTGCGGAAATCCAATTGCAGAGAGGACGTCTCGACGAGGCTGACAAGAGCATCAAGCGGCTTGAGGAGATTACTCCGGGCGGTCTGCTCGCGTACTTTCTGCGCTCGCGGCACCGTGCGCAGCAGGGCCAGTATGCTGATGCCATCGCGCGTCTCCAGCAAATTCTCAAGGCTGATTCTGAGTTTCTGCCTGCCGAGCGATTGCTTGGGACGGTCCAGTACCTCAACGGCAACTTCGAACAGGCGGCGATGCACATTCAACGCGTCGTCAGCAGGGGCGCCGATCCGTTCCTGTCGCGACTGCTTGCCGAGTTGCGCTTGCGGCAGAACAAGCCCGAGGAGGCGCTGCAGACGCTGCTGCCGATGATGCGGGAGAGTCCGGGCGCCGCTTTTGACCAGGGTCTCCTGGTGCTTGCCGGCCAGGCGAGCCTGACGCTCGGTGATCATGGCGGGGCGGGTGAATATTTTCGTCGTGGCCAGGAGCAATTTCCCGACGACGAGCGATTCCGGCTGGGCGAGATCAGTGCGCGCCTGGCGAGCGGCGATACGGCCACCGCGCGCACCATGCTCGCGAGCCTGCGTGCGTCTACCGCGAACCGGCTGGCACTCGATTATCTTGGTGTGGTGACCGAGCTCGCGGAGCGCAAGTTTCCGGCTGCGGAAGCGCTGGAAAAGCGACTGGTCGACGAGAATCCCGACGTCACCTGGTCGCACCTGCTGTTGGCAACCGTGCACGTGGCGCAGGAAGAATTCGATGCCGCGCGCCGGGAGTTCGAGCGGGTCATGCAGATGGAGCCCGCCAACAAGGAAGCGCTGATCAACCTGGCCCGCCTGGACTTTCGTGCTGGCGATGACGTTGGCGGCGAGGCTCGCCTGCAGCAGGTCATCGAGGCTGATCCGGACGACTTCCGTCCGCGGTTGTTGTTGAGCGAAGCGCATCTCGTCGCTCGCCGGTACAACCAGGCGCTCGACCAGGCGCGTGCGGCCATGCAGCTCGCGCCGGACTCGCCGGTCACGCTCAACCTGCTCGCGCGCGCGTCTGCCGCCAATGGCCGCTGGGACACGGCGCGCGAGAGTTTCGCGCGAATTACCTTGCTCGATCCGAAGAATCCGCGCGCTTGGCTGAATCTGGCGCGCGCAACAGTGGCTGCCGGAAAGTCGAGCGGCGTCCCGGACAGCCTGCTCACCGCCATGGCTCTCGCGCCCCGCGACCCCGTCGTGCTGATGACCGCAGGCGATCTGCATGTGGAGCTTCGCGACATTCCCAAGGCACTCGAGAGCTATCGAACCGCGTGGCGAATCGAGCCGAGCGGGGACGTGGCCATCCGTCTCTGTCGGGCCGAGCTGGCCAAGCGCACTGGCGACGTGTGCGCCGAGCTCCGCACCTGGGTGACGAACCAACCGGATGACTTGGGTGCGCGGCTTTTCAAAGCGACAGTCCACCAGGGCCAGGGCGACGCTGCTGCCGCCATTCGCGAGTACGAGATCGTGTTGTCACGCGACCAGCGGCAGGTGCAGGCCCTGAATAATCTCGCGTGGCTGCTGTTCGAGAAGGGCGATCCGCGGGCGCGCGAATTGGCCGAACGTGCGCTTGCCATTCAACCCGAGTCGGCCGCCGTACTCGATACGCTTGGCTGGATCGTCCTGCGCACGGGCGACAAACGCCGCGGACTCGAGCTCATCACCGCAGCCGCCAGGCGCAGCCCGCGGGATCCGGAGCTGCAATACCACCTCGCAGCTGCCATGGCCGACAATGGTGACAGGCCACGCGCACAACGAACTCTCGACACCTTGCTGGAATCGGATGCGCGCTTTGCGAGTCGTGAGGCGGCGGAAAGGCTGCGGCGTAGTCTCGCTGTGGCGCCGCAGACCGGCAGCTGATGCAGATCCGGGAACTTGGCTCCGCAGCTGAATGTGTCAAGTGGGACGCATTCGTGCAGTCTCAGGCGGATGGCACCTTCTTCCATCTGTCGGGGTGGCGCCAGGTCATTGCCGAAGCGTTCGGGCATCCGACGCACTTCCTCTACGCTGCCGAGGGGGAGCGAATCGTCGGCGTTTTGCCGCTGGCACAGGTGCGCAGTTTCCTGTTCGGCAACAAGCTCGTGTCGCTGCCTTTCTGCGTGTACGGCGGCATCGTTGCTGCGAACGAAGCGGCTCACGCGGCGCTCCTTGCCGAAGCAGGGCGGCGTGCACGCTCGCTAGGTGTTGATTACCTGGAACTGCGCAACCGCGCAGCGACCGGAGATCTGCCGACGGTGTCGCGCTATGTGACGTTTCGCCGTCGGCTGGATCCCGATCCGGAAGTCAATCTGCTGGCCATTCCGCGCAAGCAGCGGGCAATGATACGCAAGGGTGCGGCCAAGCAGCTCGAAGCCCGATTCGATGGCACGGTTCAGGAGTTTTTCCGCATCTATGCGGAGAGCCTGCGCAACCTTGGCACGCCGGTTCTGCCGCTGCGGTACTTCGAGACACTGCAGCGCGTGTTCGCGGATCGTTGCGGTGTCATGACCGTTGGCATGCGCGGCGAGCGGGCGTCAGCTGCCGTCCTGAGCTTCTATTTCCGCGATGAGGTGCTGCCGTACTACGGTGGTGGCACGGCGAGTGCGCGCGAGCACCATGCGTACGACTTCATGTATTGGGAACTGCTGGTGAACGCGCTGTCGCGCGGTTGCGCCGTGTTCGATTTCGGCCGCAGCCGGCAGGGTACGGGCTCGTATCGCTTCAAGACGCATTGGGGATTCGAACCTGAGCCCCTGCACTACCAGTACGACCTCGTGCGGCAGCAGGAACTGCCGAATGTGACGCCTGACAATCCCCGCTATGCGGCGATGATCGGCCTGTGGCGGCGTCTGCCGCTTGGCATCACGACGGCGATCGGTCCGCTCCTGGCGCGGAACCTGGGCTGAAGCGACGTGCGCCAGCACGAACCTGCGACCGCCTCGTCTCGAGCACTGCCCGATGACTGGCTGGCCGCTGGGCTGATGTTGGCCGCAAGCGTCGCGGTGCTCGCCATGTACTTCCCGACTCTGCGCGCCATGGCGGAGATCTGGGCGCGCTCCGGCAGTTTCACACATGGCTTCCTGGTGCTGCCGATCGCAGGTTGGCTGCTTTTTCGTCATCGCCACGCAATCAACGCCACGACGCCCCGCGTCTGCTACCCGGGGTTCGTTGTACTGGCACTTTTGGCGGTTGCCTGGTACCTGGCTTACAGCATCCGCGCTGATGTGGCGGCGCAGGGTGCCATGATGCTGATGAGTCCGGCGCTGGTTTTGGCCGTGCTCGGCCCTGAGGTGCTGCGCGCGACGCTGTTTCCACTGGGATTTGCCCTTCTTGCGGTACCCGCCGGCGAGTTCCTCACGCCGGCGCTGATGGATATCACGGCGAGCGGCAGTGTCGCGCTGCTCGTGCTGAGTGGCGTGCCGGTGTATCGCGACGGCTGGCTGATCAGCATTCCCGAGGGCAACTTCCACGTGGCGGAAGCCTGTAGCGGAATCCGTTACCTCGTCGCCGCGCTGACCACCGCCATCCTGTTTGCATGGTTTTTCTTCCGTACGGCAAAAAAAATTATACTTTTCATCGTCTTTACGGCCATATTTACCGTACTGGCTAATGTCGCGCGAGCTTATATAATCATCATGCTGGCGCGCCTGTCAGACATGCGTCTCGCGGTCGGCGTGGATCACTTCATCTACGGATGGTTTTTGTTTTCCATACTGCTGGTGGTGGTGTTCCTGGTGGGACTGAAGTACGCAGATGCCATGACCGCGGCCCCCGGTGAGCCAATTGCCACGACTTTTCGCCGGCGGATGTTCGCTGACACCGCGCGTTTTGGTGCCGCCGCCGGTGGAGCCTTTTTGCTGATTGTTGCCGCCCCCGTTGCGGCAAGCCGGATGCACCTCGCCGGGCCTGCCGCGGGTGCGCCATGGTTGCCGGTAGTGATCGCCGGCCGAGATATCGGGCCAATTGCCGATGCGCCGGAATGGCTGAGGTCTGCCGCAGGCCTCGATGCCAACCTGGTCGGCTACGGGACGGGTGGCGAGGGCCTGGAACTGCTCGTGCTGCGTGCCCGCGATTCGGCAACAGACGTCGGCGGATTGCGCGATTACCTTGCCGAGGAAGGCGTGACGCTGGTGTCCGATGACCGTGAGCCCGACGCCGATTTTCGACGGATGCAGCTCGATGTCGGTTCACGCCGCCTCCTGATCGGCTATTGGTTCACGGTGGCCGGACAGCAAACTGCGAACCCGGTCACCGCGAAACTCCGGGAAGCCATCACAATACTCAGTGGGGAGCACCAAAGGCCGGCGCTGATCGCAGTGGCGCTGGAAACAAACAAGCTCGACCAGCCCGTTGCAACGTTTCGCAGGCTAGTCACTGCTGCCATGGACGCCGTGAGTGCATGCCCGATGACTGAAAAGGCGGACCCGGCTCCTGGTGCATCATCGGACCGTTGCCGCCGGCCAGCGGCAGCACAAACAGGGTGAAGGGAGATGACTATGGCGATTAGATTGTTGGTGGTTCTCGTGTTGCTGGTGAATGCCGCAGCTTGCGCGACCTCTAGCGAGCCGGCAGCACCTGTCGTGCCGAGTACGGCGCAGTACCTGATCGGTCCCGGCGACCAACTTGAAATTTTCGTCTGGCGCAATGAGGAGCTCTCTGTGTCGGTGCCGGTACGACCGGATGGGCGCATTTCCACGCCGCTGGTGGAGGACATGCAGGCCGTTGGCAAGACGCCGACGCAGCTCGCCCGTGACATGGAAACGGCGCTCGGTGCCTTCGTGAAGTCACCCCAGGTGAACATCATTGTGCAAGGCTTCGTCGGCGCGTTCTCCGAACAGATTCGTGTGGTGGGCAAGGCCACCACGCCAAAGGCCTTGCCCTACCGCCGCAGCATGACCGTGCTCGATGTCATGATCGAAGTCGGTGGGCTCGCCCCGGGCGCGGCCGGCAACCGTGCGCGAATCATCCGCCGCGCCGACGGAGCAACGACCGAGATCCGCGTGCGGCTCGACGATCTGCTCAACGACGCCCGCATGTCGGAAAACGTGGAAATGCTGCCCGGCGACGTCCTCCTGATCCCCGAATCGAGGCTGTAGGGCGCACGCCATGGCGACGGCATTACCCGAGCGGGCTCCCGATCTTCACGAAGTTGCGGACTTCGCGCGCAGTCTCCTGTGGGGCTGCTGGCGCTTCCGCTGGTATGCCTGCGCGGCTGCATGGATCGTCGCGTTAGGGGGTTCGGTTCTCGTAATGATGCTTCCGGACGTTCATCGTGCCTCGGCACGCGTCTACGTCGACACGCAGAGCACGCTGCGACCGCTGCTGCAGGGGCTCGCGGTCAACAATGACGTGCTGACCGACGTCAACATGATGGTGCGCGCGGTGCTTAGCCGACCAAACCTCGAGCGCCTTGCGCGCGAGACCGACCTGGACATCGGCGCGAGAGACCCGGCTGCCTTCGACGCGCTTATCAATCGTCTGCAGGCGAGCATCGAGCTCAGCAAGGACGGGAACAACATCATTCAGGTCGCCTACGAGGACAACGACCCCAAGAAGGCGCTCGGCGTCGTCACTGCGTTGCTCAATGGCTTCATCGAGGGCTCGCTCGGTGAAAACCGTTCCGATGCCTCTCTCGCCCAGCGGTTCCTGCGGGAGAAGATGAAGGACTACGAAGTGCGGCTGAACGAAGCAGAGGCGAATCTCGCCGAATTCAAGCGCAAGAACGTTGGCCTGATGCCGGGCGACGGCAGCGATTACTACAGCCGCCTGCAGGTAGAACAGGGCAAGCTCCAGGACATCGACGGCCGCATGCGGGCCGCGCGCAACCGCAAGCTTGAATTGCAGCGACAGATTGAAGGCGAGGAACCGGTCTTCGGTCTCGTGCCAGCAGACGAGACCGCCCAGTTGGCGACCTCGCCGCAGGACCGGCAGATCGCTGCGTTCGAGCAGCAACTCACCGAGCTGCGGCTGCGGTACACGGAGACTCACCCCGACATCGTGCAGATCAAGCGCACCATCGAGTCGCTGCGGGCGGAGAAGGAGAGCAGCCGGCGTACCACCGGGCCGGCGACCAAGGCCTACTCGCCGCTTGATCTCAATCCGGTTTACCAGCAGATGAAAATACAGCTGTCGCAGGCCGACGTGGAGCTTGCGCAGTTGCAGGCCGAGTACGGCAGCCAGGCAGCCATCGTCGGCGACTTGCGCCGTCGTGTCGACACGGTTCCGGCCATCGAGGCGGAGCTGAGCCGGCTCACACGCGACTACGACGTCACCAAGAGCCAGTACGACGAGCTTCTTCAGCGCGTCGAGTCGGCGCGGCTGTCCGAGGATGCTGAGCAGAGCAAGGACGACATCACCTTTCGGGTGATCGACCCGCCCGCGGTTCCGGCACTTCCCATTGGGCCGAACCGGCCACTGCTGCTCACCGGTGTGCTCGCGCTTGCCTTCGCAGCAGGCTTCGGCGTAGCGCTGGCAATGAATGTAATGCGGCCGGTCTTCTATGTCGGGAAGGAGCTGCAACGCCGATTCGGCGTGCAGGTGCTCGGCACGATTCGCATGGCCCGGACCGATCTCGAGGAACAGGCCGAGCGCCGTTCAGCGCTGCTCGTGTTCGGTGGTGCCGGCGGCATTGTCGTCGTGTACCTCCTGCTCATCGCATTCGCAGCCCAGCCGCTCGCTACGGCAGTCGGTGGCTGATGGGCATCATCGAGAAAGCCATGGGTCGCCCGCAGCCGGATCGCCCGGAGCCCCCGCCCGCGTCACCGCCGAAGCGGCCGCTGCCTGTGCGTTACGGCGACGCCGCGGGCCTGCCGGTCGCCAGCGTGCCGCCGATTCCGATCCGCGCTTCGCTGGCGTACGAGCAGTTTCCCGCGCTGGCGCGCGACTTCCGTTTCCTCAAGCGGCCGGTTCTGGCGCGCGTGTTCGGCTTGTCCCGCAGCACCAGCAAGGCGGGCAATCTGGTCATGATCACCAGCGACATGCCCCAGGCTGGCAAGTCCTTCGTATCGCTGAATCTGGGCGGCAGCATGGCGAGCGAGCAAATGACGCGCGTGCTGCTCGTCGATGCCGATCCGGTGCGCCATACGCTCAGTTCCAGGCTCAACATCGACTCGCGGCCGGGCCTGCTCGAGTTGCTGGCGGGCGAGGTGAACGGACTCGGCGACGTGATCCTGCCGACCGATGTGCCGTCATTGTTCGTATTGCCCGCAGGGCAGCCCCGGGCCAACGCGACGGAGCTTTACTCCAGCCCCAGAATGGCGGAGATCCTGCGTTCTCTGAACGACCCCGACCTGGTCGTCATTCTCGATTCCCCGCCGCTATTGCTGAGCAGCGAGGGGCGCGTGCTCGCGGATATTGCCCAGCACACCCTGATCGTCGTCGAGGCCGGTCGTTCGACGACGAGCGACGTTGCGGCTGTCGTGGATCTTCTCAAGGGCACTTCGGCGAACATCAGCATGGTCCTGAACAAGACCCCGATAGCGAACACGCCGCGCTACAAGGACTACTACTATCCTTACTGAGGACCGCATGGTGGGAAGGAAATCGCTGGTTCCGCTGTCGCTTGCGCTGCTTCTTGCGGCGCATGCGCGGGTTGCGATGGCGCTCGACATCGAGCCGTCGATTCGAGTTGGCGAGACCTATACGTCCAACGTCAATCTGGATGACGCGGAAGAGGACGAGTGGGTCACCAGCGTCACGCCGGGCGTGGAGATCGCCTACCGTGGCACTTCACTCGAACTCGTTCTCGATTACCGGCTGGAAGCGCTGTTCTACGCCAATGAGTCGGACCGCAACGAGGTTTTCAACCAGCTCGAAGCCAATACGCTGTTGGATTTAGTGGGCGACGCCCTGCAATTCCGCGCCCGTGGCACGATGAGCCAGGTGAACGTCGAGCCGCAGGAGTCGGTGGCGAGCAGCAACATCAACGTGACTGGCAACCGTACCGACGCGACCTCCTGGAATGCTGGCCCGGAATGGCGGGTGCCGGTTTTCGCAGGTTCCGTATTCGACGGCTTTGCCCGCTATGGGCAGGTGCTCTACGACGAGGAACCGCGGAGCGACGACGAGACCGAGCAGACGACACTCGAAATCCAGGATGTCGATCGCATCGAGGGCCGCGCGGCATTGCGCAGCGCCGATGACGTGAGTTCTCTGCTGACCTACGCGCTCGTCTACGAGTTCGACCAGCTTGACTATGGCGATGCGGCGCCCGAAGCGGAGCAGCAGGCCGCGTACCTGCGCCTGAACATGCGGCTGTCGGACTACTTCTCCGTGTTCGGTCTCGGCGGCCTCGACAGCGACTTCGAGGACCCGACCGATTCCTCGCTCGAGGAGGGACGCTGGGAGGCCGGGCTCACGGCAGGCACCGATCAGCTGCAGTTCGAGGCGGCAATCGGCCATCGCTTTTTCGGCAGCACGACGCGGGTGTCGCTCACGCAGTCGAGCGATAGCGCAACGTATCGCCTGTCCTACTCTGAGGCGCCCAATACCTCCGATCGGGTGCAGTTGCAGCGCATCGAGGTCGATATTTCCGATCCCGACGCCCCGCCGGAGAACCCGCCGCCGGACACCGGCATCGAAACGCCGGGCCAGCAGACCCGCTTCATCCAGAAGCGGGCCGACGCCAGCGCCCGCTGGAGTTTCAGTCGCAGCTCGCTCGGTCTGTCGCTCTTCTGGGATGAGCGGCAGAATCAGCTGCAGGTCACGCAGGAGACCACACCGGGCGAAGAGGTCGAATTCGATTCGCGCGACGATGAATCCTCCTACGGCGTGGTGGGCGAATTCGATTGGCAGCTTGGTACGCGCAGCAACCTCCGGCTGTCGACGTCATGGCGGCAGCGCGAATACGTGACGACCTTGACCAGCCCGGAGCCGCCGGCGGAACAGGCGATCGACCGGGACCAGATCCTGACCATTGCGGCCGGCTATGACTACTTGCTCGGTGAGCGCACCACGCTGACGGGGCGCGCGGGCTTCCAGAGCCGGGCCGGCGCCCGCAGTGATGCCGACAGCCAGGGTGACTACGACGAGTACTGGGTCGGCATCGATCTCGAGCGGCGCTTCTAGCGCGCCCAGCAGCGCGCGGCGAAATACTGCATGACCGCGCCAACCGGCACGACGCGCCCGCCGGGCGCATTGAGCGCGATGTCAGTCGACGTCGAGGACTACTTCCAGGTCTCCGCATTTCGACCCCACGTCCGTCCCGAAGACTGGGCCAGTCATCCGCTGCGGGTCGAGCGCAACTTGCGGCGCCTGCTCGAAGTGTTCGATGCCGCGGGCGTTCGCGCCACGTTTTTCTGGCTCGGCTGGGTTGCCGAACGCCTGCCTGCGCTGGTGCGCGAGGTCGCTGACGCGGGCCACGAGATCGCGAGCCATGGCTACCAGCACATCCGGGCGTTCGAGCAGAGCGAGGCGGAGTTTCGCGACGATGTCACGCGGACGCGCGGCATCCTCCAGGATCTTTCCGGTCGCGACGTCATTGGTTATCGGGCAGCAAGCTTTTCGATCGACGCGCGTAACCTCTGGGCGCTCGACATACTCGAGGAAACGGGCCATCACTACAGCTCGAGCGTGAGCCCGATCAACCATGATCACTACGGCATGCGTTCGGCGCCACGGTTCGCGTTCCGCCTGGCCGGGCGACGTCTCGTGGAGATCCCGGTGACGACCGTCGAAGTGGGCGGCTGGCGCATGCCCTGCGGCGGCGGAGGATTTTTCCGCCTGTTCCCCTACGGCTTGAGTCGCGCGGCAATCGGCCGGGTCACGGCGAGCGAGGGCCAGCCGGGCGTGTTCTATTTCCACCCCTGGGAAATCGACCCGGGGCAGCCCCGACTGCCGGGGATCGACTTGCGCACGCGTTTCCGGCACTACGTCAATCTGGCCCGCTTCGAGCGCAAGCTGTGCCGCCTGCTGGCCGACTTCCGCTGGGCGCCGATGCGCGAGGCCTTCGGGCCCGTGATCAACGGCACCGCGTCCTGTGGAACGATGGATTTTCCGCCGCGGGCGCGGACATAATCCCGGGATCTCATTGCAAGGCCCTGAGCGTAAAGCTATTTAGCCGACCCGTTCGACAGATTTCGGTCCCGGTCTTGCCCACAATGGCGGGGTTACGGAACCGCCCTTTGTCGCGTCCCATGTGCCAGCCCGTGTTTCATCCCGTTGTTTCGGCCCCGCCCGTCGGCCTGCGGTCGATCGAGGCTTTCTGACGATGTGTGGCATTACCGGCATATTCGACTCCGCGGGTGCGCGTCCCATTGCCATGGGGGTGCTGCGCGCCATGAACGATGCGCAAACGCATCGTGGCCCGGACGACGAGGGGTTTCATGTCGAACCCGGTGTGGGTCTCGGTCACCGGCGACTGTCGATCATCGACCTGTCGACGGGCAAGCAGCCGCTCGGCAACGAAGACGATTCGGTCGTCATCGTGTTCAATGGCGAGATCTACAATTTCCAGCCGCTGCGCGAGGAGCTTGAGGCACTCGGACACCGTTTCCGAACCCGCACCGACACCGAAGTCATCGTGCACGGGTGGGAGCAGTGGGGCCGCGACTGCGTCAAGCGTCTCCGCGGCATGTTCGCCCTCGCGATCTGGGACCGGAATCGCCAGGAACTCTTCCTGGCGCGCGATCGCCTCGGCAAAAAGCCGCTCTACTACGCCGTGCTTCCCGACGGCCTCGTCGTGTTCGGTTCGGAGCTGAAGGCGCTGTTACGGCACCCGGGAATCCGGCGCGATGTCGATCCTTGCGCAATCGAGGAGTATTTCGCGCTCGGCTACGTGGCTGATCCCCGTTCGATCCTGAAATCGGTGCGCAAGCTGCCGCCGGCCACCACGCTCGTCCTCGAGCGTGGTCGACCTGTTGGCGAGCCGTTGACCTACTGGGATCTGAGTTTCAGCGAATCACGGGTAGGCGACGAGTCGCAGGTGATCGATGGGCTTCTCGAGCGACTGGCTGAGGCAGTGCGAATCCGGATGATCGCCGACGTCCCGGTCGGTGCTTTCCTTTCAGGCGGAGTCGACTCGAGCGGCGTCGTGGCGATGATGGCGGCTGCATCGCCGGAGTCCGTCAATACCTGCTCGATTTCCTTCGGCGATCCAGCCTATGACGAATCGCGCTATGCGAAGCGAGTCGCCGAGGAGCTCGGCAC
>SXGS01144285.1_pt1 | contig 12992 bp, 13 predicted proteins | sample 3174681 | NCBI WGS metagenome assembly SXGS01 (sample SAMN11356861, study PRJNA531348) | freshwater metagenome | isolation source: freshwater sample F1-80 | place: China: Fuxian Lake, Yuxi | collected 2017-12-25
ATCAGCGGATAGGCGCCGCGATGGGCATATTCGGCGGGCGTCACCCCGGCGGTCAGGGCCGCACCGCTCCAGAGAAAGGCGAGGTCCAGCGCGTTCTGGACGGCGAAGATCGCGTTGAAGGTGACCAGCGACAGGATCAAGGCGGTGACCGGCAGATGCCGGGCACGGGCCGTATCCGCCATACCGCCAAAGTCGAACCGCAGCACCGCACGGTGCGGTCGCAGCGCCGGCCAGACGGCCAGCAGGATGATAAGCCAGAAGACGGCGTGAAAGATCACCGCCGACAGGTCCGGGAAACGGATCGCGGCAAAGGCGCCGGCGATCAGCGGATTGGCCTGAGCGAACAGATACAGGAACAGTGCACCGCCCAGGACGGGCAGGATCAGCAGCCCCGAAACGGTGACCAGCGTGCGCGACGGGCATCGTCGGACGAGACGTCGTGCGTCGCGAAAAGGCGTGGCCAGGCCGAATATGCCATGCAGGGCGATCCGCAGGCCCCAGCGTATCGCGTCGTCGAACCGGCGCAGCGGCAACAGGCTGGCGGACATCAGCGCCAGCCCGAACAGGCACCAGTCGAGCGGCCCGGGATCGTCGACCAGCATCACGCCGAACAGGAGCGCGACGACGAGCGCCACCCGTGCCGCGCGATCGTGCCGCACATCGGGGCGGGTGACGGCCAGCACCAGGGCCCAGGCGAGCGCGAAGCCGCCCAGCGTCCAGCCCGGCTCGTGATCGTAGAAGAACAGGTCGGCCAGGCCGATCAGCGCGGCAGCGCCGAACAGCTTGGCCAGGAAAGAATATCGCGGTGATCCGATGACGGTCATGCCGGTCTCCTTAGCAGGCCTTGTTGATGCCGGGCGGACATGGAGCGGGATCATGGCACCCGTTGCGAATCTCGCGAGCCTTTTGTGCAGAAGCCGTGCAGGCCGGGGTCCTGCCTTGACTGGGGGACTTGAAGACGCGCCGTTTCTTGCGCATGGGGGCGCGGCAAAGACGGGTGGATGGCCGAGTGGTTTAAGGCTCCAGTCTTGAAAACTGGCGAACGGGTAACCGTTCCGTGGGTTCGAATCCCACTCCACCCGCCATCGGCGCGCCCCTGCGCCATTCCCCGACAGCGGCTGATCGTGCCTTCCCTGCGGTGACGTGAGGTTCCGGATGCGGGGCCGCTATGGCAAAGAACGGTCCATGTGGGGGAACATTACCCGGCGCGGGATGCGCCTCGGCATTTTTTCGGTCCTGGCGACGCTGATGAGCAGCGCGCCCGCGCTGGCGCAGGACGAGGCTGGGTTTCAGAGCTATCTGCAACAGGTTCGCGGCACCGCGCTGGCGCAGGGCGTCAGCCGCGCGACGCTGGACGCGGTGCTGCCGACGCTGACGCTCAACGAGCGGGTGATCGAACTCGACCGGCGTCAGCCCGGCGGCCCTGCCAATAGCGGCTTCAGCCCCTTCGCCCCCTATAAGGCCGCGCATGTCGATGCCGCGCGGATCAGCCGGGGGCGCAGCAAATATCTGGCGCAGCGCCCGCGCCTGTCGCGGATCGAGCGCGAGACGGGCGTGCCCGAATCGATCATGGTCGCGATCTGGGGCCATGAGACCAATTACGGGTCCTATACCGGCAATTTCGACCTGATCCGCTCGCTGGCGAGCCTGGCCTATGAAGGTCGCCGCCGGCCGCTGTTCGAGGGCGAGTTCATCGCCGCGATGAAGATGATGGACCGGGGCGTCAGCCGTGAGCAGTTGAAGGGCAGCTGGGCGGGCGCGACGGGCAATCCGCAATTCCTGCCCTCCATCTATCTCCGCCTGGCGCGCGACGGCGACGGCGATGGCCGCGCGGACATCTGGAACAGCGAGGCGGATACGCTGGCCTCGATCGGCAATTATTTCGTCAATGCCGGCTGGCGCGCGGGTCAGCCCTGGGGCTTCGCGGTAAGCGTGCCCGCCGGGTTCGACCGGTCGATGGTCCGCAACCAGCTGGTCAGCCCGCGCTGCCCCCGCGTGTTCGAACGGCATAGCGGCTGGCGCACCATCGCCGAGTGGCGTGCGCTGGGCATCATGCCGCAGGGTGCCGCCTGGCCCGACGACCGGGTGCTGGCGACCCTGATGGAGCCGGACGGGCAGGGGGCGACCGCCTATCTGCTGACCGGCAACTACCGGGTCATTCTGGATTACAACTGCTCCAATTTCTATGCGCTGTCGGTGGGATTGCTGGCCGATGCGATTGCGGGTTGAGCGCCTCGCCATCGCGGCGCTGGCCGCGATGCTGGCGGTGCCCGCGATGGCGGCGGCACCGGACGATGCGCCGGCGGCGCGTTATGGCAGCTATCAGGCGACGGGCCGCGCCAGCTGGTACGGGCATGAACTGGCCGGGCGGCGCACCGCGACAGGCCGGCGTTTCAATCCCGACGATGTGATGATCGCGCACCGCTCGCTCCCGCTCGATTCGATGGTCGAGGTGACCGATGTCGATACCGGCCGCACCATCGTCGCACGCGTCGGCGATCGCGGACCGGGCCGTGCGGACCGGGTGGCCGACCTGTCGCTCGGCGCGGCGCGCCTGCTGGGCACCAATCGCCGCGCCGTCGCCAATATCCGGCTGCGGGCGCTGAAAGCCGGCTCCGACAATCCCGGCCTGATCCTGGCCGGGGCGAGCGCCGCGCCGCCCGTCGCCCGGCCGATCAAGCTGGATGCCGCCGGCACTTACCGCGTCCAGATCGCCAGCTTCACCAGCCAGGCCCGCGCCGAGGCGCTCGCCCGCCGGTTCGATGCCCGTACCCAGCATGTCGGCCGCGTCTGGCGCGTCGAGCGCGGTGCGCTCGATGCAAATTCGGCGAAAGCGCTGCGTGACGCGGCGGCGCAGGCCGGTTATGACGACGCCCGCGTCCTGCATCAGGATTGACCTCCTCCCGCCCTTTGGTCACGGAACACCCATGAAGACGTTGTTCGCATCGCTTGCCGCCCCGCTCGCTCTCGTCGCGCTGGCCCACCCCTCGATCGCGGCCGCGCCGCAGTTCGACACGCCCGCCCCGGTCGCGTTCATGAAGGATCTGTCCTCGGGCGCGATCCTGTTCCAGCGTGATGCCGATCGCCGCATGCCGCCCGCCTCGATGGCCAAGATGATGACCGTCTACGTCGCCTTCGATCTGGTCAAGAAGGGCCAGTTGAAGCTCAACGACATGGTCACCGTCCAGCCCGAGACGTGGAAGAAGTGGCACGGGCCCCAGGCCGGATCGACCATGTTCCTGTCGCCGAACGAGCAGGTCAGCGTCGCCAATCTGCTGTACGGTATCGTGACGCTGTCGGGCAACGACGCCTGCGTCGTGCTGGCCGAGCATATCGCGGGCACCGAGCAGAATTTCACCGAGCGGATGAACCGCACCGCCAAGCAAATCGGGCTGAACAACAGCCATTTCGGCACCTCGAACGGCTGGCCGGACGGCGGCGTGACCTATGTCACCGCGCGGGACCTGGCCGACCTGGCCGAGCACACGATTCAGGACTTCCCTCAGCTTTATAAGCAATTCTATTCCCGCCGCGATTTCTCCTGGGGCAAGACGATGGGCGGCAACGCCATCACCCAGGCCAATCGTGACCCGCTGCTCGGCCGCGTCGCCGGTGCCGACGGTCTGAAGACCGGCCATACCGAAGAGGCCGGCTATGGCTTTACCGGCTCGGCCGAGCAGAATGGCCGCCGTCTGGTGATGGTCATGGCCGGGCTGAACAGCTCGGGCGCGCGGGCCGAGGAATCGGTCAAGTTCATGAACTGGGGCTTCCGCGCATGGCAGGCCAAGCCGGTCGTGGCGCAGGGCAAGAAGGTCGCCGATGCCGAGGTCCAGATGGGATCGTCGAGCAGCGTCGGCCTGGTCGCGCCGCGCCAGCTGACCGTCACGCTGCCCGCCGGGCTCGACCCGCAGCTGAGCGCCAAGGTCGTCTATCAGGGGCCGATCAAGGCGCCGATCAAGGCCGGCCAGCATATCGCCGATCTGGTCGTCAGCTCGCCCGACATGCCCGCGCAGCGCCTGCCGCTGGTCGCGGAAAAGGATGTGAGCGAAGCGGGCTTCTTCGGCCGTGCCTGGTCCGGGCTGACCTCGTTCTTCGGCTGATCGGATGACCCTGCCGGTCGGCAATGATGCAGGCCAGGCCGCTTTCGCCGCCGCGTTGGGAGGCGCCAAGCTCCACCATGCCTGGCTGATCGCCGGGCCGGAAGGTGTGGGCAAGGCCAGCTTCGCGCGCGCGGCGGCGACGCGGCTGCTGGCGCGGGCGAGCGGGCAGGGTGACCTGCCCCCCGGCCTCGCCGTGCCGGAGCAGCACCCGACCGCCAAATTGATCGAGGCGGGGTCGCATCCCGACTTCCGCATCCTTGCGCGCCTGCCCAAGGATGCGGAAAAGCCCGATCAGGATCTGGCGCGGTCGATCACGATCGCGCAGGTTCGCACGCTTCAACCCATGTTCGCCACCGCACCCGCGATGGGGCCGGCGCGGGTCGTGCTGATCGATGCGATCGACGATCTGGAGCGGGGCGGGGCGAACGCGCTGCTGAAAAATCTGGAAGAGCCGCCGGCGGGGACGGTGTTCCTGCTGGTCAGCCATGCCCCGGGGCGGCTGCTGCCGACGATCCGATCGCGGTGCCGGCTCCTGCGCTTCGAGCGGCTGTGCTACAGCGACGTCGCGCGCGTGCTGCGCCAGCAACTGCCCGAGGCGGATGAGGGCGAGATCGGCGCGCTGGTCGCCGCTGCCGAGGGCGCGCCGGGCCGGGCCTTGCGCTTTGCCGGTCTGGACATCGCGGGCATGGACGCGGCGATCGCGCGCATCGCCGAGAGCGGCGACCCCGGCAATGCCGAGCGGGTGAAGCTGGCCAAGTCGCTGGCGGGCAAGGCGGCGCAGGCGCGGTACGAGGCGTTTCTCGACCGGGTGCCGGCCTTCATCGCCACGCAGGCGCGGGGGCGTTCCGGCGCGCGGTTGAAGGTGGCGCTGGATGCCTATGCGGCGGCGCAGGATTTGGCCGGCGCGGCGCGGGGGCTTTCGCTGGATGCGCAGGGGACGGTGTTCGAGATGGCGGGGATCATCGCGACGTTGCGGTGAGGGGTTCCCTTGGCCTTCGACTTCGCTCAGGCTGAACGGGGTTTGGGGCGTAGGGCTTCTCCCTCCAGCCGTTCAGGCTGAGCGAAGTCGAAGCCCACGCCCCAACGCTTTCACCCCACGCGTTCGAAGTGCCCCGGCGCAAAGCCTTCGATCGCCAGCGCGGCGATCCGGTCCGCTACCACCTCGGGCGCCTTTACCGATGCCGGGTCTTCCCCCGGATAGGCCTTGGCGCGCATCTGGGTCCGGGTCGCGCCCGGATCGACGATGGCGGTGCGGATCGCGCTGATCTCGGACGTCTCGTCGCCATAAGCGCCGAGCAGCGTCTCGAACGCCGCCTTGGAGGCGCCATAGGCCCCCCAATAGGCGCGCGGCTTACGGCCGACCGAGGAGGTCACGCCGATGACCCGCGCCCCCCTCGACCGACGCAGCATCGGGTCGAACGCGGCGATCAGCGCGGCCTGCGCGCTGACGTTCAGGGTCAGGACGCGCGCGAATTCCTTGGCGTCGATCGCCGGCACGGCGGCCAGCGAGCCGAGCATCCCGGCGTTCAGCACCATCACGTCCAGCGCCTGCCAGCGCTCGCCGATCGCGCCGGCCAGCCGACCGATCGATTCGTTCTCGGTCAGGTCCAGCGGGGCGATCGTTGCGGCCCCGCCGGCGTTGAAGATGGTCTCCTCGACCTCCTCCAATCCCTTGGGCGTCCGCGCGGTCAGGATGACATGCGCGCCCTGCGCCGCCAGCGCGATGGCAGTGGCGGCACCGATCCCCCGGCTGGCCCCGGTGACCAGCGCCAGCTTGCCGTCGAGCGCGCCGGCCATCAGGCGACCCGCTCGGCCAGCATCGCGAACTGGTCGACCGTGGCGGTTTCGTCATGGTCGGTCAGCGTCGTCGGATAGTCGCCGGTGAAGCAGGCGTCGCAATAGCTGGGCTTGCCGTCCCGCGCGGCGTTCAGCGCCTTGTAGAGGCCCTCGATCGACACGAAGGACAGGCTGTCGGCATGGATGAAGTCGGTCATGCCGCCCAGATCGAGCTTCGCCGCCAGCAGCTTGGCCCGCTCGGGCGTGTCGACGCCGTAGAAGCAGGAATGGCGGGTGGGCGGCGACGCGATCCGCATATGCACCTCGGCCGCGCCGGCCTCGCGCATCATCTGCACGATCTTCAGCGACGTGGTCCCGCGCACGATCGAATCGTCGATCAGCACGACCTTCTTGCCCTGGATCAGCGCGCGATTGGCATTATGCTTCAGCTTGACGCCGAGGTGACGGACCTTGTCGCCCGGCTGGATGAAGGTGCGGGCGACATAGTGCGACCGGATGATGCCCAGCTCGAACGGGATGCCCGATTGCTGCGCATAGCCGATCGCGGCGGGAACGCCCGAATCGGGAACCGGGATGACGAGGTCGGCATCGACCGGGGCCTCGATCGCCAGCTGCGCGCCGATTTCCTTGCGCACCGAATAGACCGACTGGTCGCCCGCGATCGAATCGGGGCGGCTGAAATACACCCATTCGAAGATGCAGGGGCGGGGGCTGACCGCTTGGAAGGGATGGATCGAGCGGATCTCGGTGCCCTGGACGATGACCAGCTCGCCCGGTTCAACCGCGCGCTCGAAGGTCGCACCGCACACGTCGAGCGCCACCGTCTCCGAGGCGAAGATCACCGCGCCGTCGAGGCGGCCCATGACCAGCGGCCGGATGCCCAGCGGATCGCGGCAGGCGATCATGCCCTCGGGCGTCATCACGATCAGCGAATAGGCGCCCTCGACCTGCTTGAGCGCGTCGATGAAGCGGTCGAGCAGCGTGCGGTAGTTGGACGTCGCGACGAGGTGGATGATCGTCTCGGTATCGCTGGTCGACTGGAAGATCGAGCCGCGACGCACCAGTTCGCGACGCAGCTTCATCGCGTTCGAGATGTTGCCGTTATGCGCGACGGCGAAGCCGCCGGTCGACAGGTCGGCGTAAAGCGGCTGGACGTTGCGCAGCGCGGTCTCGCCCGTGGTCGAATAGCGGACATGGCCGCAGGCGACCTCGCCCGGCAGGCCCCGGATCACGTCGTCGCGGTCGAAATTGCCCGCGACATGGCCCATCGCGCGGTGGGTATGGAACAGCGTGCCGTCGAAGCTGGTGATGCCGGCGGCTTCCTGTCCGCGATGCTGCAGGGCGTGGAGCCCCAGCGCGGTCAGCGCGGCCGCGCCGGTGGCGCCGGACACGCCGAAGATACCGCATTCCTCGCGGAGTTTGTCGTCGTCGAAGGGGTTGGTGGTCAGCATGGGAGAGGCGCTCGCAACGTTCGCAACTAAGGGGCAGACGGGGCGCATATAGGAATGTGATCGGCGTTTGTCGCCTGTTTGTCATGGTTGACGGGATCATTTTCGAAAGGTCCGCGTTTCGGACCCGAAAGCAGGAGATGCCATATGGCCCGCGATCACGGCGCCCAGATCAAGGATGATGGGCTGTATGAGGAACTGCGCAAGCAGGGCCAATCCAAGGAAAAAGCTGCGCGCATCGCCAATTCCAAGGCGAACGGCAGCCTGAAGCATAACGCGACCCATTTGGAGGATCGGACCAAGGACGATCTGATGCAGGAGGCGCGCAAGATCGGCATCGAAGGGCGGTCCAAGATGAAGAAGGTTGACCTGATCGAGGCGATTCGCAACCACGGATAGCTTGGAAGAGGCCCGGGTTGCGGCTAGATCGCGATCATGGCCGACCAACGCGACACCGGGCTGACGCTCAACCCCAAATTCGATGCCCAGGGCTTGCTGACCGCGATCGTTACCGATCGTGTCAGCGGTGAATTGCTGATGGTCGCGCATATGAATGCCGAGGCGCTGGCGGCGACCCGGGCGACCGGACAGGCGCATTTCTGGTCGCGCAGTCGCCAGCGGCTGTGGAAGAAGGGCGAAAGTTCGAACAATGTCCTGAACGTCGCCGAAATCCGGATCGACTGCGATCAGGATGCACTTTGGCTGATCTGCGACCCCGCCGGGCCCGCCTGTCACACCGGCGCGCGCAGCTGTTTCTTCCGCCGGGTCGAGGGGGACGGGCTGGCGCCGGTGGCGTGATCGCGCGTCGCCTTGGCCTCACCCTCTGCCTGTTGATCGCCGCCGCCTGCACGTCATCGGGTGAGACGGCGGACAATGCGGCGGGCGAACGGTTGGAGGCGGCGAGCATCGCGACCGGCCTTGTCGCCGATCCGGCCACCATTCCGCTCGACGGCATCTGGGCACGCGATTCGGACCGGATGTGCATCATGCCCTCTTCGGGGGGTGCGGATGATGCGCCCCGCCACATCGGCGTGCTGCTCGATTATGGCGAAGGGCAGGGCTGTACCGCGCGGGGCACCCTGACCCGTTCCGGCCGGAACCTGACGATCGCGCTGGGCGCATGCCGGTTTTCCGCCCGGCTCGACGGTGACAGCATCCAGTTTCCCGCCGCTTTGCCAGCGGCTTGCAACGGCCTGTGTACCGGCCGCGCGACATTGTCGGCGCTGGCGGTCGAGCGGGTCAGCGCTTCGGTGGCGGAGGCACGCACTCTGCGTGGCCCCAACGGAACCGCACTTTGCGCCGATTGACGTTGACGTAAAGGGTATTTAGCGTCGCGATCATGACCAGGGTCGCCGCCTATGCCGCCATTCCCCCTCGGGGCGATCGGGACGATTACACGATCACCGAGCTATGCGGTGAGTTCGGCGTCACCGCCCGCGCGCTTCGCTTCTACGAGGATGAAGGGCTGATCGCGCCCGAGCGGCGGGGCACGCAGCGTATCTATTCGCAGCGCGATCGCGCCCGGCTCGCCTGGATCTTGCGCGGCAAGCGGGTGGGGTTCAGCCTGGCCGAGATCCGCGAGATGATCGATCTCTACGACCTGGGCGACGGCCGGCGGCAGCAGCGCGAGGTCACCGTCGCGCGCTGCGCCGCCAAGATCGATGCGCTCCAGGCCCAGAAGCAGGACATCGATGCCGCCATCGCCGAACTGACCGAGTTCGTCGACCTATTGAACGCCCATCGCGACTGAGCAGGTCAGGGTTGGGGCTTCGCCTCCGCCGGTGCGGCGCTGGCGCGACGGACGCCGGGCAGTTCGCCGGGCGCGGGGGTAGGGGCGGGTGCCGGCGCGCTCGCCTGCAATGTCTGGCTCGGCGTGATGGGCATCGCCGTCAGGCTCTGCCGCTTCATGCAGCGCGGCCCTTTCATCGCGGTATAGACGGTGCAGTTCCACAGCGTCCGCTCGATGCCGATCCCGGTATCCCGGTAATAGCTGAACGCCATCGTCTCCATCTGAAGCGGCGTCAGCGGCACCGCCTGCGGCGTGGCAGCGGTCTCGCGCCAGGCCATGACGGTGCAATGCGCCCGGTCGCCGCACAGCTTGAGCGCATAAGCCGGGAAGCCTTCCGCCGCCAGACCGCCGGGCAGCGACACGAGGAAGGTGTCGGGTTCATTGGCCAGCGGTGTGGCCGCGCCGGTGGCAGCCGCCCCCTCGGCCAGCGCGGCGCCCGCCTCGGCGGTGCCGTCCACCCCGGCCCGGTGCGCAGGCGAGAAGGGGGCCAGCGACGCGATGACCGGCTCGCCCGGCACCAGATGCCGGTTGAACGCCGGCGGCGTTCCCCACCATCCCGACCAGCGGAAGAACAAGTGGCTACCGACGCCTGCGACCTTGTCGAGGCTGGCCTGCCAATAGGGGACGACCCAGTCGGTGTGATAATGGGTCGCATGGCCCACGGCACCGAACACCTTGCCGTTCAGCGCCATGCCGGCGATCTCGCGCGCGCGGGTCCAGGCGGCTTCAGGGGGCTGCCACTTGGCCAGCGCGCCGTCGCAGCTGAAGGTGAACTGGCAGCCGGTGCTGCGTTCCTGCCCCTCGAACACGACGCCGCAGACCGTCTTGGGAAAGGCGGGATGGCGCAGCCGGTTGAGCACGACCTGCGCCACCGCCTGTTCGCCCTTGGCATCGTCGCCCGCTTCGTACAGCACGCCCGCCGCCAGACAGTCGAGCGCACGCGCCTTGTCCTCCACCGTACCGCGAAAGACGAAGGGACGCGCCGCCGGATTGGGATCGGTCGAAAAGGGAACGCTGGCATTATAGGCGCGCGCTTCGTCGGGGGTCATGTCGACAAAGGCGACCGGCTCGACCGCCGGCACTTCGGCCGGGGGCACGACGCGACCCGCCCGCGCCGGACCTTGCGGCCGGGCACGGGCCTGATGCGGGATGGCGGGGGCGTTCGCCACGAGTAAAGCCGGTACGACGCTGGCCGTACCGGCGATGACGAACAAGACCGCGCGGATGCCGCCGCGCGGCCGATCTGGCATGCTCACTGTTCAGGCAGGAAGTCCGGCACCGACAGATAGCGCTCGCCCGTGTCGTAATTGAAGCCGAGCACGCGGACACCCTCGGGCAGGTCGGGCAGCTTCTGCAGGATCGCCGCCAGCGTCGCACCCGACGAGATGCCGACCAGCAGCCCTTCCTCGGTCGCCGAGCGGCGCGCCATGTCCTTGGCGACATTGGCGTCGACCTCGATCACGCCGTCGATCGCCTGGGTGTGGAGATTGGCGGGGACGAAGCCTGCGCCGATGCCTTGGATCGGGTGCGGGCCGGGCTGGCCGCCCGAAATGACCGGCGAGGCGGCGGGTTCGACCGCATAGACCTTCAGTTCGGGCCATTCCTTCTTCAGCGTCTCGGCAACGCCGGTGATATGGCCGCCGGTGCCGACGCCGGTGATGATGACGTCGATCGGCGAATCGCGGAAGTCGTTCAGGATCTCCTGCGCGGTCGTGCGGACATGCACGTCGATATTCGCGGGGTTCTCGAACTGCTGCGGCATCCAGGCGCCGGGTGTGTCGCGCACGATTTCCAGCGCGCGCTCGATCGCGCCCTTCATGCCCTTTTCACGCGGGGTCAGGTCGAAGGTCGCGCCGTAGGCCAGCATCAGGCGGCGACGCTCGATCGACATGGATTCGGGCATGACCAAGATCAGCTTGTAACCCTTCACCGCCGCGACCATCGCCAGGCCGACGCCGGTATTGCCGCTGGTCGGCTCGACGATGGTGCCGCCGGGCTTCAGCTCGCCCTTGGCCTCCGCCGCCTCGATCATGGCGAGCGCGATACGGTCCTTGATCGAGCCGCCGGGATTGGAACGCTCCGACTTGATCCAGACTTCCGATCCGGGGAACAGCCGCTGGATCTTGATGTGCGGCGTGTTGCCGATCGTTTCCAGGATGGTGTTGGCCTTCATGGCTTGGCTTCTCCGTGGGTTGGTTCGGTGCTGAGGATTTCAGGCGGATCAAAGGTTCGCGCGCGCCGGAGTTCCGGAAACAGCCGCGACCAGAGCAGGGTAACGCCGATCGCGCCCACCCCGCCGAACACGACGGCGCCGACCGGACCGAGGATCGAGGCCATCACGCCGCTCTCGAACTCGCCCAGCTCGTTGGAGGCGGAGATGGTCAGCTGCGACACTGCGCTCACTCGTCCACGCATCACGTCGGGGGTGTGAAGCTGGATCAGAGACTGGCGGACATAGACCGACACCATGTCCGCACCGCCCGCCACGATCAGCGCGACGAGGCTGAGCAGGAAGGCGGGATGGACGAAGAGGCTGGCCCCACCCAGCTGGACGGTGCCGCTATCCAGTCCGAGCGCGCCGGTGATATGGCTGGCGATGCCGAAGGTCAGAATGGCGAGGCCGAAGACGACCACGGCGGCGAGCATCTTCACCCCCACATTCGACTTCATCGGCCGGACCGAGAACCAGATGGCGGTGGTTGCCGCACCGATGCCCATGCCAGCGGCCAGCAGCCCCAGCCCCTGCGACCCGACATGCAGGATGTCGCGGGCATAGACCGGCAGCAGCGAGGTCGCACCCGCCAGCAGCACCGCGAACAGGTCGAGCGTGATCGCCGCCTGCACCAGCCGGTTGCGCCGGACATAGCTGAACCCCTCGATGATCCGGGTCAGCGGCCGGCGATCGGTCTGCGCCGGCGGCTGCGGAACCTGGCCGATCAGGAAGATGCAGAACAGCGCGATCGCGAACAACAAGGTTGCGACGCCATAGGCGAATTCGGGATGGACCGCGTAGAGCAGCCCGCCGACGCTGGGCCCCGCGATCGTGCCGACCTGCCACGCGATCGAGCTGACCGCGATCGCGGTGGGCAGGCTTTCGCGCGGCACCAGATTGGGCGCGAGCGCCGAATAGGCCGGCCCGGAAAAGGCGCGCGCGATGCCGAAGGCGACGGCGGCGGTGAACAGCGCGCCCAGCGTCAGATGCCCCGACCAGGTCAGCAGCCACAGGCTGGCGGCGGTCAGCACGAGCAGCGTCGTCGTCGCCCGCACGATCCAGCGCCGGTCGACGCTGTCGGCGACCAGGCCGGTGATCGGGGTCAGCAGGAACAGCGGCAAGAACTGCGCGAAGCCGATCATGCCCAGCATGAAGGCGGCCTGGCGCACGTCCATCGTCTCGCGCGCCAGGTTGTAGACCTGCCACCCGATGACGATCGACATCGCCGACACCGCGATCGTGCCGCTGAAACGGGATAGCCAGTAACTGCGGAAATTGGCGATGCGGAAAGGGTGCAGGGGTCTATCCATGGTCGGGGTGCGTTGTAGGCTCCGGCTGGACCGCAAGGCAACTGAGGCTGAGCTATCACCCGGCAAAATCCAGCTGTCCCGTGATGTTTTGTAACGGGGAATTGAGTTTCGCGCAGAACCGCGCCAATAGGCGTCGATCCTTCCCTAACGGAAACAAAGGTGTTCCCGACTGTGGCAAAAGCTCCAAGCCGTACCAGCGAGCCCCCCATTCCCAATCGGGAGCGTCCCGCCGAACCGCAACCGTTCCAGGCTACCAAGGAACAGTTGCTGGATTTCTACAAGCAGATGCTCCTGATCCGCCGCTTCGAAGAGAAGGCAGGCCAGCTCTATGGCCTC
>SXGS01168768.1_pt1 | contig 12989 bp, 9 predicted proteins | sample 3174681 | NCBI WGS metagenome assembly SXGS01 (sample SAMN11356861, study PRJNA531348) | freshwater metagenome | isolation source: freshwater sample F1-80 | place: China: Fuxian Lake, Yuxi | collected 2017-12-25
GAAGCGCTGCCCGGTCGTGAGGCGGCACCGTCGGCACCGTCGCTGGGAGTCCGCATGGTGGGTATTGTCGCAGATGAAGCGGGTCTTCAGGAAACCCCTCCGACGTCACGAGGGTAACGAATGCGTCTCTGCCGGTGCGATCCGCGCGGTCCGCGACCGTGCTAGAGGACGTCGGATAGCTCGCGCAGCAACGCCGCCTTGCCTTTGGCGCCCACGACCCGTTTCACCGGCTTTCCGTCCTTGAATAAAATCAGTGTCGGAATCGAGACCACCTGGTAATCGCGAGCCGTCGCCGGGTTGGCATCCACGTCGAGCTTGGCCACGGTCAGCTGCCCGGACTTCTCCGTGGCGATCTCCTCGAGGACCGGAGCCACCATCCGACACGGGCCGCACCAAGTAGCCCAGAAGTCCACCAAAACAGGTGTGGCGCTGGACAGCACAGCCTCAGCGAAGGTGCTGTCGGTGACGTTCACCGTCGCGGCGCTCATGCGGGCGCCATCTCGCTGTGCTCGTGCGACTCGACCAGCCACCGCTCGGCGTCGATGGCCGCGGCACAGCCGCTGCCGGCCGCGGTGATCGCCTGTCGGTAGGTGCGGTCCACCAGATCGCCCGCGGCGAACACCCCGGGCAGCGAGGTGGCGGTGCTGTGTTCGGCAACTTGAACGTAGCCGTCGGGATCGACCGCGACGGCATCGCGGACCAACGCCGAGCGCGGATCATGGCCAATCGCGATGAACACGCCGGTGACGGCGAGCGTGGACTCCGTTCCGCTGACCGTATCGCGCACGCGCAGGCCCGTCACGGTGGTGTCGCCCTCCACGGCGAGCACTGCGGTGTTGGTCAGGAACGTGATCTTGTCGTTGGCCCGGGCGCGCTCCAGCATGATTCGGGATGCGCGGAACTCGTCGCGGCGATGCACAAGAGTGACACTGCGCGCGAATCGGGTCAGGAAGGTGGCCTCCTCCATGGCGGAATCACCACCACCGACTACGGCGATGTCCTGATCTTTGAAGAAGAATCCGTCACAGGTGGCACAGGAACTCACGCCGCGGCCCAGAAGTTCTTGCTCCCCAGGGACCCCGAGGTAGCGCGGAGCCGCACCCATGGCCAGGATCACCGCCCGGGCGCGGTGGGTCTCCCCGCCTGCGGTGACCACCTCCTTGACCGGTCCGGCCAGGGACACCGATTCGACGTCTTCCATCTGTAGATCGGCGCCGAATCGCAGGGCCTGTTCGCGCATCTCGTCCATGAGTTCGGGTCCGGTGATGCCGGAACGGAATCCGGGGTAGTTTTCCACCTCGGTGGTGGTCATCAGCGCCCCGCCGAAAGACGTGCCCTCGAAGACCAGGGGTTTGAGTTGGGCCCGCGCCGTGTAGAGGGCGGCGGTGTATCCGGCAGGCCCGGATCCGATGACGATGACGTCATGCAGGGCGGTGTTATCGGTCATTCCAGCCTTTCTGACTGACAAACGGTCCCCTACGCAAAACACGCGCAAGTCTGCTGTCTCCCAGGATAGGCCCCGACTAGGGTCGCCCCGGCGGGACCGTCGGAGAAACGGTGATGAGCCGGGCACTGGTCGGCGTGCTGGTTGCCGGCCCACCGGACTGCAGCAGGACAGAAGTTCCGGCGGCCAGAGCGATGAGAAGTGCGGCCGCGGCGGCGCCGCCGAGCAGCATCCGACCGGTTCCGGCAGTCGGCCGCGCCGCGTGAGCGGGTCGGCGCGATGGCCGCCCGGTCACCCGGTGCGTGCTCGGCGGGGACACCATCGCCCTAGTGTGCCGCTCAGGCGTGGGTCGTGGGGGACAGACAGCCCAACAAGGTCGCCAACCGCGCCCTGGCTCGGGCGCACCGGCTTTTAACCGTTCCCTCGGCGATGTTGAGCAGTCTGGCAGCGTCGGCCACGGAGTAGCCGTGCATGTCGACGGCAAGGACGGCAGCGCGCTGATCTGCAGGCAGGCGCATCAGTGCCTGGCGCACCATGATCGACGTCTCGACGTTTGCCGTTCGGTCTGACACCGAGCGGTGGTCCTCGGTCAGCTCCTCGGCGGGAGAACCGTTGCGGCGCAAACGATCCAGGCAGGCGTTCACGACAATCCGGTGCAGCCAGCTGCCGACTGCCGCGTCGCGACGGAACGAACCGGCCGCGCGGTGCGCGGAGAGCAGTGCCTCCTGCAGGGCGTCGTCGGCGTCCTCGGCGGTCTCGGTACGCCGCCGCGCAAGCCGACGTAACTGCATGCCATGACGCCGAATCAATTCCTCGAACGCGCGGCGGTCACCGGCGACGTGGGCGGCAAGCAGATCGGCGTCGTTGCGACCGTCGGGGTTTAAGCAGGGCACGGCCGGACATTAGCCAGAGTTGCGATACGGGGCACTTCACCCGCCGACGGTGCTCCACGGACTGGTTTTAGGAAGCGGCGCGCACCGTGATTTCGGAGACGTCGGTGCGACTCTCCCCAGCCGTCTGACCCATGGTCGAGATCCACACCAGAAGGTGCGAGGTGGGCCCCGCGCTGGGCACCGAAATAGTGTTGGTTCCGGGCTTGAGGGCGGTGGGTCCGGTCAGCAGGATGGTGTCCTGAAGATCCGCCGGACTCGCCGTGGGTGAGCTACGGATCTGGACCTGGGTACCGGTGCTGGACACCGCGACGGTGACGCTGCCGACCACGGTGGGTTCGGGCAGTTCCAGCATCAGCCCGACTCCGTTTTTGAAATTCGGGAACGGAACGGTATCGGTGTAGGTATCCGTCGGCCAGGCCGTTGATTGGTCGCCGTCTATCGCCAGCCCGGCCAGGCTCGGGGCGTCAGCCCCGCCGTCGGGTGAGAAAACTTCGGCCGCAACAGGTTTGACAATTGCGCCGGTTGCGCTGACGCTGGGCGCAGTGGTCGTGTTCAAGCCAAGCTGATCGCTCTTCAGTCCATCACTGGTATCACCGAAGATCCGGCCGAGCAGCGAGGCCATCACGGCCAGTGCGACCAGCAGCACCGCGGCACCCACCCCGACACCGATGAGCAGTTTGCGACGCTGTAGCGCGGCGGCATCCTGGCCGCCCGGAATCCTGCGCGACGTCCTGGGTGCCGCATCGCCAACCGGCTCCATCAGGTCGGTCCGGTCGGCTGCTGCCGTCGCCTGCTGCAGCAGATGCAGCAGAGTGGCGGCGGTGCTGATTCCGCCGCCGGGCTGGATCGCCCGGCTGGCCGCCGCGGAGATCTGGAACGGGATCGCGGCGTTGACCGCGGACGGATCGACCGGCTCACCGGCCGCAGCGGTGTCGGCGGGCCGCAGTCCGCTCGAAGTTCCGTGCTCGGGCAGCGGCCAGCGGTCCACGAGCAACGCATACAGCGCGGCTCCGATGCCCCTGACGTCTCCGGCCGGGGTGGCCCCGGCCAGCGTTGCCGGGAAGGCGAGCGCCACGTCACCGTCGATGCTGACCCGCACCCGGCCGGGGTGTTCCACCGACAGTGCGACACCGGCCCGGTGTGCCTCGTCGGCCGCCGCGGCCAGTGACTGGATCGCCCGGGCGGCGCCCAACGGCGACGGTGAGGTATCGGCTACCTCCCTGAGCGAGCCTCCCCGGATCCACTCCGACACCACCAGCCCACTGCCGGTGGCGAGTTCACTGCCATCGGACACTCCACTGCCGTCGGACACCCCACTGCTGGCAGAGATTTTGGTGACATCGAGCACCCGGGCCAGGCCCGGCCGCTGGATCCGGCTCAAGGCCAGTGTGCGGGCCAGGATCTCGTCGATCTGTGCATCCGGCATCCTGCGGTCGGGATCGATCAACGTGAGCGCGACCTGCCGGTCCAGGGGAACGTCGAGGGCCTGCCAAAACTGCAGTTCGGGAGGCCCGCCGTGGAACACCAGCAGCCGGTATCGCCCGTCGGCGACGGTGGCACCCGGGCTAAGGCTCGACGGGGATCTGGGGCTCGACGGGGATCCGGGGCTCGACGGGGATCCGGGGTTCGACGGGGGCTGCGCGGCGGTCTGCGCATGCTTCCCTGATTCCGCCGGCGGCCACGGGTCCGCGGCCACATCCGGCTGGAATTCGTCGGCCGACGTGCGCGGAATCCGGGTGGTCGGGTCGTCGGGGCGACCCGGCGGCGCACCTGAGGGGCGTTCGCTCAGTTCCGGCACCTTTCCTGTCGCGAGTGCGTGGTCGACCTCAGAGTACGTGACGGGAGTAGCCCTTTGGGGCAGGTGAGAGTTCTGAGGCGGTGACGAGTCGCCGGACGGCGGGCGTCGGCGAAGCACTCGCCGGACCGCTCCGACTGCGGCAAGGGCGTCCGGCACCCGGGCGCTGAGCATGACCGCCGCCAGGATCGGCAGCATGATCGAGGCGACGATCCCGAGCCGGACCATGGATCCGCCACCGCCGCGGGCGGTCAGTGCCGACAGCCCCAGCAGCCGGTCGGCTCCGGTGGCGACGAAAGCGGCCAGCAGTGCGGCCCCCGCGGTGGCCCCCACAGTGCGGATGACCGTGGGATCTAACAGTCGGCCGTTCGGTGGGCGCAGCGACCGCCGCAGTAACAGGTGGCCGAGCACGGCGCCCGCGAGAAATCCGAGTCCGTTAGCCGCACCGAGATAGCCGGCCACAAGTTCGGGGTCGTCGGTCAGGTGCGGGGCCGCCAGGGAGGCCACGATCTTCACGATCGTTATCGCGATGATGATCAGGATCGGCGTCCAGGGTTCGTCTCGGGCGTAGAACACCCGAAGTTGCAGCAGCACCAGCGCGTAGGGGATCAGCGTGAAGGCGGACAGCGCGATCGCGATGCCGAGATAGTTGGCATCGACCTCTCCGAATTTGCCGTAGGCGAAGAGGGCGCTGCCGATCGCGGGTCCGCTGATGGTCATGAACGCCACCACCGGAAGCAGTGTCACCATGGTCAGCCGGGTGGCCAGCGACAGGTCGGCGATCACGGCCGGGACGTCGTCGGCAGCAGCGTTGCGGCTCAGTCGCGGCATGACGACCGTCAGAATGGTCACTCCGATGATGCCGAAGGGCAGTTGCAACACCAACCAGGTGTAGTTGTAGATCGCCGGCCCGGACGCGGCGGCGGTGCTGGCGATCTGGTTGCCGACGATCAGCCCGACCTGGCTAATCAGCACGTAGAGCACCATGGCGGCGGCCATCATTGCGAACCGCTTGAGCCGCGCGTCGATTCCCCACAGCGGCCGCAGGCTGATCCGCTCGGAGCGGATGGCGACCAGCAGGATGGCGGCCTGGGCGAACACCCCCAGCGTCGTTCCGATGCCGAGCACCAACAGCTTCGCGTTGCCCATCTGCACCGGGTCCACCGAAAGCTCTCCCGGCACCATCAGGTAGAGGCCGAGGGTGGCGATCGCGACCACATTGTTGGCGACCGGCGCCCAGGCTGGCGGGCCGAACACGTTGCGGGTGTTCAGGATTGCCATGAATACCGATGACAGCCCGTAGAAGATCACCTGTGGCAACAGCAGATAGGCGAACGCCGTCGTGAGCGGTGCATTGACCTTCGGATCGGCTCCGAGCATGAGACGCACGAGAAGCGGCGCGGCGATCACCGCCAGCAGGGTCGCCACTAGGAGCAGGGTGGTTGCCAGCGTCACCAGTCTCCGGACGAAGGCCTCCCCACCGTCGCTGTCTTCACGTTCCGCGCGCGCCAGCACCGGAACGAAAATCGCCGTGAACGTCGCCTCTAGTACCAGGGCCGCGATTAGATTCGGCAGTTGATTGGCGACGGTGAACGCACTCGACAGTGCCGCTCCGAGAATCGCCGCGAGGAGCACGATCCGGATGAAGCCGGTGATCCGACTGACCAGCGTCGCCAGCGCCATCCCCCACGAGCGGGACACCACCGCGGCGTCGGAGAGTTCCTCGCGCACCGGCCGCGGCGTCATCGGTCATCCGTCGGATGCCGGGGCCGTCCGACGTCGGCCGGATCGGGTTGACCGCGGAACCGGTGATAGAGGCGGCGTCCCACCAGCAGTGCCAGCACACCCAAACCGACTCCGGTGATTGCGGTCAGAACCTTCCCGTAGGCGTTGGCGTGGACGGACATCCGCACCGTATCGCCCAGTGGAATGCCGTCGGCGGTGCGCAACGTGACATCGACCGCGACGCGCTGAGTGACGCGGACTTCGACAGGGATCCGCAGCGGCAGGTAGCCCGGTGGCAGTTCCTGAACCCCAATATCGGTCACCGTCATACCGGGTGGGGCGTCGACCTGGAGCCGCACCCGGATCGGCACGGCGAGGTCGTTGCGCAGCGCCAGGGGGAGTGCGCTGCGTTCAGCGGCCAGCGTGTAGGAGTCTCCGGGGCTGACGATCGTCACGGCACCGAACAGGTCCCCGATGGTCGCTCCGACAGCGGCGAGGCGCTGGCGGGCGGTGTCGTTTCGGGTCTCCGGCGGCTCGATCTGGCTCAGCGCCCGCAACATGTCCTCACGCAAGGGGGCGGTGTAACCCGGCCCGGTCAGCCCCGTGCGGGCATCGGTGGTCAGCGCCGCGGTGAGATCCCACAGCCGACCCGTCTCGGCACCGATGGCGGCCACCACGTCCGGGTCGAAGCCGCCGGGGATCTCAGTTGGCAGGTCCGGCTCGACCGACTGCGCGGCCGCGGACTCGCGGATCACCGCGTCCAGCGGGCGCGGACTGGCAAGGCCGGCCCGCACCGCGTTGGCCATTGCCGTCAGTATCGCTCGGGCATCGTCTGGCTGCGGGCTCCATTTCAGTGGTGGCAGCAGGATCTGTGTCCGGGGCTCGACGTCGGGTTGCAGCGTGCGCCACAACATGGCCGCCACGGCGTCCTGGCGGCGCGCCGCCGGGGAGTCGTGGCCGACCGGCACGCTCAGCGCGGAGTCGAGATAGGTCGGCACGCCGGGGTCGGTGCCGACGCCGGCCAAGGCACCCCCGATGGCTGAGTCGAACGGTGCCAACACAACCTCGGGCGAAAGTCGGCGGGCGGTCAGGTCAGGCGTGAACGGAGCGCCGCCGGTCGGGGCCGGTGCGATCGCGACGGTCGGGCCCTGGCCGTCGAGCAGTTCGAGCGCAGGGGCGCTGAGTGGCCCATCGCCGAGGATGGTGGCGCCTCGAGTGGAGGTGATTCCAAGGATCCGGTCGACGATGTCGGCAGCGGTGGTCGTCGCCGCGGCGCTCAGCCGTGGGTCGCCCACCCGGTGCAGGGCGCCGAGATCGGCTTGCGCGAAAGGCGTTGCGACCACACACATGCGCCGCGAGAGTCCCCGGAGCCGCTCCAGCCAGGCGGCAGCGGCGGCCTGGCCGTCGCCGGGACGGACAGCGGCGGCCTGGCCGTCGCCGGTCGCGCCGCCGCCTGGCCCGTCGACCACCACGTAGCCGCCGGTCATTGCATTCACCGTGACCAGCAGGTCGGGGTCCACCGCCAGACACAGCGCATTGGCGACCCCGCTTTCCGGGTCGATGGCGCCGGGGCTGGTCGCGAATTCGGCTGCCGCCAGCAGTGCCTCGAGGCGCCCGCCGGCGGTGAGGGACACCGCCAGATCATCGTTCATCAGCCGTACCGGGGTGGTGCCTCCGGGCACACCCGGAGCCAGACGCGGTCGGTCGGCCAGCGGCCATAGCATCGTGACCCCGACTGGTTTGGTGGTGTCGGGTGCCGTCACGCCGGCCAGGGAAGCGTCCCCGTCGCTGGCGGGGGCTGACGGAACGCCGGTTACCGGCAGTAGGAATCGCGCCGCATCGAGGCGAGCCGGTTCGCCGTAGTCCGGGGTGCCGTTGACATTCACCATCAGCGGGTAAATCCCGGGTTCCTCGATACCCAACGACGGTTGCGACCCCGATCTGATCGGTACCGACAGGGTCACGCCGAGCGCCTGTCCCCGGCCGAGTTCGGCTGCCACGGTGATGAATTCACCCACGGCCTCGAACTCGCCCCGGCTGTCGAGAGCGGTGCGCAGGCCCGAGGACGCGGAAACCCGCTCGCCGCGCTCAAGCCGGGCCACGATGTCGCGGACCGGTCGGTCTCCGACGTTGGTGACCGTCGCCGTCACCGTCACGGTCGGGTCGCTGGAGGTGGTGACGGTGTCTGGACTCACGCTGTCCAGTCGTACAGCCAGGAACTCCGGGTCCGGTTCTCCCGTCGCGATTCCGGGGCCGACGGGCATGAGCAGTACCGCCAACAGGCCGAGAATCACAGCGACGACCCGGGATGCGACCGGGATCCGCAGCGGCGAGGTCACGTGGCCGAACCGCGGCCGTTCGTCCGGGTGTCGCCGGAGGCATGGCCGGGGGATTGCCGGGTGCGGGAATGGGTTTGGGTCCGCAACGCGGGCGTGCTGGGTGGTAGTGGCGGCAATGCCGCGGGGCCGTCGGACTGCAGTAGTGCGATCAGGTCGTGCGCGACCCTGGCCAGTTTGCGCTCGTCGGCGAACGCCAACCGCGTTGGCAGTTCATCAACCGGAACCCACGCCACTTCGGTCACTTCGACGTCCTCATCGCACAACTCGCCACCGGAGAACTTCAGCAGGTAGTGGTGCACGGTCTTGTGCACCCGCCGTCCCTCGGTGACGAACCAGTAGTCGATGCTGCCCAGCGCCGCGAGCACATGCCCATGTATGCCGGTCTCCTCGGCCACCTCCCGGATCGCGGTCTGCTCGGCGGTCTCGCCCTGCTCGATGTGTCCCTTCGGCAGCGACCAGATCATCCGCCCCCGCCGGTCCATTCGGCCGATCAGCGCTGCCGACTGCTCTTCGCGTGGCCGGTCGATGCCGTCGATGACAAGTCCACCCGCGGAGATTTCGTGCACGGTGCGCAGCCGGGAGCCCTGGCGGCGCCGAGGCGAGCCGGCAGAACCGGCGGAGTCGACAGCCGGAACGTCGGCGGCGCCGCCGGAATCGCCGATCTCCGGTGACGGGGCGGCCGCACGGTTCCCGCGTCGCCGTCCGCGTCGCCGTCGTGGTTTGGCCTTCTCGCCCTCCGACACCCAAGCGATAGTAGCTGGCACGGATAAGTGCGCCGGGGGAGCACGCGCCGGTGGTACACGCGCCGGACACGGATGCGGCGACGAGCATTAGGCTCTCCGGACTGTGTCCGAAGTCAGACCACCCGACGAGCTGCTGAGATCCGCCGCCGTCGAACTGCAACGCCAGGCCCCGCTGTTGGGCGAGGTCGGTGCGCTGTTCGCCGCCGCGGGTCATCAGCTGTATCTGGTGGGCGGCAGTGTTCGCGACGCTGTCCTCGGCCGATTGACCACCGACCTCGACTTCACTACCGATGCCGGACCGGACAAGGTTCAGGAGATCGTGCGCCCCTGGGCCGATGCGATCTGGGACACCGGAATCGAGTACGGCACCATCGGCGTGGGTAAGGCGGGCCAGCGGCTGGAGATCACCACTTTTCGCGCCGACAGCTATGACCAGGTGTCCCGCAATCCGCAGGTGCGTTTCGGTGATCGCCTTGAGGACGACCTGCTGCGGCGCGACTTCACCATCAACGCGATGGCCGTCCGGATCACCGCGGACGGACCGGGGGAGTTCCTGGACCCGCTGGGTGGACTGGCGGCGGTTCAGCAGCGGATGTTGGACACCCCGGCTGCGCCCTCGGTGTCCTTCGGAGACGACCCGTTGCGGATGCTGCGGGCGGCGCGGTTCGTCTCTCAGTTGGAGTTCGGGGTCGCTGATCGGGTGCGCGAGGCGATGGCCTCGATGGCTCCGGAGTTGGGGCGTATCACCGTGGAGCGGGTTGCAGTGGAACTGGACAAGATGCTGCTGGGTGCCGATCCGGTGGCAGGTATCGAGTTGATGGTGCAGACCGGCCTCGGCGAGATCGTGCTGCCCGAGATCGGCAACATGCAGATGGCCATCGACGAACATCATCAGCATAAAGACGTCTACCAGCATTCGTTGACGGTGCTTCGGCAGGCGATTGCCCTGGAAGACGAACCGGATCTGGTGCTGCGCTGGGCGGCACTGGTGCACGACATCGGCAAGCCGGCGACGCGCCGCCACGAGTCCGATGGGGGAGTCAGCTTCCATCACCATGAGGTGGTCGGGGCCAAAATGGTCCGAAAGCGGCTGCGGGCCTTGAAGTACTCCAAGCAGATGGTCGATGACGTTTCCGGGCTGGTCTATCTGCATTTGCGTTTTCACGGCTATGGCGAAGGCCGGTGGACGGACTCGGCGGTGCGGCGCTACGTCGCCGACGCCGGGCCACTGCTGCCGAGATTGCACAAGCTGGTCCGTGCGGACTGCACTACCCGAAACAAAAGACGTGCGGCCCTGTTGCAGGCGAACTACGACGGCCTGGAGGCGCGAATCACCGACCTGGCCGCCAGGGAGGACCTGGCCCGGGTTCGGCCCGATCTGGATGGCAACGAAATCATGGATCTGCTCGGCATCTCGGCCGGCCCGGAGGTGGGTGAGGCCTGGAACCACCTCAAGGAATTGCGGCTGGACCGGGGGCCGCTGTCCCGGGAGGAGGCCACGGCCGAACTGCTGGCCTGGTGGCGCGCTCGCGGCGCCACCGATTGATACGGGAACGCGTGAGCCCCGTACTCCGTCGAATAAGGCATGGACTACTGCTTGGATGCCGGTGATGGAACTGCCTCGATCTGGACCGGGGCATTCGACATCGATGTCGACGGTGACGGCGAACTCGACGGCGTTCGGGTGGATTTCGACGGCGACGGTGTGTTCGACGACGCGCTGGCCGACTTCGACGACGACGGACTTGCCGATCACGCGGCTCTCGATCTCGATGATGATGGGGTGCCCGAGTCGCGCTACACCGACGATGGTTCCGGCACTTGGATGGTGGGCGCCGGAATGTCGCAATGGGGTGCGGCGTCCGGTGGCGCCCTGCGGTGGTTCGGTCTTGATGGGGTTGAGCACGCCTCGGGCGCGGACGTCGACGGTGATGGCGACGCCGACCGGTTGTTCGATCTGAATCGCGACGGTCTGGCTGATCGGGTACTGCTCGCAGGTCCCGGGGCCCGCTTCGCTGAGGGCTATGTCGACGTCGACGGCGATGGTCGATGGGACATCGCGCTCAACGACGGCGACGGCGACGGCAGCGCCGACGGGGCTGCCGCCCTCTGAGACCGCCGCTACCGCCCGGGCCCGGCCGGCCCTGCAAACGCCTGAGCGATTCCCAGCCAGGTCTGTGCGTCCGCTCCGTGTGCTTCGACGTCCAGTGTCGCCCGCGGCCGCCGTTGGGTGACCAGATAGCAGAAGTCGAGGGCCGTTCCCACGACCCGCTGCGCGGCATCTTCGGGGCCCCAAGTCCACAGGTCGTCATTGGGAGCAGTCAACTCCACCCGGAATGGCTCCGCCGGTGGTGTGAGGCCGTGAACAGAGAAGGCGAAATCGCGAGTGCGGACACCGAGGTGGGCGATCGACTTCAGCCGCGGGGACGGCGCCACAGAGACGCCGAGCGCGTCGGCCACGTCCAGGCCGTGCGCCCAGGTTTCCATCAGTCGCGCCGTCGCCATTGAGGCCGCGCCCATCGGCGGGCCGAACCACAGCAGTTTGCGGCCGGCCGGCACCGCGCGGAGCGCGGCATGCAGTTGTGCGCGGGTTTCTCGCCAGGCGGCCAGCAGTTGCGCCGGTGGCAAGGCAGCGAATTCTTCGGCGGCCTCGTCGACGAAGGTGTCGAGCCTGTCTTGCGCGCCGGCGACCAACGCCTGGAATCCGGTCTCGTCGGTGATCGACAGCAGTGCCATCCGGTCGGTCCACAGCAGGTGCCCGATCTGGTGCGCGATCGTCCATCCGGGTGCTGGCGTTGCCAGCATCCACTGCGGTGCCGGAATCGGGGCGAGGAGGGCGTCAAGCGCTTCACTCTCCGCGTGCAGATCATCGATTATCGAATCGCCGACGGCCATGGGGCGCAGCCTAGTTGGTTGGCGTTCGGAGCCGACCGGTGCGTGCGTGAGTCGCGAACCCGGCCAGATAGAGCACCGCTGCGATCACCGCCAGCATCGGCGAGCGCCCGTCGACGGGGATGACCATGGCGGCCGCGCCGGTCGAGGCAATGAACGATATCCAAAACAGCGAGTCTTGTATGGCGAAGACATGCCCGCGCATAGTGTCGTCGACGTCGATCTGCATGGCCGAGTCGGCGCAGAGTTTGATCAACTGCCCGACAACCCCGAGCAGGAAGGCACAGCCGACCATCAGCAATGGTGCCATCACGGTGACGTACGCCGCCGCCCCCGCACATTGGATTAACGCAGCGCACAGTAATGCCGTGTTGACGCTGGCATACCGACCCCATCGGCGAATCGCCGCGGGTGTCAGGAGGGTGGCCAGGAATGCACCGCCGCCGGTGGCGGCGACAAACACGACGATGGTCCCCAGCCCGGATCCGGTGCGGGGACCGGCGGAGCCCTCGGCGATGCCGCTGCGGGCCATCAGGAGAACGAGCAGGGTGTTGATGCCGAACACCATGCGGTGAGCGGACAACCCGGCCAGCGTTGCGGCTACCGAGGGCGTCGCCCGTACCACCCGGGTGCCGGCGGCCCATCCGGTCGCCACCGTGTGCAGTGCTGAACCGTGCCCGCCGGATCGGGTCGGCCCGAGGACGCGCGGGGCGAATCGCAGCGACAACAGCAACGCGATCGCTACCGGGATGGCGACGATGACGATAACCGTCCCGGCACCGGTATCGCCGGCACCGAAGACCCGGCGGGGCACCAGCATGAAGTTCGCCCCCAGGAAGGCGGCGGCGGCACCGGTCGCGGTGGCCACCGAGTTCATCGTCACGACCTGCTCTCGGGGCACCACATCCGGCAACGCGGCCGACAGGCCCGACGTGACGAACCGGCTGAATCCGTTGACGATCAGCGCCAGACACAGCACCAGCACGTCCCCGACACCGGCCGCCAGTGCCGCGGCGACACCGATCACCAGCACCAGTCGAGCGGCATTAGCCACGATGAGAACCGAACGACGATCCCACCGGTCGAGCAGAGCCCCGGCGAACGGACCCAGGACCGAGTAGGGCAGAAACAGCACCGCGAAGGCTCCCGCGATTGCCA
>SXGS01574915.1_pt1 | contig 12989 bp, 10 predicted proteins | sample 3174681 | NCBI WGS metagenome assembly SXGS01 (sample SAMN11356861, study PRJNA531348) | freshwater metagenome | isolation source: freshwater sample F1-80 | place: China: Fuxian Lake, Yuxi | collected 2017-12-25
AGGGCGCTCGCGCAGCGGCGGGATGCGGAGGCGAACCACGCCGAGGCGGTAGTACAGATCGCGGCACCGCGGCCGGCACCGGCGCTGCGGGTCGGCCGCGCCCCCAGCCCGCCGCCACCACCGCCGGAAGAGCCCGAGCATTACGACGCGATCGCCCTCGAGGCCAGTGACATGCTCGAGGAGATCACCCACGACGTGGCCAGCGCCGCCGAGGCCGCGCCGGCCGCGCCCATCGAGCACGTGGCGTCGGGGCCCGTCGGCGCCGCCCGCGACAGCGACATCCGCCCGGCCGTGTTTGCGTGGGACCCGCTCGACGCCAACGCGGCCATCGCCGCCATCGAGGCCGCCACCGATCGCGCGCTGGTCGCCGACGCGTTCATGCGCCACGCCGCCTGGCTCTTCGATGTCGCCGCCCTGTTCATCGCCCGCGATAACCTCGCCTTCGGGTGGAAGGCCCACGGCGACGGCGTCGACACCGCCCGCGTCGAGTGCGCGGTCATCCCCCTCGAGGCGCCGTCGATCTTCCAGCAGGCCGTGGCCAGCGAGCGCGGCTTCTACCACGGGCCGCCGACCCCGAGCGCGCTGCTCCACCACTGGTTCAAGGTGCTGCGCTGCCGCGAGCCGCGCGACGCGACGGTGGCGACGGTGGCGATCCGCAAGCGCCTGGTCAACCTGCTCTACGGTCACCGCTCGGGCGACCGGCCGGCGCCGTCGGCGCTCGAGCTCGACGATCTCAACCGGGTGGCCGAGGCCGGGGCGGCCGCGTACCTCCGCCTCATCGCCGGCGCCAAGCGCGGCTAGCGCGGCACGAGCCCATCGCGCATCCTCAGCGCATGAGGATCTTCGGGTCGATCGTCGCGCCGATGGTGATCGTGATCGGGGCCTGTGGGGGTGGCGCCAAGCCTCCGGTCGGACCCGGCAGCGGGACGGCCGCGCCGTCCGGCGGTTCCGTTGGTGGCGGCGGTGCCGCCGGCGGGAGCCCGGCCGTGGCCGGCGCCAAGGTGGGCACGGCCCACCCCATCGTCGTCGAGGCGACCGCGCGCGACGGCGGCTGGATCGTCATCTGCCAGGCTCGCGCCGACACCGACGGCGATGGCGAGATCGCCGTGCACACCGGGATGCACGGTGACACCTACGGCGATCAGTTCCGTCCCTACCTGGTGCGCGGCGCCGGCGAGGGCGAGCCCATCGACTCGCTGGTCGGCTACACCCGCGACGGCCGCTGGTTGGTGGCGATGCGGGCCGGCAAGCTGGCCGTGCTCGACGCCCACGCCGGCACCTGGAGCGAGATCGCGGGCGCCGATCTGCGCGACGACGGCGTGCCGCTCGGACCGCACCGCGCCGCCAGCATCGCCAGCGCCGGTGATCGCATGACCTACTTCCGCGACGACGAGACCCTCGTCGTGCGCGAGCTGTCGACCGGCGCCGAGAACACGGTGAAGGTCGCTGGCGCGCGGCTGTGGCGGGTCGAGGTCGAGCCGCTGGGCACGTGGGCCCGCGTCTACGCCATCCGCGCCGATAGCGACAAGGACGGCAAGCTCACCTGGCCGTCGGTGCGCACCTCGCTCTCCGATCGCGACTGCCGCGGCCCGATCATGTCGTACTCGACCGGCGGCTGGAGCGGCGACAAGCCCGACGAGCTGTGGCTCGATCTCGCGGCCGGCACCGTCAGCGACAAGCGCTCGGGCACCGCGCCGTCCGAGCCTACCGACGCCGAACCCGCGGAGCTCGGCACCCACGCCGGCCGGCCGGTGCTCGCCGTCGACCGCACCGGACGCAAGTTGCTCGGCCCCGACGACAGCGGCCGCGACATCCCGGTGGGCCCGCTCGAGTGGGTCACCCCGGACTGATCGGCGCCTGATTCGTCCGGAAACCGGACAGAATCCCGTGCGAATCCGGACCGTTGGACGTCCGGATTGAATAGCCTTCACTCCCGCCACTCCCGTCGTACAATCGAGGGGATACGCGAGGAGGTTTCCCATGAGCTCTGCCAGGGAGTTCCGCATCGCGCCTGCGACCACCCGCCGCCGTGGACTGCCGCCCATCGGGTTGTCGGTCTTCGCACCGGAGTGCCTCGACGTGACGGTCATCGAGACCGGCACGTCGGCGCTGCTCTTCGCCTCGGAGGCCGACCGCAGCGGCAACCGCATCGGCGTGGTGGAGATCGACATCTTCACCGCCAACATGGTGATCGACCCCGACGGCGCGCTCGAGCGCGCGGCCGACGCCGCCGTCGACAAAGTGCTCGGGGCACCCGCCGCCGGCACGGTGCGCCAGCGAGCGCGCTTCGAGCTCGACGATGGCACCAGCGGGTTTCGGATCGAGGTGGTCATGACCCGCGACCTCGACGGCACGCCGTCGCCGCTGCCGCACCTGACCGTGCTGGCGCTGGCGCCCGACGACGCCGCCGCGCGCGGCGGGTTGATCGCGATGGTGCGCAGCGCGCGTCCGGCCTGGGCCGCCGCCGACACGCTGTTCGAGACCTTGCGCGTGCTCACCCGTGACGGCGGCGCCAACGACAACGTTCGCACGCGTTTGCCCTTCACGCCCTGAGCGTCCCTCGCCGGCGAGGACCGGCTATGGTGGGCCATGCGTTTCGAGTTCCTCTCCGATGATTGGTTCACCAAGGTCGACGAGCTGATGGCGGCCGCCGGCGATCTCCAGATCCCGCCGGCGATGAAGGCGGTGGCGGTCAACGTCACCGTCACCGGCGACAAGGGCGACACCCAGCTGTTCATGCGCGACGGCCTGTTCGTGCGCGGCCACCAGGTGGCGGCGACCACGCTGACCCTCGACGTCGAGCTGGCCCGCAAGATCTTCATCCACGCCGACGCCGCCGCTGGCGTGCAGGCATTTCTCACCGGCGAGATCAAGGTCGAAGGTGATCTGGCCCAGCTCGTCGCCATGCAGACCGTCGAGCCGAGCGCGCCGCAGCAGCGGCTGACGAAGGAGATCGCGGCGATCACGGCGTGACCGGCAGCAGCGGTCCGGGTGTGGTAAACGAACAGGATGGCGCCGCCCGATCCCGATGGACGGATCGGCACCGTGCTCGACGGCCGCTACCGGATCCTCGAGCCGCTGTCGCGCGGTGGTATGGGCGTGGTGTACCGCGCCGAGCGCGTCCCGGTCGGGCGCCCGGTGGCGGTGAAGTTCCTGCACGCGCTGTTCGCCGACGATCACGAGTCGCGCGTGCGCTTCGAGCGCGAGACCCGCGCGCTGTCGAAGCTGGCCCACCCCCACTGCGTGGGCATCATCGACTTCGGCTTCGACGGAGCGCCCTACCTGGTGATGGATCTGGTCGCGGGCGCGACCCTGCGCGAGCTGCTCGACGACGGCCCGCTGGAGGTCGACGACGCGATCGCGCTGACCCGCCAGCTCCTGGCCGGGCTGGCCCACGCCCACGCCGAGGGCATCGTGCACCGCGACGTCAAGCCGGCCAACGTGATGGTCACCGACGAGATCGGCACCGGCCGTCACGCCCGCATCCTCGACTTCGGGCTGGCCCGCCTGCGCGAGCACGGTGGCGGCGCGGGCTCGTCGTCGATCACCCAGACCAGCATCGTGGTCGGCACGCCCAGCTACATGGCGCCGGAACAGACCCTGGGCGGTGCCATCGACGCGCGCACCGACGTGTACGCGGTGGGCATCCTGCTGTTCGAGATGGTGACCGGGGAGCGCCCGTTCGTCGCCGACGATACGGCGTCGCTGCTCGAGATGCACCGGCGGATGCCGGCGCCGCGGCTGCGCCAGGTCGACTCCACCAAGGCGTGGCCGGCGGGGCTCGACGACGTGATCCAGAAGGCGCTCGAGAAGGACCCGGACGATCGCTGGCAGAGCGCGGTGGAGTTCGCGCAGGCGCTGGAGCGCGTCGGCCGCCGGGCGACCGACGCGGCCGCCAACGTCGAGCGCAAGCGCGGCGGGTGGGCCGGCGCGCTGGCGGTGCTGATCCTGGCCGGAGGAGCGGCCACGGCGGGGTACGTGGTGATGAAGCGAGAGCCGGCGCAGCGGGCGGTGAGGGTGAACGCAGACGCCGGCGCGGTTGCGGCGGCGGACGCGGACGCCGGAGCCGCAGCCGGAGACGCGACCGCGGCCGGAGACGCGACCGCAGCCGCAGCGGCAGCCGCAACCGCAGCGGCATCCGGAACCGGAACCGGAACCGTGGCGGAGATCGATGCCGGCGTCGAGGTCGACGCCGGGGCCGATGCCGAGGCCGTGGCCGAGACCGCCGATGGTGGGGCGGAGGACGGTGGCGGCGAGCTGGCCATCAACGAGGACGACATCGAGCTCGAGCCGTTGCCGCCTGCGGATCCCGAGATCGAGGCGATCGACCAGCAAGAGCCGGTCGCCGAGGGCGAGGCGGTCGAGCCGGTGGTGGAGCCGCCGCCGGCGGTGGTCGAGCCGGAGCGGACGCCGCCCAGGACGGTGCGCGAGGCGCTGGCGCTGGCCAAGAGCGGCCATCGCGACGAGGCGATCGCGGGCTTGCGGGCGCTGTGGAAGAAGCAGCCCGGCAACGCCAACCTGCCCTTCGTCCTCGGCAACCTCTACTACCAGAAACGGTGGTGGTCGGTGTCGATGGAGCACTACCAGGCCGCGATCAAGCGCAGCTCGCTCTACCGCAAGAACGGCACGCTGATCCGCAACGTCATCTCCATGCTCGGCAGCCCGCGGACGCGCGGTCACGCCAGCTGGTTCCTGCGCAAGCTGATCGGCTCGCCCGCCAAGGCGCCGCTGCGGGCGGCGGCCAAGCGCCACAAGAGCTCGGCGGTGCGCAAGCAGGCGTCCGCGGTGCTGCGCCGCTTCTGATCTGATTGCGCGCGGGCGGTCCGCGCGCCAGGATGCCGGCGTGATGTCCCGTCGCCTGCTCGCCGCCGCGCTCGCCCTCTCCTTCGCCGCCTGCCCCGGCCCGGGGCGGCGTGATCCGGATCGACCGACCGCGCCGGCCACGGCCGGGGCCCAGGACCCGCCGGTCGACGCCGCCACCGTCGCCGCCGCCAAGCAGGCGCTGCTCGCCAAACACGGCGAGGCCCACCGGGCGCGCATCGAGCGCGGCGTCGATCAGGTCGCGTCGTTGTGGCGGGTCTCCGACGGCGACCTGGTCGCGTTCGTGGGCGCGCAGTTCGCCGCGGCGCCGGCCGACGTCGACGCCCTGTTCACCCGCTTCGAGTCGCAGTTCGAGCAGCTCGACGGTCACATGCTCGAGCTGCAGCGCTCGCTGCGCTGGCACACCGACGTCGACACCGGCGCCCAGCTCGCGCTCGATCCGCTGCTCGCCGCCTACGATCCCGGCGCCGGCGTCGCCGAGGATCTGTTCGCCACCAAGGTCGCGTTCGCGGCCCTGCTCAACTTCCCGCTGACCACGCTGGCCGACCGCATCCGCGACGGCAAGACCTACACGCGCCGGCAGTGGGCCGAGGTCCGGCTGACCGGACGCTTCGACCGCCGCATCCCCGGCGACATCCTCGCCGAGGCCAGCGCCGCCGAGGCCACCGGCGACGACTACATCGCGCACTACAACCTGTGGATGCACCACGTGCTCGGCGAGGACGGCGCCCGCCGCTTCGCCAAGGGCAAACGCCTCATCAGCCACTGGAACCTGCGCGACGAGCTCAAGGCCGACTACGCCGACCCGGACGGACTGGCCAAGCAGCGGACGATCCTGAAGGTGATGGACCGCATCGTCACCCAGTCGATCCCGCGCGCCGTCATCGACAACCCGCGCCTCGACTGGAATCCCTTCACCAACACGGTCACCGCCGCGCCCACCGCCGAGATCGAGGCCGACGCGCCGGCCGACCGCCCGACCGCGCCCGATCCCACCCGCGAGGACGACGTCCGCTTCGCCAAGGTGCTCGCGCGCTTCGCCGCCGAGCGCAAGGCCGACCGCCACGCACCGACCGCGCCGACCTACATCGCCCGCGCCTTCGACGGCGCCGAGATGCCGGAGGAGCGCGTGCGCGCGCTGATCGTCGCGTTGCTCGAGTCGCCGCTCGCCGGCGAGGCCGTGCACGAGATCGGCGGCAAGCTCGGGCGCCCGCTCGGTCCCCAGGACCTCTGGTACGAGTTCGGCGGCGGCGACGTGCCCGAGGCCGAGCTCGACGCCGAGACCCGCAAGCGCTACCCGACGTCGGCCGCCTTCGCCGGCGATCTACCGCGCATCCTGCGCGAGCTCGGCTTCACCGCCGAGCAGGCCCGGACCCTGGCCGCCAACATCGACGTCGACGCCTCGCGCGGCGCCGGCCACGCCATGGAGGCCCGCCGCCGCGGAGACAAGCCCCACCTGCGCACGCGGGTCGAGGCCGGCGGCATGGACTACAAGGGCTACAACATCGCGGTCCACGAGCTCGGCCACAACGTCGAGCAGTACCTGTCGCTGTACGAGGTCGACCACACGCTCCTGGCCGGCGTGCCCAACACCGCGTTCACCGAGGCGCTGGCCTTCCTGTTCCAGGCCCGTGACCTCCAGCTCCTCGGCCGGCCCTCGCGCGGCGCCGAGGCCGAGCGGCTGCGCGTGCTCGATCACTACTGGAACACGCGCGAGATCGCCGGCTCGGCCCTGGTCGAGATCGACGTGTGGCGCTGGCTCTACGATCACCCCGAGGCCACGCCGGCCGAGCTGCGCGAGGCCACGGTGCGCATCGCCCGCGCGACCTGGGACCGCCACTACGCGCCGTACCTCGGCGGCAAGGGCGACACCGCGCTGCTCGGCATCTACTCGCACACGATCTCGTCGCCGCTCTACCTGTTCAACTACGTGCTCGGCCACCTGATCGCCTTCCAGATCGAGGAGCACGTCCACGGCAAGGACGCCAAGACCTTCGCCGCCGAGTTCACCCGCATGGCCCGCTACGGCGCGGTCCTCCCCGACGTGTGGATGGAGCACGCCACCGGCGCGCCGGTGAGCGCGAAGCCGATGCTCGACGCGACCCAGCGGGCGCTCAGGGACAAGTGAGGAGCCGGTGAGACGCTCGCTCGTCGCGGTCGCGCTCCTGATGCTCGACGCCGGCATGGCCGGCGCCGCCCCGCCGGTCACCGCGCCGCCGGCGACGACCGAGGCCAAGCTGCCCGCCGACGTGAGCCTCGAGCCCATCGCGGTGCCGACGGGACCGGGGTTCAAGGCGCGCCCGACCGGCTGGTGGAAGAAGAAGAAGCCGTGCCCGCCAGGCGCCAAGGCCGTGAAGCAGAAGAGCGACCGCGTGGCCCGGGTCGCGGCCGAGAACTGGGCCACCGCCGTGGTCTGCCGCGACGCCACCGGCGAGCAGCACGGGCCGGGCGTGGCCCTGTTCGCCAACGGCAAGCCTTTCGAGGACTCGTGGTCGGAGCACGGCAAGCAGCACGGCCGGCGCTGGACGTGGCGACCCGACGGCCGCGTCGATCACATCGAGACCTTCGTCGGCGGCGTGCTGAACGGTCCGGCCGAGGAATGGTCGGCCGGGATCAAGATCCACGAGGGCTCCTACCTCGACGGCAAGCGACACGGCCTGTGGACCCATCGCCTCCCCACCGGGCTGGTTGTGCGCGCCTACTACCAGGGCGGCGAGGCCATCGGCACGGTGGTCGGAACCCGCGAGGGCGTGGCCACGGCGATCGTGCACGCCGAGCTGGTGACCGGCTGGACCGATGGGGTCAGTCGCGTCTTCGACGCCGACGGGCGGCTGACGTTCGAGCGCCGGGTCGACACGATCGGCGGCCTGGCCACGGCGTGGAGCGCGGCCAGGACCCGCATCGCCGAGTACGACTGCCGCCCCGACGGCGCGGTCGGCGAGGCTCGTTTCTACGATGACAGCGGCGTGCTGGTGCGACGATGGAATGACGGCAAGAGCACGCTGAGTGACCGCACCGGTTCCGCCTTGCCGGTCAGCGACGAGCAGAAACGCTACCTGCACGGCGTGACCGACGCGTGCAAGCTCGCCATCTGGTGGCTCGAGCGTCCGCCGCCCGGACGCTCGGCCGCGCTCGGCCTGCCTCCGTGACCGTCCGCCACCTGCTCCTCGCCGCCGCGGTCGCCGCGCTGGTCACGCTCGCCGGCGTGCTCGTGCTCGACGCGCCGCTGGCGCGGGCGATCGGGCGCGACGCCGCCGCCGGCGACACCGGCCGCGCGCTGGCCGAGATCGTCGAGGTGCTCGATCACGTCACCGCCATGACCTGGCCAAAGAAGGAGCAGCTCGCGTCGGCGCTGATCGTCGCCGGCGGCGCGCTGTGGTGGTGGCGCCGGCGGGTCGGCTCGGCGCTGCTCCTGCTCGGGCTCACCCACGCCCTCGCCCGCACCCTCGGCGGTGAGCTCAAGCCGCTCTTCGGTCGCCTCCGCCCGGGCGAGGCCCTGGCCCGCGGTCACGTCGACGACAGCTTCTGGTGGCAGGGCGGCATCGCCTTTCCGTCGGGACACGTCGCCCACTACGGCGCGCTGGCCTTCACCATGGCCTACCTGTTCCCGCGCGCCCGCCTCCCGGCCTTCGCCGTGCTCGCGTTCATCGTCGGCGCCCGGGTCGGCGTCAACGCCCACTTCCTGTCCGATGCCGCCGCGTCGGTGGCCATCGCCGCCCTGGCCTGCGCCGGGTCTGCGATCGCGCTGTCACGCCTCGAGGATCGTGCCAGCGGCCGCCGGCGCTGATATCGTCAGCAGGTGGTGAAGCTGCCGGCGGTCCTGGGGGGAGCGGCCTTCGCGGTTTGGGCCGCGTGCGGACCGTCGACGGGGACGCCCTCGGCGCCGACGCACACGGCCTCCGGCGACGATCCGCCGGCCCCCGCACCCGACGCTGAGCCCGCGGTCACCACCCGGTGCGAGCTGACACCGGAGGCGGTGCGGTGTCACAGCACCAACCCGTCGACCAGGGCCACCGTCGCGTGCGTCGAGCCATTCCTGGTCGTGAAGGACACCGCCGACCTGTACAGCGGAAAACGGCGCTGGTGCTCGGGCGTGATCGGCGGCGGCGCGACCAGGACCTACGACGTCCTCGACGACGTGCGCCCCGCCGAGCTCTGCGGCCCCACCCTCGACGGTTGCTTCATCCACATCTTCGGTGGCCAGGGCGCCAGCGTGGAGCGCATCGCCGCCTTCGCCCGCGAGCTCGAGGCGGCCACGCCACATCCGGGCGGGACCCAGCCGACCATGGCCGAATGCGACGCCACGCGGCGGGCGTGGATCGCCAGCCCCGAGCTGGCCGCGAAGTACCGGTCGTCGTTGCGGCTCGACGACGCCGACATGATCAACGTGTTCTGCAAGCTGCACCTGAGCCGCGCCGACGTCGCGTGTCTCGGCAAGGCGCGCACCGAGGCCGAGGTCGAAGCGTGCGCGCCACTCGACGAACCTGCGAAGCCCACGCCGTGATTTGGACTGCCCGACAGCTCACGATCCTCGCATCGATCGCCAGCGCCATGGCGACGGCGACGCAAGGCGACGCCGAGGCCCGAACCCACCGGCGCCGGCCGGCCGTCGGCGCCGAGCTCGCGCTCGCCGATCTGGCCTGGCCCGCCGCGACGCTGTCGGCGGAAGCGCGGACGGCGACCAAGGTCTACGCCCGCGCCGCCGGTCGGGGCTCGCGGCTGGGCAAGCTCGCCAAGGGTACGCGGGTGGCATGGACGCGCATCGTGGCCAGCCGCGATCGCTGCGAGGCCTGGCTCGAGATCGCGCCGCGCGGCTGGGTCTGCGCCAGGGATCTGGCGCCCAGCGCCAATCCGCCGGCGGCCACGCTGGTCCCGGCGCGAATCGTCGCGCTCACCGAGGAGAAGGAGCTGCACGGCGTGGTCGCCGGCGGCGCGCGGCCGTACCCGTCGATCCGCGCCATCGAACGAGCGCGGCCCTCGCGGCGCCTCAAGGGCTGGACCCGGGTGAAGGAACGCGGCGCCATCGTCACCGTCGCCGGCGTGTCCTACGTCAAGACCGAGCACGGCTATCTGGCCGAGACCGCGATCGAGATCCGGCGGCCTTCGCCGTTCACCGGCATCGACCTGGTGGCCACGCCGCCGCCGGCATGGCCGTTCGCCTGGGTCACGCCTCGTACCAAGGAGGCGCTGGTCAGCGTGCGCGACGCGCCCGACGACGCCGCTGCGCAGGTCCGCACGCTCGCCCGCCGGACGATCGTGCCGGTGCTGGAGACCCAGGGCCGGTTCGCGCGCATCGCGACCGGTGAGTGGGTGGGCCTGCGCGAGCTGCGCGTCGCGCGCGTGATGCCGCGCCCGCGCGGCGTCGCCGCCGACGAGCGCTGGCTCGACGTCGATCTCGACGAGCAGGTCATGATCGCGTACGAGGGCGACGTCCCGGTCTACGCCACCATGATCTCGGGCGGGCGCGGGCGCTCGACGCCGACCGCGATCCATCGCATCGCCAAGAAGATCGCGCGCACGCGGCTCAAGGCGCCCGACGTCGCGTTCGGGACCTGGGACATCCCCGACGTGCCGTTCTCGATGCGCTTCCGCAAGTACTACGCCGTGCACGGCGTGTACTGGCACGACGGCTTCGGCAAGCCGCGCAGCCAGGGCTGCGTGAATCTGTCGCCCCGCGACGCCCGCTTCGTCTTCGAGTGGTCGCACCCGCAGGTGCCGGCTGGATGGATCGACGCCCGTGATGACGTGCGCGGCACGCCCATCCGTCTGCGCAACCGCCGTGACCCCGATCCGGCCTGGGCCGAATACGACAGCGAACCTCCGCCGTCGGTGCCGCTCCGCGATCTGTCCGACGATGAATGACGCGCTCGACGAGCGGCGCGGGCGACACCTGCGCTGGCTGGGCTGGCTCCGCCTGGTCACGGCGCTGGCCGGCGTGTTGCGCCCGACCGTGGTCTCGCTCGGCCACGTCCCGGTCAGCGCGCTCTTGCTCTATCTCAGCTATCGATCACCGTGGTACCGGCGCATCGGCTGGTTCCAGGTCGGCGGCTACGACTTCGTCCAGCTCTTCCTGACCGCGTACCTGATCGTCGACACCGATGGCGACGCCGCCCACCGCGCCGGCGCTGCCCAGGCCGCGCTCGCCGTCTACGGCGTGATGGTGCTGCTGTCGCCGCTCATGCTGGTGCGCTACGCCATCGCGGGAGCGGCGGCGAGCGCGCTGCCCGGCGCAATCGCGCTCCTCCACCTGGCCGACCGCGACGAGCTGATCCCGGTCGCCGTCGGCCTGATCGCCGGCTGCGCCGCCGTGGCGCTGGCCCTGCTGGTCACGGCTGATCGGAGCCGATCTCGATCATCCGGGCGGGCTGGGCCGGCGTCACCGACTGACCGATGACAGGGCCGGTACATCGAGGCGAATCAGTGATATCTGCTGGCGAACGATGACGGTGACCGAGGACGCTACGGGCGAGACCCTGGATGATCCAGGCGCGGGCGCGCGGCCGGCGGGGCTGGTGGCGAGGGGGACGGTGATCGATCGCTACGTCATCCTGCGCGAGCTCGGCGCCGGTGGGTTCGGCGCGGTGTACGAGGCGCTCGATCCCGACCTGGATCGGCGGGTGGCGCTGAAGGTCTTCCACGGGACCGCGTCGGCGACCGCGCAGGCGCGGTTCGCCCGAGAGGGCAAGGCCATCGCCGCGCTCGACCACGACGCGGTGGTACGAGTGTTCGACGTCGGCGAGAGCGACGGGCGCCGCTTCATCGCCATGGAGCTGGTCGAGGGGATGTCGCTGGAGCGGTGGCTCGAGGCGACGCAGGCCCGCCGCGAGGTCCTGCGCGTGCTGCTGGCGGCCGGTCATGGCCTGGCGGCTGCCCACGCGGCGGGGCTGGTGCACCGGGATTTCAAGCCGGCCAACGTGCTGGTCGGTGCCGGCGAGGTGGTGAAGGTCGCGGACTTCGGGCTGGCGCGAGCGGCGGCGAGCTCGGATTCGGATGCGGGCTCGGATGCGGGCTCGGGCTCGGATTCGGGCCCGGGCTCGGGCGCGGGCATCGAGCGCGTGACTCGCACCGGCACCGTCGTCGGCACCCCGGCGTACATGGCCCCCGAGCAATTCCGCGGTGAGACCGGCGATGCCCGATCGGATCAGTTCGCCTTCGGCGTGGTGCTGCACGAGGCGCTGACCGGGCAGCGCCCCTTCGACGGCGACGACTGGGCCAGCGTGCGGACGAGCGTGCTGGCCGGCAAGCGCCGGCCGATCCCGCGCGAGCGGGCGATGCCGGCGTGGCTCGGACGCATCGTGGATCGAGCGCTGGCGACCGAGCCGCAGGCGCGGTTCCCCACCATGAACGCGCTCCTCGCCGAGCTCGGACGTGACCGCCGGCGCACGGTGCGCCGCGCCGCGATCGCGATCGTGGGGATCGGCGTCGTCACCACCGTCGCGCTCTCCGAGCGTGACCGCAGCGCGACGCCGTGCGCGGGCGCCGAAAAGATGCTGGCCGGGACCTGGGACGACACCGTGCGCGCCCGGGTCGGCGACGCCTTCGGCGCCACCGGCCGCCCATTTGCGGCGACCAGCTTCGCCGCCGTGAGCCGCGCCCTCGACGAGCGCGCCGGGCAGTGGCGCTCGATGCGCGTCGCCTCGTGCGAGGCGACCCGCCAGGGCCATCAGTCGCCGCAGCTCCTCGATCTCCGCTCCCAGTGCCTGGAGACCCGCCGGCGCGAGCTCGCCGCCACCACCACCGTCCTGCTCGACGCCGCTCAGGGCGAGACCGTCGCCCGCGCCGTCGACATCGTCGGCCGCCTGCCGGCGATCGCCCTGTGCGAGGACGGCACCGCGCTGCTGGGCCAGCCGCCGCGTCCTGCGACCGTCGAGGCCCGATCCGAGATCGACACGCTGGAGGCCGACCTGGCTCGCGCCACCGCGCTGATCGAGGCCGCCCGCTTCACCGATGCTGCGACGGCGCTCGACGGCGTGGTCGACCGCAGCGCGCGGCTCGGCTGGACCCCGCTCGAGGCCCGTGCCCGTTTCACCGCCGGCAAGCTGGCCTGGGAGCAGGCCCGCGTCGACGACGGCGAGGCGGCGATGTACGCCGCCGCCGAGGCGGCCGCCCGCGCCCACGACGACCGGCTCCTCGCCGAGATCTGGGTGACGCTCGCCGGCCGGGTCGTC
>SXGS01125378.1_pt1 | contig 12985 bp, 15 predicted proteins | sample 3174681 | NCBI WGS metagenome assembly SXGS01 (sample SAMN11356861, study PRJNA531348) | freshwater metagenome | isolation source: freshwater sample F1-80 | place: China: Fuxian Lake, Yuxi | collected 2017-12-25
GTCCAACCATGATAAATCTTGCAGATGGAATCGAGCAAGAAGGAAGGCTGGTGGAAACCGACCCCCTCCTTTGCTTCACACCCCACGCCCCAACTCCGTGAGGAAGCAGGGAATCTCTGATTGGGACGCCTGACCACCCATCCGGGCTGCGTTCATGCCATCCCTCGAACGAGCAAGAATGTCCAGGCAGGCCTGAGCCTCCTCCAGATGACGCGCCCTCTTCGATGACCAGATCGATGTCGTGCTGGCGCAACTGACCGAAGGACTTTAGACTTTTCGAGTGCAATGACTTTTCAGATTCCACCGATCGCTTGGATGCTGCTCTGCGCGGCTGTTTCCACCGCCGGATGGGTGAGGGCCGCCGACTCGCCGCTTCCCACCTCGACGGTTTCCATTCAACGCATCGCCTTTGGTTCCTGCGCCAAGCAGAACCAGCCCCAACCCATCTGGGACAGCATCGTGGCAGCCGCTCCTCAACTCTTCTTGTTTCTGGGCGACAACATCTACGGGGATACGCGCGACATGACCCTCCTGCGGGCCAAGTGGTCGATGCTCGGCGCCCAACCCGGATACCAGCGTCTTCAGCAACTCTGTCCGATCCTGGCCACGTGGGACGACCACGATTACGGCGAAAACGATGCCGGGGCGGATTACCCCATGCGGCAGGAATCCCAGCAGGTGTTCCTCGATTTTTTTGGCGTCCCTGAGGACAGCCCTCGCCGCGCCCAACCCGGGATCTACCACAGCACCTTGGTGGGTCCAGAGGATCAGCGTGTCCAGATCGTCTTGCTCGACGTCCGCTACTTTCGTAGCCCGCTGAAGAAAGGCCTCAAACCCAGCGAACCTGGCGATGGTTACCGCGGGATCTATGTGCCCAACGACGATCCCAACACGACAATCCTGGGCGAGACCCAGTGGCAGTGGTTGGAGAAACAACTCAAAGTGCCGGCCAAACTCCGATTGATCGGCTCCGGGACCCAGATTCTGCCCGATGAACATGGATCGGAATGTTGGGGCAATTTCCCGCGGGAACGCCAACGACTGTTGAAGTTGATCCACGCGACTCATGCCAATGGCGTGGTGTTTCTGAGCGGGGATCGGCATTTGGCTGAGTTGATGAAATCGCCTTCCGGTGTCGGCCTGCCCACGTACCCCATCTACGAGGTCACATCCAGCAGCCTCAACACACCGAGCGGCAATATCACTAAGGCGGGAGTTCGGTTCGCCAATGAGATCAATCGATATCGCGTCGGGCTGACCTTTTTCGATGTCAATTTTGGGATGATCGAGATCGATTGGACCCAACCGGATCCCGTAGTCCGACTCCAAGTGCGCGACGGCGCAGGAAGCGTCGTGTTGCAACAGCGAGTCCGATTGAGTGAATTGCAACCTCGCTGACGAGGGCAACAAGGCTCTGCTGGCGCTGGTGTGCGCGGCCGGGGGCCCCCCCCTCGTACCGCCCGATCAACGGGATTTCCTATCTGGGTTCACGCGCTGATGAACGCACCGATGCGGAAACGTCGCATGAAGGACCGATCAATCCAGTCTCTCCACAACCGCCCTCTGCCTTCCTTCGATGAAAGCGATGATCCACCTTCGCCAACCTTTCCTCCGCAGTAGGCTGCTGCGGAGCCATGAGGCTTCGGCGAGCAGGCCAGTTTGTGGACATCCAGGAGCGAAGGCTTCATGTCGCATCGTCCGCCAGCAGCTCTGCGGCGCGGTTGCTTGGAATGATGCTGGCATCGGATGGCACCTTGAAGACCGGCAGGCCATTCTTCGTGGATGCTTTTGCTTGGGCTTGCAAACCGCGCCGGGCCAGGTGCGAAAGAACCTGCCCCAGTTGCTTGCCAGAAGCCTGCGCCAGGCACTACCACATTCTCTCTCGCGTTGCGGGCAAAGGCGAACACTCCCGCCCCTCCGGAGCCTGACGGAAGGCCCGCAGCGGCGGGAGGCCGTGCTCGCTCATAGCGCACCCTACCCCCATCCTCGCGGCCAAGGATGGGGATGTGGAGTGGCCTTACGGATAAGCATTTGGTTTCGGATCGTCCATCCACGATAGATTCTGGGGATTGATTGGAGCAAGAAGGAACGATGGAAAGACGGGTCCTCCAGAACCTTGATTGCCGACTTTTTTTAACCGATGCTGCGTGAACACAAATCCACTAAAGCCCTAATTTCGTCGTCGTCATGAACCATCCGCGCGTCTCTTATCCCCAACTCCCTAACACCCCGACCTCGCATCTGCCATTCAGCCCCTGCGTGGTGGTTGGCGATCTGATCCTTGTCTCCGGTCAGGCCTCCGTGGATGGGCAGGGCAACATCGTCAGCGACACGTTTGAAGGCGAGTTCCGCCGCAGCATGGAAAACGTGCGCAAGGCGCTCGAAGCCGCCGGCAGCGATCTCGCGCACGTCGTGCAGACACGGAACTACGTCCGCGATCCGGCCGACCTGCCGCTCTACAACCAGCTTTACCGCGAATACTTCCCGCAACCCGCGCCCGCCCGCACCACCATCACGAACTGTCTCCCGCCCAATTTGAAATATGAGGTCGAGGCCGTCGCTGTGCGCCAACCCATCTGATTGCCCCGCCATGAATACCGACGACGACGCCCGGCGCGCCTACTGGACCGAGCAGATGGAGGCGGGCTATGCCCTGGTGCAGAAGCTCATCTCCTTTCCCGTGAGCGAATGTGGCGAGTGCTTTTGCTCGCTGCGCGATGCCGCCGCCGTTGCGAATGTGGAGATGCAGACCTATCTCCAATTATTTGTCTGTCCCCGGGGAATCCTCGACATCGCGCATAATCTTGAATACTCAGCTTGCCCTTGGCGGCGATGACCTCCTTCGCGCGCTCGGGATCAATGCCGCGCCGCATCGGTTGGCTTTGCGCGTCCAATCCTTCGTTCTGCTCGCCCTAGCCAAACAGCCAGACTCGGTAGGTTGCCATGGCCGATGCCAGCGATTCCTCAACTTCACCCATCGCATTCATCAAAAATTTGGATCCTTCCTCGATAAAAGCGGCCCAGGTGGCGCGGAACGTCGGCGTCATTAAATTCCAGGGGAGGGACGCGGACAGAGTTGGTGGGTAGGAGACCCACATTGTCACGGCATCAGCACCGGGACCACTCGATTTCCGTGCCGTCGATAAATGCGAAAGTCCGCATCCAGAGTGAAAATCGTTCCGCCGGGATGCAGCTCCGCCAGGCGAACCAAACAGGCGTCCGCTAGAGACATGGGGCGATCCCGATACCGGCGCATCAAAGCCCGGAGATCAACGAGTTGATCCGGAACTTCGATACCCACCCGAATGACACCCCGCTCAAGCAAAGCGAAAATGCCGTCCGGATCCCGCCCCTCGCGTTTCAGCAAAAAGGCAGCTTCGGTCAACACCGGTTCGCAAGTAAGCAGGGGCGGACGCAAGCGCCTCCACTGGTCGAGAACCCATTCCTCATGCGCCAGCGCGGAGGCGAGGAACGTGACCAGCGGTCCGGTGTCCAGAATTACCGCGTTCTTCATCGTCCGAATCCATCGAGATATTTCGGATTGGTAGCTAGATCTCTAGGCAAGCCGGAAAGAGAGCCCGCGAGGTCATGCGCCAGATCGAAACAGCTTTGCGCGCCCTTGCGTGGTGGCGCCGCCAGCGCCTGCTCCAGACACTCGCGTACGAGCGCCGACTTGCTGGCACGCCGGGTGCGCGCCTCCGCTTCCAGCAGTTGCAACAGACGTTGGGGCAGTTTCAGCGAGATCGTCTTCATTCTGGGAATGTAATACTCATCAATTTTGAAGGCAATACCCGATGCGCCCAATGCCCGTGTCCTTCCAAGGCCAAACCTCAATGATTCTTGACCAACCGAGCACGGTAAAAGCGCCGCGAGAGATTCGGCGCTCCAGCATCCTCCAACTCGATTGTGAGGCCGGTGGCTGTGTTGGTGCGGAGAGGGAGCCATGTCACGAAGTCTGAAGACGCGTCCAGGGCGTAGCTGAATCCGATGCCGCCGCGCAGCGCGAACTTTGCCGTGCCGTCAGTCCGACTGATGGCTGCCAATCGCGGTGGTTCGACGATGGTCAGGAATTGCTTCGTCGCCAAGTCGCGCAATTCGGTCACGGCGCCGGAGGGCCACTCGATTCGAACCAGTTCCGCTTTCATAGCGCCACCCAATCCGAAGTGGGCGCGCAGATCGTTCTGGCTGCCGTAATTGCTGCCGCCGGACAACTCACGCATCTGCCAGAAGGTCTGGCCGTTGAGCGTGGCCTTGACGCGGACTTTCGCGCCGATGGCGGAGCGGTTCGAGACAGTGCCGATCAGCCGGAAGTTGATCCACGAATTCGTGTTGCCGTTGTTGCGGTAAAGAAACTCATTCTGGCTCGCGGTACCCCAGCCGTTGGCGACGACGAGATCGAGGAAGCCGTCGTTGTCGTAATCACCCCAGGCGCATCCTGTCGAGTACCCGAGGTCGTTGACAAGGCTGCCGGTGATGATCCGGGTAAATGTGCCGTCCCGATTGTTGTGGTAGAGAAAATTGTTCTCCTCCCTCAGGTGAACAAAATCACTTTGGCGAACAGGTCCCAGATTGCCCACGAATAAATCCTGCCATCCGTCATTGTCGTAGTCGCCCCAGGCACAACCAACGGAGCAACCTGCGGCGGTGGCGGCCACCGAATCAACGAGGCGAGTGAACTTTCCATTCCCATCGTTCCGATAGAGTCCGTTTTTCTGTCCGTAGAAATTGGTGACGAACACGTCAAGGTCGCCGTCGTTGTCGAAATCGCCGGCGGCGCAACCCACGCCGAAAGTCCGTTCCAGGGAAAATACCGAATCAGGGACGAGCCTCAGTCCACCCGTTCCGTCATTCCTGTAAAAATCGGATTCATTTAGGTTGTCCACGCCACCCTGGGGAACGAACAGGTCCAGGAATCCATCGCCATCCAGGTCTGCCCACATCGCGTTCCAGGAATCGTCTTCGCCCTTGAGCTTGGCACCAAATCCGAGGCGTTCGAAGCCGCCGGCGCCATCGCTGCGGAAGAGGACATTTTCCTTGGATGGATCATTCGGGCCGAAGTTGGCGAGAAACACATCAAGCCACCCGTCATTGTTCGCGTCACCCCACACGCTCGCGTGAGAATACTGGCTGACGATGGCAATCGGGCCATTGGTGTAACGGGCAAAAACGGCATCACCCTCGTTTCGATAAAGCGTGTTGGGCCGGTCCGGCTTGCTCACGAAGAGATCGAGCTTCCCGTCATTGTCGTAATCGCCCCAGGCACCGCTGATGGACCAGACGCCATCATTCACGAGCGGGCCATTGGTGATGCGAGTGAACGTGCCATCCCGGTTGTTGTGATAAAGAAAGTCGTTGCCGTTCGAAATGCCGGATCCGAGATCATTCGAGACAAACAAGTCGATGAAACCGTCGTCGTCGTAGTCACCCCAGGACGCGGAGAACGAGAAGCCGCCGCTGGTTACCACCGGCCCCGTGGTGATTTTTGTGAATGTGGGATCAACATCCAACCGTGTGACGCGGCTGGTGAGTGAGCCTGAAGTGTCCGTGACGACAACCGCGTAATCTCCGGCGTGGGCAAGCTGGGTGTTCGTAACGATAAGCGAGTTGTTCGTGCGGCCCGTAAGTGCGACGTCATTCAAGCGCCATTGGTAGCTCAACGGCGGAGCCGTCGTCGTGGCCGTCACTCGGAAAGTTGGATTGGCCCCAAGGCTGACGAAGAGGTTGGTGGGGTGTCGCGTGATGACAGGTTGTGCCCAGGACGAGAGCGAGAACGCAAAGAGGAAGATCTGCATGAGTTTCATATAGGAGGGCTATCTTGGGGGTGAACGCCACTTTACGGCTCCTTCGGCCACTGGCCGCCTGGGTGCGGCCTTACAGCGTTGTGAGGAACCACCTCCTTTAAACGCCGCAGATCAGCCGCGTCGTGCGCGGCAGGGACAAAGAATCCCTTGTAAATCTTGGGTGCCTTCCACTTCCAACGTTCGACGCGACCATCGAGGAACGAGAGATTGGCGCCTTGGCCGTGCCGATCCGCCGGAAGTGAGTACCAGCTTTCCCGCCCTCCGTCCGAGATGACCCAGAGCGGTTGCTCGATGGAAATGACGCCTGCGTCGATGCTTTTCTCGTGCTCATCGATGAAACCGAAGACGCCCGACGGCGGCGGCACGCGGAGTGCCGAGAGCTTGAGCATTGACCAAGGGTAGCTCTCAGGCGTGTACTGAAATCCCTTGGCGTCAAACGAGGAGTTGAGCCAGCCATCCAGCGTGAAGCTGCGCACGCGGCGCAAAGCGGAACTGCCGGTGACAGTGGACCGGTCGGCCGGACAACGATAGACGCCCGATCCGCCGACGAACGGGAAGATCACACCGGCTTCGATATTCGCGGTGTTCGTGTCCCGTTTGGCGTTGCCCGCCACCCACGAGCCGGGGAGGTTCTTTGCTCCGGCACCGTCCGCATTCGCGCGATTGGGCGGAAAGAGGTCGTTGTTATCATCGACGTGCAGGAGGTATCCGAGCTGGAGCTGTTTGAGGTTACTCAGGCAGGCCGTGGACTGCGTCGTGTTCTTGGCGCGGCTCAGGGTTGGCAGGAGCAGACCTGCCAGCACCGCGATGATGGCGATGACAACCAAGAGTTCGATCAGGGTGAACCCATTGAACATTTTGGATTTCGGGATTTGGGTTTTGGATTCGGCCGCTGTCCGCATGGTTCGCTCCCTTCGTTACCGAAGTTCCACTGGTGAGAGGAACTCGCCGGAGATCAACGCCCGCGGCTTGCCCGGTTGCTGCCAGGCCACCGAAAGATGTCCACCCCCCTGATTCACCTTCAGCAGCGCCTCCATGTAGTAACGGCGGCCGGCGACCAGGTGGAACGGGTTGGAAATAGGACTGTCGCCGCCCAGCCGTTCGATGTCCCACTGCCGGACGCCTGCCTTGGTCGAGACGCAGATGCGGAATCGCTCAGCGGGGTCCTCACTCAGGCTAATGAACAACTCCGCCGCGCCATCGCCCGCCAGCCAGAAAATGTGATCTCCTGTAATTTGAGGGTGAAAGTATCCACGGATGCGGCAACCATAGCTGTTGGTTGTGATGGGCGTCAGTTCCAAGGCGGTCGGGAACTCACGGCCATGCGGTTGGTTCGGAAAGCGATCGTCATCCAGCAAGTCATGGATGAATGGTCCTGGAACGCCGCTCCACGACTCGAGGAGAATCCTCCCAGTCGCCGGCAGCGCCGCCAGTTCCGTGGCCGGCGCCACCACCGCGTAGTGTCCCGCGCCTACTTTCGCCGCGGGCTTGGTGTCGGTGTTGGTCGTGTCCACGAGGCGCACTTTCCCCTCCATCACTTCGAGCCGCGTGTGGTTCGTCGTCGCCGTCAGCGTGAACCGCGTCCCCACCACCACAGCTTCAGCATTCGGGGTCGCCACCACTAGTGGCGAAAATGGGCGCTGCCGCGCCACGTCCGCCTCCAGTTTTCCCACCCTCAGAAAAAATTTCTTTCCCGACCGGACCGATGCGAATTGCAGCGCCGTCTCCGCCCCCATGTGGAATCGCGTTGCTTCAGCTCCGAAGGCCACGGTCGCCTTGGAGTTCGCGCCCGTCCGTAGAACATCACCGGGCAGAAGTCGCATGCCATTCGTCATCGGGAATGATTCGACTCCACGCTCCACTTCCACGCTTGAACCGACAACACCCGCCATCACCGGGTCGCCCATTGTCGGGCCGAAGTGCCAAACTCCAACACTGAGCAGCAGGGCGATGCCCGCCGCGATGGTGAGTGGCCATGCCAACTTGCGGTGATTCGGAAAGGGCCGGACTACGTTGCGCCCCATACCGTCCGCAAGTTCGGTCACGGCGGGGTATGCAGCCGGCTCATGTCCGGCCTCGGACTTCAAAGCGTGCAGGACTCGCTCGGGAATTGTCTCCGCGCATTCTGACTTGATCCGGGAGAGGACGGAAAGGCTCAAGTCCGGACAAGTTCGGCGACCCCGCAGGGTGGCTTCCAACTCGAGCAGTCGTGAGTGAGCCTCGCGTGCAGCCGGATCGTCAGCCAGCAATTCGCGCAGCTCGCGCTCTTCGGGCTCCGGCAGTTCGCCGTCCGTCAGCTTGAACGTCAGTTCTTCAAGGCGGTTCATGGCTGGGCGAGGCGTTTCTCAACGCAATCGCGCAATGCGATGCGAATGCGTGCGAGCTGCTGGCGCGTGGCTTCCACGGTGCGTCCAATCCGTCGGCCGATCTCGGCAAAATCCAAAGCTTCTTCGTAGCGGAGTTGGATCAACGAGGCCGACGAGGATGGCAGCCCATCGGTGCATTTCTCCAACGCGCCGGAGAGCTCGTCCACGCGAGCATTCCCCCGCTCTGATTCAGCCAGGGCCAGCCATTGGTTGTGGTACTGCTCGAGCCTGCGAAGTTCCCGGCTCCGACTGCGGATTTCCTGGCGCACGGTGTTGCGTGCAATCTCCTTGATCCACGGCCCGAAGTCATGACCCGGCCGGAAGCGATGGAGTTGCTGGTAGGCCTGGATGAACGCGCGCTGGACGAGATCCTCCGTTTGTTGCGTATCGAGCAACATGGCTGCGACGACTCGCCAGACTTCGCCTTGGTGCTGACGGATCAGCTCCGCGTAGGCATCAATCTCTCCACCAAGAACGCGGAGAACGATCTGGTCTGTGGCAGTCGGCCGCATGCCTTTCGAGAACCACTATGCCTCACATCGAAAAATCAAACACAAGAATTTTGCTCTTCCGGGCCGGCGGAGATATCTCCCGTTCTCATGGCAGCGGCAAAACACTGCTCGGCGCAGCGCCTCTTTCCTTGTGGCGCGACTCTGGGCTGACCCCAGGATGAGTCAATCTTTGTGACGCGGCGGATACGCTCCCTCTTTCTTCGCAAAGACCGCGGCGTTCGGACACGAGCCAGCGCGCTCCGTTTCATCCACGCGTTGTCGGTGGAGCGCGACTGTGCTGAAAGCCAGTCGCAGCAGCATCTCAGGCACGCAGCCACGCCGAACCCGCTGCGGCTGGTGCTTCGCACACAACCGCGCTCCGGGCTGCCAGCCAAATTCACCGATAACTTGTGGATGCAGTGGGTGCCCTCGGAGGAAGCATTTTATGCTCGCCTCGCACCTCGTTCAACACGTTGAATGCGTCCATCCGCTATGAGAATCAACCATCGCCTCTTCATCTTCGCCAGCATTTGTGCCTCCGCCTCGATCATTGGGTCGGCTCAGGAATGGACCCGCTTCCGCGGGCCGAACGGTGCGGGCATCAGCCCCGCCAAGTCGATTCCCACGAAGTGGACGGAGAAAGATTTCAATTGGAAAATCGATCTCCCCGGAACCGGGCATTCTTCGCCGGTCGTATGGGGAGATCGCGTTTTCCTGACGAGCACCGGCGATGACCAGGGTGGGTTGCACGTGCTCTGCGTGAACGCGGGAAATGGCCGCCTGGTGTGGCGCAAGGATTTTCCTCTTGCGCCTTTCAAGAAGCACAAGTTCAACAGCTACGCCTCCGCCACTCCGACCGTGGACCGGGACCGTGTCTACGTCGTGCGCACGGAGCCGGAGCGTTACTCGGTGATGGCGCTGGACCACAGCGGCCAGACGGTTTGGGAACGCGACCTGGGTCCTTTCGCTACTGAAAACGGGTGCGGCCCCTCGCCCATCCTTTTTCAAGACAAAGTCATCATAGGCAACGAACAGGATGGTCCCAGTTTCATCACCGCTCTCGAAGCGGTGACCGGCAAGACCGTCTGGCAAACCGCGCGCACGTCCGGCAAATCCGCGTACTCCACGCCCTGCGTGTATGAACCTAAAGTCGGCCCGCCCGCGCTGATTTTCAACAGCCAGGCTCATGGCATCTACGCGGTCGAACCGGCGACGGGCAAGGTGTTGTGGGAATACAGCAAGGCCTTCGACAAGCGCAGCGTGAGTTCGCCAGTAGTGGCGGGCGAGATCATCTTCGGCTCGTGCGGCAGCGGCGGCGGCGGCAACTTCGTCACCGCTATCCGCGCGGGCGATGCCGGCACGGCCCGGGAACCCGAGCTGGCCTACCAAGTGAAGAACTCCGCGCCGTATGTGCCGACCAGTGTGACCGTCGGCGACCTCGTCTGGCTGTGGAGCGACGGCGGCATCGTCACGTGCCTGGACGCGCCGACGGGGCAAACCCGATATCAGGAACGCGTCAGCGGCAACTTCTTCGGATCGCCGGTGTGGGTGGATGGCCGGCTGTTTGCCGTTTCAACTTCCGGTGAGGTGGTCGTGCTGGAGGCCAGCGACAAGTTCAAAGTGCTCGAACGTTATCCGCTCAACGAACTCTGCCACACGACACCGGCGGTCGCCGGCGGCCGCATGTTCATCCGGACTGAGAAGCGCCTCCACAGCATCGGCGGCCGGAGCCAAAGCCCGGACGCACGTTGAAGGACTGGGCACTAGGAGCGGTCAATAAGTAAACTTTGCAACCTCACTTGCTTTTTTGCTCGTGGACTTCGTTGCTCAATCGTTACAGATCAATGGGGATATGCGCCCCATTCGCGCCTCGCCTCTGGTGACCAAACGCCGGAAGCGATCATCCACCGAGCCGTCCTTGCCGAGGAGGCAAAGCGTCACTCGGACGCTCCTGGTGGATCGATTTTCGTGGCGGGAGAAGCCTGGGCGGACACTAGAAAATGCGTTCATTCCCGGCGAATCGGAGATCGACTCACCGGAATCCAGCCCAGCTCAATCTGCCAGCCGCGCGCGGAAGAAGCGGTGCGAGTGGTTTGAGGTGTCCGTGACCTCGAACTCCAGGGTGAAGCTGGCGGCGGTGTTGGTGCCGAGCGGGAGCCAAGATCGGAGGTCGGTAGTGGATGTCTCCAACAGGCATTCGAGATTCCAGCCGGGCAGAACCCTTCTCTCACGATGCAGCGAAGGAGCCTGTATTCTGCCATGGGGCCTCTTTTCTTGTTCGAGAAAGCCAGGTCTAAGCTTGCCTTCAGTGCTTGAAGAACGGAAAATCAACGGGTCATGAATCTGGATGCCGCCAAAGAAGAAGCGGTCGAAACGAAGGTTGTTCACACTCCGGAATTACTCGGGATCGCGCGGCGACTTCTTTGGTGGTTGCCTCCCGAGGAAGCATTGAACTGCCCGGTCCGATTCCTGGCGCAAGTGATGACCCTCGGCACTTGGGACGACTTTCACCAAGTGCGGACGGCGTACGGCCTGACCCGGTTGCGGCAGGTCTTAGTGGACGCTCCGCCGGGGGTTTTTGATCAGCGCTCCTGGCATTACTGGCACAAGGTGTTTGCCATTGAGCCCCCGCCGTTGCCGCGCCGACGAATTCCATGAGCGATTTCACGCCGTGTCTGCAAATCCTGCCCGAACCCCAGCGCCGCCTCTGGCCAGAGCTGTGTCAGGTGCCACCCCATTTCGTTTTGTATGGCGGCACTGCTGTGGCCTTGTGGCTTGGCCACCGGCAGTCGGTGGATTTCGATTTTTTCACTTCCGTCTCGTTTCTCCCGGAAGGGCTCATGGCTCAAATGCCATTCCTAAGCAAAGGCGCACCGTTACAATCGGCGCCCAATACGCTGACGCTGTTGCTCAAGCGGGACGATGAAGTGAAGATTTCGTTTTTTGGCGGACTCACTTTTGGACGAGTTGGCCATCCGGGAATGTCCGCGGACATCGGCTTGGCGGTCGCCAGCCGTTTAGACTTGGCGGCCACGAAGTGCCGCACAATGATCGAGCGCGCCGAGCGCAAGGACTACTTGGACATAGCCGCATTGCTCAATTCCGGCATCACCTTACCTGGAGCCCTGGCAGCCGCGCGCGCGCTTTATAGCCAGCAATTCAATCCGATGATCACTCTCAAGGCATTGTGCTACTTCGTCGACGGTGATCTGCCCAGGCTGCCTGAGCACGTCAAGCAATTCCTCAGCGCGGAGGCCGGCCGAGTGACCGAAATTCCGTTGGTTTCCCGAATTTCCGATCGCCTCGCCCCGGAGCCATGAAACCACCAGGAATTGGCCGCCGGCAATTGCGGCGTTCTCTACGGCGGGGACAACATTCGGGCACGGTAAAAGCGCCTGGGATGGCTCGGAGCCTCGGTGTCCTCAAACTCCAGCGTGGGGCCGGATGCAGTGTTGGTGCTGAGAGCCTGTCTGAAAATTCCAAGGGGTCCTGTTTTGGCGTGGAAGGCAGGAAGGCTAGGCGCGCTGAAGGAACCTATCCCCTGTGGATCCGTGACTGAGAAGCAACAACGAATTCCTGCCTTTCCCGCCAAAACCCTCCGGGCGGTGGATCTTTTGACTTGGGCCTGCGTTGACTCCTCCGTCATAGCCCACTGCGGGGATATTCCGGACTCGCCGCCTTGGCCGAAGCCAAAATCTCTCACCGCAGGACCTCTTGCAATTCTCAGACAGGCTCTAAGGTCAAGTCCGCCATTCTCATAGAGTCTGACGTTTTGTCATGATCCCGAAACGTTGGCGGGTGTTTGCATCGGTTAAGACCATCAGTACCACATCGCCTATCAATCCCTGACGGACTTGTACCAGATCCGGTCGGCTGTGGGCTCGGCCGGGAATCCCGGATTGTCCAACAAATGCTTTCTCAGATTGAAGTGCTTCACATGGCCATCGATGAAGAGGATGGGGGCGACGGTTTTCTTCGAGAGGTTCTTCGGGTCTTTGTTCATGACCGAGCCGCTCGGATAATGCCAGGAGTGATGGCCGAAGCCGGCGCTCCCATTGCCCAGGACATTGAAGGGCATCGCCGGCAAGCAATGCGCCTGCACATGGAGCGAGGGTTCGGGAATCCAGCTTTCCGATTTGCCCGCAATGCCTTAAACGGGATCAGCCATGGGAATCTTAGTCTGAATCCACTTGGGTGCGAAGCGGCGGAAGCTTCGAACCGTTGTCGTCCCGATACAGTTGGAAGGCAATGCCGATCTGTTTCTGGTTGCTCAAGCACTTGATCAACTTGGCTTGCTCTTTCGCGCTCGAAAGCGCCGGCAGCAGCA
>SXGS01462198.1_pt1 | contig 12985 bp, 11 predicted proteins | sample 3174681 | NCBI WGS metagenome assembly SXGS01 (sample SAMN11356861, study PRJNA531348) | freshwater metagenome | isolation source: freshwater sample F1-80 | place: China: Fuxian Lake, Yuxi | collected 2017-12-25
CGTCACCTGGGCCGAGCTAGAACGCGTCGCAAATCTTCTGAATAACCGCCCGCGCCGCTGCCTCGGCTACAGAACCCCCAACGAAGTCTTCCTCAAATAATCTGCAACCTCAAATTGCATTTGAGATGACGCAGCGCCCCCCGCGATGAAACCCTCCTGAGTCAGCGACTCGGTCGATTCGGGGACGCGAGCCAATCCGAAATCCGCCAGTTTGATGAGGGGTGAGTGGCGAGGGGCGAGGGGCGAGGAGGAAGGCAAAGAGGATGACAAGGTCTCGGCTGCAATGGTCTCTGTTTGGCCCTCGTCCCTCGCCCCTCGCTCCTCGCCCCTCCGCAGCAGCACGTTGGAGGGCTTGACGTCGCGATGCACGATGCCGTGGCGATGGGCCGCGCTCAGGCCGAGCGCAATCTGTCGAGCGATCGCCGCCGCTTCACGCGGCGACAACATGCGATCTCGCTTCAATCGGACGTCAAGCGAGTCGCCGTCCACGAACTCCATCACGATGAACGGCGAACCTTCGGGCGTCTCGCCCACCTCGAAGACTTTCACAATCCGTTCATCTTCGAGCACCGCGACCGCGCGAGCCTCGCGCTCGAACCGCGATCGCGCCGTTGCGTGACTGGCCCATTGTGGACGCAACACCTTGATTGCCACGCGACGTCCCAAGCGGCTGTCGCGCGCGGCAAAAACTTGCCCCGTCGTCCCCGCGCCGAGTTCTTGCTCGATCTGATACGCACCCAAACAACCGAGTGGAGCTAGCTCCGAAACCGGCCCTTCGAACCGCACCGATCCCCCTTCCACCGTCAGCTCCGTCATCGCCGACCAGGCTTCGATCGGCCGCTCGCGCAGCTGGTCGATCAACTCGCGCAGTCCCGGTTCGGTCGCCGTCAACGCCGAGACGCACGGTACCTCGCTGCTCGTCATCTGGTCCATTTGCCGCTGACACTCAGCACACACCGCGACATGCGAGACAAGGGCGGAATTCTCATCGCCACTCAACTCGTCCTCCAGAAACCGCCGCAGTTGCTCCTCCGCTGGACACGCCATGATTGCTCAGTCATCCACGCCACCGAGTCGCTGAACCTCCTCACGGAGGCATTTCACGACTCGCGATTTCGCGACGTACACCTCCGCGACCGGCATCGCCAGGCGAGTCGCCACATCGACTACCGGCAACGCTTCGACCGACAAAAGTCGATACGCCTCCCAAGTGTGCGACTGCACGCGCAGTCGCACACGTTCCTCGGCCTCCCGCAGCAACGTGTGTTCGGCTTCCAATTCCAATGCGGAGGTCAGCTCGCTGATCGCCTCCGGGGCTTGGATGGCTCCCAGCGCTGCCCCGATTCGCGAGTCGCCGGTCCCACGACCCGGAGCGGAAAGTTCCGAGACAAAATCGCGCACGGCATTGTTCGTGACAGTCTTCAACCAACCTCGAAAACTGCCCCGTCGCGGGTCGTACTCGAACGATCGAATTACTTTCACCAACTTTCCAAGCACCTCCTGAGTCACATCCGCCGCGTCCGATTCCTGCAACCGATGATGCCGGCACCAGCCGTAGATTCTTGGCGTGTACCGCTCGACGAACTCGTTCCACGCCGCGCGATCATCCAGCTCACGCAGCCGCATCAACAACGTGCCGCTGGTTGGAGTTTCGTCAGCCATGAGTGGTACTCGTCGAGGCCAAGAACCTTGCACGCGAATTCTGCGTCGTCGCAAAAGCTCGTCAAAATATAGCCTCGCTGCGACGCCGAACGCAGCCGGCTGAGGATTTCCGGCGCGACGCAGCTCGGATAGCCTTCACCCATGCCCAAGACGGAAGACTATCTGAAGCCCGAAGTGATCCGCACGATTTCGCGGCTCGACCTGCGTGCGCGGTTCATCGTCGAGGGTTTCTTGTCGGGCTTGCACACGTCGCCGTTTCAAGGCTTTTCGGTCGAGTTCTCCGAACACCGCCGCTACTCGCAGGGAGACAATCCCGACGACATTGACTGGCTCGTGTACGCCAAGACCGACCGCTACTACATCAAAAAGTATCAGGCCGAGACCAACATCACCGGCTATCTGCTGATGGACCTCTCCGCCAGCATGGCCTACACCTACCGGCAAGAGCTGACGAAGCTGGACTACTCGATCTGCCTCGCCGCCGCGCTGGCGTATTTGATGATCCACCAGCAAGACCCGGTTGGACTCATCACGTTCGACGAGAAGCTGCGGCACAGCCTCCCCGCTCACAGCAAGCGGACGCAGCTCGGCAACATTCTCGCGCTGCTGGCTCAATCGAAACCGGGCGGGCAGACCGAGCTGGCGTCCAACCTCCGCCAAGTCGCCTCGATGGTCCGGCATCGCGGACTGATGATGATCTTCTCGGACTTGCTTGTGGACCCGGAGCCGGTCATTCGCAGCCTGCAAATGCTGCGACACGGTGGACATGACGTGATTCTGTTTCATGTGCTCGACGAGGCCGAAGCGACATTCCCATTCGACGGAATGGTGGACTTGACCGATCCAGAGAGTGGCCAGAACCAACTCGTCGATGCCGACGGCACGCGAGCCGACTACCTCGAGGCAGTCAACGAACTGTGTGACAAGTACCGCAAAGAGTGCCTGTCGATGGGGGCCGATTACGTCCGGCTCGACACATCAATGCCCTTTGGAAATGCGCTGCTGGAATATCTCTCACAACGCCGGGCGAGGTTCTGAAACAGATTTAGTGTTTGGACACTTCTCGCTGAAGCCGACAGCGGCTGCGAGATTCGTCCCCGCCGACCTTGTGTCGGTGGAACGATGATTGGCGACTAAAACCGTAGTTTTTATCTTCCCACGCCCCCTCCGAGCTTGCCTCATTGGTATCTACACAATTCCGCGAACCCCATGAAAACGTGTCCGTCGTACCTCTGCGCTCTTCGCTCCTCTGCGGTAAAAAGGCAGTTTCCATCACTTTTACCGCAGAGGAGCGAAGAGCGCAGAGATGGTGAAAATGCCATCCATTTCGAGTTGTGTAGATACCAATGAGCTTGCCTCGGTGGGGGCCTGGGAGGTGATTCGTCTGCGTTCTAGTGCTCAATCATGGCTTCCATCGAGGCAAGCTCGGTGGGGAGCTGTCGGGATCAGCGCGAAGTGTCAGTATTTGCCAACGATTCGCATCGAAGCCAGGAACAAACTGGCAACTCTACCGCTTGGATGATGGCGTATCGGTTACTGGCGTCGGCTTCTGGTCGTCAGCCCGAACATCGATTTCACCTTCGGCAATCACCAGCGGTGCCATCAAGTCGAGTTCTTTCTGAGACAGCATTGTTCCGTCGTCACGCAAGCCTCGGTAAGCCTTAATGGCGACTCGATGCCGACCTGATTCCTGCGGGCTGCGCACATGGATTGCGAAAACGGCAAGATCGCCTTCGAGCTGACAAGTTCCGCCTCCACCTCCCGTCATGACCGTGCCAGATGCGGATTCACGAGTACATTCCACAAGCACTTGATGGGTCCGAACAATTTTCGGTTGTCCCCGGATTTGCCCGCGGAATGTGAAAACTTCCGTGTTTCGAGCGGAGATGACCTTTTCCAAACGGAGGGGGTCTGCTTCTTCCGTCACGGCATACTCACCGACTTCGATGTCGGTCTTTGGCACATGCGCCAATGGATCTTCGTATTTCACTTTCGTGGTGCTGTACCCTCCCTCGGGTGCCGGCCCCGTGTCAACGGCACCACCACACCCGGAGAGGAATACAACAATCACCAGAGGCAGGGAAAACCAAAAGCGCATGATGGTCATTCTCTCGGTTTATGTGACACCTTGATCATTACGGTAGGCAGAATCGTTTCCTACTGGCGGCCAATCGAAGACCTTAAAGAAATGGTCCTTGATCATGACCGGCGGCGTCCCAGGAGTTGGGCTCTTCCTCCAATAATCGGAAGTGGTTCCAGGCGGCCACAAATTCCAATGCGATGGAGGCGAAATGTGAACAAGCCATCCGTTCGGACCGGCGACCGTGCCGATGACCGTGTGAACAACGTCGTTCTCTAGAACTTCGGACGCCCCATCGTAATAAGCAAACTTCACTTTGATTTTGGCTCCGCCGGGGGCATTCGTGTTGCCTGAGGCCATCACGATTGCGGTGGATGACCAGGTGGCTCCTGCGGCGGGAGACGTGAAAGTGAATGTGGACGCATCCACCTGCGGACACAGCACCAAAGCCGAGACCACAATGACGAACAACTTTCGGAACATAGAAATCCTCTCTTTCTGCTTATGGCCCACGAGACCCGAAGTCACGCCAAACCCGACGATCGACCGCACTAGCGATAAATCGGACGTGACCATCGCCAAACAGCGAATGAACACCGCCCGCGTGAGCGCTGGCCGCTGTGTGAAGACCCGCAAAATACCCACCACCATTTAGGCAACTTGGCCGATTCGGCGGCAACGCATGGTTGTACCCACCCATTCCAGGTGCTCCGTTGTACCACGGCACGCCGCGTTCGCCGGAACCGCCGTCGTACCCAAAAAGTGTTGGGTTCTTAGGAATCTGCTCGCAGAATTGACAAAACGCCTCAAAATCCGTGAAAGGAAGCGGCGTCATCCACAGGACGCGCAGCCGATGGTCTGTTCTGTCTCCGTGCAGAATCTCTGACATCGCAATCGTTGCGGACAAGCCATCACGAATCATTGCGGACGATGTGAGATTTGAGTCTTCACCGTGACCGAGGGCGAAGAATCCATTGAAGCCCAACCCCGTCCCATAATTGTTGCCATAACTGGTGGCCGCTACGCCCGCAGTCATCCCCGGTGCTGGATCGGTGGGACAAAGCGAGCCTGGTAAGAGTAATGCCCGAATGCGGCCATTGTGTTCCGCATCAGTCGTCGCAGAGAAATCAATCAGCTTCAGCACGTGTGACTGATCGAGGTACGGCAGCAAACAAACTCTCAAATGAACAAGTGATGGATAGACGCGATGGTCGGACTCGTAATTTGTAATCGCCAAACCGAATTGCTTGAGATGGCTTCCGCAGGTGACGCGCCGGGAAGCTTCCCGCGACGCTTGGACCGCCGGAATCAGCAATGCGAGTAAGATCGCGACAACACCAATCACGACCAACATCTCCAGCAGCGAAATGCCTCTTCGGAGGCATCCCAGGCTTTGTTTGCGAGAAGCACGTTTCGATCGCATAGCTCGCCCATTCGCTTGATGACTTGACGACTTGATGACTTGATGACTTGATGACTTGATGACTTGATGACTTGATGACTTGATGACTTGATGACTTGATGACTTGATGACTTGATGACTTGATGACTTGAGTCGCTTGTATCGTAGTGACATTAACTCGTCAAGCAATCAGGCGATGGTTTCTGAGCAGTCCAATTTGTGAAGTTGCACGGTTTGTAACCCGAAGCGTGAGCGAGGGCGATCGCTTCAAAACGTGAGGATTTGATATCTAGCGAAGCATTCGCCCTCGCTCACGCGTCGGGTTACAAGCGACGCAGGTTCAAAAACTCGCTTGCCTTGGCAATGGTTTGCCGTCGTGTGGCGGCGTGAGACGTGGTGATTTCAGACCAACAACTCTGTCACCGACTGGCCGCGTCTGCAACAGGATTCTTCATTCGCTTCCCTGACGAAAATGGGGCATCTAAGCTTGGTCAACAGTCCGGTGTTTCCAGAACTCTGACGGGTGTGCCATGGCGTGATCCGGCGCAAAACATCCATTACTCTTTGGAAACGCACTCCTCGGAGACCTCTCGCAACGCAAAGCGAGGTTCTGAAACCAACCGGCCGAGCCGCCAGTACGGTGGCCGTGCCCAAACGTGGGGCGGGTTTTCAACCTGCCCGTCAATCTTGGCAGGTTGAAAACCTGCCCCACGACTGGAGACCTCCCATGCTTCGCTTCGCCAATTCCTCGTGTCACCGCCCATTGCTGGCGATTGTTTGCTGTCTGGTCACGTTGGGAATGCTCAGCAATGCCGCGGCCGCCGACGCTGATCTCGCAAAGGCCACGCCCAGCGGAGCGATCTTCTTTGCGGAAATCTCCGGATTGGATTCTTGGATCGACAAACTTCAGAACTCGCCATTGGTCGCCAGTCTGTCGTTGAATCCGCAGGTGCAGGCGTTTTATGCCTCGCCGCAGGGACGCAAGGCCGACGCCGGTCGAAAGTTGATCGAGAACCAGCTCGGCATGGATTTGTGGTCGTTGGCCAAGACGGCGTTCGGTGGCAAAGTTTCGGTCGCGCTGTATCCGCACGAAGGACGTCAGCAGCCGGATGCCGTGATCGCCGTGCAGGTCAAAGATGTCGCGTCGCTCAACAAAATTCGCGACCGAGTGACTCCACTGCTGACGCTAATCGAAGAACAAATCAGCCATTCAGTCGGACCGGGCCGTGTGACGATCCGCAGTATCGACGGCAAGGTGTTCATCGCCGAGCGTGACGACTGGATCGTCGCGGCCAGCACCAGCGACTTGATGAACCGGACACTCACGCTACGAGCCGGTTCGGCTGCGGACGGGATGAAATCTCTGGCCGACGACACGCCGTACACAGCGATGGTGAAGCAACTCGGATCGCAGCATCTCGTTCGCAGCTACGTCAATTTGGAACTCCTCGCCAGCGCGATGGGCGGGCGGCTTGGACCGGAGAAGCTGGACAATCCGGGTGTCTCACTGTTGATGGGTGGCCTGTACGAACTCGCCAATCGGAGTCCGTTCTTCGGTTCGACGTTGGACCTCGACAGCCAGCGATTGGTCTTCGCCCATTCCATTGCCGGCAAACCGGAATCGCTTGGAGAAAAGTATGCCTCGCTTTTCGCTGCCGAGGGAAAGCCCGATGCTGGATCACTGCCCAACGTACCCGGCTTGATTGGCGGTTGGATTCTGCATCGCGACTTCGCCGCCTGGTACAAACGCCGCGAAGAGTTGTTGGACGCGAAAGTGTTGCCGGAGTTCGACAAGTTCGAGGCGGGCCTTGCCAATCTGTTACCGGGCAAAGATTACGGCACCGACATACTGCCGTCGTTGGGAAGCAATCTGACGTTCCTCGCCGCGCCGCAGAATTACAGTCATTTGAATGGCAAGCCAGGACTGCAACTCCCCGGCTTCGCGCTTGTCTGGGATTTGGCCAAGCCAGCCGAAGCCGAGCAGACATTGAACTTGCTGTTCCAGACAGTCGCGATGATTTCCAATCTCGAAGCTGGTCAACAAGGCCGACAACCGTGGGTGCTCTCGTCCGAGAGCTACAAGAACGTGCAAATCCAATTCGGCAAGTACGGGCAGACTCCCAAAGGGGACCGGCTGCCGATCGTGTTCAACTTCATGCCAGCAGCGGCTCGCATCGGTGACAAATTCGTGATGGCATCGTCCATTGATCTTTGCAAGCACCTGGTCGATGTGTATTCGAATCCGACCACAAAGACGGCAACCGCCAAGCCGACTCGCAACGATTTCCTGTTCGAGCTGACTGGCGAATCGCTAGCCGGAATCCTCGAAGCCAATCGCAGCCTGCTCGAAGCCCGCTCGGTCGCGCAGGACGGCAAGACGTCTGACCAAGCTCAATCCGACGTGACGACGCTGCTGCAACTCGTCCGAGCCGTCCGCATTCTGCGACTGACCAGCGGAGCCGAAGCCGACGGCTATCGCGTGCAACTCGAAGCGGTCTGGAAGTAATCATCGCGACGATACGGGTCAGCGCTCCACTTTTGGGCTGGGGAACGCCTGCTGCAGTGCCTGCACTCCGTCGTCCGTGACCTTCGTCCCCTTGAGGTTCAAAGCTGCGTTTGAGGTTCCTAAAAATGAATCACCGGGTCACGCAATGCGATAGGAGTACAGTCGCACGTTCTTCAGGGAAAATCTGAGACGGATGACACGGTCCTTCAGTTCACGGAGGTCATCGTGCGCTTGCCATGTGACGGGTTGATCCACGCCATCGGCAGCCACAGCGTTACAATCCTGCTTCGTGAATCCAGCAATCGGATTGTGCTGCTCATCGAGAACCTCTGCGAACAACTGGCCGAAATCCGCTTTCGCATTGACCCGTAGCTGTTCTCCACGGAATCGCAGGGGTTTGGTCGTTACCGACCCTCCGTCGTAGCTGGCATCGAGCGAGGCAAAACCATCCACTCGAATCGTTCCCAGCGAGATCCCGCCGGGAAATTCGGAAGCGGTGTCGTCCGAGCCCTCGTACGGTCCATGCCGCTTCGCCAGCGAGCGGAAATAAATGAATAACTGGTCGCCAACACGGATCGGTGGAGCACCGGTCAACATGTTGAGGAATCGGTCCGGCTCGCCCACCTCGCCAACGTCAATCAGCGGCGTATCCGTCGGACGCTCCCAAGTGTCACCATCACGGCTAGCAAGGACTCGGACGGTGCAAAGCGGGTTGACCGGATCGCGATTGAAGTAAGTCAGGAAGCCAAGGTACTGGTCGCCGTAGACGAAACCACAATGGTTGTAGACCATGTTGGACGTTTCACCCGCACTCGCTTGGAGGCAAGTTTTCGGAGGAGTCCAATGGATGAAATCGCTGCTTTCGCTCATCGCGCGATGAGGCAGCGTCCTCAAATAAGCCACATACCGCCCGCGCAACGAATCGATCATCACGGACTGCGCGTCACCCACTGGACCCATATCAGCGGTGCCCGGTCTCGGATGAAATCGAAACAACGGCTCGGGCGTGTGCGTCCAGCGCAGGCCATCCGGAGAGGTCATTGAATAAATGCCGCTGAGAGGACCATCCCAGTCGTAACTCGACCAACCCAGAGCCTTGTAACGCCGCTTTGGATCCGGGTCAGCCGGATCCTTGACGATGGATTCCCAATGAGCCATCCCTTCGTGGTGCTCGTCCCCCACAACCACGTTGTTCTTTTTCGAACCGTTGATTTCATGCAGTCCCAATTCGGGACGTTTCCAGACCACACCATCGGTCGATGTGGCATAACACAGGACGTATCGTGTTCGTTGGAAGCCAGGTCGCGTGAGTCCAGTCGGACGTCCGGTTCCGCCGTACCAGGCTTTGAAGAGTTTTTCTTCGCTGTCGAAGATGACCGACCCCCATGTGCCATAGAGCGTTTCCCAGGGATTCTGTTTGCGAAGCACCGGATTGGCGGGACTCTTTTGGACGGAGTGAAAGTGGCGTTTGACGTTCTCGAGTTTGTCAACGCGAGCCAAGTCGACAAATAACTGAGGCGCATGGCCAATGCTCACGACGCCGACAGGCTCCGCAGCTTGAAGCCGAATCAATGGGGACCAACCCGCGGCCAGAGCAGCCCCGGACTTGAGAACGTCGCGCCGCGAAAGTCGGCGCGGAGCACGTCCCATTATTCGACCTGGTGAATTCGACATGATCGAGTTCCTTGTGAAGAACGACCGCGCGTGGCTATGAGAATACTGAGTTTCATCGGCACACCAGCGATCCTATCCGCGTTTCACGGACACTTGAAGGGCGTCGCTTTTGTGGCGCACCCTCCCGTAGCGGAGTCGGGATTCAACACTCCTCGCACGAAAGCACTCCATGACTCGCGACGACATCCAGCAGCTCATCCCGCACCGCGATCCGTTTCTGTGGCTCGACGAGATCGTCGAACAGACCGAGACGCGGATTCACGCTCGCAAAACATTGTCGCCCGACTTGCCGGTTTTCTCCGGCCACTATCCGAGCTTCCCGGTCTTCCCAGGAGTGCTGCAACTCGAAGCCGCGATGCAGGCCGGAGCCGTCTTGATCGCCAAGACGTCAACGATGGAGCCGGGCAAGGTACCCGTCGCCACGCGCATCAACGACGTCCGCTTCCGCCGCATGGTCCGGCCGGGCGAAACGCTCGACATCGAAGTTGAACTGACCGAACGGATGTCGAATGCCTTCTTTCTGACCGCGAAGGTTTCGGTCGGCGGCCAAGTCTCGGTGCGTTTTGAGTTCGCGTGCGCGGCGGCCGACGCTGCGGGTTGATCGAGGAAAACGGTAACATGGCTGTCGGCCATCGGCTCACGGCTTCCAGCCGAATGCCGTTGGCCGACGGCCGATCGCCGTTATTCCGTTTTTACAGCTTCCTCGACATCGACCAACCCGACGTCGATGTACTGTCCGCCGCCGGTTTGCTTGCAGTGAACGGCGAGCGTGTTCGTGCCGGACTTCAACAGCTTGCGAGCCGCCTCGTCGAGCGGCACTTCGACGTACTGCGTCGTGTAGCCGGTTGTCTTCGCGATCAATTCACCGTTGAGGAAGACTTCGGTGTCCTCGTCGTGATGAATCCGCAGGGCAAGTTCGTGGAGCGAATTGAGCGTAATCCCTGGGGCTTTCAGATCGAACTCGCGACGGAGCCAGATGTCGTTCGTCTTCCATTCAGTCTTCACGACGCTGCCCGGAGTGCTCGGTTCCCCGAAGCCGCCGGGACGTGATGTCCAGCGGGAATCATCGAAGTCCGGCTTCTGCCAGCCGTCGGCTGGCTTGTCTGTGGTGATGCGCCAGCGCTGCGCCACCTCTTCGGACGTCGGCACGAGCGTCTTCACACGCGGCGGCGGCAGGTACAGCTTGCGAGCGGCTTTCGCGAGGACATCGGCGTCCATTTTCAGCACGGCTCGGTCGTAGGTCATCAAGCCGTTGACTTCGATTTCGACGTCAGTCGTCTGCGTGTACACGGCCGCGCTGACTCCTTGAGCGATCATCGGCCGCAGCGCCCCGAGCAAGCCGACATACGCCTTCTGCAAATCGTCGCTCTTCGTAAACGAGCGATAGCCCCAGTTGTCTTTGCCCTGCCAAGTGTGTCCTTCGAGCGGCAGGCCGAGGCCGCCGAATTCGCCGAGCACGGCCGCTCGGTCGGCGGTCGGTTTCGGAGCAAACGGGCCGGGGTAGCGATGCACGTCGATCACGTCACCCACCGGGAAATCGTTCCCGCCCGACGCGCAGTTCACCAGCCGAGTCGGATCGTACTCCTTGGTCCACTTCGTCACCGCGACGGTGTTGGCCTGGCCCCAGGCTTCGTTGAACGGCACCCACATCACGATGCTGGGATGATTCCGCAGCGCGTCGATGATCCCCTTCCACTCGCGGTTGTAGTTGTCGGACGATTCTTTTGATCGAGTCAGCTCGGTGTTGTCGTGCTTGCCGAACGGATCCCACGGCGCGTTCCGATCGCCGCTGGGCATGTCCTGCCACACGAGCATCCCCAGCTTGTCGCAGTGGTAGTACCACCGATCCGGCTCGACCTTCACATGCTTGCGTATCATGTTGAAGCCCAGTTTTTTCGTTTGCTCGATGTCGTAGCGCAGGGCTTCGTCGGTCGGCGCGGTGTAGAGGCCATCCGGCCAGAACCCTTGATCCAGCGGCCCGTACTGAAACAACGGCTTGTTGTTGAGCATGATCCGATTGATGCCATGTTCGTCCTTGCCGAGCGAGATTTTTCGCATCGCGAAATAACCTTTGACGTTGTCTTGCGGCTCCTGCTCGCTTCCCAAGATCACTTGGAAATCAATCAGCGTCGGTTCGCTCGGTGTCCACCAGAAGTGCCGATCCAAAATCGGTTTTCTAAACGAAGACTTCATATCCATGACCAAAGGCTCAGTCGCAATTCGACCGCGAAGCCACTGAGTTGATTCTCCATAGCCTGTCTTGTAGTGAACCTTGAGATCAACTTTTTCTGGCGAACCGCCTTTTGGATTGGCGATGTCCAAAATGAAACTAGCCGTATTCGTGTCCAAATCAGGAACGACCTTGATTGCTCTGACATAAGTCTTCGGCACCGGCTCCAGCCACACGGTTTGCCAGATTCCGGTCGTGGGGGTGTACCAGATGCCGTGCGGTTTGCGGACTTGTTTGCCGCGCGGTTGGAACGAGCCGTCGGTCGGATCGCTGACGGCGACGACGAGTTCGTTCTCGGCGTCGGTGGCCACTCGCTCGCGCTTCGTGCTGGTAAGCGCGTCGGTGATGTCGAACGTGAACGGGTCGTAGCCGCCACGATGCTCGCCGACTTTCTTGCCGTTGACCCAAACGACCGTCTCCCAATCGCTGGCTCCGAAGTGCAGCAGCAGCCGATCGTCATTGACCCTGACCCTCTCCGGCGTCGCGAACGAACGGCGATACCACAGCTTGCCGTTGTCCGGCACTCGCTGCATCACCCCCGACAACGCCGACTCGACCGGAAACGGCACGAGAATTTTGCCATCCCACCTCTCCGGCTTCGCGGTCGCATCGCCAACGATCGCGTAATCCCACAGTCCGTTCAGATTGACCCACTTCTCGCGGACCATCTGCGGCCGAGGGTATTCCGGATGCACCTTCTCCGGCGAAACATCCTTCGCCCACCGCGTCATCACCGGAGACTTCTTCGGCTGCCAGTCAGCGGCGAACAATGAGGAGGTGCAGCTCAGCAGCAGCCAATAAACACAAAAACGTCGAATCGTCATCATTCGGTGATCCTGTCTTTCAGGGTGAGTCAGGGAAGCCTAGTCCTCAGCCATTTCTTGAACCGATCACGCAGTGAAGGCTGCGGCGGTAGCAACATCTCCGGTGTGAGTTCCGGTTTTGGCACCATTGAGATCGTCATCGACTCGGTCAACCCTGGCCTAGGCTCGACGGTCATCTCCGCCCAATACGGCGGGCGCGATTGGCCGCGAACGACGAGCTTGTCGTGGAAGACGTGTGCTCGCAGTTTACCGCGCGCCGGTATATTCGCGATGCGTACTTCGCCGGCGGCATCGGACTTGGCGCTGAACTTGGGACGCAGAAAATCCGGGTGCGGTGGCGAGTCGTATTGCCACAGTTTCGAGCCACGCATCACGTCTCCGAAGTTGGCAAAGGTCTTTCCGTAGTCCTCACTGGGCCGGCTGGACTAACCGAAGAGGGTGCTACCCGTCGAGTAGATGACATTGGGTGGCCACGGCGCGAATGCACACGCCGGCCCGTTTCAACCGGGAAAAGACGGCCGTCAACGCCTTTTGGCCGCGGCCCTTCGAGACCGACACGATCGTGCCGCGGTCCAAATCATAGACCAACGTGAGAAACCGATGGAGC
>SXGS01475613.1_pt1 | contig 12984 bp, 17 predicted proteins | sample 3174681 | NCBI WGS metagenome assembly SXGS01 (sample SAMN11356861, study PRJNA531348) | freshwater metagenome | isolation source: freshwater sample F1-80 | place: China: Fuxian Lake, Yuxi | collected 2017-12-25
GCGATGGTGCTCGGCGGCCATGGCGATACCATGTTGCCCATCGTCCGGCTGACCAACGTGAGCGGCATCCCGGTGAGCGAACTGATCCCGGAAGACCGTCTGGCCGCCATCGTCGACCGTACGCGAAACGGCGGCGCCGAGATCGTGAAGTATCTGAAGACCGGGTCGGCGTACTACGCGCCGTCGGCCGCCACCGTGGAAATGGTGGAGTCCATTCTGAAGGACAAGAAGAAGGTTCTGCCGTGCGCGGCGTATCTCGAGGGCGAGTACGGCGTGAACGGCTTGTTCGTCGGCGTTCCCGTGAAGCTGGGAGCGGCCGGCGTGGAGCGCATCTACCAGATCCAGCTCACCGATGCCGAGAAGGCGATGCTCGCGGGCAGCGTGGGCGCGGTGGAGGAACTGGTCGGCGTGCTCCGGACGAAGTTGGCTTCCTGATCGATACCTGGAGGATAAAAAGTGTTCTTCATCATGCAAGAGGCGGCTCAGCAGGGCGGCGGCGACACCGTCCGAATCGTGGCCGGCGTGCTCGCGGTTTTGTGTGTCGTTGTGATTATCATGCGCCGGAAGGGCAAGAAGCCCACCGGCGGCGACGACTTCTAGACCCGGGCTTTGGCTACCAAGGAATTCAAGCCCAAGCTCGCGCCGGAACATTGCCGGTTTCGGCTGAAAGTGCGCGAGTCGAAGATCCATCGCTGGGGAGTATTCGCCGACGAGGCGATTCCTCCCCGGCGCCGCATCATGGAATACACGGGCGAAATGATCAGCCGCCGCGAGACCAAGCGCCGCGCCGACGGCCAGGAGTTGATCTACCTGTTCACGGTGGATAGCTACTGGTGCAAGGACGGATCGGTGGGCGGGTCCGGGGCGGAGTTCATCAATCACTGCTGCGAGCCCAACGTCGAAGCGCGGGTGGTGGACCGGCGGATCTATTACCACAGCCTGCGCGAGATCGCGGCGGGCGAGGAACTCACCATCGACTATTGTTTCGCCAAGGACGTCGAGAAGCACGTCTGCCAGTGCGGCGCCCGGAACTGCCGCGGCACCATCAACCTGCTGAAGTAGGTTACGCCGTCCGGCGCCGTTGTGGTAGCGTGAAAGGTCAGGAAAAATATGGAAGCTCTTGGAATGGTGGAGACGAAGGGTCTCGTGGGCGCGATCGAGGCGGCCGACGCCATGGTCAAGACGGCCAACGTCACCCTCGAAGGCAAGGAATTCATCGGCGCCGGCTACGTGACCGTCACCGTTCGCGGCGACGTGGGAGCGGTGAAGGCCGCCACCGACGCCGGAGCCGCCGCCGCCCGCCGCGTGGGCGAACTGGTGGCGGTGCACGTGATCCCCAACCCGCACGACGAAGTCGAGCGACTCCTGCCAGGCGCGCGGAAGGACGGCAAGGCGCTAGGCTAGCGCCGCCGAGCCGGGGAGCCCGCCGTGCTGCGCGATTCCGATCTCGTATCCATTCAGGAAGTCCGCGCGAAGGTCGAACAGGCCTACGCCGCTTTCCAAGAGACGCGGCGGCTGCCGCAGGAAAAGATCGACTCCATCGTCGAGGCGATGGGAGAGGCCGCGCGCGCCAACGCCGCCCGGTTGGCCGAAATGGCCGTGGAAGAGACCGGCTACGGCAACGCCAAGGACAAGCTGGCCAAAAATCTGCTGTGCGCCGATCTGTTGCCGCGCACCATTCGCGGCATGAAAACGGTGGGCCTGCTGCGGGAGGACCCGGAGAAGAAGCTCCTCGAGATCGCGACGCCGGTGGGCGTGGTGGCCGCCATCCTGCCCACCACCAATCCCACGTCCACCGCCATCTACAAGTCGATCATCTCGATCAAGGCCGGCAACACGATCGTCGTCAGCCCTCATCCGCGCGCGAAGAATTGCACTTGCGAAACGGTGCGCGTCATGGCGGAAGCGGCGCTGGCGGCCGGAGCGCCGCAAGGCTCGATCCAGTGCATCCAGAACGCCACCATGGAGGGCACCGACGCGTTGATGCGGCATCCACGCACCAGCGTGATCCTCGCCACCGGCGGCGCGGGCATCGTCAAGGCGGCGTATTCGAGCGGCAAGCCCGCGTACGGCGTGGGTCCGGGCAACGTGCCTGTGTGCCTGGACGCGAGCGCCGATATCGCGGAATCGATCGCGAAAGTGGTGGCGGGCAAGTCGTTCGATTACGGCACGGTCTGCTCGAGCGAGCAGACGATCGTCGCGCCGGCGGCGTTGCGCGACGCGGTGTTCGCGGAACTGCGGCGCAACCACGCGTTCCTGTGCGGCGCGGACCAAGGCAAGGCGCTGGCGAAACTGCTGATCGCGCCGAACTGGCGGATCAACGCCAATTGCGTCGGCCAGGCGCCGGAGAAGATCGCCAAAATGGCGGGTTTCGAAGTTCCGCCCGGCACGTCAATTCTGGCGGTGGAAATCGGCGGCGTCGGCAAGGAGCATCCGCTTTCGATGGAAAAGCTGAGCCCCGTGCTGTCGCTGCTGTTCGTGAAGGATTGGGACGAGCAGATCCGCTCGTGTCAGGCGATTCTCAAATTCGGCGGATTGGGCCATACCTGCGTCATCCATTCGCGGGACGACGCGCGGATTCGCGAGTACGGCATGCGCATGCCCGCGTTCCGCGTGCTGGTGAACACGCCGTCGCCGCAGGGCTCCACCGGGATCACGACATCGGTGTTTCCGGCGATGACGCTCGGCTGCGGCGCGATGGCCGGCAACGCGACCTCCGACAACGTGGGGCCGCAACACCTGATCAATATCAAGCGCGTCGCCTATGTGGTCCGCACGGTGGAAGAGGCGTTCCCGGGAACATCCGCGCCGGCGAGTTCGGTGGGATCGGCGGTGGAACGGTTCCTGGCGAAACGGGGATTGGGCGGATCGCTGCCCGCCACGCCGCCGTCCGCTCCGGCGCCCGCGTCCACCACGGCGTCCATCGTCGACCGGTTCCTGTCGAGCCGCCGCGACGCGCCGCCTCCGCCCGCGCCTCCCGCCCCGTCGTGCGGCTGTTCGACTCCGGCCGCCGCTCCCGCTCCGCCGCCGCAACCTCCGCCCGCGCCCGCCGCGCCGCCCGCGCCGAAGATCGACATCTCCGACTTCGTTTGCGAGGCCGACGTGCGTAGCGCCCTGCATCGCGGCGGAAAGATCTACATCGGCCCGAAGTCCATCGTCACCCCTGCCGCGCGCGAGTTGGCCGGACAACACGATCTGCTAGTATTGGCACAAAGATAAGGCAATGAAGAACGACCTGGAACGTCTCGAGAATCAGGTGAGCCAGCTCCTCAAGGACGGAGGCTTCGCCGAGTTCAAGTCCGAGCCGCGCGGCCCGGACATGCCCATGATTCACTGGGACACGGAGAACTATCCCGATCCAGCGACGTTCCTCCAAGTGGCGGGCCAACTGGAAATCAAGCTGGTTTGCCATTCGGCGGACGTCTTCCACGTGGCCGCGCTCGACGAATCGATCGAAGCGATTCGCAAGGCGGGCGTGGCGCGCGAGGAAATCCGCGAGTTCGAGCGCGAGCTGAAACGCTTCCGCGGCTACGAAGGCTTCCTGTGCGACGTGGAGCTGTCGTTCGACTTCGAAGGGCGCGTCTACTGCTACGACTCGCAAGCGCCGTGGTATGACGAATACCTGGAGTTGATGGACCGCATCGACACCATACTGGACTTCGAGGACGGCGACGACGACGACGATCCCAGCCCCGGCCCCGGTCCGCTGGGTTACTTCTCGCGCAACTGAGCGTGCGGCCCGCCCGCTGGATCGCGCCGCCGCCCCGCGAGGATGCCACCGCCCTGCTGGTGAGCGAACTCGGCCTGAGTCCGCTGGCCGCGCGAGTGCTGGTTCATCGCGGCCACGCCGATCCCGCGGCCGCGTCCCGATTCCTGCATCCGGGGCTCGGCGAGCTTCACGATCCGCGCCAGATGCTCGGCATGGACGCCGCCGCGGCGCGCATCCGCCGCGCCATCGCGGATCGCGAACCGGTGCTGCTCTACGGCGACTACGACGTGGACGGCTCCACCAGCGTCGTCATCCTGAAGAAGCTGCTGGATCTGGCCGGCGCGGATTCCACCTTTCACGTGCCGCACCGTCTTCGCGACGGCTACGGTATGCATCCGGAGGCGATTCGGGACGCGGCCGCGCGCGGCGTGAAACTGGTTATCTCAGTGGACACGGGAATCCGCGCCACCGAGGTGGTGCGGCTGGCTCGCGAACTCGGAGTCGACGTGATCGTCACCGATCATCACTTGCCGGAAGCGGAACTGCCACCGGCGCTCGCCGTGCTGAATCCGAACCAGCCGGGCTGTCCCTATCCGGAGAAGAACCTGTGCGGGGCGGGCGTCGCGTTCAAGCTGGTGCAGGGCGTGATGGCGGAACTGGGATGGGCGGAGTCGCGCGCGCGCAAGTTGACCGAATCGTTCCTGAAGATGGTGGCCATCGCGACCGTGGCGGACGTGGTGCCGCTCACCGGCGAGAATCGCGCGATCGTCAAGCACGGGCTCGCCGGCCTGGGCGATACTCCGAATCCAGGCTTGCGCGCGCTGCTGGAGGTCGCCGGATTCGGCGATGGCAAGTCTCCGACCGCCGGCCAGGTGGCCTTCCGGATCGCGCCCCGCATCAACGCCGCCGGCCGCATGGCGAGCGCGTCCGACGTGGTGGAGATGTTCCTCACCTCAGACCCGGCGCGCGCTCGCGAGCTTTCGCTGCGCCTGCACGAACTCAACAAGGAGCGCCAGGACGCCGAGGCCGCGATGATCCGCCAGATTCTCGAGCATTGCGAGCGGGAGCCGGTGGACGACTCGCGGCGCGCGCTGGTGTTCGCCGGCGAGGGCTGGCATCGCGGCGTGGTAGGCATCGTCGCCAGCCGTCTGGTGGACCGCTTCCACCGGCCGGCCTTCGTCCTGGGCATCGAAACCGAACGGGGCTTCGCGCAGGGATCGGGGCGGAGCGCGGCGGGATTCCACTTGCTGGACGCGCTGGAGTCGATGCCCGAGTTGTTCGCCAAATTCGGCGGCCACAAGCAGGCCGCGGGCTTGACGATGGAGATCGGGCGCGTGGACGAGTTCCGCCGGCGGATCGAGGAGTACGCGGGCGAACGGATCTCCGCGGACGATCTGCGCGCCACGTACCGCGTGGATTCGGTGCTGGGGCTGCGCGAGTTGACCCCCGCCGCCGTGCAGGAGTTGTTCGATCTGGCGCCGTTCGGATTCGGCAACCCGGCCCCGCTGCTCCAGATCTCCGATGCATCGGTGGTGGACGAGCCGCGCCTGATGAAGGAGCGCCACCTTCGCCTTCGCGTGCGACAGCAGGGCGCGACGCAAACGGTCAAGGCGTGGAACTGGGCGGATCGAGTCGCGATGTTCCCGCCGGGTGGATCGGTATCGATGCTGGTGCGCGTGGAGCCCGACGATTATTCGGGCTTCTCGCTCACGCTCGAGGACGCGCGCGCTTCCGCTACAGATCTCGTAGCGCCTCTCCCGTGAGGCGGAAGATCGTCCACTCGCCCTTCGGCTTCGCTCCCAGGTTATTGTAGAATCCGATCGCCGGCGTGTTCCAGTAGAGCACGGACCATTCGAAACGCGGACATCCCCGGTCGCGCGCGATCCGCGCCACCTCGGCCAGCAGCGCCTTGCCGTAACCACGCCCGCGAAATTCGGGCTTCACGAACAGGTCCTCGAGGTACATGCCGCGCTTCCCCATCCACGTGGAGTAGTTGTGAAAGAAGACCGCGAATCCGGCCGCCGCGTCTCCCTCGAAGGCAAGCAACACCTCGGCCGCCGGATGTTCGCCGAACAGCGATTCGCGCAGGTCCTTCGCTGTGACCGGCACTTCCTCGGGGAGCGCGCGTTCGTATTCGGCCAAGCCGTGGATCAACTCGAGGATCAGAAGTGTATCGTCCGCCGTTGCGGGCACGATGCGAAACATCCCGCTATTGCATCACACTGGGGGAGCGATGAAGATCTACTTTTCCGGCTCGATCAGCGGCGGCCGGGGCCGCCAGGCGCTCTACGCGCGGATCATCGGCGCGCTGCGGCCAATGGGCCAGGTGCTCACCGAACACATCGGCGATCCGTCGCTCGGCGTGGAGGGAGAAAGCAACCGCGACGACCGCTTCATCCACGACCGCGACATGGCATGGATCCGCGAGGCGGACGCGGTCGTCGCCGAAGTGAGCACGCCCAGCCTCGGCGTCGGTTACGAGATCGCGAGAGCGGCCGAGATGGGAAAGCCCGTGCTCTGCTTACGAGACGCCGCGGCCGGCCGGCTCTCGGCGATGATCGCGGGATGCCCTGGCGTGACGCTGCGCCAGTACGAATCGGAAGAGGAGGCGATTCGAGGCGCCGTCGATTTCGCGGTCCTGTTAAGCTGTTAGGTCAATGAGATACCTTTCCCGCCGGCAACTCCTCGCGGCCGCCGCGGCGATGCCCGCCGCCGCGCAGTCCGGCTCGCTGACGGTCCCCGGCAAAGCGCCGCTCATCGTTCACAACGATTTTCCGGAGGACCTGGAGTCGCTCCCGGAATATCTGGCGAGTTGGATCACGCCCACGGACAAGTTCTTCGTGCGCCAGCATCTGCCGCGGCCCAAGATCGACGCCGGTGCGTTCCGCGTCAATGTCGGAGGCATGGTGTCGACTCCGGCGAGCCTCTCGGTCGACGACCTGCGCAAGCTGCCGCAACTCACGCTGGCGGCCACGCTCGAATGCGCCGGCAACGGCCGCGGCAACTTCCAGCCGCGCATCCCCGGCCTGCAATGGAACAAGGGCGCGATCGGCAACGCGCAGTGGCGCGGACCCAAACTGAAGGACGTGCTGGCGCGGGCCGGCGCCTCCGCCCAAGCCAAGTACGTCGACTTCGATGGCGCGGACGTCCCCGTGGGCAAGGTCCCGGAGTTCATTCGCTCCATTCCGATGCGCAAGGCGATGCTCGAAACGACGATCCTCGCGCTCGAGATGAACGGGCAGCCCTTGCCCGATCTGCACGGCTTTCCGTTGCGCCTGATCGTTCCTGGTTGGGACGGCGCGAGTTGGGTGAAATGGGTGAACTCGATTCAGGTGCAGGCCCAATCGAATCCGGGATTCTACATGGCCACGGCGTACAAATATCCGAAGGTGGCTCCAGCGCCGGGCGGAGCGGTCAAGCCCGAGGACATGGACGTGCTGGAAGGGATGGCGGTGAAGTCGTTCTTCGCGACGCCGTCGCCGGAGACCAAGGTGAAGATGGGGTCCACCGTGAGATTCGCGGGCATCGGCTGGGGCGGCGAGAATCGAATCGCGCGCGTGGATGTGTCCACCGATGGCGGAGCCACGTGGCGTCCGGCTGCCCTCGGCAAGGAAGACATGGCGTTTGCGTGGCGCACGTTCTCGTTCGAATGGAAGGCCGCGCGGCCGGGCTACACGGTGGTCTGCTGCCGGGCCTCGGATGCGGCGGGGCGCACGCAGCCGATCGACGCGGCGTGGAATCCGTCCGGCTATTTGAACAATTCGGTGGAGCGGTTGGGAATCGTGGTGGAGGGATGACCATGAAGCGAGCCCTTGTGCTGCTAGGCTTCGCGGCGGCGGCCGCGGCGGCGGACCCGGCCATGATCGAGCGCGGCAAGGCGGAAGAAACGCGGTCCTGCGGCGGATGCCACGGCGTGCGCATCACCCGCACCCAAAGGCTGTCGCGCGGCAATTGGGAGAAGGAACTCGACAAGATGGTCCGCTGGGGCGCCACGATCAAGGACCGCGAGGCGATTCTCGAGTACCTGGTCGCGACGCAGGGCGACGACCGGCCGCGGCCCACGCCGGAAATCTCCGCCAATGGCGCCCGCTAGCGGACTCCGCGCCGGCTGCCAAACCAACGCGTGGGCCATCGCGGACCACGCGGGCTTCCTGCATGCGTTGGACCGGATTCATGCCCACGGCTACTCTGGCTTCGAGACCGGCTTTCGGAATCTACAGGCGCGATTCGGCGAAGCGAAGAGCGTGCGCGCCGGTATCGAAGCGCGCCAGTTGACCTTTCTCGGCATCCATATCTTCCTGCTCGAATACGACCGCGAGACTTCCATCGCGCCGTGGGATCTGTTGACGCGCGTCGCGGACGGAGGCGCGGCCCTGGGCGCCGAACGGCTGATCCTCAGCGGCGCCTCGATCGCGGACAAGACGGCTCGGAGCCGCAAGTACGCGGCGTTGAACCGCGGCGGCGAATACTGCCGCAAGAAGGGAATGCGGCTTGCCTATCACAACCACGACCGCGAGTTTCGCGATGGCGGCGCCGAGATCGAGGAACTGATGAGCGGCTGCGATCCGGGCCTGGTGAGCGTGCTGATGGACGCCGGCCATGCATGGTTCGGAGGCGCCGATGCCGCGGCGTTCCTCGAGCGGCATCGCGGGCGCATCGACGGCATGCACCTGCGCGACTTCCGGCGTCGCGGCGCGACCGAAGCCGATCCCGACCCGCAGGTTGCGCTCGGGCAGGGAGTCAACCGGCTGGAACCGCTGGCGGAGGCCGTGCGCAAGGCGGGCTGGCGCGGCTGGCTGATCAACGAGGAAGAGCGGCTGAACAATATCAAGCCGGGCGACGCGGCCGTGGGGCCCGCTCGCGAACACGTCCACAAGATCTTTGGAGTCTGAATATCATGTCCATCGCGGCCCGCCGGATCGTCCTCGCGTCACGCCCCACGGGCTGGCCGGGGCCGGAAACATTCCGAATGGAGGACTTTTCTCTGCCCGAGCCGGGAGACGGGGAGATCTCCGTCGAAGTGGTGTACCTCTCCGTGGATCCCTACATGCGCAGCCGTTTGCGCGACGCGCCCTCCTACGCGGCGCCGGTGGGGATCGGCGAAACCATGACCGGCGGCGGAGTGGGCCGCGTCCTCGCATCCCGCAATCCGCGATTCGCTCCGGGCGATTGGGTGGAAGGGATCACCGGATGGCGGTCGCATCTGGCCGCCGATGGCAAGGGATTCCGCAAGATCGACGCTTCGCTCGCGCCCGTTTCCACCGCGCTCGGCGTACTGGGGATGCCGGGGCTGACCGCGTATTTCGGCGTGCTCGACGTCGGCAAGGCGAAGGAGGGCGAGACCGTGCTCGTCTCTGGCGCGGCGGGCGCGGTGGGATCGATCGCCGGCCAGATCGCGAAGATCCAGGGATGCCGCGCCGTGGGAATCGCGGGCGGCGAAGAGAAGGTCCGCTGGATTTCGGAGGATCTCGGCTTCGACGCCGCGTTCGACTACAAGGCCGAGTCCGATTATCGCGGCGCCATCGCGCGGACTTGCCCGAACGGCGTGGACGTCCACTTCGACAACGTGGGCGGCCCCATCGGCGACGCTGTGTTCCCGAACCTGAACGTGGGCGCGCGGGTCGCGGTGTGCGGACAGATCTCGCAATACAACGACGAAAAGCCCGAGCCCGGTCCGCGGCTGCTCTGGCATCTGATCGTCAAGCGGGCGCGCGTGGAGGGATTTCTGGTGATCGACTACGCCGCGCGGTTTCGCGAAGGCAGGGAGCGGCTGGCGCAGTGGCTTCGCGAGGGCAAGCTGCGGTATCGCGAGGATGTGGAGCACGGGCTCGAGAACGCGCCGCGCGCCTTCATCGAGATGATGCGCGGGCGTAACATGGGCAAGATGCTCGTGAAGATCGCGGACGAATGAACGAACCGATCCAGACCTGGGCGATCCCGCTGTTGTCGCTGCTGGCGATCGTGGATCCGGTGGCGGCGGTGCCTTCGTTCCTGTCGATGACCGCGTCCGAATCGGCGGAGCACCGGCGCCACATTGTGCGCGACGCGTGCATCGTGTGCGTGGCGCTGCTGGTTCTGTTCGCGCTTTCGGGCCAGATCATCTTCAAGGTGTTCGCCATCACGCTGCCGGCGTTCCGCATCGCGGGCGGCATCATTCTGGGGATCACGGCGCTGCATATGCTCGAGGCGGAAGAGAAGCGCGCCACCGACGTCGAGATCGAGGAAGGGCGGCGCAAGATCGAGATCGCGATCACGCCGCTGGCGGTGCCGATTCTGGCGGGTCCGGGGGCGCTGTCGACGGTCATGCTCATGACCAGCCGCGCGCCGGACGTCAGCGGCATGATCCCGGTTGTGTTCGCGATCGTGGTGACGGGATTGGCGTGCTATCTGGTGTTGCGGCTCTCCGAAACGGTGCTGCGCGTGCTGGGCCGCACCGGCATCAATCTGATGTCGCGGCTCATGGGCATCCTGCTGCTCACCGTGGCGGTTCAGTTCGTGATCGACAGCCTGCGGGAGATCGGTCTGGCAAAATAGCTGGCATGCCTGTCTGGAAGAAGTCTCCACCCGGGTTGGTTTCGCTTTTCGAGCGCCTGGTGGCGGGAACGCCGGGAGCCGAGCCGCGCAAGATGTTCGGATATCCGGCCTGCTTCGTCAACGGCAACATGGCCGCCGGATTGTTCGAGGACGATATCGTCTTGAAGCTGCGGACCGCCGACCGCGAGGAGTTCCTGGCCCTGGGCGCGTCGATCTTCGCGCCGATGGAAGGCCGCGTCATGAAGGAGTTCGCCATGGTTCCCCGTTCGATGCAGTCGCTCGATGGCCCGCTGCCGGCCTGGTTGCATCGCGCCTGCGAATACGCCGGCTCGCTTCCGCCGAAAACCAAAGCGAAGCCCGCCACGAAGAAAAAAACGCGGCGCGCGATACACTAGTCGAATCATGCTTCGCCGCGGATTTCTTGCCGGAGCGGGCGCCTCACTCGTCATGGACAACCTGCTTGCCGCTCCCAAGGGCTCGATACTGGAACTGCGCCACTACAAGCTGCGCAATAGCTCCGCTCAGCAGATGCAGCGCACGCCGGAATTCATCGAGAAGCACGCGATTCCAGCCGCCCGGCGCGGCGGTGGATCCGTCGCCGGCGTGTTCACCAATCTGATCGCGCCCGGCGGACCGTTCTTGATCATGGTGAACAGCTACGCATCGCTCGCGGCGATGGAGGCTTCGCAGGAGAGGAGCGCCGCCGACAAGGAGTTCTCGAGCGCCCTCGAGGAGTTGTACGCGCGGCCGGAACTCCCGTATCAACGCGTGCACACGACGCTGCTGCGATGCCCGGATTGGATGCCCGCCGTCACCGTTCCCAAGCCGGCCGCCAAGCCCCGCGTCTACGAACTGCGGACCTACGAATCCAACACTCCGGCGACGCTACGGAAAAAGGTGAAAATGTTCGGGGACGGCGAGATGGACATCTTCCGGCGGCTGGGCATGGAGACCGTGTTTTTCGGAACGGCGATCGCCGGGGCCAACCAGCCGCGCCTGACGTACATGCTCGGATACGAGAGCCTGGCGGCGCGGGAGAAGCTGTGGACGGCGTTTCTGTCCGATCCCGAATGGGTCAAGATGCGCGCCACGCCCGGATTGAGCGACGCGGAGATCGTCTCCAACATCGACAGCCTGCTGCTGCGGCCGCTTCCGTTTTCGGCGATCCGGTAATTCCCATGCTGCTGTTGCTCGCGGCGTTGTTCCCGGTGGCGGTCGCCGCGGCGGAGCCTCTTTCCGCCGCGGCGCAACAGGAGATCGAGCGCCTGGTGTCCCAGGAGATGTCGAGACAGGGCATCCCGGGCCTGTCGGTGGCCGTGGGAGTGGGCGGAGAGGCCGCCTGGAGCGCGGGCTACGGTTTCTCCGACATGGAGAACTTCGTTCCCGCCAAGGCGCTGACGCAATACAGAACGGGATCGATCGCCAAGCCGGTGACCGCGGTGGCTGTCATGCAGATGGTGGAGGCGGGCAAGATGGACCTCGACGCGCCCGTGCATCGTTACGTGCCGGCGTTTCCGCGGAAGCAATGGCCCATCACGATCCGCCAGTTGCTGGGGCATCTCGGCGGCATCCGGCATTACTCGTCGGCGGAGGAGACCAACAGCACGCATCACTTCCGGGACACGGCCGGCGGGATGCGGTTGTTCCTGAACGATCCGCTGGTGGCCGAGCCGGGCACGAAGTACAACTACACCACCTACGGCTACGTGCTGTTGGGCGCGGCGCTGGAACAGGCGGCCGGAATACGCTATATGGAAGCGATCCGGCAGAGGATCCTGATTCCCGCCGGCATGGACCACACGCGCGACGATCATGTGTTCGCGCTGATCCCGAATCGCTCGCGCGGCTACGTGCTAACCGCAAACGGCTTGCAGAACTGCTCGCTCGCCGATACCAGCAACAAGATCCCCGGCGGCGGTCTGATCTCCACCGCGGAGGATCTGGTGCGGTTCGGGTTGGGCGTGCGCTCGGCGGCTCTCCTCAAGCAGTCGAGCGTGGACCTGATGTTCACGCCGCTGCGCACCAGGGACGGCAAGTCCACCGGATACGGCCTCGGTTGGGGCGTGGCGAATCTCGACGGGCGCAAGGTGGTCCGGCACGCAGGGGGCCAGCAAGGCGTCAGCACGATGCTGTCGATGCTTCCACGCGAAAACCTGGTGGTTGCCATCATGACCAACCTGGAAAAGGCGCAACTCACCGATCTCTCCCAGAACGTGCTACGATCACTGACCGGCGCGCGGGCGCAACAACCCGTCCGTACCGTACCCGCGGCGCGAAAGGCGGCCTTGACACCCGGCCGCGCGCGGCCCATACTCTAGGAAGATGCAACTGAATGGCAAGAAGCCCACGCCATCCGCGACCCTCATGGATCTGCGGCGGGGGGAGCAAGGCACCATCCACGATCTCCACCTGCCAGCGGACGTGAACCAACGGCTCATGGAGCTCGGCTTTCTGCCCGGCGCCTCCATCCGCGCGGGCCGCACCGCTCCGGGAGGCGGTCCGCGAGTGTTCGAAGTGGATGGCTCGGAAGTGGCGTTGCGCGGCGAAACGGCGCGGCTCATCCGAATCGAGCGCGGGTAGGCCAGATGGATCATTGCGCGCCGGGGTCCCCGGATACCCTCGTCCAAATCGCTCCGGGCGCGCATCACTTGATCGTGGCGGTGGTGGGGCCGCCCAATTCGGGCAAGTCGACGCTATTCAACAGGCTGACGGGATTGCGGCAGAAGGTCGCCAACTATCCC
>SXGS01760093.1_pt1 | contig 12984 bp, 9 predicted proteins | sample 3174681 | NCBI WGS metagenome assembly SXGS01 (sample SAMN11356861, study PRJNA531348) | freshwater metagenome | isolation source: freshwater sample F1-80 | place: China: Fuxian Lake, Yuxi | collected 2017-12-25
CCACCACCGCCGCCGGGCGGCACGTGCACCGCGCCCACGTGGGTCGCCGGCGCGAGCTACCGCACCGGCAACGTGGTGCGATACGCACCCAACGGGCAGTACTACATCGCCGAGCACGACAACCCCGGCTACGACCCCATCATCAGCACCTGGTTCTGGGATCCGACGACCTGCCCTGGCAACGGCAGCGGCGGCGGTGGTGGTGGCGGCGGGGGCAGTGGCGGTACCGGCACCGGCTTCGGTGCGCTGGTCAGCCGTGCCCAGTTCGAGTCGATGTTCCCCAACCGCAACGCCTTCTACACCTACGACGGCCTGGTCGCAGCCGCTGCCACGTTCTCCGAGTTCGCCGGCGCCGGCGACACCAACGTCCGCAGACGCGAGGCCGCCGCCTTCCTCGCCAACGCCGGACACGAGACCGGTGACCTGGTCTACATCGAGGAGATCGCGCAGGGCGAGTACTGCGCGCCAACCCCGTCATGCCCGTGCGCGCCCGGTCAGCGCTACTTCGGCCGAGGCCCCATCCAGCTCTCGTGGAACTACAACTACTGTGCCGCCGGCGCCGCGCTAGGCCTCGATCTGCGCGCCGACCCCGGCCGGGTCGCCCGCGAGGCCACGGTCGCCTGGCGCACCGGCATGTGGTTCTGGATGACCCAGACCGGCGCGGGCTCGATGACCTCGCACCGCGCCATCGTCGACGGCCGCGGTTTCGGCGAGACCATCCGGACCATCAACGGCGCCCTCGAGTGCAACGGCGGCCGCCCCGCTCAGGTGCAATCCCGCATCGATCGGTACCGCCGTTACTGCCAGCTCCTCGTTGTGGATCCGGGGCCCAACCTGGGCTGCTGAATGGTCCTGTAGAATCCGTCCATGTCTCCACCTCTCACGCTCTACGGTGAGTCCACGTGGGTGAGCCCGTGGGTGTTCCACGCCATGACCGCGCTCGAGGAGAAGCGGCTGGCGTACGAGTTCGAGCTGGTGCCGCTGCCCATCCCCGCCGACGAGAAGGCTCGGCTGGCCGAGCGCGCCCTCCTCGGCAAGGTGCCGGTCCTGGTCCACGGCGACCTGTGGTTCACCGAGTCGCTCGCGATCTCGGAGTACCTGGCCGAGACCTTCCGTTCGCCCGATCATCCGCGCCTGTTTCCGGCCGACCTCGCCGAGCGCGCGCGGGCGCGCCAGGTGATGTCGTACCTGCGCACCGATCTCATGGCGCTGCGCGAGGCGCGGCCGACCACGTCGGTGTTCGGGCGGCCGGTGACCGCGATGATGTCGGCCAAGGCCCGCGATCAGGCCGACGAGCTGGTGTCGCTCGCGTCGCGGCTCCTCGCCGGCAAGCCGACGCTGTTCGCGACCTGGTCGATCGCCGACGCCGATCTGGCGCTGGCGCTCATGCGCCTGGTCAAGAACGGCGACTCGGTGCCCGCGGAGGTGCGCGCCTACGCCGAGGCGCAGTGGGCGCGACCGTCGTTGCGCGTCTACCTCGATCGCGCGGCCGCGGCCGCGGTGGCCACCTGATCGGACGCATGCTCGACGCGGCCGTCGAGGTGCCGGGCGAAACGGCCGGCCTCGCGGGCGTGGACCGGGCCGTTGTCGGGCCACGGCCAGCCGCCGAACTGCGTACGCCGGTAGTCCTGGAACGCCTGCTGGATCTCCTGCGGGCTGTTCATCACGAACGGGCCATGCTGCACGACCGGCTCGCCGATGGGACGACCCTGGAGCACGAGCAGCTCGGCGCCGGCGTCGCCGGCGGTCACCGGCACGGCGACGTCGGGGCGCAGCAGCACGACGTGCCCGTTCTTCACTGCGCGCGGGCCGAAGCTCACGCCGCCGCCGCGGAAGACGTACACGGTGCGGTTGGTGTCGGGCTGCGCCGCCGGCAGGGTCCAGCTCGCGCCCGGCGCCAGCACCACCGACCAGATCGCGACGTCACTCTCGGGTCGTGACGCCCACGACTGCGGCGGCGGCGCCAGCGGACGCACGTCACCGATGGCGCCGGCCACGACGGTGACCACCGCGCCGCCCTCGCGCACGACCGGGATGGTGTCGGCCCAGAACATGGTGAAGTGCGGCTCGGCCATCTTGCTGGCCTGCGGCAGATTGAGCCAGATCTGGAACAGCTCGACCGGATTGGGGTTCCCTCCGTCGAGGAGCGGGAACATCTCGCTGTGGACGATGCCGCGCCCGGCGGTCAGCCACTGGGCGTCGCCCTTGCCGAAACGCGCGGTCGCGCCCAGCGAGTCGGAGTGATCGATGTAGCCGCGGCGGGCCAGCGTGACGGTCTCGAACCCGCGGTGAGGGTGCTGGGGGAAGCCGGGCACGACGTCGCCGTGATACATGCGCCAGCCGTCCTTGCCGGCGAAGTCCTGGCCGAGGTCGCGGCCGTCGAGCGACGCGGCCGGGCCGAGTTGATCGTTGCCGGCCGGGTAGGCGTCGTCGTGATGGACGCAGAACAGGAATGGATCGAGCGTGGGCCACGGCGGCGTGCCCAGAGGAGCCAGCTCGAGGACAGGATCGGCGTCGCTCATCCCGCAAGGTTCGGTCGGCGCCGCCGGGTGCGCAAGCCCTCGCCGCCGGGACAGACTGTTGTGTCAGTCAGGAGACCGCCGGAAACCGCATCCCTAGTTCGCCGGAACGAACCGCACCCGGCTGGCGGTGTGGGCCTCGACGTCGGCGCGGTCGAACCAGATCGGCGGCTGCGCGTTGACCCGCCAGTGCTCGGCCTCGTCGCGGTGGTGGGGCGAGTCCGGATCCTCGCTCTGGCCACCGGGGATGGCGTTGAACGGGCGCGGGCCCTCGGGCGTCATCTCCACCACCAGGCGCTGGGAGGCGCCGCTGCCGAAGGTGAAGTCTGTGGTCCCGTTGATACCGTAGTTGCCGGGGTCGACCGCGCCCAGGTCGCCGTGGCGCGGGAAGCCGTCGGGGAACGCGGCATCGCCGCTGGGGGGCACCGACACCTGCTCGTTGTCGTCGAGGGCGGGCACGACCTGGTCGAAACGCACGGTGTGCAGCCGGCCCCAGCGCCACTGAGTGCGATCGGTGCCGAGCCGGGCGTTGAGGAAGCCGTAGCCGGCGACGACCGCGCGCACCACGCGCTCGTCGCGCGTCTCGATCACGCTGGGGGTGGCCAGGTCGTCCCACAGCACGCTGTCGTTCCACGCCGCGTCGCCGGCGTAGCTGGCGCGGTAGGTGGCCATGGTGCTGGCCGAGGTCAGCGCCCACTCGAGCGCGCGCCCGGTCTGCAGCGTGCCCGGACCGCGGCCGATGGCGGCGTTCTCGTCGCCGAAGGCGAGCGGAGCCAGCCGGGTCAGGGCGGCGTTGAACACCGTGGTCGCGATGCTATCGGCGATCTCGGTGGTGTCGGTGGCGCCGACACCGTGCGGGGTCTTGAGCGACCACGCCATCAGCTTGGCCTTGAAGTCGGTCAGCATCTCGCGGCCGCCCGAGCCGATGCTGGTCATGGCCGCGGCCAGCACCGGGTCGTCGCTGGTGTCACCGAGGGCGTGATCGATCGAGGCGATGAGCGCGGCCCGCATGCCCTCGCCCAGGCTCGACTGGGTCTCGGCCTGCACGGCGATCATGGTGGCGGGCGTGATGCCGCCGGCGGTCACCGCGGCGTCGAGGCGCTGGCGGATGCGGGCCTGGCGGTAGCCGACGTCGAAGTCACCGCCGATGTAGAACCCGTCGTTGCAGTAGTTGCCGTCGGCGGTGACGCCGATGTTGTCCTGGTTGGAGGTGGCGATGTAGCCGCGAGCCGGGTTCACTTCGTGGGGGATGTAGCGATCCTCGAGATCGGTCGTCCACTCGTGGTCGCCGCTGGCGCCGTCGAGTACGAACTGGGGCGAGGTGCCGCTGGGGAGGCCGCCGGCGTCGTAGGCGAAGGTGCACGCGCGCGGGTCGCGCTGAGGGACGCGCGACTCGGTCGACCAGCGGATGCCCTCGGTCGCCGACGCGAACGAGAAGTTCTGCGAGCCGACCCGGAAATTGTCCTGCGCGGCCTCGGTCTCGGCGAAGGTCGAGGCGCCGAGCAGGCCCTCGAAGAACGCCAGCTCGTCGGTCGGCACGTGGCCGGTGTACCGCACCGACATCGCGCGCCCGGCGGTCTGGTTGCCCTGCGCCGGCGGCACCAGCGAACCGGGGATGATCGGACCGTGGTGTGGCACGACGTAGATCCGGTAGACCTCGGGCGCGGCCTGGGCCTGGATGTTGATGCTCTCGTCGATGATCTGGAGCGGCACGTCGGCGCCGCGGAAGCGCGCCGACACCGGCACCCACACCGGATCGGGGACCGTGCCGTCGTTGCGGAACGTGATCTGCTCGTCGTAGACGTCGGTGACGTCGTAGCCGGTGGTGGTCGCGCTCCACGCCAGGTTGCGGTTGAAGCCGAGCACCACGCCGGGCAGGCCGGCGAAGGCCACGCCCTGGGCGTCGAGCATCCGCTCGCCGTTCTGCTGGGCGGTGTTGAGGTGCACGTACCACCACACCGGCGGCGCGATCAGCGACAGGTGCGGATCGTTGGAGAGGATCGGGTTGCCGCTGGCGGTGTGATCGCCCGACACCACCCAGGAGTTCGAGCCGACGTGGGGATCGCGGCGCAAGAGCGGGTTGTCGTCGAGGCTCGTGAACCACGCGCTGGCGCCGGCCAGCGCGCGCGGATCGGGGAGCGGCGCTGGCGCGCGCGGACCCTTGATCACGCGGGCGCGGCTGCCGCTGTCGCTGGCGACGTTGGGGAAGCCGCTGTCGGTGGTGAACGAGGCGCGGGCCGGCTTGGCGGTGAAGAAATCGGCGTGGATGCCGGCGCGCGCGGCCAATCTGGGGTCGCCGGAGCTGGCCGGGAACGCGGCCAGCACCCCGGCCAGCTCGGCCGAGCGGGCCACGTCGGAGCCGGCGTCGTACGACAGGTTCCAGGCCTGGAAGCGTGCCAGGGCGAAGACGTCGGCTGGTTCCCAGCGGCTGAAGTGCGGGCTGCCGAGGATGAGGGCCAGCGCCTCGTTGCCGCGGGTCGTGGTGTAGCCGTCGGCCAGGAGCACGGTGTCGATGTACTGGTTGACGCCCTCGACGAAGGCGTCGGCGGTGAGCTTGCTCGGCGAGTCGGCCGGCAGGCCCTGGTAGATGGCGCGGCCGGTGCGGGCGAAGCCGAGGAAGCGTTGCTCGCGATCGTCGTCGATGAGGCCGGGCGACAGCGCGCCCGCGACCTCGGCGAGGCGGCCGGTGACGCTGCGGCGGATGAACTCCATCTGCGCGAAGCGATCCTTGGCCATCAGGTAGCCCTCGACGAGCAACACGTCGTGGACGGTGGTGCCGTAGATGTGGGGCACGCCGCGTTCGTCGACGCGCACGTCGACCGGGCCGTCGAGGCCTGACAGCGGCAGCTCGTCGCCGGGATCGGTGCTGCCGCCGTCGTCGCCGCAGGCAGGGAGGAGCGCGAACGAGACCAGGGCCGCCAGGTAGGGAAGAGTGGTGGGCGTGGACATGATCGCGGCGACTTTACACGGCCAGGGCCGCCGCCGACGACGATCGTCCGCGCTGCCCACCACCGTCCGCACCCGCGCAGCGCCGCAGGTGCGCGGATTTCCTCGCCGGCGATCTGGAACGGGACGTGCGTCTATCCGCGTCGATGCACGGTGGGAAGCGAACTGTCGTTGCCGCACTCGCCGGCGCTGCCCTCGTGGCGCTGGCGCCGTCGCCGGCCGACGCCGCCGATGCGTGGAGCGATCCGTACCCCGGCGTGCGCCGGCTGCACCGTACGCTCACCAACCAGAACCTCAACGTGCTGGTCGTCGATCTGTGCGCGCCGGGCGTGAGCGTGCGCGCCACCGCCAGCGGCGAGCGCCAGCGGACGGTCGCGAGCTTTGGCGCCCTGGTCGGTGCCCAGGCCGCGGTCAACGGCGACTTCTTCAGCTACACCGACTACAGCACCAACGGTCCGTCGCGCAGCGGTGGGGCCGGGTGGGGCGGCGCTGATCACGGCTACGTCGCGCCGGTGCAGTTCGGTCCCAACCAGGTTGCGTTGCCGCCCCACGAGGGCACCGGCGGCGTCGAGGCCTGGGCGCGCGAGGTGGTGAGCGGGCATCCCACGCTCCTGGTCGGCGGCCAGCGCCGCGACAACAACGGCGACTCGCTGTGCACCGCGCGCCACCCACGCACCGCCCTCGGCTTCAGCGCCGCCCGCGACAAGCTGTACCTGATGGTGGTCGACGGCCGCGCCACCGGCCGCGCCGGCATGACCTGCGACGAGATGATCGCGCAGTTCACCGGGCTCGGCGTCACCGACGCCGTGAACCTCGACGGTGGCGGCTCGTCGACGATGTGGCTGGCCGGCGCCGGTGTCATCAACTATCCGTCGGACGGCAACCCGCGCGTGGTCGCCAACCACCTCGCCATTCGCGCCACCGGCAGCGGCGGTGCACCCAACTGTCCGGCGCCGACCTACGCTGCCAGCGCGCCGGCCACCGATGCGCCTACCGAGATGACGTCGGGCGAGGAGGAGGTGGTGTGGATGGAGGCGCGCAACGACGGTAACGTGGTGTGGGACATCGATCGCACCCGGGTCGGCACCCAGGATCCACAGGACCGTTCGTCGGCGTTCTTCAAGGACGGCAACTGGCTCTCGCCCAGCCGACCCAGCGGCGCCGATCACTCGACCTACGGGCCGGGCACGGTCGGTCGCTTCACCTGGGTGATGGTGGCACCCGAGGTCGAGGTCTCGACCCGCTTCGACGAGCGCTTCCAGCTCGTGCAGGAGGGCGTGACCTGGTTCGGCCCGGCGACGACGATGTCGATCCTGGTCCACCCGCGCAGCGGGCCGACCCCGCCCGACGACGACGCCGGCACCGATCCGGGCACCGAGCCCGGCGACGGCGACGCCGGCGTCGATCCGGCCGATGGCAACCCAGGTGGCGGTTGCCGCGCCAGCGACGAACGCAACGCCTCGGGTTGGGGCCTTCTCGGGGTAGGCTTCGCGGCGTGCTGGCTCTGGTTCGCCCGGTCTCGTCGTCGTTCTTCCGCGCGCTGAGCGCGGTCCCGCCTGATCCGCCGATCGATGTCGCCCGCGCGCGCGCTCAGCACGCGGCCTACGTCGACGCCCTGCGCGCAGCCGGCGCCGAGGTCGTGTTCGTGGCCGCCGCCGACGAGCTCGCCGACGCCTGCTTCGTCGAGGACACCGCGGTCGTCGCCAACGGGGTCGCGCTGGTGACCCGCCCGGGGGCGCCGTCGCGCCAGGCCGAGGCGGCAGCGGTGGGCGAGGTGCTGGCGCGCTACCTGCCGGTCACCGGCATGGACGCGCCCGCCACCCTCGACGGCGGTGACTGCCTCCGCCTCGGCCGGCGTCTCTACATCGGTCGCTCGTCGCGCACCAACGCCGCCGGAGTGGCCCGCGCGCGCGAGGTCTTCGAGCCCCGCGGCCTCGAGGTGATCGAGGTGCCGGTTGCCGGCGCCCTCCACCTCAAGTCGGTGTGCTCGCCGCTCGGCGACGACCACGTGCTCGTGCTCGAGGGTGCGCTCCCACCGGGCACGTTCGTCGGCGTCACCGAGGTGGTCGTGGCGGCCGCCGAGGCACCGGTCGCCAACGCCGTCGCGGTCGGCGGCACGGCGCTGGTCGCCGCCGGTTTCCGCTCGGCGGTGCCGCTGGCCCGCGCCGCCGGGTTCGAGCCGATCGCCGTCGACAACAGCGAGCTGCGCAAGGCCGACAGCGCGCTCACGTGCCTCTCGATCCTGGTGCCCTGATGCCCGCCATCTCCGCTCCCCTCCTCCGCGTCACCGAGCGCTTCCTGGCCCGGCGTCAGCCTGGTCGCGCGCTGGCGCTCCTGGCCCGGACCTCGGTGCCGCTGTTCGCGACCGACTGGATGGCCGGACGAAAACCCGAGCCCGGCCTCGACGGCGACGACACCAGTCCGCTCATGGCCATCGTCGACGCGGCGCCGGCGCACCGGCGCGGCGTGCTCGACGGCGAGCCGGTGGTGATCAAGGACGCGATCGACGTCGGCGGCACCCACACCGGCCTCGGCCTTCTCGACGGCGGCGACGCCGCCCCGGGCGACGCCACCATCGTCGCGCGCATCCGCGCCGCCGGCGGCTGGATCCGCGGCAAGACCCGCATGACCGAGCTCGGCACCGACGGTGTCGGCGCGCTCATGCACCAGCCGATGCCGCGCAACCCGCGCGCCCCCGGCTACTTCCCCGGCGGCTCGAGCACCGGCACCGCCGTGGCCGTGGCCTCGGGCCTGGCTCGCTACGGCCTGGGCAGCGACGGCCTGGGCAGCGTGCGCATCCCGGCCGCGTACTGCGGCCTGGTCGGGCTCAAGCCCACCCACGGGTTGCTGCCCGCCGACGGCTACCGCAGCCCGGTCGCGACCCTCGACGTGGTCGGCCCGATCGCGCGCACCGTCGACGATTGCGCGCGGCTGTGGCAGGTGATCGCCGGCGAGCGCGTGGCGGCGCTGGCGCCGCACGTCCCCGCGTCGGTGGGCATCGTGACCCAGCTCGCGCCCGCGCGCGCGTCGCGTGCGATCCAGGCCGCGTTCGCGCGCGTGCTCGACGCCCTCGCCGTCGCGCGCGAGCTCGTCGCCCTCGCCGGCGCCGATCGCTGCACGTTCCTGGGCGGCATGATCGGCGCCACCGAGCTGGTGCGCAGCCCCTACGCCAACCGCGAGCTGTCGCCGGCCGGACGCATGAACGTGGCCCTGGGTCGGGCCTTCGCCGAGCGCGACGTCGCCGAGCTCGAACGCCAGCGCGCCGCGCTGCGCGACGCCACCGCCCGCGCCCTCGATCGCACGCCGATCCTGGCCATGCCGACGACGGCGGTGCCGCCGCCGGCGCTCTCGCGCGCGCTCCTGGCCGGCGATCAGGACCTGATGCTCCTTCGCGCCATCGGCGCTTACACTCCGCTCGCCAACCTCACCGGGCTGCCCGCCATCGCCGTGCCCGCCGGCGAGGACGAGCGCGGCCGCCCGCTCTCGATCATGTTCGTGACCCGCGCCGGCGGCGAGACCGAGCTACTCCGCCTCGCGCTCGCGGTCGAGCAGGCCCTCGCCGCTCAGAGCTCGATGCGCGGCTCGTCGGGATCGGGCCGGTAGAGCAGGATGGTCTTGCCCAGCACCTGCGCGACCTCGCTCCGGGTCTTGCCGGCGAGCTGGGTAGCCGCGTCGTGGCGATCGAGCTCGAAGGTGTCGAGCAGCTTCACCTTGATGAGCTCGTGATCGGCGAGCGCGCGATCGACGGCCTCGACCAGCGCCGGCGACAGCCCGCCCTTGCCGAGCTGGACCACCGGCTGGAGCGCGTGGCCGAGGCCGCGCAGCAGGCGACGTTGCTTGCCAGTGAGAGACATCGCCGCTGCGTACCACGCGCTCAGGGCAGCGTCACCGTCTCGCTGGCCAGGTGTTGGTAGGGACCGGGCACCGGGATGGCCGGGGTGTAGCTGTTCGAGCCCAGCCCGCGCGAGGTGTCGCGGCCGGTGAGGCCGAGCGAGTAGTACATGCCGTTCGAGGGTCGGAAGACGTTGAAGTCCATGGTCGAGTCGAGGTCGAAGTTTCCGCCCGCCGGCAGGTCGCTGGTGCCGTAGCCCCACTGCCTGCGCTGACCGGCGGCGTAGTTGCGGCTCGACTCGAGGACGATCCAGTTGCCCCCCGCGTCCCACACCGCCGGGTCGGTCTTGCCGTCGGCGTCGTAGTCGCCCGGCATGGGCGTGCCGTACACGCCGACGTTGCGCACGACCGTGACGTTGTCGCGCGACTGCTTCACGGTGAAGCGACCGTTGAGGAAGAACGCGGTGTCGGTCTTGCCGTCGCCGTCGTAGTCGCCCGGCACCGGGATCGACAGCGAGGTGCCGTTGATGATCGACCGCGTGGTGCCGCTCTTGAGGCGGATCTTCCACTCTCCGGTGGCGCGACGGAAGTAGGCCCGATCGGTGGTCTTGTCGCCGTCGTAGTCACCGGGGACCGGGATGTCGCCGGCGGCGCCGAGGTAGATGGGCGCGGGCCGGTTGCCGCTGGCGGTCCACAGGAACCACTGTCCGGTCGACGGACGCCAGATCATGGTGTCGCTCAGACCGTCGCCGTCGTAGTCGCCGGTCAACGGGTAGTCGTAGTCCATGCCCCACTGGCGTTGCAGGTCGTGCAGCCCGCCGCCGGTCTTCTGGGTCCGCACCAGCCAGTTGCCGTTGGTCTGGTTCCAGATCGCCATGCTGTCGTAGCGCGAGGCGATCACGTTCATGACCTCGGCGCGGGCGATGCGGCCGCGGTTGGCGCCGCCGACGTCGAACTTGCCGTCGCCGGTGGCGGGCACAGGGGGCGGCGCCTCGGACACGGTGAAGCCGTGGGCGTCGGCCAGCGTGTCGAGCTCGGTCTGCCCGGCACCGCCCTCGAGCGGTACCTCGACGGTGCGGTCGTCGAGGGTGATCGAGGCCGTGCTGTCGCCTTCGGCCATGGCGTCGGCGCCGAGGGCGGCCTCGAGCTCGGCGGCCAGGGCCGGGGCCTCGTCGACGGGGCCGGTCAGTCGCCACGCCTCGTGGCGTTCGCCGGACAGCGCCACATCGATGGTGGCCTCGGGGGTCGCGTCGTCGGCGCAGGCGGAGACGAGGAACGCGGCGGTGGTGGTGAAGAGGAAGCTGCGGAGGAGGGTGTGCGTCATGGACGCCGCTCTCAGCAGCCGTCGTGCCAGCGCGCACCCGAGGAAGGAAGCGGCGCCTCCCGGCACGACCTGGCACACCCTGGCCAGCGCGGGTCGCCCCGGTCTCGGACAGTCCGAGACGCTACTTGCGGTACGGCTCGAGATCGATGCCTGCGCGCTCGAGCCAGCGATAGAGCTGTCGCGCGCTCGTCCCCAGCGCCTCCGCCGCTCGCACCACGTTGCCGCCGGTCTCCTCCAGCGCCCGCGTCATCTCCTCGCCCGTCGGTGCCCCCCGTCTCGCCTCGTCCGCACCCGTCCCCGCACCCGTCCCCGTTCCCGCACCCGGGTCCGCTCCCGCTCTCCCTCCGTCTCCGGCTCCCGTTCCCGCCGCCGCCCCCGCCGTCCCCGCCGCCCCCGTGGTCCCCGGCTCCGGCGGCAGATGCCCCACCTCGATCACTCCATCTCCGGCCAGCACCGCCGCCGATCGCAACGTCTGGCGGAGCTGCCGCACGTTGCCCGGCAGCTCGCCGGCGAACAGCTGCCGCGCCGCCGCCGCCGTCATCGCGGCCTTCGCCACGCCTGCTTCGCGCAGCAGGTGCGCGCACAGCACGCCCAGATCCTCGCGCCGCGCCCGCAGCGGCGGCAACCGCGCGACGTAGCCCGCCAGCCTCGCCAGCAGATCGGGGCGGAACGCCCCCGGCTTGCCGAACAGATCCTGATGGGTCGCGGCGATCCACCGCACATCGACCTCGATCGCGTCGCTGCCGCCGAGCGGCGTCACCTTGCCGTCCTCGATCACGCGCAACAGCGCCGCCTGCGACGCCAGCGACGTGTTGGCAATCTCGTCGACGAGCAGGGTGCCGCCGTCGGCGCGGGCGATCTCGCCCGTGCGCGGATCAGCGGCGCCGGTGAACGCGCCGCGGCGGTGCCCGAAGAAGGTCGCGCCGAACAGGCTCTCGGGGATGGCGCCGCAGTCGACGGTCACGCACGGCCCTTCGCGGCCGCTGGCGGCGTGGATCGCCGCCGCGACCACCTCCTTGCCGGCGCCGGTCTCGCCCAGCACGAGCACCGGCTCGCGGGTCGGCGCGATCCGGGTGATGGCGTCGGCGAGCAGCGCGACTTCGGCGTTGAGCGTGCGGGTTGGTCCGAGCCGGGCGCCGGCCAGCACGCGCTGGGCCGCGGACTCGGGCCAGCGCCGGTACACGAACATCGAGTGGCCGATCTCGACCAGCGAGCCTGGCGCCAGGCGGTGCTCGCTGACGCGGCGGCCGTCGACGTGCACGCCGTTGCGTGCGCCCAGATCGCGCACGACCACCGCGTCGCCGCGAACCTCGAACACCGCGTGCTGCGCCGACGCCCACCGGTCGCGCACCCGCAGGGTGTCGCCGTCGCGCGCCACCCGCGGCGCGTCATCCGCCGCCCGCCCGACGGTCAGCGGGAACCGATCGATCACGAACGCCTCGGCGTCGCCGGCGAGCAGATCGTCGTAGTCGAGCACATAGATGAGCAGGTCGACGTGGCGGACCCCGCTCGCCGAGGGGGCCTCCTCCCACGTCGCGCCCGGCGCCACGCTGCCAGATCGAGGTTCGGTGCTCACCAGCTCTTCATCGTACACTGCCCGGGGTGGAGCCTCCGGGCGAGACGGTGAGTGACGGCGAGCTGGCCCCCCGGTCGGGGGCCGAGCACGCGCCGGGCGACCACATCGCCGGCCGCTACGAGGTGCGCGGGGTTCTCGGCCGCGGCGCCGGCACCTGCGTCTACCGCGTCCTCGATCACGCCATCGGCGAGGAGATCGCGGTCAAGGCCTTCGCCGAGGCCGGCGCCGCCCAGCGCCTGGCCCGCGAGGTCCAGCTCGCCCGCCGCGTGACCCACGAGAACGTGTGCCGGGTCTTCGATCTGGTCGAGCACGCCGGCGGCGCCCTGGTGTCGATGGAGCTCGTCGACGGCGGCACGCTGGCCGACGTGCCGCGGCCGGTGCCGGCCCCGGCCCTGCGGGCGATCGCGCGCCAGCTCCTGGCCGGGCTGGCGGCCGCGCACGCCGCCGGCGTTGCCCACCGCGATCTCAAGCCGGCCAACGTGCTGCGTGACCGCAGCGGTCGCATCGTGCTCACCGACTTCGGCATCGCGCGTCCCGCCGCCGATGTCGCTCGCGATCGCTCGGGCACGCCGCGCTACATGGCGCCGGAGCAAACCACCGGCGAGGGCGTTGGGCCGCCGGCCGACATCTACGCCGCGGGGCTGGTGCTCGACGAGCTGGCCGATGGTGGCGCCGAGCCTGCGCTGGCCGCGCTGATCGCGCGCATGCGGGCGACCGCCGCCGCCGATCGTCCAACCGCCGCCGCGGCGCTCGCCGCGCTCGCGGCGCTCGATCTCGGCGCGGCGCCG
>SXGS01324142.1_pt1 | contig 12983 bp, 9 predicted proteins | sample 3174681 | NCBI WGS metagenome assembly SXGS01 (sample SAMN11356861, study PRJNA531348) | freshwater metagenome | isolation source: freshwater sample F1-80 | place: China: Fuxian Lake, Yuxi | collected 2017-12-25
GAGGCGCGAGGCGGGTGTCACGTCGATCTTCTTCAGCGGAGGCAGGGTGGCGGCGTCGTCCTTCAGCCCTTCGGTCAGCCACGCGGTCATCATCTCGCCGGGCACGCTGGTCGCGCCGAACCGCTGCCCGCCCTCGTGCGGCACCGCGCCGATGCCCTTCATTAACAAGAGGCTCGCCTCGGGGTTGTGCTTGCCGGTGCGCCGGCCGAACTGGTCGCGCGTCAGTTGAAGGAAGTCCGCGGCCGGGTCGAACCCGCGCAGCGACAGCTTGAACCCGTTCTTGCCGCTGGGGGTGCCGTGGCACGCGCCGGCGTTGCACCCGCCCACGTTCATCGACGCGATCACGTCGCGGCGGAAGCTGACCGGCGCGGGCTTGTCCAACCCCGCGACCGTGACCGGGATGCGGCTCTCTTTGCCGTTGGCGGTGATGATGACGGTCGCGGTGCCGTCCTTCTTGGGCCGCAGGAAGAGACCGTCTTGCAACTCGACGATGCCGGCCGGTTCGACCTTCGCCTCGACAACGGCGGTCAGGTCGCGCGCGGTGCCGTCGGCGTACTTGCCGCTCACGACGAGCTGACGCGAATCGCGCACGCCAGAAAGAGTGACGGTCGCGGGCACCACGTCCACCGCGGTCGGCTGGCCGACGACGGCCTTGCGCTCGCCGGCGTCCGTGGGCGGCGCGGCGAGTGCCGGCGAAGCGGTCGCGAGAACCGCGAGCAGGAGGCCGAACCCGCGCGCGAGGGCGGTCGGTGTGAAGCGTGTTCGTGTCGTGGGAGCCTGCATCGTGAAGACCTCGCGAGTACGGCGAGCCGGGCCGGAGCGCCCGTCGGTGGGGGAGGCTAACGCGGTTCGGTGTGAACAGCCATTAGCATAAACTAGCGCGACCCGCCGGGCGAGAGGAAAACCGTCGGGGGAACGAAGAGGTCACTTCTCCCACTTCCCCCGGTAGAACGTGCGCGTCTCCGTAAACGGGCGGAACGACACGTCGCACCGGTCGGCGTACAGGCGCACCCGCGACGCGCCCTTCACGTCATCCAGTTCGACGTACTGCGGGGTGCGGGTGCTCTCCTTGAACTTGTTGCGGGCACCGTTCGGGGCGGTTTCTTCCCATTCGCCCGGGCGCACCATCTCGAAGAGCCCCTTGTCGTGAACCCACTTGGTGCGTTCCACCAGCGTGCCACCGGGTGTCGTCGGGCGGGGCGGCGGTTCGACCGTGACGACCTTCCCACCGCGGCTGTACCGCACGAGTTCCGTGACGGTTACGGTGGTCGGCTTGCCGTTGAAGATGATCGTGTTACGTTCCTCGCGGACGAACCCGCCGAACGGCACTTGTGGGCAGAACCAGTAGAGCGACTCGTTCACCAGTTCGCCCTTGCCGTCGAGCGTGAACGACTGCGTGTCGCGGAAGTGGGACGTTCGGCACGCGACCGCCTCACCGTTCATGCGGACGTTCGCGTTCCCCTGCGCGAGCAGTGTCGTCGTGGTTTTGTTCACCGTGCCGACGGTCGGTAGCTCCTTCTGCTTCAACGCTTTGTTGGTCGGTTGAAGCAACTCGACCGCCGGGCGCGCCTTGCCGTTGAAGACCAGCTCGATTCGGATGCGATAGTTCACGCCCTCGTGCGCAACAATCGTGACCTTCTCCGTTGACTTCACGGCACCGTTCTGGAGGTTGCGGTATTCGGCCCAGTCGCCGACTTCGGGATCAACCGATTTCGGAGGCCGGGGCGGTTCCGGCGGCACAGGCGGTTCCTGCTTTGGTATGGGCAGTCTGTACGTCGCGTCGTTGTCCTCGGGCGTCTTCGGTTTCTCCTTCGACTTCGGCTTCGTGTAAGTCGTGTCGTTGTCGGCGACCGTTTGCTTCGTCGTCGTGTCCTTCGTGAGTTGGTAGATGATGATGCCGGCGACGACGAGCAGACCGAGGACTCCCAGCCCGATCAGGAGGCGGGTCATCCCGAGCGACGCGGCGGCCGGCGGGCGGCGGTAGTACGAGTGGCCCATGCGAAGCTCGTGGCGCGGGACCGGGCGAGAACAAATGATGTGCGCGTGACGATACCACGAGCGCCGGCGGGTCGCAAGCGACTGGGCGTTTCGCGCCGCGTCTGAACTCTGGTGGGGAGGAAGCGTTACCCAGTCGTTACGTCGAACTGCGGCGGTCGCTCGTCGGATGTGTGGGCACGATGATTTCCGGCGGAACCGGCGGCGCGGCGCGGAATCGTCACCTACTGTTGGAGTGGTGTCCGTGGTCCGATCATCAGAATACGCGCCAGGAAGTCGCGGCCGGACCCGCTCTCGCCGACACGGTACGTCGCCAATGCCCGCCCCCGTTACAACCGCGCCGCCGGACTCCGCCGCGTTTCTCGACGCGGTGCGCGCAACGGGTCTGCTCACACCCACCCAACTGAACAAAGCTCACACCCTTACTCCTACCGGTTCGTCCGCGAGCGCCGCGTCCGCGCTGGTCGGGGCCGGGCTGCTCACCCGGTTCCAGGCCGACCGCCTGCTCGCCGGCCGCACCGACGGCTTCTTGCTCGGCCACTACATCCTTCTCGATCAGGTCGGCCGCGGGTCGATGAGCCGCGTGTACAAGGCCAAACACCGGACCATGAACCGGCCCGTCGCGATCAAGGTGCTGTCGTCCGACCTGACCCGCACCCCGGCCGACCGCGAGGTGTTCCAGCGCGAGGTGCGCGCGGCCGGCAAGCTGGCGCACCCGAACATCGTCACGGCATACGACGCGAACGAACTGCACGACCGGTTCTACTTGGTGTTGGAGTTCGTGGACGGCCCGAACCTCGACGCACTCGTGCGCGCACGAGGCCCGCTGCCGGTGGCCGAGGCGTGCGAGTTCGTGCGCCAGACCGCGGCCGGGATTCACCACGCGCACGAAAAGGGGATGGTTCACCGCGACATCAAGCCGGCGAATCTGTTGGTCGCGCGGCCCACGCCGTCGGCCCCGCTGATGGTGAAGATCGCGGACTTCGGCATCCCGAAGCCGCCGGCCGGTACGAGCGCGTTCGCGGCCCCCGAGGTGCGCCGCGGCGCGGTCGATCCGCGCGGCGATCTCTATTCGCTCGGTTGCGTGTTCTACTTCCTGCTGACCGGGCGCGCCCCGGGCGCGGTCCCCGTACCCGTCGCGCAGGCGCGGCCCGATGTGCCGCACGAGGTGGCCGCGATCGTTCACCGGTTGCTCGCGCCGAACCCGACCGCGCGGTTCCCCAGCGCCGCCGAACTGCTGATCCGACTCGACGCCGCGTGCGTGCCGGTCGCGATCGGGATGGACGATGTGGTCAGCTTCGACATGCCCGCGTACCCGGTGAACCCCGGCTACGACAGCGGCTACCTGACCGGCCGCACCGCGCCGCCCTCGGGCGCTCACGCGGTCGTCGAGTTGTCGCCGTGGGCGCAGCTCACCGACGAAGTGGCGAACGGCGACACGATCCCGTTGGAGTTGGACACCGGCCCGGAGCCGTACCGGGTCAAGCCACCGGGCCACGGCGAACCGGTGCCCCTGTGGATGACCGCGGCCCTCCTCGTCGGCATCGTGCTCCTGTGCCTGATGGGTGTCGGGGCCGTCATCAAACTGCTGGGGAAGTAGGCTCGTCCACAGGCTTGGTCGCGTCGAGCATCAGCCCACATAGGGCGGAGCACCCGAACGCGATCGCGCAGCACACGAACGCCGCGTTCCACCCGGCCGCGAGCTGGATCTTGTTCAGCACCACCGCCGACACCGCGGCCCCCAGGTTGCCCCACATGTTCCCCCAGCCCAGCGCCGCGCCCACGTTCTTCCCGCCCACGTCCTGAGCGAACGACCAGATCGACGGGTTGTGCATGTCCACGAAGAAGGCCATCACGCCCAGCGCGATGACGACCGCCCACGCGCTGGGCAGCGTCGGCACCAGCAGGAACGCGACCGAACACATGCTGAGCGTGACGGCGATGGGAACTGATCGGCCCAGCTTCGGACCGAGCTTCTTCCGCATCACGTCGGTGAACACGCCGCCGAAGATCATCCCCAGGATGCCGATGGTGAGGGCGACGGACTGCATCTGTCCGACCTCGCCGAGCGGGGTGCGGAACACGTCGTTCAGGTACGTGGGCAGCAGCGTGACGAGGAACGCCCAGCCCAGGTTGACGCCGAACTGCACCCCGCCGAACAGCCACATGTTCCGCGTGCGGGCCAGCAGTCCGATGCGCTGGATCATCGTGAGTTCGGGTTCCTTCGCCCCGTCTGGCGCGCTCTGCGCCGCGGGTTCCGGGGGCGGGGGCGCGGCCGGCGCGACCGGGGCCGGCGGGTTGTCGCGCACGACGAGCCAGAACAGCCCGGCGACGACCAGCCCGCAGAAGCCGTACACGACGAACACGCCGCGCCAGTTCGGCGGCGCTTTACCGTCCGGCCCCGGCGGCACGGCCGCGGGCGTGATGACCCACTCGACCAGCGCGACGCCCACCAGTGCCGTCGCGAGGAACGCGGTGATGTACGGGGCGATGGCTCCGCCGATGCGCCCGCCGAGCGCCACGATGGAACTACACCGGCCGCGCTCCTCCGGCCGCGCCCACCGCTTCACAAGGCCGGCTGCCGCCGGATACGCCCCGGCTTCTGTGATACCCAGCAGGAGCCGGATCGCCAGCAGCGCCAGCGCCCCCATCACGAACCCGGTGAGCATCGTCACCACCGACCACGCGGCGATGGACAGCGCGAGCACCTTCCGCGCACCGAACCGGTCGGCCAGGTTGCCCATCGGGATCTGGAACAGCGCGTAGGTGAGGAAGAACGCCCCCAGCGCGTAGCTCATCTTGTCGTCGACCCACTTCTTCCGCTTGGCCGCGGCTACCTCTTCCGCGGTGAGCGCGGCCCCGTCGGGCGGCGTCCCGTTGTGCTTCCGCTCGAGCGCCGCCCGCACCTCGCGCGGGGTCGGCTCGTCCAGCTCCGACGGGTCGGGCGCGTGCGGGAGCAGCAGTTCTGTCTTCATGGGCGTGGCGAGCGTGGAGAAGCACACCCGGTCGATGTACATCCACAGGGCCGCGAGCGCGGTGACGGCACCGATGACGTAGCGTTGGGGCATGGCGGACTCGGAGACCGGGCGAGCAGCGAGTAGGAATGAAGTGCGGAGTGTAGCCGACGACGTGCGCGGATGCACGAGGAAAGGCCGCGCGACTCGCGCGCGGTCTGCGACCGCGGCCTGAGCCGACGCCTACTTCGCGCGCGACAGCTTGTAGAGGTCGGTACCCATCTTCATCACATAGAGCGCGTCGTTCTTCGGGTCGTATTCGAGCCACGTCAGCCCGTTCACGCCCTTCAGCTCCTTTGGCACCGCGAGCGGCTTGCCCCAGGTCACGCCGCCGTCGGTGCTCTCGATCACGCCGGCGCTGGTGAGCACGAACAGGGTCTTCGCGTCCGTGCCGAAGATCGGGCCGTAGCGGGCGTCCTTCACATCGCACACCTTCTCCCACTTCGCGCCCTTGTCCGTGCCGCGCACCAGTTCGCCCTGACACAACCAGTACAGCGCGTCGCCCTGTGGCTTCGGCAGGCACACGGGGACCGACTTGGAGACGGGCTTGAAGGTCTTGCCGCCGTCGGTGGTGCGGACGATGTACCCGTCGCGCGCGACCTTCTCCGGCCCCTTCGCGACGGCGACAACGGCGGTCTTCTCGTCGAACACCCACGCCCCGAACCCGTAGCCCTTGCCGACCTCGTCGAAGCTCTTGCCGCCGTCGAGTGAGCGGAGCAGCAGCCCGTTCGCCTCGTGCTTGAAGGCGAGCATGAACGTCATGTTCTCGTCGGCCCAATCGACCGCGCACCAGTCGACGTGTTGGCACTTCTTGTCCACGGCGCGCCAAGCCAAGTCCGGGTCGGTGGAACCGATGACCGTCGGCCCGCCGTACACGGTCGCCATGAGGAACTGTTTGGTCTTGCCCGTGGGGTCGAGTTGGAAGCACCCGGGCGTCTCGGTGCGGCCCTTCGTCGCGTCCTTGCCGCCCCTGCCGTAACGGGCCCACGTCTTGCCCTGATCGTCCGAACGGAAGATGCCCGCGTCGCTCAGACACACATACAGCGTGCCGGTGGCGCGGTCGACCACAACGCCGGTCAGCCCGCCGAACCCGGTCTTCTCTTTCGCGAGAAGCTGGATCGCGACCGGTTGCCAGGTGTCCGCGCCGCGCGCGGCCGGAACTAGAACGAGAAGCGTCAGGGAGAGGGGCAGGGCGCGCATGGTGGGAACCCGCATTCGGAAAAGGAGAAAGGCCAGGGGCAGAGTCCGGTAAGCCCGGACCATGCTACCCCAGCCCTTCGGGATTAGAAAGCGTGATGCGCGGTCGCCGTTACGCGGGCTGGAGCGCGGGGACGGGCGCGCCGTCGGTGGGTAGGACGATGTTGGCGTAGAAGGCGTCGGCGACCTTGCGGCGGGTGGGCAGCAGGAACAGCCGGCGCAGGGTCTTCGGCCCGGCCCCGACCGCGCGGAACAGCGTGGCCGCGATCAGCCGCAGGTCGAGCATCAGGCTCTGGTTCTCGACGTAGTACAGGTCGTAGACGACCTTGTACCGCACGCTGGTCACGTCGCTGTCGGCGGGCAGTTGGCACTGGGCCAGGCCGGTCACGCCGGGTTTGACGCGGAGCCGGTGCCGGTAGCCGGGCACGAGCTGGTTCAGCCCCTTCGCCTGGATCACTTCCGGGCGCTCCGGGCGCGGACCGACGAGGCTCATCTGGCCCATCAGCACGTTGAACAGTTGCGGCAGTTCGTCGATGTGCGAGGCCCGGAGGAACCGGCCGACCCGCGTGGTGCGGCTGTCGCCCCTCTGCGACCACTGGATGCCGGACACGGTTTCCACGTTGGTCCGCATACTGCGGATCTTGATGATCTTGTACTTGCGGCCGTTCAGCCCGACGCGGGTCTGGGTGTAGAACACCGGGCCGGGCGACGTGAGTTTCACCGCGATTGCGGCGAGCGCGATCACGACGAGCGCGAACGGGAGCACCGCGAGCGCGGCGCAGTAGTCGAACGCGGTCTTGGCCGCGGCGTACCAGCCGAGGTTGTTCGGCAGGTCGATGACCGTGTCGGCGGCGAGGCAATCGATCTCCGGCCACGGCTCGCGCTCGGGGGGCGCGGCGGGCGGATCGGTCGGCGTCGGCGATAACGTCGGCGCGGCACTCATGCGGGGTCCATTCTCAGGCTTCGGGTCGTCGAAGTCGTTCGTTCGGGCGCGGCCCGCGCGGTCCGGTCGCGCGGGCGGGGGCGTCATTCTTACTGTAGCCGGGGTCATTGACCCCGGTGCTGTATGGCTCGCGTAGCTCCGGCCTCACTGAGGCCGGCTACAGAAGTCAGGGGGCCAGGGCCTGCTTCACTTCGGGCAAGAACTCGGTCAGGAACATCGGAATCGGGTCCGCGCCGGGCAGCGGCTGGCCGTTGGGCGTCCGCGGCTCGTGCCGGCTCACATACAGTTTGTATAGCGCACGTTTCAGCGCGTAGTCGGTGCGCGGGTCGGTCGCGGCCTGCCAGTCGCCGTCGGTTCCCCAGGCCCAGCACACCCGCAGCGGAACCTGGCTCGGATCGGACTTCTTCTCGAACACCACCGACCAGTAGGTCGGGGTCGTTTTGTCCGGCAGCCCGACGGTCTTCCGCTCCGGCTGGTCTTTCATGTCGAAGCCGTTGCCGCCGTAGCAGTACTTCGGCTCGTGCGCCCCGATCGGGCCGGTCGGTCCGCACAGGAGCAGTACGCTCAGTCGCGCGTTGTTCTTGCGGTTCGTGTAGGTTCGCGACACGTGCCCGGCGGCCTCGGCCACGCGCAACTGCTTGTCGTCGATGGGGTTCTCGACGCTGGTCCAGTCGCCGAACTCTTTCGGCACGGCATCCAGTTTGGCGGCGGCGGCCTGAATGTCGCCGGACTTGGTGCCGGAGAACTGGCGCTCCAGCACCGCGGCCCCGATCAGGCCGGCCGCGGCCAGCCCGATCACCGTCCACCGCACGCGCGCCGACTTGACCCCGCGCGTCGCGCGGGTGGCGGAGTCGGGGCGACTGGTGGCGCGCGGTGTCATGCGGGCAGTTGCTTCACGTAGTTGTAGCCGTAGGAGTACACGTCCTGCTTGATGCCGTTGACCACCGCGCCGACCAGCGTGATGTTCAACTGGGCCATCTTCTGGCTCGCGGTCATCACCTTCGGCAGTTGGCTCACGTCCTGCATGATCGAGAACACGACGCCATCGACGTGCTGGCCGATCAGCAGGGCGTCGGCGACCGGCAGCACCGGGCAGCTATCCACGATGATGAAGTCGAACTGACCGCGGAGCCGGTTGAACAGCGTTTCCATCGGGTGCCCTTGCGCGAGCGCGGCGATGGTGGCGTTGGAGCACTGGCCGGCGGGGATCACCCACAGGTTGGGCACCGCGGTCGCCTGCACCGCGTCGCTCACGTCCACTTCCTGGCGCAGCACCTCCGAGACGCCCGGCCCCAGCGGGATCTCGAACAGCTTCTGGATCGAGGGGTTGCGCAGGTCGCAGTCCACGATGAGGATGCGCATCCCGGCGGTCGCCATGCTGGTGGCGAGCTGGCTGGTGAGGGAGGTCTTGCCCTCGCCCTGGGTGGCGCTGGTGACCATGACCACCTGCATCGACTGCGTGCGGGCGGCGTGCAGCAGCATGGTGCGGGTGGAGTTGATGGACTCGTTGAGGACGAACCGCCAGTTCGCGCCACCGGCTTCGACAGCGGCCTTGAGGTTGGCGCGGTTCGGGAACGCCGGCACCGTGCCGATCACCCGCATCCCCAATTCGGTGACGACCTGATCGACGCCATCGACGCGGCGGGTGCGCCATTCAAGGAACGAGACCAGCAGGATGACGCCGAGGAGCGCCGACAGCCCGCCGACGGAGGACAGCGCGATCTTCTTGTTCTGGTTGGTGTAGGGCACCTTCTCGACGTCCCCGCGCTGGCTCACCCGCACGTCGAGCGTGCGCTCGACGCGCAACTGGGCGACCAGGGAGCTGATCTTGTCGAGGGTCTCGCGCTGCGGGACGAGCGACTTGCGCATGGCCTCGATGTTCAACCCGCCGCCGACGCCCTGTGCGATCACCTTCTGGAGCGCGTCGCGGTCGGTCTTCACCTTCTCGCGGTCCTCCGTCTTGATCTTGTGGTCGCGCTCCAAACTCTTGATCTGGTTCTTAAGGATCGCGGTGTCGATCGCGCGGGCGATCTCAATCGCCTCTTTGGTCGCGAGCTTTTTCGCCTCTTCGTAATCCTTCTTGCGCTTGTCCAGTTCCGCCTGACACTCGATGACGAACGGGGCATTCTTGTTGCCGCCGGATGTCTCCAGCGCGCTGTCGTAAGCCCTTTGCGCCGCGTCGAGTGCGGCCTTCGTCCTGGTGACTCGCCCGTCTTTGTTGATTGCCTGTTCGACGAGTACCGGGTCCGGCTGAGCCTTTTCGCCCTTGTCGTTCAACTCGTCCTTGAGAACTTTGAGCTGAGCTTCCAGAGTGCCGATGGCCCGGTTCATCCGGCCGAGTTCCGACTCGGCCGTGATTAGGTTCCCTTGCAGGAGCGCGAGGCGCTTGGCGTTGTCCTCGCCGCCAATGGTGTTGTTCGCGCGGCCAATCAGGTCGATCTGGCGCTCCATGCCCTCGATTTCGGCCCGCAGCGTGTCCGCGTACTGTTCGTGCTTCTTGATCTGGTCTTCCAGCGTGCGGCGGTCGAAGGCCGTGGTGTCGTCGATGTAGCGCTGGACGAGGTGCTGGACGATCACCTTCATGTCGTCCAGGTGGTTGCCGGTCATGGTGACCTGGAGCACGTCGTCGGTCGCGACCGTGACCTTGAGCTGCTCTTCGATCATCGCCACCGGGTCTTCGGCCTGCTTGACCGACTCGAGGCTGGAAACGGCGGGGTCCTTCAGCACGCTGGTGATGAGGTCGCGGGTCTTCAGCAGGAACCGCTGGCGGTTGCGGTACTCGGCGAAGTCCTCTTGCGTCTTGCTGACGAACGAGACCGACTTGGGGCGGAGCTGGATCAGCGCGCGGGCCTCGTGCTTGCCGCCGGGCAGGGCCATCCAGATGCCGACGGCGACGGCCGCGGCCGCCAGCCCGCCGATGAAGGTGCCCAGCACCCAGCGGCGGCGGAAGGCGTTCCACAGGCCCAGCGGGGTGGGCGTGCCCTGCACGGCCGGGGCCGGCATGTTCGGCTGGTTGGTGTAGTTGAACGGCGACGGCGGCGCGACCGGGGCCGGCATCCCGCCGGGCGGGGTCTGGAACGGCGCGGGCGGCGGACTGGCCGGCGGGTCGCCGGCGATCGGACGGGCCATGTGCGGGAATCTCCGGCAGGTCGGCTCGAAGCGCCAAGGGGTCGGCTCGGCTCGGGGCGACGAGCCAGGGGGACCGCTCGCGGTTCGCGTGGGGGCTGAATCTCAGCCGCCTGCGGGGGCCGGGATTGGTCAAAAAACTCTAGCACGCTGCGTGCCGGGATGTACTCCGGCCGCAGTCCGGTTCTTGCTCTCTTCTGGTTATCGAGAGCGCGAGGCTGCTTTCGCTGGAACTTCCGCCAGCAGGGGCGACGAGCGCCCGACCCACTACCGACGAGCCGAACACCTCCGGCTCTGGCAATGGCAGTGCTCGCGTGTTGCCGGCGGATTACACCCGATAACCGGTGCTTACGGCAATACCGTCCTGAACAGTCTACCTACACCAACCCAGGATAGGAAAGGCCGACTGTCAAGCGAGACGCGAAGATTAGCTCGCACCGAGAAGAGCGGAAGGGAGGGATGTTTTCGTTGAAGCGGGAAACGGGGCACGCCGATTAAACAGCGTAGCACGGGTGAGCCGGGGGACCGGAGCAAGTATGGTCACCCGCACAGTTGATGCAATCACACGGACCGAACCTCATCTGAGGAGACGAGATATGGCACGCCGGTACTGGAAATCCCTGTTACTCGCGGTCGCCGCGCTCGCCGGTTTCGGCGGCACCGGTTGCCACTCCGTCAACGACTTGAAGAACGAGCGGTACTGCTGCAAGCCGCCCGATTTCAACTGCTGCACGATCCCGAACACGCCGGTGCCGAAGGAGCTGAACAAGGTCAGCCTCCCGCCGTACATCGTGGAAACGCCGGACGTGCTCCAGATCGACGCGATCCGCGTCATCCCGCTGCCGCCCTATCGCCTGGAACCGCTCGACGTGCTCCAACTGAGCGCCGAGAACGACTTCGAGGGCGCGCGGATGGCCGGCCTGTACCCGGTGGACCCGGACGGAACCATCAACCTGGGACCGCGTTACGGCGGAACGGTGCGGGTCTCCGACCTGACCACCGAAGAGGCCCAGAAGGTGATCGAGCAGAAGGCCCGCGGGGCCGCTCCGAAGGTCAACATCACGGTCTCGCTGGCCCAGTCGCGCGGCGTGCAGCAGATCAGCGGCCAGCACATCGTGCGGCCCGACGGCACGGTCAGCCTGGGCGGGTACGGCAGCGTGTACGTCGCCGGACTGAGCCTCGCTCAGGCGAAGCAGGCCATCGAGCAGCACCTGTCGAAGTACCTGTACCGGCCGGAAGTGGCGGTGGACGTGTTCGCTTACAACAGCAAGTTCTACTACGTCATCACCGACTTCGCGGGCAACGGCGAGCAGGTCGTGCGCCTGCCGCACACCGGGAACGAAACTGTGCTCGACGCGGTCTCGCTGATCGGCGGCCTGTCGGCGGTGTCGAGCAAGAAGATCTGGGTGGCGCGCCCGGCCCCGACCGAGTGCGACAACGACCAGATCCTGCCGGTGGACTGGTGCGGTATCACCCGCAAGGGTCAGGTGAAGACGAACTACCAGGTCATGCCGTTCGACCGGGTGTACATCCTGTCGCAGCCGCTGACCAAGTTCGACACCTACCTCGGCCGCGTCCTGTCGCCGGTCCAGCGCACGCTGGGTGTGACTCTGCTGGGGTCCAGCGCGGTGAACCAGATTCGGAACCCGAACGGCGGCAACAACGTCGGGTTGGTGGCTCCGATCGTCCCGTAAGGGACGACGGGACCGGTTCTTCCCGGTGTGCTGTCGCGGCAACCGGGAAGTGCGACATCGGCGGCGGGGAGTCTGCTTCGGCAGGTTCCCCGCCGCCGATGTCGTTTCCGTTCCCCGGAGCCGGGTGTGCTACGATACTCAGCGTCGTCGCCGCCCGGAGTGAAGGAGTCGCGCATGTCGTTCCGCGTATCCGCGCTGGTGTCCGCTGTTGCGGTGCTGGCGCTGGCCGAGTTCGCCCCGGTGTCGGCCCAGCCGCAGGTTCCGGTCCGCCCGCGGTACAGCGGGTTCCAGACCGTGTTTGGCGGCGGGCGACCGCTTCAAGCGAACCCCGGTCAGGGGTTCCTCGGCGCGAACCAACCGATCGGTAATCCGAACGGGCCGGTCGCGCCCGGCTTCGTCCTGCCCGGCCAGGTGCCGGGCCAGTCGGGTTATCCTTACGCCCTGCCCGGTACGTACGGCGTCGACCCGAATCTCCCCGCGACCGGCGTCGTCGGCTCGTTCAACAACCTCGGCCACTGGTACGGTGGCAACTACGGCCACTGGTATCCGGGCGGCGTCGCGAACGGCCGCGGCATCACCGGCTACGGCGGCGGCAACCTCGGCGGCGGTGGCGGCGGCGTGATGATGAGCGGTACCGGCCGCGGCGGGCCGGGGCTGCTGAGCACCGGTCTGACCGCCGGGGCCACGCTCAACCAGTTCCGGCGCTAAAGACGAAAGCTAAACAACCGCGAAAGGAGTCTCGGTATGAATCCCGTGATCTTGGTTCGGTCCGCGCTCGTGGCGATGGCGACCGTGTTGGTGTGGGGCGGCGTGTCGTCGGTGGCGGCGGCCGACGTGACCCCGCCACCGCCCGCGCCGGTGTACGGCGCGCCCGTGACCGTCGGCGACCCCGGCTGTGCCGCGTGCCAGAGCGGGCAGCAGAGCTTCGGCCGGACGAAGTGCAACTCGTGCGGGCGGCTGCTCGGCAGCAACCTCCACAAGGACCGGAAGGCCCCGTACCCCGTGACGCTGTGC
>SXGS01549454.1_pt1 | contig 12983 bp, 12 predicted proteins | sample 3174681 | NCBI WGS metagenome assembly SXGS01 (sample SAMN11356861, study PRJNA531348) | freshwater metagenome | isolation source: freshwater sample F1-80 | place: China: Fuxian Lake, Yuxi | collected 2017-12-25
CACTCGGCCTGGCATTCGCCACGACGGGCGTGCTGTACCCGTTCTTCGCCGCGATGCTGGGCTGGTTGGGGGTCTTCCTCACCGGGACGGATGCAGGCAGCAACGCCCTTTTCGGCAGCCTCCAGAAGATCACAGCGATGCAGCTTGGGCTGAACCCGATCCTGATCTGCACCGCAAACTCCACGGGCGGCGTGATGGGCAAGATGATAGACGCGCAGAGCATCTGCGTCGCCACCGCCGCCACTGAGAAGATTGGGACCGAACCGGAAATCTTCCGCTTTGTGCTCTGGCACAGCGTAGTCCTGGCGGCCATCGTCGGGGGGATCGTCCTCCTTCAGGCGTACGTGCCTCTGTTCCAGGCAATGGTGCCGCCGATGCCGGCGCCGTAGTTCCGGTTCCGGTCAGCGCCGCAGGTGTCTGCGCAGGAAGGCCAGGGTGGCGGTCTCCGCCTCCTGGGCCTGCCGGGTCCCAGATGCCCAGCCATGACCGGCGCCGTCAATGATCTGCGGGGTGCTGTCCACCCCCTTCTCCTTAACTCCTTCAGCGCCTCACGGAAGCGATGCCGCCGTCCAGGGCACGCCAGCCATGCGATCCAGGTCGGTGACGCGAGGGTGGGCATCAATCGGCTTGAGGAGCTGTTTCAGCTTTTGTTGCACATTCGCCGGGTTGTACGACCGCGGGAATAGCTTGGTGTGGGTGCGCGGTTGCTCCAGGTGAAGCACCACACGAAGTTTCTTCGCCTTGAGAGCGGCTACCGCGTAGGTGTGATCCGGGTGGTTCTCATCCACCGCCGCCGCAAACACCCCGGCCAGCGTGTGCCGCACCTTCACAGCCACTTCCTCCCACAAGGAGATCTTGTCGTCTTTCGTCCGCCGATGCTGTCGGTAGTCCTTCAGTTCCACCAACCAGAGGGTCATGTTGCCTGTATCGTGCGCCAGGAAGTCAACAGCCTTGTTTCCCCCGCAGCAGTCCTTGAACCGCCTCTGGTAGAAGTGCCAGTCATCGAACTTCGTAGCCTGCCAACCGTCCGGAAAGGTGCAGGAAAGATGCAGTTCGGTGAGAGTGGGCATAGCTCTCTGCTACGCTGCCGGGCCCGGCGATGCCAAACGCTCTTCCGCCTCCAGGTAGCGCTCGGACTGGGTCAATTCCTCGTTGAGGGCGGTGATATCTCCGATGTCATCCACCGTTGCGCCGGCGTCCACGTACACGCCCGTTTGCGCCTGGCGGAGTCCGAAAAAACGAGCGTCCACCCCCGGGTGAGACGGCTGCTGCTGCAGGATGTGAAGTTCTCGGAGGAGAAACAGACTGTGAGTGGCGATAAAGACCTGGATCCCGCTCTGACTGATGTCAATGATCGTGCGCGCGACCAGCCTGGTCAGCTTCGGATTGAGGTTTGCTTCTGGCTCGTCCCAAAACAGGCTACCCTTGTCCAACAGGGAACCGTTCGCGACCAATCGAGCGATCATCGCAAGCTTCCGCAATCCCTCGGCTACCAGATGCATCTCAAACCGGCCCGTTGCCGTCTCGAGGTAGAACCGGCCGGCCGCGTCCAGCTCCACGGCCCCCTCCATCGCGGCTTCCAACGGCTCCAGCAACTTGCGAATTTTCGACTCCCGTGGACCTCGGGCCAGCGGAGCCCCCAGAAGGACCGCGGTGTCCCGCCACGTTTCCTCGAATGGGAGGTGCGTGGTTTCAAAGAGGGAGACAAACCCTGGGTAGATGGTGAGCAGTTCGCGCGTGGGCAGGTAGACCGGCACCTCTTCAATCCACGCCGCAGGCGCGAGGTCAATGGTGACTTCACTCTTGCTGGCGCCGTTGAATGAGAATCCGAAGTTGCAGGCAGCATGGTCGAAAGAGCAATGCACTTCCGCCCGTGTCCGGCCGGTACGCCGGCGTGTCAACCGCCCGAGTTCATCCGGCTTGAACACTCCTCGCAGCTTAGTGGCAATCGCGGACTGCAGGTAGCCCTTGGTGGGCACGGCGCCTCCTGACTCTTTCGCGCCACGCGCACTGACCGCCAGTATGCTGTAGGCCACCTTCAGAAGATGGGTCTTACCCAGGCCATTCTCCCCTACCAGTACATTCAAGTGGCGGCCGAATCGGAGGTCGGCGTCGGGGAAGGCCGTGAAGTCCCTGAGGCGGAGCGACTGCAGCATAGAAGACACTCTCGCTCCGGTCAGCGCCGCAGGTGTCTGCGCAGGAAGGCCAGGGTGGCGGTCTCCGCCTCCTGGGCCTGCCGGGTCCCGGGCGCCCAGCCATGACCGGCGCCGTCAATGACCTGCAGGGTGCTGTCCACCCCCTTCTCCCTCAGGGCCGCGTGCAGGAGGCGGGATTGCTCTTCCGGGTTCACCTTGTCCTGGTTTCCATGCAAGATGAGAAACGGCGGCGAGCCTTTGGAGACCATGCTCACCGGAGAGGCGTCGCGGTACTCCGTCGGACGCTGCTCCGGCGCGCCGCCCAGCCACGCGGTGAGCGGCCGGTGCGCCATCTCGATTTTCCACATCCGGACCAGTTCGTGCGCGCCGTAGTTGCTGACGACGGCATCCGGGCGGGCGCGGTAGCGGCGCAACTCGCGCTCCACATCCTTGCGTGCGTCCCGCACCCCGATCAGCGCCACGAGATGGGCGCCGGCGGAGTCTCCCAATGCCCCGACATGCCTGGAGTCCAGTCCATGTTCCTTCGCATGGGCGCGGATCCAGCGCACAGCGCGGTGGCAATCGTCCATCGCGGCCGGGTACGGGTGCTTTGGGGCGAGACGGTAGTTGATGGCGCAGCCCACAAAGCCGTTCTCGGCCAGCCAGGGCCCCATGCGCTCGTAGCCGGCCTTGCTGCCGCCCAGCCAGCCGCCGCCATGCACCAGTACTACCGCCGGATGCGGCCCCCGGCCGGGCGGCAGGTAGAGATCCATGAGCAACGTGGTATCCGCATCCGGGCGGCTATAGACGACATCTTTCTCCACCCGGGGGGCGGCCCGCAGCGGTCCCGCGAGTGCGAGTCCGGCGGTAGAGAGGAGGAACGTGCGACGGTGTATCATTCGGGTTGCGAGGCCTGTAGACCGGGAATGCACATTGGTTCGACAGCGCCGCCCGCATTTCCCTCTTCCAACCACGCGTGCCGAGGGGAAGGACTTCGGCGGCTGCCTGGGCAAGTCACCATCAAACCCGTGCGAGGGACAGATGAGCAAGCGAACCTGGATTGATCCGCCCCCAGACGGGGACGACCACGGCGCGTGGGACTCCTATTTTCAGGCACTGCTGGACCAGGAGCGAAATGTGTCCTCAAGCGACAGTCCGCGTCCTTCGGCGGCAACCCGATTTGCCCGGCACGTGCTGGATAGGAAGGCGCGGCGCCTCTGGTTCCCGGGCTGTGGGCTGGATGTGGCGCCGCGCCTGTATGCGCTCCTCGGCCTGGAAGTGTGGGCCTCGGATGTGACTCCAACGGCAGTGGGGTTCCAGAAGGCGCTGGCCGACGCGCCGGACGAGCGGGCCTGGGGTGGGGTGCGGAGATCTGGAGCCGGTACGCGCAGGTGGAAGCCATCATTCCAGGAGGCCGCTTGCACGCCCGGCTGCACGACGTCCGCACCCTGTTTCCGGAAGCGGAGTTCGAGTGTGTACTGAACATTCGAGCGTTCCAGATACTGGAGGGTGAAAGTCTCGCGGCAGCAGCCCGGACTCATTTCAGCGCGCTGCGCCCGGGCGGCGAGGCATTCTTCGACACGCAGAATGTGCAGGGGCACGATCGCAATGTCCTGGAGGACGCCCTCCTCGCCGCCGGTTTCTTCCTCCCGGGGTACGAAGCCGAACGCTGGTACCGGTCGGCGCTAGCCGCCACGGGGATCCGGTTCAACTTCATCCTCGGCCGGCCGATGTGTCCGTTTGCGCAGGGCGAGGAGGAGAAAGCGGCACGGGACCGGGACCAGGAGGTGCTGGAGTCGTTTCGCCTCGAATACGAACAACGGGGGGAGCGCGAGCGGACCGTCACCGAGAGCGTGCGCAGCGATCCCGCCACCCGCACTGCCACCATAATCTACAACACGGGGTAGCCGGGCAGCGAACTCTCCAGAAAGCGGCAATTCACCACCTTTTCTACCAGGTCCAGTGGGAGGTAGAAGTACTGGTTGGATGCCTCAAAACCCAGGCGGGAGTCGGCCATCTGGAGCGCGTGCATGCGGCGCGCGAGTTGTTCTTCGACCTGGAGGGCAGTGTGCATGGCAGCGCGAAGGGCCGGTTGGTCCTCCGGGGTGGCGCCGACAAGTGCGTTGCGCGCGTGAATGAACCGGGCCTGGGTGGCGACGGAGCGAAAATGAACTGCAGCGGCATCCGCCAGCCGCAATTCCTCTTCCGCACCCCGCCGGCCCGGGTGGCGCTCCCCCAGGCCCGAAGCCACAATTGCGGCGTGCAAAGCCTGGATGCCGGCATCGAAGCCGTCTGCTACCTTCTCCAATTGACTGCTGAACACGCCCGGCGGGTACACAGTCCGCCAGCGATCCAGATCGTCATACGCCAGCCCGACCATCGTGGCGCGATATCCGGTGGGCGTGCCCCAGAGCAGGTTGGCCGGACCGGATTGCAGGGGAGCGTTGTACACCAGGCTGCCGTGGTACGGGAACTCCTGGAAGGCCCGGCTCCAGGTGCGCCAGGCAGCCACAACTGCGGGGGCCAGCAGCGCGCCGCAGCGGCGGCGGGCGACGATCGCCATTGCTTGGGTTACCAGGGTGTCGGTGTCCAATCCATCGGGGAGTTCGCCCACGGCGGCCACTACCTCCAGGTTGGCCGAGGGGTAGCCGCCGAGCGTCCAGCCGAGCATCAGCCCTTCCACTCCCTCGCCGCGGAGCCGCGCCACATGGAGGGCGGTGTTCTCCACCACCGGGATGGCAGGGGAGGCGGAGAACTCCCAGGTGTTTGCAGCTTGAATTTTTGCCAGGGTGCGGTGCCCGGTCTCCCGTGCCACAGCCCAGTGGCGGCGGGCACGCGGACCGGGACCGATCACGGAGAGGCTGTACTCACCGACAATGCTCTCAATCCCGCCGCGCCGGATCGGAATGCTCCACTCGCTGACGCTCTGGAGGTCCACCGCGGGAGGAAGGGCGCGGATGACTGCCTCGGCGTCTTCGTCTCGCCAGCCCCAGTCCCAGGCGATCATCCGGGCGCCGCTGCCCGCCCGCTGAATGCCCTCGTAAAAGCAGGTGTTTACCTCGGCCAGGACGGCGGCTGCGCCGCGTGGCCCGCACCGTGGGCAGGTCTCACCGCGCCCGTGCGACCAGCAGTTCGTCTGGTTTTCCGAGGCGGTGATGGAGAAGAAGGCTGCCAGATCCGGCGCGGCGCGGCAGACCGTCGCCACGGCTTCCTTCAGCCATTCCTGAGTTTCCGGACAACTGGTGCAGAGGCTGGCGTGATCCTGGATGACCGCCCCCCGCACCTCAGGCCGCGTCTCATAAAACGCCAGCGGCATGGCGCGGGGCTCGTTCAGGTAGAGATACACTCCCAGGTCGTGCCGTCCGGCCAGTGCGACCAGGTCGCGCAGGTGTTCCAGGCGACGTTCCCACTGCTCCGAACGCGACGGCTCCCACGGGAACGGCGCAAGTTTGTACAGCACGCCCTGCAGCCAGATGCCCCCGACTCCGGCGCGAGACAGCCGGGCCAGATACCCATCCGGGAAACCGGCTGCGTCCGGATCGAGCAGCGGATCTCCATAGAGCGAGAAGTAGGATGAGCAGTAGCGCACCGAAAAGTGATTGCGGGGCGCGCCGGGCACTGCTGCCGCCGGAGGAGGTTCCGCAGCCGTTTTCCCGTCACGTAGTGATTGACGCAGCCGGACCGTCCCCGGCGGCCGGGAGAGCTGCGCCACAAAATCGAAGAGCGAACCGGGACTGTCCACGCCCTGCGGGAAGCATTCGGACACAACCGTAGCGATTTCAGCGGCGCGCTCCGCTTCGGCGGGAGTCGGGGGCACATAGCGGAGTGGTGCGCAGTCCGGCTTCAGCAGACCAAGCTTGATATAGAAGAAGTCGTCTTCGCGCAGCGTGTACGCGAGTTCGTCCGCGGAGCATCCGAGAAGATCCAGCAACTGCGCGTACGGCAGTAGGTGCCAGTTACGCCGGATGATGGTGAGGTGGGTCCGCCCCAGGCGTCCGGGAGGAATCCGGGGAGGACGGCGCAGCCCGAGCGAGCACCCGATGCCCCGGATCTGCGGCGGTGTAGCGCCCACCACCCGGGCCAATGTGGCGGTGGGCACCAGTTGCCAGTTGCGCCAGACAAACGCGTGCAGGCGACTCGGAAAGTGCGGTGTAGGCAGCGGCGCCGGAGCGCTTCCGACGGGGAGATCGGCTGCGGTCACTTGAGGCCCTTCGGCAAGTTTTGGGTGAGCAGCTTGCCCAGCACCTTCAGTGCCAGCACTACGTGCGGGAGCACAAATCCTCCGGCCAGCCAGAGTACTGATACGACTCCCTGACGCGCTCCGACCATCGCCAACCCCAGGACGATGGCGACGAAAACGAATTTCAGCAAGCTGACGAGAGCTACCGGGCCGAGCGATTTCTTACCGGGGGAGATGAAGCGGACGACACTCCACTCCACCGTAGCGAGCAGCGCCAGGTTCAGCCCGCCCCCGATCATCCAGCCCAGCACTCCGGCCCGACCGAAGTACTGGCTCACGGCGAACGCGCCGAGAACAAGGAGCGCCGCCGACATCCCGTAGACGCGGTGCAGCATTGCCCGATCCATCAGGAGCGCCGGGTCAAACAAGCCGGGAGGGGGAGAGGAATCACTGGGTGGGGTTTGCATGGTGGACGAATCGGTTCGGAAACTATTTTCAGTTCGGTAGGAACCGGCTTTCCGCCTCCCGGGTCCTGGCACACAGAACTGAACCTGGGCGGGGTTCAGTTCTCACGGCGCCGGCCGAAAGGCCGGCGCCGCGTTCCGGTAGATCCGGCGCGGAGAGAGCGGGGATCGGGCGGGTCCGGACCAGGCCGGATGGCGCCATCCGGAACTTCGGCGCCGTCCGGGAAGCGGAATTCTGCAGTAGTGCAAGAGCCCCCTCACCTGTTTCTCACTTCTCCTCTGGGGGAATCGCGCCGGATCGCCGTTCCCTCGCCCCACTACGGTTGCTGACCAGGAGGACCTCTCATGAAACTGCAGCGACTGGGGCCTGCCGTGCTTCTGGCACTGGTGGGACTGGTCTCTGTTGGTGTGCCGGCGCAAGCAGACCATGATCGCGATCGCTACGATGATCGTGATCGCTACGGTCGTTCGGACCGGTACTCCGGGCGCTACGATCGTTCGAGCGGTTATCGCACCCGCAATTACCCGCGCGGCTACGACCGTCCCGAAGTCTCGCGCCGCGAGATTCTGCGCAATCGGCTGTTTTCCCTTTCGGATCGTCTCCGCCTGGCGGTGCGCGAGGGAGATGTCAACCCGCGACAGGCGGACCGCCTCTACGACGGTCTCGACCGGATCTGTGACTTCCTGCAGAACGACCGCTACCTCACGGATGTGGAGTTCAGTCGCCGGCAGCGCGATCTGGATAACCTGGAGGACGACCTTCGGTCTCTCCTCCGGAGCTACGGTCGGCGCCGGTACTACCGGTAGCCGTATCGGGGCCGGGATGTGGGTACTCCCCCTCTCGGCCCACTTTCCCGGCCCCGTACACTTCAGAAGGAAGGGGCTCCACGAGGCGCGGGAACAGGTGAATGAGCACCACTCGCACGGACGCGGCCACCGGCACGGCCACCACCATGCCGCCGAGGCCGAATAGGTGTCCCCCGACAGTCAGTGCGAACAGGCCGAGCACCGGGTGGATCCCCACCTGCCGGCCGATCACTCGCGGGGTAATGAGCTGATCGTAGAGCTGGCCGACCGCCACCACCGCAATCGCCACCCCGCCCACATAGGGCAGCGCGTGCCCGGTAGCCCATGACACGGCCACCGCCGCCAGCAGCAGCGCAAGCTGACCCAGGTACGGCACCGCATAGAGCACAGCCGCGACGAGCCCGAGGATGAGCGCATAGGGCAGCCGAAACCCCAGGCCGAGCACGAGGTACAGCGTGAGCCCAAAGCAGCAGCAAATCGCCGTCAGGCCGCGCAAATAGGCAGTGAACACATCTCCCACCCGGGAAACCAGGCTCATCACCGTATCCCGACGATGGGCCGGCACCAGGTGGAACACCCGTTCCCGCATGCGGTCCAGGTCGAGCATGAGGTAGAGGGTTACGATCGGCACGATCACTGCCCAACCCAGTGCCCCCGCTGAAGCCTGGAGGGTGGTAAACAGATTGCGGAGTAGCCCCTGTACTGCACTCACGACCTGGCTGCCGTACTGCTGCTGGAGTTCGGTCACCGACACCGGAAGATTCAGGCGGCGCAGTTGCTCTTCATGCTCCACCAGCCAATTGCGCAGCGGAGCCTCAAGTCTCGTCCCATAGGAGCTGAGGTTCTGGAGAAGATCTGAAACCTGCCCGATGGCGAGCGGCACGACGTAGGCCAGGAGCCCGAAGAACACGCCGAGTAACAGCGAAAACACGAGGGCTACGGCGGCAGCCCGGCGCATTCCCCGCGCCTCCATCCGATCGAGCAGTGGGTCCAGAAGAAGCGCCAGAGCGACCGACACCAGGAACGGGGGCAGCACTTCCCGGATCAGCCAGATGGCCCAGGCGAGCACCGCCAACCCTACGAGCAGCAGGATGGTTCGGGAAGTCGAATCGGAGCCCAAGATGGTGTTGCGAAAAGCGCAGGTTAGACCGGCGCCGCCTCCAATGCTGCCGCGTCCGAGGGATGTACCTCGAAGATCCGGGCGAGCCCGGTCATCTCGAGGACACGCAGGATACGCCGTTTGCTGCACACCAAGCGGAAGCCTGCGTCTCGCTCCCGGGCGCGCCGCAGACTCCACAGCAGTGAGCCCAATGCCGTGCTGTCCAGAAACTCCACGTCTTCCAGGTTGATCACTACCAGGCGGGCTCCCTGATCAAGGAGTTCGCCGATCACCTGCTTGACCCGGGGGGAGGTGTAGACGTCGGCTTCTCCGGTCAACGCGATGACCGCGATGCCTTCGCCCACGCTGCGAGTGTCAACTTTGAGGTTCATGCTGGATCCGTCTCCAGAGTCATATGTCGGCGGATGCGGCAAACCTCACACAGGGCTTCACGTCGCAGGGGCTCAGGAGTCGCCCGGATCGCCGACAGCAGATCCGTCTGCCGGTGAGTGCGCCTCGCGCACCGGTGAACCGGCGCCGGCTCCCCGCCGTGCAGCGTCCTCTCGACCGGGTTGGGCAACGTCCTCTACTCGGACTCGCAGATCATCCAGTGCGCCGCGGAGACGGTCCAGAGTGTCGTCGGTGGATTCGCGGAGCTGATGCCGGGTCTGTTGTCCGGACTGCGGCGCCAGCAGGATTGTCAACAGTCCCCCGAACAAGATGCCTACTCCCACTCCGGCGAGCAAGAGCAACACCCGGTCTGTCTCCTCCCGGTCGGCCCTGGCTTGCGCCACGACCGCAGCCGCTGTCGCTTCCCCAATTGCTTCGTCCGCCATCCCGATGGTTCTCCTTCAGCCGACCAGCACTCCACCGGCCAGTACTTCCTCGCCGCGGTAGCAGACGAGCGACTGTCCGGGAGTCACTGCGCGCACCGGTTCGTCAAATTGCACGCGCAGAACAAAACTGCCGTCGTGCGATTCCACCGAAAGCCGGGCAGGCTGGCCCGCGGCATTATACCGGATCTTCGCATTCACCGCCATCGGGCCTTCCGGGAGGTGGGCTGGGTCCAGACCGACGAAGTTCACCTCGTGGGCCCGCGCCTCGCTGCGGAAGAGTGAGGGGTGATCGGCAGGTGCAATCGTCACCAATTGGTCTGCCGGGCGGATCGTGCTTACATACAGCGGCACCGGGCTGCCCACATTGATACGCTTTCGCTGTCCGATGGTGTAGTGGGCAATGCCCGCGTGGCGGCCCAGAGTGCGGCCTTCCGGATCGCGAAACTCGCCGGGCGCCAGGGCCTCCGGCGCGAGAATCCGGAGTAACGTCGGGTAATCGTTTCCAGGCACAAAGCACGTTTCCTGGCTGTCCGGCTTGCCGGCGGTCGGCAGATCCAGTTCGCGTGCTCGCCGGCGAACCGCGTCTTTCTGCCAGTCACCCAGCGGAAACAGCGTGTGGGACAACTGTTCTTGCGACAGGCGATATAGTGCGTACGACTGATCCTTGCGGGGGTCGCTGCCGGTCAGCAGCCGCCGGCGGTTGTGCTCCGGGTCGTGTTGGATACGCGCATAGTGTCCGGTCGCGACGGCTTCGGCTCCGAGTGCTCGGGCACGATCGAGCAGTGCACGGAATTTGATGAATTCATTGCAGCGGACGCACGGGTTTGGCGTATGCCCCTGCAGATACTCATCTACATAGTTGCGTACAATGCGGTCGTAGAACTCGTCCCGAAAGTCCAGGACATAATGGCGGATCCCCAGGCATTGACAGACACGGCGCGCATCTTCGGCGGCAGAGAGTCCGCAGCAACTCTCCGCATGTTCCATCTCCACGCCGGGCGGTGACCAGACCAGCATCGTCGCGCCGATCACATCGTACCCCTGCTCCAGCAGCAACGCCGCAGCCACCGAGGAATCCACGCCCCCCGACATCCCGACCACGATTCGCTTCATGCTGCTCCCAGCGGCACGATGCTGCTTGCCGGCAAGCAGCATTACATGCGGGCGATTTCGGCGACAATCAGCTCCCGCCCCGCAACCATAACCGTGTTCCGCCCGAGAGACTTGGAGCGATAGAGGGCCCGGTCGGCGGACCTTAACAATTCCTCGGCGGTGCTGCCGTGTTCCGGATAGGAAGCCACGCCCGCCGAGAGTGTTGCCGACATCACCGCATCCGAGAAGGGGAGCCCGAGCGCTACAAATTCCGCCCGCCACTCCTCGGCACGCCGCCGCGCCTGATCGGCACTGGCGCCGGGAAGCACCACGACGAATTCGTCGCCGCCGAGACGCGAAGCTTCCTCCTCCCGCCGCGTGCGCTCCCGGAGCAAGCGTCCGAGGCGGCGCAGCACCAGATCTCCTACGGCGTGCAAATACGTATCGTTAATGTTCTTGAACTGGTCCACATCCATGACCACGATGGAAAGCACGCTCTCGTCACGACAACAACGGGCGATCTCGCGCTCCAGACACTCTTCCAGGAACCGGCGGTTGGTCAGGCCGGTGAGGCTATCCCGAATCGCCTGGTCGTGCAGTTCGTGGTGTAGTGTCTCAATCTGCCGCAACTGGAGGGAGAGGCGGGTATTCGCGTCCCGGACGGCCGCTTCGGCAGCCCGCTGTTCGGTCACATCGCGGAGCAGCACCAACCAGCCCAGCCCCTCCCCTCTGCGGGCCCGCAGAGGGAGTGAACGCGCTTCCAATGTGCGTTCGGCGCAAGCCGGACTCTGCAACTCGACGTGAAGTTCCTCACCGTCTGTGTCGGTCCAATCCGCTTGACCCAGCGCATTCTTCGGCAGAAGGTGACTCATCTGCCGGCCCATCGGCTCGCGATCATTCCACCCCAAAGCGACACATGCAGTCGGATTCAAGTCCACCACCCGGCCGAGTGGGTCTAGCACCACCACTCCGTCGGTCATGCGCTCGATCAAGAACTCCCGTGCGATGGGTCCCAGATCGAAGAGACGCATGCGGGTGAACGCCCAGGACCAGGCCAGGCTGGTCACAGCAAAAGCCAGCGGAGTGGGATCCTGCCCCGTGCGGGGGAAGATCCGGGCGATATAGAGCAGGTTCGCCGCGAGGGGTGTGAGTGCTCCTACCCAGAGGATTGCGGCCTGCCGGCGGTACAGTTCGGGATAGGCGCGCACCCCCCACAGGCAGAGTACCGCGCCCGCTGCAATCAGCCCGTAACTATACACTGCGTTCACCCAGAACCAGGCCCCGTGCGAGAACAGGAGGGGATCCTGGGGAGAGCTTCCGGAAGGCACAATGCTGGACCAGAGCAGCCGATGAGCGTCGTTCGTCCACGCCAGCACCATGGTTGCGATCGGGATCGCCCACAAGTAGTAGAGTGCTCCCCTGGGCCACCGCACCCGGACACGGGATAGACCGATGGCAGTCAGCAGCGCAAACGGGGGGACGAAAGGAATGCCCAAATACTCGATCTGCGCTGCGATGATGCGCAGCCGGGGGTCCAAAGCGACGTACTCCAGCGCCGTGGCGCAGCACCACACCCCCACGGCCAGGCACATTCCCACGAACGGGCGGGCTCCGGCGATCTGCTGTCTCCGCCAGCCCAAGTGTGCCAACCCCAACATGGCCAGGGCGGCGGCGATGAGGACCAAAGCGTATGGGAACTGCTGACTGATCATCTATACTGCGCGAGAAGCTGCTCCGGATCTATTACCTGCCACCGCAACGCGCTCCTTGGAGAGGTGTATACACGACTGACATGCTCGAAGTGACGACGCACCGTTGCTCCATGGGCCCTGGCGCGATCACCAGTGGCTCGCCCGCGGGCCAGTGTCTGCGCTGTCCAGTCCCCTCCTGAGAAGGCTCAGTCGGCTGATTGGCAGGTTCGGCACAGAAGTGGAGGGGATTTTTGCGTTCCACAAGCAAGAGCGCCTACGGGGTGTGGAATACCCCATGTTGCATATGTATCCGTGCCGGACCATGGTGAAACCGGCCACAATGAGAAACAAGGACCGACAGGGGGCAAAGAGGGGCAAAGGAGGTAGCAACGTGAAAAGCAAATGGCTCTTCGCACTGGTGCTCGCACTTGGTGTGAGCGCCGGCGCAGCCGGAGCAGCGGATTGGGCACAGTGGCGGGGCCCGAAGCGGGACGGGATTTCTCTGGAGAAAGGACTGCTGAGGGCGTGGCCGAAGGAAGGACCGCGCCTGCTCTGGCAGGTGAAGGAACTGGGGTCCGGGTACTCCACACCGGTGGTTGTGGGGGGCCGGCTCTTTGTGCAGAGCAACCGTAACCTGGAAGACGAACTGGTGCAGGCGCTCAGTGTGCGCGACGGGAAG
>SXGS01169725.1_pt1 | contig 12982 bp, 6 predicted proteins | sample 3174681 | NCBI WGS metagenome assembly SXGS01 (sample SAMN11356861, study PRJNA531348) | freshwater metagenome | isolation source: freshwater sample F1-80 | place: China: Fuxian Lake, Yuxi | collected 2017-12-25
TCGTCCGGCTCCCAGGCGAACCAGACGCGACACTCGGCGCTCCACACCCGTCCGCCGGTGTCCGGGCGCACCGGCTGGTACCGGTGGCGCCGCAGGCGATACAGCACCAGCGTGTTCCGCTGCGGGTCCAGCAGCAGGTACTCCGGCACCTTCAGGATCTTGCGGTAGACCTCGAACTTGTGGTCGAGCTGCGGCCCGGTGTTGCCGGGGGACACCACCTCCATCACAAAGAGGATCGGCGGATCCATGAAGGCGACGTCGCTGGTGCAGAACTTCCGGTCCGGGTGCCGCTCGGTGACCATCACATCCGGGCTGATGGTTAAGTCGCGATTCCCGCGCTTCCAATACACCGCAAGCCGTGCGAACACCGCCCGGCCCGGGCAGGTGTCCACCAGCACGGTGCGGCTGTGGTCAATGATGAGTTCGTGGATTTCACCTTCCACAACGGCAAGCTCCGGGCGGCAGGGGTAGTACTCCGGGTTGTCGGGACTCAGCGTGTCGTCAAATACCGCCACGTAGTCGGGATAGAGACGTGCCCCGAGCGCCCACTCCGGGTTGAGTTCGACGACTGGCGGCGGTGTATTGGCCGGGATGCGGCCTCGTGCCCGCGTGGTTCGGGGCGCACGCGCGGACGAAGCAGTAGTGGAACCTACGGGGGGGGCAGTCAGATCCATCACAAACTCCGGGGACGGGAGATGTCGCGGTGATCCTCTCCTGAGCCAGGCACGAGGTGAGCACGCAGACTCCCCTGCCGGGACAATCTTACCGCACCAACGGAGCGTGCGTCCTCGGGATCGGCGAGACCCCGGAGGGGCAATCCGGCCGCCGGCGAGGGGCAGGCCCGTGGCGGGAGAGGAGGGATCGCACGGCGTCCGTCCTCCACCCGCCGTCATGTGGGACGCCTACTTCTTGGGAATACCGAGTTCCTGGAGGCGGGCCGCGAGGTCCTTGCCGTGCGATCCGGGCTTGACCGCCTGGTCAATGTGTCGAATGACGCCCTGGTCGTCAATGATGTAGGTCCACCGGCGAGCGAAACCATTGGCTTCGTTCAACACCCCCCACGCCTTGGCGAAACCCTTCTCGGGGTCGCTGAGGAGCGGGAAGGGGTACTTGCCTTTCTCTGCGAACTGCCGATTCAGCTCGACGGGATCGGTGCTGGCGCCGAAGACCTGGACTTTGAACTGCGAGAGAACACTCATCTCATCCCGGAGAGAGTTGCACTCGGCCGTTCAGCCGCCGGTCAGTGCTTTCGGATACCACGCGATGGCGATGGCGGACTTGCCCTTGAATTGGGCCAGCGTGTATTCCTTGCCGTCGGACGCCGTAAGCCGGAAATCCGGAACCCGATCTCCCACCTTCAAGGCAGTGGTCTCCTGCCCACGTACGGGGCTTAGTGCCAGCGCGGCGAGCAGCGCCGCGAGGCCGAACAGTGACTTTCTCATGCAGTGCCTCCGCGAGAACACCCACATCGGCGACACACGCCGCCGATCCGGGACTAGAATTCCCCTTCAGGGAGACAGTTCCCTTTGGGAACTTCCCCGAACTTCCGAATGGACCCGCTGTGACGTGCTCGGGTTCCCTGGGGGATTCCGGTCATTCCGGCCCGGGAGCCCGCTCGGAACCCGCACGACACGGCAAGCACGCGGAAGCGGGGAGCGACCATATCGGGTGGCCGTGCGTCTAATGGGTGGTCGCCTGCCGGGCGCAGGGCCGGGGGCGAGTTTCCAAACGCGGCAGGGTGGAGCAAAGGACGAAGATCTTGAGGGGAGCAGGTAGGGCCGATCTATTGGCGCCGTCCCAGGGCAAGCGGGCAGCGGAAGTGGGCCTGTCGGAGCCGCAAGTCTGCCGGTGGCTGCTGGTCGGGTTGGGGCTGGGGCTCCTGGGGGCCGTGTGGGCGCTCGGGGGGGCGGCCGTCTGTCCGTCTTGCGGCGACACACCGCGTCTGGCGGGCGGCCTGCCGCTGGGTTGGATCGGTACAGTCTTCTACGCAACGGCGCTGGCCGGCGTGGCGCGTTGGGGGCCCGCGGCCCCTGTACGCCTCGCAGTGTTCGGCGCCGCCGGCGTCCATCTCTCGTTGATCGTCACGCTGTGGACGAGCCGGGCATTCTGCCCGTCCTGCCTGGTCTCCGCTGCCGGCGCCTTCCTGGCGATGGCGGTGGCATGGCTCCGCGGGGAACGCCTCATTGTTGCGGGCGCGGTCGTCTTCCTGCTGGCAGCGGGCGGAACAACTTTCGCTGTGGGGCGGGCGGCGGCCGAGGCGCAGTTCATTGCACTGCGCGAGGCGCGACGGGCAATGGATCAGGTGCTGGCCGAACCGGAACCGGCGCCGGGGACAGCGCGGGTTGTACTGTTCACCCGGGCAGGGTGTCCCGCGTGCCGGCACCTCAAAGAACAAGTGCTTGCGCCCCTGGTTCGGGAAGCGGCGGGGAAGATCCAGGTAGAGGAGAGACCGGCGTGGGACGGCGTCTGGTCCCCAACAATGGCGGTGCGTGGCTGGGAACGGTTTCTGTTTCTCGGCGTGCCGCCCGTCGAAGACCTGCGACGGGCACTCCAACTCGGCCGGGGCAAGCAAGGACCGATGCCGCAGCGGGGTCTGCATTACCCGCGTCCGAAACCACGTTCGCAGCGCCGCCCCCTTGCGTCCCCGGCGCGCAACCCTGCTGCGGGTCCCTGAGGGCGCAACCCGTGAGCGCACCGCCCGGCTCGCGGGTTGTCAGCCCCTGCGGTGATGCCTACTCGGAGGCAGCCTCAGCGGCACGTTTCCCTTGCGCGATCAACTCGCGGACCCGCGCACCGCCTTTGCGGCCGATTTCCGCGAAGAACTCCGGGCCCCGCTCATTGAAGACAGCCATGCCGCCCCGCCGGCCGATCTCACTGTAGAAAGCGGCGCCGTAGCGTTCCTTTGTGGCGCGCCCGCCCTTCTTGCCGAGTTCGCTATAGCCCGCCGACCCCAGCAACTGCCTTCGCTGGTCACCACCGCGCCGACCGGCCTCGCGCACCGTCATCTCGCCGCCCTCCGCCACCGCCGCCGTGCCGGCCTGCCGGAGCGTCGGCTCCTCGGCCTCCAGGAGGGGCGTCTCGGTCGGCCCGAACTCAGCCATCTCGCCTGTCTCTCGCTGCATCGTGTTCTCTTCCCCGGGAATTCGGCCCCACGAACTCCGGGGCTCGTGTCCCCGGTCTGGGTCCTGCCTGCTGAAGCGCGAACGAGAAGAACAGCGTGTGGTTCACAATTCTTCCTACCAGCATTAGACGGGGGACTACGGAGAGGAGTTCCGGCACTGCCGGAGAAATGAGTCGGAACGTTGCCTGGGCTACATAGTGAATCGGCTTCAGGAAGACGCTCGACGCGGCCGAATAGTGACATCAGGCCGAATTGTGGGCGGGGAGGCACTTCCCTCCTCGCGTCAGGTTGGGAATCGCAATCAACCTGCTGCCGGATTGCTGGAGGAAACCGGGCAACTCTTCGGTCTCAGTGAGTCTGGAACCTCAAATGAAACTGCGCCCGACTCGATGGCAATCTGTCCTTTGCGTCGTCGGCGTCCTGCTGGTCGGCTTGCTTCGCGGTGACGCGGCGCGGGCGCAGGGGGCGGCGACGCCTCCCTCCCCGCCGCTCCAACCCGGCGCGGTCGTGCGGCGCATAGTCATGAGAGACGCCATGATGGCTGAGTTGTTCAGGGCAAAATTGGAGCAGATGAAGGCCAGCGGGCTATTCCGCGATTCCATTCCCGGCATTGATCCTAAGAAACCGGTCCAGATCGATATTTCGTTCTTGACCAGCGGCAACTATCTGTTGATGATCGGCAGTGCCGCGTGGGTGGATGCTAACCTGGAGAGCGTTCGCCTGATGGGCTACTTGTTCGAACGGCCGCGCGCTCACCTCCAGCTCAGCCTGCGGGTGGTGCAGCTCACCGGGCCGGCGAACAACGCGGTCATCCAGCTTACCGATACGGTTCGCGCGTTGGTGGACACCCAGAAGGACGAAATCGTCCGGACCTTCGCCGAACTCGAAGCCTATCTTCTCGAACGGCTTGAGCGCCGCCAGGGTGAGGACCGGAAGGTCTTCACTGCGGCTCAGCAACTGATGCCGGCCCTCGGCAGCGGGCTTCGCCCCTCGACGGTCCCCGAGATCCTCGTTCTGTTGATGCTGGATCGTGCGTCGCCTGCCCTGAGCGTCCCTGCGGCAGGAGCCGCCGATGCGGCGGGCGGGGCGGCAGGTGAGAAGCCCGCCGCCGACATGAACGAGGAGGAAGCCACCCGCGCGCTCCTCGACCTGCCGCGGCGACTCCAACAGGCGGCCCAGGATCCCAGCACGGATGAAGCCCGGCTGCTCGAGAGCCTGAAGCCCGAACTCGCTGCGTGGAAACGTGCGGTCACCGCCGCGCGTGATTGGTGTCTGCACTACGCGGATCAACTGGACAAGGCCAAAGACAACGGGGCGGTCTCAGTATTGAGCGGTGCGCTCGAACAGCCGCAGTCGCCCCTGCCGGGGTGGCTTTCGCGCCGCCTGCGTCGCTCCATGGAGCTCACCGGGCGTCTGTACCCAAACCTTCTGCGCCGCTATACCGAAGATTCGCTGCGGGAAATGAGCCGGCGCTTCGCCCAGGCACTCGAGCGGGAGGCGAAGCTGGAACAGGCCCTCGCCCAACCGGAAGACCCCGCCCGTCCCGCGAAGACCGACCCGAAGAAGCCGGATGCCAAGGCAGTTCCGGTTCCCGCGGCTTCCCCATTTCGCCTGAGTCAAAATCTGCTGGCGCTAAAGTCCCTCGCTGAGGAACTCGTTCCTGCTCCGCTCGCCCTCTTCGAAGCGGTCGCCGCCGCGGCGGACAATGCCGCTCCGACTGCCGCGCAACTCGTGGACATGATGGGGCAATATGCACGAGAGCGCCGTGTTCTGGAAGCGCGACTGACAGCGGATCAGCCGATGGGGAAGGACCAGATCAACTTCGCGCGCCTCCAAACCCTGGAGGTCAGCCTCAATCTCTGGCTCCGGCGCGTGAGTGAAGCGATGGCGCGTGCCCTGGACACGCAGTTTTACCGTCGCTACGCCAACGAACTCCGGATCCTGGCCAACAAGGAATTGGGGAAAGGCTCGAGTCGAGATCTGCTGTCGCGCACCACCCTGGATGACGTGCCGGACGTCACCCGAGATGTGCTGCTGGCGGACAGCGGCGTGAACCTGTTCGTATCGAACAGCGTGTCCCTCCAGTTCTCGCCGGAGACCTCGAACACTGTTTCCGCCCAGGTGCAGGCCGCACTCCCTTCCAAGACCCCCCTTCTCGAACGCATCCAGCAAGCGCAGACCGCGATGAACGCGATGAACGCGCTGACCAAGCAATTCGGGATTGACGGCGAGTCCATCGTGAAGGCGATTCTCTCGGGCGGACAGGCGGTACCGGTACAGGCCGGTGTCACACTCACGGCCAATCCCACCATCGGCGTAGACGCCAGCACGATCACCCTCACCCTGAGCGCCAACCAGACGCTGCAACCCGGCAGCGATCGCGTCGCCGACCGCGTGACCAACCACTCCATCAACAATGCCACGATCACCGCGCTCTCCTACGAGCCGATGGTTCTCTCCACACTCGCCAGCAACGTCAGCTACTACGAGCGCACCGGGGGCATCCCGATCTTGCGGCGTACCCCGATCCTGAAGGAGTTGTTCAAGGATCTGCCCCTCGGGCCGCTGCAGGAGAAAAAGCGAGAGCGTGGGCTGTATCAGAGCAGTGTGCTCATCCTGGAGCCGGTCGTCATTCCGACGATTGAAGACATGGTGCGCTTCCATCAGGGATGGCAAGAATCCGGCGTGGGCCCCGGCGTAAAGGTACTGGGCGTAAAAGAATGAGCGCAGGCCCGAACTGCCCGTCGCTTTGCCCGTCATAAGAGACAGAGACGAGCGATCCCCCGGAACCGGCAACGAAGCCGGCCCCGGGCCCTGTGAAGAAGGAACATCCGATGAATTTCCGGCGAGTACCCCAGTGGGCAGGCCTCAGTGTCGGCGCCGCCGCCCTCGCGGGCGCCACCCTGGCGTTGAGCGTGCAGACGATGGCCCAGTCCGGCAGCGCGGCCGATCGCACCGGCAGTAGCGGTGTGCAGATTGCGCAGGGCGGCCAGCCGCGGCAGCCCGGCGCCCCGGGGCGACCCTTCGGGCAGGGCGGACAGGGCGGCTTCCCCGGCCAACCCGGCGGCTTTCAGGGCGGTTTCCCGGGGGGTCCCGGCGGTCCGGGTTTCGGTGGTCCCGGCGGCCCGATGGGTGGCGGCGCCCAGTTGACGGCAACTGGTGATTCCGTCTATGTGCTGCGCGGCAACACGCTCTTCGCTTTCGACGCGAAGTCACTCAACATGCGCGCCAAAGCCGACCTTCCTCGCCCCGAGTTCGGTCCCGGCGGCGGCCCTGGCCCCGGCCCCCGCCCGCAGGGCGAGAACGAGTAGCACGGCCCGAGGGAGCGCGCCCATCGCGGCGCAAACTCGTTCCGTTGGAGCGGACCGGTACCGGTCCGCTCCAACGGAACGAGTTTGCGCCGCGATGGGCGCGCTCCCTCGGGCCGTGCTACTCGTTCTCGCCCTGCGGGCGGGGGCCGGGGCCAGGGCCGCCGCCGGGACCGAACTCGGGGCGAGGAAGGTCGGCTTTGGCGCGCATGTTGAGTGACTTCGCGTCGAAAGCGAAGAGCGTGTTGCCGCGCAGCACATAGACGGAATCACCAGTTGCCGTCAACTGGGCGCCGCCACCCATCGGGCCGCCGGGACCACCGAAACCCGGACCGCCGGGACCCCCCGGGAAACCGCCCTGAAAGCCGCCGGGTTGGCCGGGGAAGCCGCCCTGTCCGCCCTGCCCGAAGGGTCGCCCCGGGGCGCCGGGCTGCCGCGGCTGGCCGCCCTGCGCAATCTGCACACCGCTACTGCCGGTGCGATCGGCCGCGCTGCCGGACTGGGCCATCGTCTGCACGCTCAACGCCAGGGTGGCGCCCGCGAGGGCGGCGGCGCCGACACTGAGGCCTGCCCACTGGGGTACTCGCCGGAAATTCATCGGATGTTCCTTCTTCACAGGGCCCGGGGCCGGCTTCGTTGCCGGTTCCGGGGGATCGCTCGTCTCTGTCTCTTATGACGGGCAAAGCGACGGGCAGTTCGGGCCTGCGCTCATTCTTTTACGCCCAGTACCTTTACGCCGGGGCCCACGCCGGATTCTTGCCATCCCTGATGGAAGCGCACCATGTCTTCAATCGTCGGAATGACGACCGGCTCCAGGATGAGCACACTGCTCTGATACAGCCCACGCTCTCGCTTTTTCTCCTGCAGCGGCCCGAGGGGCAGATCCTTGAACAACTCCTTCAGGATCGGGGTACGCCGCAAGATCGGGATGCCCCCGGTGCGCTCGTAGTAGCTGACGTTGCTGGCGAGTGTGGAGAGAACCATCGGCTCGTAGGAGAGCGCGGTGATCGTGGCATTGTTGATGGAGTGGTTGGTCACGCGGTCGGCGACGCGATCGCTGCCGGGTTGCAGCGTCTGGTTGGCGCTCAGGGTGAGGGTGATCGTGCTGGCGTCTACGCCGATGGTGGGATTGGCCGTGAGTGTGACACCGGCCTGTACCGGTACCGCCTGTCCGCCCGAGAGAATCGCCTTCACGATGGACTCGCCGTCAATCCCGAATTGCTTGGTCAGCGCGTTCATCGCGTTCATCGCGGTCTGCGCTTGCTGGATGCGTTCGAGAAGGGGGGTCTTGGAAGGGAGTGCGGCCTGCACCTGGGCGGAAACAGTGTTCGAGGTCTCCGGCGAGAACTGGAGGGACACGCTGTTCGATACGAACAGGTTCACGCCGCTGTCCGCCAGCAGCACATCTCGGGTGACGTCCGGCACGTCATCCAGGGTGGTGCGCGACAGCAGATCTCGACTCGAGCCTTTCCCCAATTCCTTGTTGGCCAGGATCCGGAGTTCGTTGGCGTAGCGACGGTAAAACTGCGTGTCCAGGGCACGCGCCATCGCTTCACTCACGCGCCGGAGCCAGAGATTGAGGCTGACCTCCAGGGTTTGGAGGCGCGCGAAGTTGATCTGGTCCTTCCCCATCGGCTGATCCGCTGTCAGTCGCGCTTCCAGAACACGGCGCTCTCGTGCATATTGCCCCATCATGTCCACGAGTTGCGCGGCAGTCGGAGCGGCATTGTCCGCCGCGGCGGCGACCGCTTCGAAGAGGGCGAGCGGAGCAGGAACGAGTTCCTCAGCGAGGGACTTTAGCGCCAGCAGATTTTGACTCAGGCGAAATGGGGAAGCCGCGGGAACCGGAACTGCCTTGGCATCCGGCTTCTTCGGGTCGGTCTTCGCGGGACGGGCGGGGTCTTCCGGTTGGGCGAGGGCCTGTTCCAGCTTCGCCTCCCGCTCGAGTGCCTGGGCGAAGCGCCGGCTCATTTCCCGCAGCGAATCTTCGGTATAGCGGCGCAGAAGGTTTGGGTACAGACGCCCGGTGAGCTCCATGGAGCGACGCAGGCGGCGCGAAAGCCACCCCGGCAGGGGCGACTGCGGCTGTTCGAGCGCACCGCTCAATACTGAGACCGCCCCGTTGTCTTTGGCCTTGTCCAGTTGATCCGCGTAGTGCAGACACCAATCACGCGCGGCGGTGACCGCACGTTTCCACGCAGCGAGTTCGGGCTTCAGGCTCTCGAGCAGCCGGGCTTCATCCGTGCTGGGATCCTGGGCCGCCTGTTGGAGTCGCCGCGGCAGGTCGAGGAGCGCGCGGGTGGCTTCCTCCTCGTTCATGTCGGCGGCGGGCTTCTCACCTGCCGCCCCGCCCGCCGCATCGGCGGCTCCTGCCGCAGGGACGCTCAGGGCAGGCGACGCACGATCCAGCATCAACAGAACGAGGATCTCGGGGACCGTCGAGGGGCGAAGCCCGCTGCCGAGGGCCGGCATCAGTTGCTGAGCCGCAGTGAAGACCTTCCGGTCCTCACCCTGGCGGCGCTCAAGCCGTTCGAGAAGATAGGCTTCGAGTTCGGCGAAGGTCCGGACGATTTCGTCCTTCTGGGTGTCCACCAACGCGCGAACCGTATCGGTAAGCTGGATGACCGCGTTGTTCGCCGGCCCGGTGAGCTGCACCACCCGCAGGCTGAGCTGGAGGTGAGCGCGCGGCCGTTCGAACAAGTAGCCCATCAGGCGAACGCTCTCCAGGTTAGCATCCACCCACGCGGCACTGCCGATCATCAACAGATAGTTGCCGCTGGTCAAGAACGAAATATCGATCTGGACCGGTTTCTTAGGATCAATGCCGGGAATGGAATCGCGGAATAGCCCGCTGGCCTTCATCTGCTCCAATTTTGCCCTGAACAACTCAGCCATCATGGCGTCTCTCATGACTATGCGCCGCACGACCGCGCCGGGTTGGAGCGGCGGGGAGGGAGGCGTCGCCGCCCCCTGCGCCCGCGCCGCGTCACCGCGAAGCAAGCCGACCAGCAGGACGCCGACGACGCAAAGGACAGATTGCCATCGAGTCGGGCGCAGTTTCATTTGAGGTTCCAGACTCACTGAGACCGAAGAGTTGCCCGGTTTCCTCCAGCAATCCGGCAGCAGGTTGATTGCGATTCCCAACCTGACGCGAGGAGGGAAGTGCCTCCCCGCCCACAATTCGGCCTGATGTCACTATTCGGCCGCGTCGAGCGTCTTCCTGAAGCCGATTCACTATGTAGCCCAGGCAACGTTCCGACTCATTTCTCCGGCAGTGCCGGAACTCCTCTCCGTAGTCCCCCGTCTAATGCTGGTAGGAAGAATTGTGAACCACACGCTGTTCTTCTCGTTCGCGCTTCAGCAGGCAGGACCCAGACCGGGGACACGAGCCCCGGAGTTCGTGGGGCCGAATTCCCGGGGAAGAGAACACGATGCAGCGAGAGACAGGCGAGATGGCTGAGTTCGGGCCGACCGAGACGCCCCTCCTGGAGGCCGAGGAGCCGACGCTCCGGCAGGCCGGCACGGCGGCGGTGGCGGAGGGCGGCGAGATGACGGTGCGCGAGGCCGGTCGGCGCGGTGGTGACCAGCGAAGGCAGTTGCTGGGGTCGGCGGGCTATAGCGAACTCGGCAAGAAGGGCGGGCGCGCCACAAAGGAACGCTACGGCGCCGCTTTCTACAGTGAGATCGGCCGGCGGGGCGGCATGGCTGTCTTCAATGAGCGGGGCCCGGAGTTCTTCGCGGAAATCGGCCGCAAAGGCGGTGCGCGGGTCCGCGAGTTGATCGCGCAAGGGAAACGTGCCGCTGAGGCTGCCTCCGAGTAGGCATCACCGCAGGGGCTGACAACCCGCGAGCCGGGCGGTGCGCTCACGGGTTGCGCCCTCAGGGACCCGCAGCAGGGTTGCGCGCCGGGGACGCAAGGGGGCGGCGCTGCGAACGTGGTTTCGGACGCGGGTAATGCAGACCCCGCTGCGGCATCGGTCCTTGCTTGCCCCGGCCGAGTTGGAGTGCCCGTCGCAGGTCTTCGACGGGCGGCACGCCGAGAAACAGAAACCGTTCCCAGCCACGCACCGCCATTGTTGGGGACCAGACGCCGTCCCACGCCGGTCTCTCCTCTACCTGGATCTTCCCCGCCGCTTCCCGAACCAGGGGCGCAAGCACTTGTTCTTTGAGGTGCCGGCACGCGGGACACCCTGCCCGGGTGAACAGTACAACCCGCGCTGTCCCCGGCGCCGGTTCCGGTTCGGCCAGCACCTGATCCATTGCCCGTCGCGCCTCGCGCAGTGCAATGAACTGCGCCTCGGCCGCCGCCCGCCCCACAGCGAAAGTTGTTCCGCCCGCTGCCAGCAGGAAGACGACCGCGCCCGCAACAATGAGGCGTTCCCCGCGGAGCCATGCCACCGCCATCGCCAGGAAGGCGCCGGCAGCGGAGACCAGGCAGGACGGGCAGAATGCCCGGCTCGTCCACAGCGTGACGATCAACGAGAGATGGACGCCGGCGGCGCCGAACACTGCGAGGCGTACAGGGGCCGCGGGCCCCCAACGCGCCACGCCGGCCAGCGCCGTTGCGTAGAAGACTGTACCGATCCAACCCAGCGGCAGGCCGCCCGCCAGACGCGGTGTGTCGCCGCAAGACGGACAGACGGCCGCCCCCCCGAGCGCCCACACGGCCCCCAGGAGCCCCAGCCCCAACCCGACCAGCAGCCACCGGCAGACTTGCGGCTCCGACAGGCCCACTTCCGCTGCCCGCTTGCCCTGGGACGGCGCCAATAGATCGGCCCTACCTGCTCCCCTCAAGATCTTCGTCCTTTGCTCCACCCTGCCGCGTTTGGAAACTCGCCCCCGGCCCTGCGCCCGGCAGGCGACCACCCATTAGACGCACGGCCACCCGATATGGTCGCTCCCCGCTTCCGCGTGCTTGCCGTGTCGTGCGGGTTCCGAGCGGGCTCCCGGGCCGGAATGACCGGAATCCCCCAGGGAACCCGAGCACGTCACAGCGGGTCCATTCGGAAGTTCGGGGAAGTTCCCAAAGGGAACTGTCTCCCTGAAGGGGAATTCTAGTCCCGGATCGGCGGCGTGTGTCGCCGATGTGGGTGTTCTCGCGGAGGCACTGCATGAGAAAGTCACTGTTCGGCCTCGCGGCGCTGCTCGCCGCGCTGGCACTAAGCCCCGTACGTGGGCAGGAGACCACTGCCTTGAAGGTGGGAGATCGGGTTCCGGATTTCCGGCTTACGGCGTCCGACGGCAAGGAATACACGCTGGCCCAATTCAAGGGCAAGTCCGCCATCGCCATCGCGTGGTATCCGAAAGCACTGACCGGCGGCTGAACGGCCGAGTGCAACTCTCTCCGGGATGAGATGAGTGTTCTCTCGCAGTTCAAAGTCCAGGTCTTCGGCGCCAGCACCGATCCCGTCGAGCTGAATCGGCAGTTCGCAGAGAAAGGCAAGTACCCCTTCCCGCTCCTCAGCGACCCCGAGAAGGGTTTCGCCAAGGCGTGGGGGGTGTTGAACGAAGCCAATGGTTTCGCTCGCCGGTGGACCTACATCATTGACGACCAGGGCGTCATTCGACACATTGACCAGGCGGTCAAGCCCGGATCGCACGGCAAGGACCTCGCGGCCCGCCTCCAGGAACTCGGTATTCCCAAGAAGTAGGCGTCCCACATGACGGCGGGTGGAGGACGGACGCCGTGCGATCCCTCCTCTCCCGCCACGGGCCTGCCCCTCGCCGGCGGCCGGATTGCCCCTCCGGGGTCTCGCCGATCCCGAGGACGCACGCTCCGTTGGTGCGGTAAGATTGTCCCGGCAGGGGAGTCTGCGTGCTCACCTCGTGCCTGGCTCAGGAGAGGATCACCGCGACATCTCCCGTCCCCGGAGTTTGTGATGGATCTGACTGCCCCCCCCGTAGGTTCCACTACTGCTTCGTCCGCGCGTGCGCCCCGAACCACGCGGGCACGAGGCCGCATCCCGGCCAATACACCGCCGCCAGTCGTCGAACTCAACCCGGAGTGGGCGCTCGGGGCACGTCTCTATCCCGACTACGTGGCGGTATTTGACGACACGCTGAGTCCCGACAACCCGGAGTACTACCCCTGCCGCCCGGAGCTTGCCGTTGTGGAAGGTGAAATCCACGAACTCATCATTGACCACAGCCGCACCGTGCTGGTGGACACCTGCCCGGGCCGGGCGGTGTTCGCACGGCTTGCGGTGTATTGGAAGCGCGGGAATCGCGACTTAACCATCAGCCCGGATGTGATGGTCACCGAGCGGCACCCGGACCGGAAGTTCTGCACCAGCGACGTCGCCTTCATGGATCCGCCGATCCTCTTTGTGATGGAGGTGGTGTCCCCCGGCAACACCGGGCCGCAGCTCGACCACAAGTTCGAGGTCTACCGCAAGATCCTGAAGGTGCCGGAGTACCTGCTGCTGGACCCGCAGCGGAACACGCTGGTGCTGTATCGCCTGCGGCGCCACCGGTACCAGCCGGTGCGCCCGGACACCGGCGGACGGGTGTGGAGCGCCGAGTGTCGCGTCTGGTTCGCCTGGGAGCCGGACGA
>SXGS01187911.1_pt1 | contig 12982 bp, 13 predicted proteins | sample 3174681 | NCBI WGS metagenome assembly SXGS01 (sample SAMN11356861, study PRJNA531348) | freshwater metagenome | isolation source: freshwater sample F1-80 | place: China: Fuxian Lake, Yuxi | collected 2017-12-25
GCAGCCGCTGGGTCCCAGCAGCGTAAAGAACTCGCCCTGCAGGATGGACAGATCAAGGTCTTTGACGGCTGTGACGGCGCCATGCGGCTGGCGGCCGCCTTCGTACACCTTGCAAACCGCGCGCAGCTCTGCCGCAAACTCCATCAGGCGGCGCTCGGACGGGAAATTTGCAGCGTATTGTTGCGCAGCCATTCGGCCAGCGTCACCAGAATAATTGATGTAACCATGATGATGCTGGCCAGCGCCACCACCAGCGGCAGCCGGCTCGGGAAGCGCAGCTGCGAGTACAGGTAAACCGGCAGCGTCGCGTCTGTGCCTACCAAAAAGAAAGTGATGGCAAACTCGTCAAAGGATGTAGTGGAGGAACTGAGAAATGCAGACAACATGGCGGGGGCACAAATTGGCAGCGTAATCCGCCGCAGTGTGCCCCAGTAGGTTTCGCCAAGGTCCATTGCAGCTTCCTCAAGATTTTTATCAAAGCCCGCCAAGCGGCTCGCCACAATTAGCATGGCGTACGGTACATTGATGACCACATGTGCAACGCCCACCGTCCACAAAGACAGCGGCACGCCCCACAATGCGAATAGAATCAGCAGTGCCACACCCAGCACAACATACGGAATGACCATGGGCATGGCCGATACTGCAAGAAAGTAGCGCCGGCCGGGAAAGTTGTGGCGCGCAATGCCGATGGCGGCGACAGTGCCCAGGCTGGTGGCAATTGCCGAAGAAACCAAACCCAGCATCAGGCTGTTCACCACCGCAGCAAGCAATTCACGTGCGCCGGCTAATTCGCCATACCAGCGCAGGGTAAAGCCGCGCAGCGGAAACACCAGCGTGCGTGAGTCGTTAAACGAGAACACGATCAGCAACACAATTGGCGCGTACAGAAACAATGTAAGCAGCGCAAAATACAATGCGCCGGGAGCCAGCCGGTTATGGCGCTGCATCTACCCGGCCGCCAGGTCAGAAAGCCGCACCACCCGGCTGAACAAAGCCAGCTGCAGCAGCATGAGCGCCAGCATTACCAGGCTCATAACAGAACCCATCGGCCAGTTTAGCGCGCGCACAAACTGATCCTGAATCAGATTGCCATACATTACCCCGCGCGCGCCGCCCACCAATGCCGGGGTCACCCACTCGCCCAGAGTGGGAATGAACACAAACAGAAAACCGGCTGCCACACCCGGCAGACTGAGCGGAAAAACCACCCGCAAGAAAACCTGCCATGCGGGACAGCCGAGGTCCGCTGCGGCTTCCAAAAGGCTGCTATCAATGCGCTGCAGTGCGGCAAATATGGGCAACGCCACAAACGGAATCCAGACGTAAACCAGCGTGACCACAACTGCACTTGTGCTGTACAACAGCCACGCAGAGCCCTCTTGAATGAGGCCGACCTGTATCAATAAGGAGTTCAGCAAGCCGTTTGAGCCAAGGATCACCTTCCACGCCAGGATGCGCAGCAGGTAGCTGGTCCAGGCCGGGATGATCAGCAACGACAGCAGCGTCAGCTGCAGGCGGCCGGCGCGAAATGCAAGAAAGTGGGCCAGCGGATAGGCAAGCACAATTGCAATGCCAGCCGTCATGAAAGCCACGCCAATTGACCGGAGCAGCAGGCGATGAAAGCTGGTGCGGCCGATGAAATCCCAGTAGTGCGCCGTGGTAAATATATAGCGCTCCGGTGCAAAGGTGCCCAGGCGAAAACTAAACGACGCCATGATTAACATGGGCAGCACAAAGAAGACGGCCAATAGCAATACGGGCGGCGCCATCAATCCGGCCACCCGGCTGCGGCTATCAAGCGCAGTGTTCAAGTGCGCTGCCTGGCTTTTTCCATGCGCAGTCCGGCCAGTGCGCGACGCAGTGCCATCAAGGCGCAGCTTTAACTTCGTCCCATAAATCGATGAAGCGCTGGCGCCGTTCCGGCGTGATGGTTTTGAAAAATACCGTGCGCTCCATAATATCGGGCTCGTCCAGCTGCAGCAGTTTTATAAACGTGGGGTCAGCCAGTGCCAGCGCTGCATCGTTTGCCGCCCCATAAGAGTAGGTGTTGATCAAGTTTGCCATGGAACTGGGCGCAATGGCTGCGTTGATGTAATCGTAAGCAAGGTCAACGTTTGCGCTCTGGCTGGGGATGCCATAGCCGCACACCCAGCCGAGGCGGCCCTCACTGGGTTTGATGTACTCGACCGCCATGCCCTCGCCGACCAGCGTGGCGTACGCATCCTGCCAGACATTAGTCACCACCCAGGCATCACCCGATGAAATCAGCAGCGGCACCTCGGTAAAGTCCACCCAGTAGGTAACCACACCGGGTTTCAACGCGAGCAGTTTCTGCTTTATCAATTCATCCTGTGCATCAGTGGTATGGTCCGGTTTAAAGCCAAGCGCCAGCGCCGTCATGGCATGGTTGGACTCACCCGAGTCCCACAGTGCCAAATGCCCGGCATATTCCGGGTTCCACAAGTCCGCCCAAGATTTGGGAATGGTCTTCACTTTGTCAGTGCGCACCAGAATTGACTCGTAGCCCCACTCCCACGGAATAAAATATTGCTTGCCGCCAAAAGCTCCCATGGCTCTCATTTCCGGCCGCAGGCCACCCCAGTTGGAAAGGCGCGCGGTGTCGATGGGCTGCACCAACCCGGCGTCCACATATAGCTGCCACCAGCTGCTGCAGGGATGCACCACATCCGCTTTGTAGCTGGTCTGCAATTTTGCAAACGCCTCGGGGTCTTCAGCAAAAAAACTGAAGTCAACCAGCTGCTTGGGATGCTGGTCTGCAAACGGCTGCCAGAACTCCGGCAATTCATAGCCCGACCATTCCAGCACCAGCAGTGGTCCGGCGGCTGCGGCCACCGGCGGTGCGGCAACTGCTGGGGCTGGCGCAGCCGCCGGGGCAGCGCACCCGGCAAGCACCAACGCAGCTGCCACAAGGCGCGGAGCAGCTGGCAAAGTAAAACGCATTAGCTTACGGGTTGTCTTTGTCATCGTATGGCCCCCACTGATAAGTATTCTTGACAATTCGCAGGTACAAATAAATTTCGGTTTCGCGTACACCCTTGATTTTTGAAAGTTTACTGGAGATAAAGTCGATCAGCTCCTCATTGTCACGGCAGCCCACCTCGAGCAGCAAGTCATTGGAGCCAGTGCAGATTGCAACATAGCCCACCTCCGAAAACTTGGCAATGGCAGCGGCTGCCGCCTTCAAGCGCACACCGTCCACTTTCACGGCCACAGTGGCTGCCACCGGGTAGCCCAGCGTGGCGGGGTCGGCCACGGCAGTAATTTGGATTGCACCGCTGTCAATCAGGCGCGCAGTGCGCTGCTGAACTGTAGAGGCTGAGATGCCGAGCTGCGCAGCAATTTCTGCGTACGGGCGGCGGCCATCCTTCTGCAAACAGCGGACGATGGACAGGTCGAGCCGGTCTAGGGTGTGCTTGGGGCGCGGCAAAGCGTATTTACCGTTGCAATCTGCGCATTGCCGATATTGTACGTATTTGCCGGCGCAGCACAACCGCCAGACATCTATTGAACGGCAGAAATCTACCGCCAATAACCTAGAAAAACAACGGTTATCAGCCTGTTACAATATCGGTTCAGTAGATTTTGCACCGATTAATTAATTATGCGCCACACTAAAACTAACACCGCTGAATGCGAACCTACGCCGGCGTCCGCGTGGCTGGGGTGCCGGCAGAAGCGTGCATTAGCCCGGCTGCTCCGCCATCTCAAATGCCGCTCAACAATTGTGGCGCGTGCCTGGATTTCGACAGCGGAGTAGACAACATGCCAGCCGCTCTAAATACACTGCCCAGCGAGTACTACACAGCCGACGCCATTCTGACAGCAGAGACCGAACACATTTTCCGAAAGCGCTGGATTTGTGTCGGGCGGGCTGCCGAGATTGCAAGCCCCGGTGATTATTTTCTGCGCGCGGTTGGGGGTGACAACTTGATCATCCTGCGCGACCGCAGCGGCACCGTGCAAGCGCTCCATAACGTGTGCCGGCACCGCGGCACGCGCCTGTGTGCAGAAGCCAGCGGACAACTGCGCGAAACCATTCAGTGCCCCTACCATGCGTGGACGTATGCGCTGGATGGACGCTTGCTGGGTGCGCCAAACATGAATGCGGTGGCGGACTTTGACAAGCCAGAGCATGGGCTCTACCGCGCACAGGCCGGTGTTTGGCAAGGCTTCATTTTTGTAAATTTGGACGCTGCGGGCGAAAGCCTGGCTGACGCCATGGCGCCATTGGCCGGCAAGTTTGAAATGTGGAACCTGCCAAATCTTCAACGCGCCCAGCGCATTGAATATGATGCGCCGGCCAACTGGAAATTGCTGGCGGAGAATTACTCCGAGTGTTATCACTGCCCGCTGGTGCACCCCGCGCTGGAAAAACTTTCGCCGCACGACAGTGGCAACAATGACCTGATCGCCGGACCCTTTCTGGGCGGCTTCATGGATCTTTACGACGGGCACAGCAGCCTGACAGCAACGGGCGGCACCAGCCGGCCGCCGCTGGGGCGCGTGTGCGGCGCGGACTTGCAGCGCGTGCACTATTACTCGCTCTTCCCAAATTTGCTGCTCAGCCTGCATCCGGATTACGTCATGTTCCACACTCTTTGGCCACAAAGCCCGGAGCGAACCCTGATCACTTGCGAATGGCTGTTTGATGCGCAGGCCATGGCACAGCCGGGCTTTGACGCTGCCGATGCGGTTGAATTTTGGGATATGACCAACCGCCAAGACTGGCACATCTGCGGTGAAACTCAGGCAGGCATGCGCTCGCGCTTGTATCGGCCCGGCAAGCTGCAATCCGAGCAGGAGCTCCTGTCTGCTGCTTTTGATGCGGAAGTGCTGAAGGCGCTGGGGCACGCGTGAGTATCCGCAAGCCCAGTGCGGCTGTGCGCGCAGCGCCGGCACTTTCACCCACGGCCATCTTGGCGCTAAGACTCTAATTTCGCTGATAAGACTTGTGCGCGTCGGTAGTTGGTTTGTGATCGGCATCAACGCAAAACATTTTGCGTCACAGGGTTTCGCAAATGCACCTGATCTGCCACAGAGCGCAGGCGCGATCTCCAAACCGGATATTGAACAAGTGCAAATTTACGGACCGGCAGGCCCGCACTTCGGCGACCTCGCGAACATCACAACTTTTCAACGCCTGCAATAACTCCTGTCCTAAAAATACGTGCCGGCTTGCCTGCGTGAAACTAGATGCGATATTCTCATCTAATGCACGACGATACGGCTGGTGGTCCGGAAGCCAAGATTTCCGTAACCAACGGCCGCTTCGATGCCGATTGACACAAATCAAAAATTGAGCGCCAGTTGATGAACGATGTCGTCTATTACATTGCTTGATTCGTAGTGTTTCGCGAGCCAGAAACTTAGTGCTGGCACCAATTGCAGCAGCGCATACAAAGCTGCCGCGCCCCGCTGGCAGCGGCCGCTTTGTGGGCCGGAGCGTTAAGAGACGAGCGGTGGCGCGCCCGCGGAAAGCTCGCTGGAGATTCTGTCTGTAATACAGCTGCCCAACACGCGAAACCCGCATACCAGGCGTTGCGCGGGATGTGCTTTAATTAGAGACATGAGCTGCCCCAAAACTATTGCGCCGCGCAGGCCGGTGGTGAAACGCTGCCAACCCCGGCACTAAAGCCAGATGACAAACTGCTTTCCGCAAAACCTGCGCACTTGCTGGCATCCGGTGGCTTACGCCCACGAAGTGCGGGATACGCCCGTCGCGTCCAAACTACTGGGCGAGGCGCTGGTGCTCTGGCGGTCGGCGGACGGTGCCCCGCATGCAATGAAAGATTTGTGCATTCACCGCGGCACCGCGCTATCGCTCGGCTGGGTAAGTGGCAGCGAGCTAGTGTGCGGCTATCACGGCTGGCGCTACAACACCAGTGGTGCGTGCACGCTCATTCCGCAAAAAGAAGCCGGCACCGCCATCCCGGTCAAAGCGCGGGTGGAACGCTTTACCTGCATCGAACGGTATGGGCTAATCTGGGTGGCCTTGCATACGCCATTGCGCTATCCGTTGCCGGAGATTCCCGAGCTTGAAAACGGGCACTGGAAGGTGGTGAACACCGGCCCGTTTAGCTGGGAGAGTGATGCGTCGCGCCAAGTGGAAAACTTCACTGATTTCGGGCACTTCCCGTGGGTGCACCCCGGACTGCTGGGCGATGTAAACCGGCCGGTTGTTCCCGATCACAAAGTGGAAGTGCGTGACCATGTACTGCACTACACCATCGTGCGTCCAGAAGCGACCAATACGGATGAGTATCCGGTGTTTGGCAATGAACAAGCTGTGACGCCGGAGCGCCGCAGCCGCTACGAGCTGCATCTGCCTTACACAATTGTGCTGCGCCTCGGCTGGGGCGGGGAAAAGGGCATGGTATATTTTTTTGCGGCGCAGCCGATTGATAAAAATCATTGCCGCGGTTATTGCATCATCGGACGCAACTATGATTTGGACCAGCCGGATACGGTGCTGCAAGCATTCGAAGACACGATTTTTGGGCAGGACAAGCGCATAGTGGAATCACAACGCCCGGAACAAGTGCCTTTTGATTTGGCGGCCGAGTTGCACCTCACTTTCGACAATGTTGCCATCAACTATCGCCGTGCCATGCATGCGCAGGAACTGGACTATTACCACTACCTGGACGTGGCGGAGTAATCGCACAGTATTTGACTATTGTTGTTATAGCATGTCTACCCCCGCCAAACGTCGTCTGCCGCGCGGATGCGGCTTTCTGCTCGCACCCTTTGCCCTCATCATGCTCTACTATGGTGCATATTTTCTTCTTCGTGGCCCCCTTCCAGCCTCCCCCCATTTCATTGCCCATCGCGCGGGGAAAGTAACCACCCCGGAGAATACTCTTGCATCCTTCCGCAACCCCATTGCCCTCGGTGCAGATTATTTGGAATTTGACGTCCAAATGACCATCGACGGGCATCTCATCGTCATCCATGATGACACCGTTGACCGAACGACTAACGGCACCGGGTTGGTCGGGGAGATGACTCTCGATCAGATCACCGCCCTCGACGCGGGGAATGGCGAACTCGTTCCTACGTTTGCAGAGGTCATCCAGCTCGCCAAGCAAAACGGCGTAGACATTCTTCCCGAGGCCAAATCTCCTGCCCTTTATCCAGGTTTAGGCAAGAAGATGCTAGATGAAATCATCGCGGCAGATTACCTCGCACATACCATCTTTCAATCCTTTGTCCCTGAAACACTGGAGGAAATCCGTGCCTACCACCCGGACGTGCAATTTTGCCTGTTGACCGGGCTTTGGAAGTTTTCTCTCCCCAACGAAGTGCCAGGCCAAACTATCGCCTCCTGTCCGATGGCGGAGATGGTACTCCTCAATCCCTGGATGGTGCGCGCCGCCCACGCGCGTGAACAGCAGGTTTATATCTGGTTCGGGGCCATCGAACATCCCCTCACGATGCGGTTGATGTTAGCCTTCGGTGCGGATGGTGTGATGGTTGATGATCTGGCGGCGTTGGCAGAAGTACTTGGGCGGTAAAACCCAAGCCGTGCGGCGGGGCGCAGGAGCGTGTGGTTCAGGCGCTGGCAGGGTGCGGTGAGAGTTGTGGCCTGCCAATGCCGGCGTATAGAAGTTAGCAAATTTCTGCTTGTTAGGTTGATCAATCCATTCCTAAATTGAGTAAATGTAGTCTCCGACTCCAAGACACTGGTTGGTTGGGGGTTAGCGCAGGGTGGCAATTGGCAAGCGCGGGGTCACAGTGTATTATGGAGGTGCATGGGGGCTTGAATTTCATATCCGTCGCGGATTGACGGCAGAAGTCTGATGGGGGTGGCCACAGCCGGCGAGCCGTACCCGTGACCTCGGCCACCGGCCGCTCACGGGTACGGCTCGAATCCTTCCTTCTCCTGACGGTCGCGGACGAAGGCGATGATCGCCTGCACCTCGGTCGGGGTCAGTCCTTCGATGGGCGGCATCGGCCCGAAGTCCCAGTGGTGCGCCCGAACTCCGTGGGCGACGGCGAGCACGAAGGCGGCATCGGAGTGGTGGCCGGGCTCGTACACGATTGACAGGAGCGACGGCCCCTGCACCGTGCCGCGCAGGTCGGGGCCATGGCACTGGGAGCAGTTGGCGGCATACAGGTCGACTCCGGCGTCCACCATTTCCTTCGAAGGCGCCGGCGCGGCAGCCGACTGCCCCGCCGAGCTGCAGGCGGCGACGAGCGCGGCGGTGATCAAAGCGAGGATCGTGTGGCGTTGTCTCATGAGGGGCTGGGTCGCAGGTCGTTCGGCGGAGCTGGGCGTTTACGGCGCCGATAACCGTCGAGGCGCTCATCAGGAAAGCGGCGACAGCCGGGCCGAGCGTGATTCCCGCCCACGCCAGTGCTCCGGCCGCAGCCGGGATGGCGGCGGCGTTGTACCCGGTGGCCCAGGCCAGGTTCTGCAGCATCTTCCGGTACCCGGCCTGGGACAGCCGGAGGATGCGCACCACTCTCCGCGGGTCGTATGAGGCGAGGACGACGCAAATTCCTATCGGTCACTGGAAGGGTATCGGCTCGCCCAACACCGGGGGCGGCGCCCGGCGGATCAAATCGAGCAGAGCAACGAACAGGGCCGGAACTTCGCGGGTCTCGGAAAAGGCCACCGAGCGCGGGTCATAAACGCGCTGATCCGCGGCCACTCCAACGGCCTCGATCCCCAACTGGTCACAGAGTAAGAGCGCCCGCGGCAGGTGAAAGCGTTGGGTGACCAACACGGCAGACTCGACATGAAAAATGGCCTTGGCGCGGTAACAGGTGTCATAGGTGCGCCGGCCAGCGTAATCGGGTTGGACGTCCTCCGCCGGCACGCCCTGGGCAATGGTGTACGCCATCATCGCACCGGGCTCGTTGTAGTCGGCAAACTGGTTGTCGCCGCTGAGCAACAGTTTTTGCACCTTGCCCGCTTTATAAAGGGCAATCGCTGTATCCACCCGGTCGCGCAACATGCCACTCAGTCGTCCGCTGCCGTAGACGCGCGCCCCAAAGACGATGGCGACCCGTTGGTTTTCCACCTGCTCGAGCGGTAGAATGGCGGCCGCATAGCGGCTCTCGACCCAGCGCGGCCAGAACCAGACAAAGCCGCCGGCCAGGGCGACTACCCCGACTGCCACGCCAAGCAGTTGCGTGATCCGTTTTTTTTGCGCAAACTGTCTCTTGATCAAGAAATGCATTTTGTCTATTTCACCGACGCTATAGCTACCAACAGCTAAAGCAAATAATTAGCCAAGCAGAACGTAGCTAAGCCACCACGCGCGCCCAAAACCGCCAATTGCTTTTGCTGCGTGCCGCGGAGCCGGCGAGAACGGTTCGCCGACTGCGTGGAGTACCTGCCGCGGTCCAAATATGATTCTAGCTCGTGTGGAGACTCTGAATCACTAGAGCCTCGTAGTTTCGGATTGTACCTTGTAGTTGAAAAGAAATTACACTAAAGTTAAACCGCGGAGCGTCAAAAAGCAAATTCCCATAGTTAGATGGAGCCTTGATTCTGAGCAGCGCCGCTGGCATGCCGGGGGCGATCGCCGTCCGTAGTTGTGGAGCTAAGCGCGCCACAGTGTATCAACGCCGCCGGCCAGATCGGACCTTGGGGTTGTAAAACTGCGCTGCGCAAATGGCACATGCGGCGGAGCGTGAGTGGGTGTGGTTCAGGCGCTGGCAGGGTGCAGCGAGAGTTGTTGAACGCCACTGCCGGCTTATAGAAGTTGTGCAATATCTGCTAGTTAGGCTGGTCTCTCCCGTAAAAAATTGGCTAAATGTAGTATCTGTCTCCAAGCCAATGGTTGTGTGGGGGTTAGCGCAGGGTTCCAATTGTCAAGCGCGGGGTCACAGTGTATTATGTGGAGGTGCATAGGGGCTTGAATTTCCTATCCGTCATACAGCAATCAGCCCTATGACCATACTCCGCAAGACCACCCCTATCCTGCGCAGCTTTGACGAAGCCAAGGCGCGCGAGTTCTATCTGGACTTCCTGGGCTTCCAGATGGTGTTCGAGTACCGCTTCGAGCCTGGGCTGCCGCTGTACATGGGCGTGGCGCGTGGCGACTGCGCGCTTCACTTGTCGGAGCACCACGGCGACGGCACGCCAGGTGCTTCGATGCGCATTGAGGTGGACGATGTGGATGCGCTGTGCGCCGAGCTGATGGCGCGTCACCCGCGGCACAACCGCGCCGAGGTGCAGACCATGCCCTGGGGCACGCGCGACTTCACGGTGACCGACCCCTTCGGCAACCGGCTCACGTTCACGAGCGCGATCAGCGATTGAGCTGCCTCGAGACAGGCTGCAAAAGTCGCCATCGCCGGGGGTGATCGCCGTCCGTAGTTGCGGAGTGCAGCACGCCGCAGTGTATCAACGCCAGCGGCCAGAGCGGACTGTGGGGTTGTAAATCTGCTCTGCGTAAGTGGCACATGCGGCTGAGTGTGGGTGGGTGTGGTGCAGGCACTGGCAGGGTGCGGTGGGCGTTGTGGATTGCCAATGCCGGTTTATAGAAGTTGTGCAATATCCGCTCGTTAGGCTGGTCTCTCCCGTCAAAAATTGGCTTAATGTAGTCTCTGTCTCCAAGCCAATGGTTGTGTGGGGGTTAGCGCAGGGTGCTAATTGAGATGCGCGGGGGCAGGCTGTATCATGTGGAGGTGCATAGGGGCTTGAATTTCCTACCCGTCGCAAATCTATGATGACCCTCGTTGGTTTATTTCCGTCTTTATTCCATAGATGTCGCGAAGAAGTCATGGATTACCCTCGAACCATAGCCGATCCATAAAACAAAGTGGAACGGTAAACCCAAGTTTTTTTTAGAAAGGAAAGGTTCTCGCGATGAAAATCGATTCAGTTGATCTCTTTTACCTAAGGATGCCTGAAGTACTTGATATCGGCGATGGAAGTCAAGATTCACTCCTTTGCCGTGTGACTTCAAATGGCCATGTTGGTTGGGGTGAGGCCGTCTGTTCACCCATGGCCGGAATCACAAGTTGGATTACTCCAATGTCGCATAGTGGCTGTCACCCAGTTATAGATTCGGTTTTAGGGCGGCGACTGGATTCCCCTGAAGATATTCGTCAGGTCTACCGGAACATAAGGCAGAACTCGTTCTACGGATTACTTCAGAGTGACCTGCTAATATCGGGTATCGAGATAGCACTCTGGGATTGCCTTGGCCGTGCCAAAGAAGCGCCAATCTGGAAATTACTCGGCTACAAAAAAAGTGAGCGAAAGCTCCCGTACGCATCTGTGCTATTTGGTGATACTGCATCTGAAACTAAGCAGAAGGCTGTCGATATGCGTAATAAGGGTTTCAAGGCAATTAAATTTGGCTGGGGTTCCTTTGGTACTACTACTGTCGAAGATGATGCAGCACATATCTTCTCTGCACGAGAAGGAATTGGCGCTGACGGATATCTGATGATCGATGCTGGAACTGTATTTAAGAATGACATCGAAGCTGCAGCAAAGCGTTTACCTGCGCTCGCCGAGGCAAATGTCTTCTGGTACGAAGAGCCGTTCGATGGATATGCGCTATCTGCCTATGGCGAGCTTGCAAAGAGGACTCCAAAGTTGAAACTCGCTGGCGGAGAGGGTGCACATAATGCTTTTCTAGCTGAACATCTTATTGATTACGGTGGCGTTGGTTTTATTCAAATTGATACTGGATATGTTGGCGGCATAGGTAATGCATACCGAGTTGCTCAATATGCAACTTCGAAAGGTGTGCAGTATGTCAACCACACATTTACATCTCAATCTGCGCTTTCTTCTTCACTTCAACCATTTGCCGGCCTTAAAGATTCAAATATTACCGAGTATCCGATGGAGCCCAAGTTGCTCTGCCAGGAATTAACCCTCGATAGGATTGAGATAGGAGCTGATGGAATGATTGAAGCTCCAGATGCCCCAGGCATGGGTTTGACAATCAATACTGCTGCAGTGAAGAAGTATGCAGTGGAGGCTGAGATCAAGGTTGCCGGAAAGATTCTTTATTCAACACCAGTTGTTTGAGTGTTCTGAGAGAACTATCCGAGCCCAGTCAGCGGTAAATCCCCTTCTACCGAACCTTAAATTCCATGCGCTGGCTAAGCCACAGAGCCAGAGAGCGTGCCGCAGATACTGGAACATGTAGGCGAGCGAGCAACTGCACCGGCAATCGCACCGGCGCGCTCACCACCGCTGGCGATAAATGAACAGCAGCTGGCTGCACCCGAAGAAGTCTTTGAGGCCATTCCTGAACTAGAAGTTTGACCAGACGCTAAACCTGATGGTGGAAGCGGGTCATGATCTGTGGACGCACCTCGCGGGCACGGATACGGAGCCGCTCCCGGAACTGGAGTTTGATCAGACCTTGAGGTTGTAAAACTGCGCTACGCAAATGGCGCATGCGGTGGAACGTGGGCGGGTGTGGTGCAGGCACTGGCAGGGTGCGGTGAGAGTTGTGGACTGCCAGTGCCGACGTATAGAAGTTGGCCAATTTCTATGTGGTAGGCCAGTCAATCCTTTCCTAAATTGAGTAAATGTAGTCTCTGACTCCAAGACACTAGTTGGTTGGGGGCTAGCACAGGGTTCCAATTGGCAAGCGCGGGGTCACAGTGTATTATGTGGAGGTGCATAGGGGCTTGAATTTCCTATCCGTCAATTTAGCGCAGTGCTGCGCGCGGGCCGCATAATGCCGCGCCCCTCGCCGTTTTACTCGCGCACGGCAGCGCTGTGCGAAAGCCACAGCTGGCAGGAGTGGTCCGGCTTCCTGTCCGCCAACATGTACGAGCTGCATCACTTGCGCGAGTACTACGCCATCCGCACCGCCGCCGCCCTGATCGACATCTCGCCGCTCTACAAATATCTGGTGCACGGGCGCGACGCGCTCAAGCTGCTCAACCGCGTGATGACGCGCGACATTGCGCGCTGCGCAGTGGGGCAGGTGCTGTACACGCCGTGGTGCGATGAGCACGGCCGCATTATTGA
>SXGS01528377.1_pt1 | contig 12982 bp, 12 predicted proteins | sample 3174681 | NCBI WGS metagenome assembly SXGS01 (sample SAMN11356861, study PRJNA531348) | freshwater metagenome | isolation source: freshwater sample F1-80 | place: China: Fuxian Lake, Yuxi | collected 2017-12-25
CGGGGCTGAAAAGCCCCCGGCCATCGGCTGGGTCGTGGGTCAGGTCATGAAGGCCACGGGCGGCAAGGCCAATCCGGCGGCGGTCAACGACATCCTGAAGGCCAAGCTGGGGCTCTGATGCTTGGGGGCTGCGGCTCCCAAACCCCCGGCTTGTCGCTAATGCTCGCGACGCGGTCGCTCGCTGCTTGAGCGACAAACTGCACGATAAAGGCCCGGAGATTGCTCTCCGGGCCTTTGTTCTTACCAGCGCCAGGCGTCGCGGATGACGTCGATGATGTAGCCGTCGTATTCGTCGATCAGATACAGGGTGTTATCGACCGAGACCCAGCGTGTGCCCTCCGGCGGATAGCCTAGGCCGTAGGTGCGCCAGTCGTTCAGTTGATAGCGCCAGAAGACGTCCGGCAGATACTGGCCGACCGACCACGACCGGCCCCAGTAGGAGCGCGGCACGCTGTAGTAGCCCCAGCCCGGCGCGAAGTAGAAGCCGACGCGCACGCCGTTGTAACCCCTGAAGCGCCGATCGTTGCGCCACCAGTCCGAGCGGTGGCTGCGATAGAAGTCGCGCCGCCACTGATCGCCGTTGAAGCGCTGGCGGAACTCGCGGTGCTGACGGTCGCGGTCACGACCGTTGTTCCAGCCCGAGCCCGGACGGTCGGGACGGTTCCAGCCGGTTCCGGGACGGTCGGGGCGTTGACCGCCAGCATTTGGGCGGTCGGGCCGATCGGGTCGGTTCCAGCCGCCTTCGGGTCGGTCTGGACGTTGGCCGCCGGTGTTCGGACGATCAGGACGGTTCCAGCCGCCTTCGGGTCGGTCCGGACGTTGTCCGCCGGTGTTGGGGCGATCAGGCCGGTTCCATCCGCCTTCGGGCCGGTCGGGACGCTGGCCGGCGGCGTTGGGGCGATCGGGCCGGTTCCAGCCGCCTTCGGGCCGGTCGGGACGCTGGCCGCCGGTATTCGGACGATCGGGTCGGTTCCAGCCGCCCTCGGGACGATCCGGACGTTGGCCGCCTGCATTGGGCCGTTCGCCACCCGACGGGCGCTCGGGACGAGGCGTATCGTTTGCGGGGCGGCTGGGACGTTCGGGGCGAGGTTCGCGCGGTCCGTCTTCACGACCCATTTGCGGGCGCTCGGGCCGGTTCATGCCGCGGGCGCGCCCTTCGCGCTGAGGCCGTTCCTGCTGAGCTTGGTCCTGCTCCTGGGCGAGGGCCTGCATCGGGACTGCAAGCGGGCCGGCGACGGCGGCGATGGCGGTGAAAGCCATCAGGAGGCGTTTCATGGTTTTTGGTTCCTGCACGCCGGGTCTCCGGCGGCTTGAGGCGATCATCGATCCGTGGCGATGAACCCAGGCTGAACACTGTTCGCAATCAAGGGGCTGTCCGAAAAAGCAAAACCCCGCAGGCAAGACCTGCGGGGTTCGATCGTCTGACTTCGACGGGGCTTAATAGACGCCCGACAGGACGCTGGCGATCAGGCCGCTGGCCACGGCGATCAACAGGATGTCGTTGCCAGCGTGGACGTAGCGATAACCGCGCGGCGCTTCGCGAAGACCGTAAACATAGGGGTCGCGGACATAGTAGTTGCGATATTGGTAGGGCAGATAACCGCCGGTGCGCCAGCGATAGTTGCTGTAGCGCGGCTCGACCCGATAGTAGCCATAGCTGGGCGCGTACCAGTAGCCTGCGCGCGGACCGTTATAGCCTCGGAAGTCCGAGCGGCCGCGCCACCAGTTGCTGTTGTTGCGGTCCCAGCGGTCGTTGCGCCAATCGCGACGATCGTCCCGGCGTTCCGCCCAGTAGTCGCGGCGGTCGTCGCGTCGATCACGACGATAATCCTGACGGCTGCCATAGCGACCGTCACGCCAGTCGCGGCGATCTTCACGGCGTTCCTGGCGGAAATCGCGGCGGTCGTCACGACGATCCTGACGATACTCGCGGCGGTCGCGGTCCTGGGCCTGGACGAGCATCGGCACGGCCGTGGTCGACAGGGCGAGGGCGACGACGGCGGCCTTGGTGAGGCGGTTCATCTTCGTGCTCCATTCTGGGCCGCCGACGGAGGTGCCGATCCGACCCGTTAATGATGAGCAAGGTCGGATTTCGCGCCTGAATGCCCGCTGAACGATCCCGTCAGGTTTGCAGCGCGCGCGTGGGCCGCGCCGGTGAGGCGTGACCGAGAGATTTATCAGAGATTTCCGAGATCTGAATCGCGTCGGAAGTATTCATTTCTGCTTTACTGAAAAGTCCGTGAAAGGCCTTTCGCCGTTAACTTTAACTTCAAACCACCGGTATTTGATGGCTTCTCAGAGGCGGGCCCAGAATGGCGCCCGATCAGGAGATACGGTGATGAACGCGCAAGAAATGGCGCACGACCTGCAGGCCAACGATGAAGGTCTGCCGCTGCCGACCCCGGACATGTCCGGCGACGACCTATTCAAACTGGGCATGATGTATTCGGCCGGATCGGGCGGTTGCCCGATGGACCGGGTGTCGGCTCACATGATCTTCAACCTGGCGGCCATGAAGGGTTCGATCGAGGCGCGCGTCTATCGCCGCGAGATGAGCCTGGAGATGGAACGCGAAGAGATCGCCGAAGCCCAGAAGGCCGCGCGGCGCTACATCGACCAGGGCGTGGTTCAACTGGTCGCGTAAGCGATCAGTTCAGAACTGCGCGTAGCCGTTGCCGTTCGATCCGTTGATCGAATAGCTGAAGCCGATAGGCAGGGCGGCGCGCACCTGGGTGAAGAAGGCCGCCAGTTCGCCCAGCGTCGAACGCGGCACGAAGACGATGTCGCCACGCCGCAACGGCACGACCTCGCCGCGACGCGGACGCAGGTCCACCACCCGCATCATGCGTGATCCGCCGGGGCCGCGACGAATCAGGGCCACGCTGTCCTGACGCGACGTCGGGGCGAAACCACCGGCCTGGATCACCGCCTGATAGGCGTCCAGATCGCCGATCATTTCGAAGACGCCCGGGTTGCGCACCTCGCCATCGACCCAGACGCGGATCGGGCCGGCCTGGCGCAGGGTGACCTCGACAACAGGGCGCACCAGCTGGGTCGCATAGGCCGCAGAGACGACCTGCTGAAGCTGGGGCAGGGTGCGATCCGCCGCCATGACCGATCCGATCAGGGGCAGGGCGATGCGACCATCAGGACCGACCTTGAGCGTGCGCGTCAGCTCCGAGGCCGTCGGGGTCGCCACCTCAATCTCGTCGCCGGGATACAGCAGATATTCCGGCTCCTGGTCCGTCCAGGGGGCGAAGGGCAGGCCGGCGAGCTCGTCGTAGGGCGACCGGTCGACGCGCCGAGGATCGGGAACGCCGCCGGCGCCGCCGCAGGCCGCCAGCGAGGCGGCGATGGAGGCTGAACCCAGGGTCAGCAGAAACAGGCGGCGATCGGTCAGCATGGGAATCGGTCGGCCTCGACGAGGGATGTCAGCCAACCTCGCCGGTTATGGGTAATCATCGGTTAACGCCGGTGGGCGAAGGGTGAGGACTACACGTCTTTCAAGGGATTCGGCCCGCCCGATGCGCTCCACCGCACACGTCACCACAAGGCCGCGCTACGGCGTTCTGGACGTGATCGGCCTGTTGTTCCGCGAACTGCTGCTGATGATCGTCGTCTTCGTGGTGATCCTGGGGCTGGGGTTCGCCGCCGCCATGACCCTGAAGAAGAGCTACACCGCCACCGGCTCGGTGTTCGCGGGCGTGGGGCAGGAATACGTGTATCAGCCGCGCGTCGGCACGGCCGAGCGCGGCCAGGCGCCGCAGGGCGACGAGGTCGCCAACTCCGAAGCCGCCATACTGGGCTCCAGCGCGGTGCGTCAGAAGGTGGTCGAGGCGCTGGGTCCCGCCGCCATCCTGGGCGAGCCGCCCAAGGGCAGTCCGCAGGCCGCGCGGTCCGCCGCGCTGAAGACCGTCGGCGGCGGCCTGGGCGTCGCCACGGCGCCGGGCAGCGCGGTCATCCATCTGACCTACAAGGCCGACGATCCCGAACGGGCGGCCCGGGTCCTGAACACGATCATCGAGCAATATCTGATCTATCGTCGCGAAGTCTTCCAGGACAAGACGCCGGCCATCGCCAGCCAACGCATCGCCTTCGAGGATGAACTCGGCAATGCGGACCGGGCTTATGAGGCCTTCCTGGCCTCCAATGACATCGGCGACTTCACGGCGGCCAAGGCGACGCTGGCGGCGACCTATCAGACGGTCTTCACCGACCGGATGTCGACACAGAGCCAGCTGAACCAGACCGCCCAGCGGCTGAACACCCTGGTGGCGCAGCAGGCGGGAACACCGGCGGAGGTGGCGCTGCAACAGGATCTGAACATCTCGGCCCAAGACCAGGTGCTGCAACTGCGCACCGAACGCGAGCAGCTGTTGTCGCGTTACCAGCCCGACGCCCAGCCGGTGAAGGATATCGAGGCGCGGATCAATCAACTGCAAGCCTATGTCGCGACCGGCACGGCCGTTGGGGCCAAGGAAGTCCGCACCGGGCCGAATCCCGTCTGGACCGAGCTGGAGACCACGCGGATCAACACCCGGGCCGAGCGCGACTCGCTGGCGGCGCGTCTGGCGGTTCTGGACCGGCAGCTGGCCGATATCCGTTCGCGGCAGGCGCGGTTGACGGCGCTGGAATCCGAGAACACGACCCTGGCGGGCAATCGCGAAGTGCTGAGCGCCTCCATCCGGGAATTCCAGCAGCGCGAGACGCAGAGCCGCGCCGACAACGCCCTGGTCGCCGCCGGCGCCGACAACGTCACCGTCATCGAGCGCGCCCAGCCGCCGGCGACGGGCAAGAGCCTGAAGATCCCGCTGCTGGCGGCGGTCTTTTTGTTTGCGGGCTTCACCGCCCTGTGTGTCGGCCTGCTGCGCGTGTTCACGCGGCGCGGCTTCACGACTCCGGCCTCGGTCAGCCGCACGCTGGACATGCCGGTCTTGGCCGTCGCGCCGGCCAAGGCGGCCTAGCGAAACTCGTGCTAGGCTGAGGGCTTAGGGAGCGCCTTGGCGATTCGATGGTCGATCTGACTTCAGAAATGGCGGGCCTGTGGGCGGCGCTGGGACCGGCGCCGGCGCACCGCGCGCGCGTGATCCAGTTTGCCTCCGCCGCGACCGGCGAGGGTGTCTCGACCGTTGCGCGAGAGTTCGCCCGATTGGCGGCGGTGCGGGCGCGCAAGCCCGTCTGGCTGATCGACGGCGATCTGGCGCAACAGGGGCAGTTGGAGACGGTGTCGGCCGAGCCGGATCGGTTCGGGCAGGTCGGAAAGGCCGCGCAAGGCTCGCCCGACGGCTCAAGCTTCTACGCCGTGACGCCGCGCGTGACCGGGCGCGACGGCAAGCCGGTGCCGGATTCGCGACTGCTGACGGCGCGGTCCTGCCTGGGCGGCCGCCTGTGGGTGACGCATTTCCACATGGAAGCGCTGCGGTCCGGGCACCGGGTCGAGGCCGTCGGCGAGCCCCGATATTGGGAGGCGCTGCGGCCCCACGCCGACACCATCGTGATCGACGCGCCCGCCGCCGATCGCAACGACATGGCGATCATCTTGGCGCCCTTCGTGGACATGACGGTGTTGGTGATCGCGGCCGAAAGCACGGCCGCCCATGCCCCGGTCATCCTGCGCGACGAGATCGAAGCGGTGGGCGGCAAGATCGCCGGCGTGGTCATGAATCGCTCGACCTACAAGGCGCCGGGCTTCCTGCGGCGATTGATGGGCTAAAGCCTTCCGAAGCGCTTTTTCGGCGTCCGCTTTCGTACATTCGGCAAGAAAATGAAGCATTTGCGGCGAAGCTCGGCGTGGATGCGGTGCCTTTCCGCGTCTTGCGCATTGTGTGGCCATGACAAAGTCCGTCGCATTCGTCGGAGCGGGGCCGACGACGCTCTACGCTCTTCATGCCCTGCTGTCTCAAGGCACCGTTTCGGCGCGGGTGACGGTGTTCGAGGCGCGCGAGACGGCCGGTTGCGGCAGCCCCTACAGCCCGGACTGGAACGACGCGGCGATGCTGTCCAACATCGCCAGCATAGAGATCCCGAAGTTACAGGACACGTTGGCCGACTGGCTGTCGGCACGAACGCCCGCCGAACTGGCAGAGCTGGACGTGGATGGGGCGTCGCTCGATGAGCGCACCTTCGTCCCACGCGTCGCCCTGGGACGATATTTCGAAAATCAGTTCGCCGCCCTGGTTCAGCAGGCCCGCGCGATGGGCGTCGTCATCGATGTGCGGACGGGATGCCGGGTCATCGACGCTGCGAACCGCAAGGACGGTATCGAGCTGACCTACACGTCGCCGCCGTCGCGGAAGGTCGCCAAGGCTGTATTCGACCACGTGGTTCTGGCGACGGGTCACCAGTGGCCGTCGCGGCCGGACGCCCAGCCCGGATATTTCCTCAGCCCCTGGCCCGCATCTGACCTCGCGGATGTTCCGGCGACGCAGATCGGCATTCGGGGGTCGTCGTTGACGGCCATCGATGCGGCCGTCGCCCTGGCCACGTCGCACGGGGACTTCGTTCGACAGGATGATCGGCTGATCTATCAGCCCGCGTCCGATACCGAAGATTTTCACATCGCCATGATGTCGCGAAAGGGACTGTTGCCCGAGGCGGATTTCTATTTTCCGCTGCCGCATCGCCCGCTGACCTATTGTACGCCCGAGGCTGTCGCTGCGGCTGCGGCGTGCGGTCCTGACGGGCTGCTGGACGCCGTGTTCGACCTTTTTCGAGCCGAACTGATCCATCTGGATCCGGACTACGCCGCCGAGACGGGACTGCATGACGCGACGCTGGAAACCTTCGCCGAGAGCTATTTCGCGCGGCGGGCATCGGTTGATCCCTTCGTCTGGGCCGCCGCGAACCTGAAGGAGGCGCAGGCGAACCATGCCGCAGAGGTGACGGTGGCCTGGCGCGACGGCATCCTGCGCATGCATGAAATCGTCGCCGTCATCGTGCCCCATCTGGACAGCATCCAGTTCGAGCGGTTCAGCCGCGCCTTCAAGCCGATCTTTGTCGATATCTACGCCGGTGTGCCGCACGAATCGATCGAGCGGATGCTGGCGCTGCACACCGCCAGACGGCTGGATGTCATCGCGCTGGGCGACGACCACGATGTCGATACGCGTTGTCCCCAAGGCGGCGCGCGGGTGACGATCGGCGACACGACGCGCCACTTCCCGATCTTCATCGAGGCGACGGGGCAAGCGGCTCTGAGCGGCATCCAGTTTCCTTTCCTGTCCTTGTTGGAGCAAGGGATCGTGCGTGATCAGGTTGCGAATGACGCGCCCGATGTCATCCGGGGGATTGCGGTCGATGACCTGTTTCGGCCGGTCGACGCACCTCTGCCGATGGATCGGCTGTTCTGTCTCAGCCTGCCGTTCATCATGGGGCGGCATCCCTTCGCGCAAGGGATCACCAGTTCGCACGAAATGGGCGGGATCGTCGGTCGGCGACTGGCGTTGATCCTGAATACCGCAAAGCCTGCGGTCGATCTTGCCGATACGGCGGCCTGACGCGAGGACGAATGAAGCTGTTTGCGATCTACATCGGCGGAGAGCACCCCGGCGCCAATATCGAGGTGCACGATATGCGGTTCCTCGTCGCCCCCACGATCGAAGTGACGAAAGACGCCTTGCTGGCGCAGTGGTGGGGACGTGAAGGGACGCTGCACATCGACTGCTGGTCTGAGATTTCGCAGGCAGACGGCTATGAGGTCAGTCTTCTGCCCACGCCCTATCAGGGCAAGGAGAAGCTCTATTACGTCAACCTGGGCGGCTACGACGGCGTGGCGTTCGCCGAGCAGCACCGCAATGTCTTCGTCGTCGCCGATAGCCTGCCGGCGGCCAAGGCGCGCGCCATCAAACTGGCCAAGGGTTGGACGGACGCGCACCGGGACGAGATGTATGAGGCCGAACAGGCGTTTGCGCTGGACGACGTTGCGGGCGGCGAACGCCTGTATATTCACCTCAAGCCCAGCCTTATGAGGGGCGATCCTGACTTCACCTGCCGCTACATGCCAATCCGCTGATCAGGCCCTAAGGCGCTTCAGCATCGCCGCGCCGTAGAGTTTCGGCTCGAAGCCTTTCGTCCAAAGGACCTTGCCGAGACCACGCGCGCAGCGGTCATAGGTGTGGGCGCGGTCGGGACGACGAAGGAGGGCGGACATCAGGGACGCGGCGCCCCAGACACCGGCTTGGGCCAGACCGACCAGCATCCATTTGATGACGCCGGGCCAGTCGCGACGGTCGGCGGCCATCTGGCTCGGGCTCTGGCCATAGGCGAAGGCGCGGGTGAGGGCGTAGTTCAGCGTGGCGCGGTGGGGCGGGGCGAACTCATCCACCCAAGCGTCGGCGGCCCAGCCGAAGCGGCCGCCGCGCGCCGACAGGGCGGTGAACAGCCGGTCGTCCTCGCCGCCCGTCTCGTTCATGGCGACATCGAAGGGGGCCTCGCCGGGCAGGGCGGTCGCGCGCACCATCAGGCTGTTCCCGCAACCGTGGATGTCGTCGGTCAGGCCGGTCTCGCGCGGGCCTTCGCGGCCGAAGAACCGCTCCAGATAGGCGGTGGTCCAGCCGGTGTTGTCCGGCACGCGCCCGCGAATGGGGCCGAAGACGACATCGGCGCCGGTCTGGCCTTGCGCGTCCAGCATGGCACTGAGCCAGCCGGGGGAGGCGGCCTCGTCGTCGTCGAGGAAGGCGATCAGGGAAGCGTCCGTGGCGGACAGGCCGACGTTGCGTGCGGTCGCCACGCCGGGGACGGGGGCGTGGGCGTAGGACAGTGGGACGGGCGCCTCGGCGCGCAGTCGCTCGATCAGGGCGGCGGCGGACCCTTCCGGGTCGTTGTCGGCGATGACGATGGCGGCGACGCGGTGCAGCGATCCGGTCTGGGCGAACACCGAACGCAGAGCCCGCTCCAGGCTGTCGGGGCGGCGCAGGGTCGGGATGATGACGGCGACATCGCGCATGGTCAGACAGCGTCCGCATAGACGGCGGCGCGGTAGAGCCGCAGTGCAAAGGCGCGGGCCTTGACCGGCAGGGCCGTCGTCAAGGCGGCCTGTTTCATAAGGCGACGCGCCAGCAGCAGGGCGGGCAGGCGTTTCAGGGCGCGCGCCGCCTTGTAGCTGGGATAGGTCCGGACGATGGCGGGGTGCAGGGCGACGACGCGGGCGAAGTTGGCGGCGCCCTGATCGAACTTGCGCGCCAGATCCTCGACCGTGTCCAGGCCCATATGGGTGGCTGGATTGTCGACATGGACGACGGGAAAGCGGCGCGAGACACGCATGGCCCACTCCACATCTTCCCAGCCCCACCCGCTGAAACCGGGATCGAAGGATTCGGAGGCGAAGACGTCGCGGCGGACCAAGAGGTTGGAGGTATAGACGTATTTCTCGGGCGTCAGGGCGCGCTGCGACGCCGGCAGGCATTCCGAGGCGCCGGACAGGGCTCGGTGAACGGCGAACCGCGCGTCGGTCGGCGCTTGATCCAGCGAGAAGCCGCCGAAAGCCACGGCGGGCGCGTCCTGGGCCACCAGTCGCAGCCAGTTTTGCAGGAAGACCGGCGTGTCGGGCCGCATGTCGCTGTCGAGGAACAGATAGGACTCACCCCGCGCGGCGGTGGTCAGGCGGTTGCGGCCCCTGGCGCGGCCCTCGTTGGCGGCAAGGGTGATCAGGCGGACGGGCAGTCGCAACGTACTGATCGTCGTTTGCAGCTGCTGGGTCAGGTCGGAGTCGGCCGTGCCGTCGTCCAGCAGAATTAGCTCGACGGCGCCTGCGAGGGCGGAGGCCTCGGTGTCCAGTTGGCGCAGCAAACCTTGCGGTTCGTCACGCAGGAAGGGGATCAGGACCGAGATCGTCGGCGTCGCCTGCGACCAGGCGGCGTTGTCGTGGACATAGGCGCTCATGCCGTCACGCTCCGACGCGCGCGGATCAGGCGCAACAGCACGTCACGCACCCCGGCGGCGTTCAAGGTCAGGGCCACGGCCCCATAGACGACCCCACCCACGCTCGCGTCCAGCATCAGCTCCACGAAACCGCCGATGGGCGGCAGCATCCAAACGATTGCGGCCATGACGGCGGAGGCGATCCCGCAGCGGATCAGCGCCTCCCAAGGCATCGGCAGGGCGATGGCGCGGCGGCTGAGCAGGATGCAGGCGATCAGGCCGATAGCGAAGCTGGCGGTGGTGGAGACGGCCGCGCCGGTCACGCCCATGCGGGGGATCAGCACCAGGTTCAGCGCGACGTTGCACAGGGCCGGGATCGCCATCGTCACCAGCAGCAGGCCGGTCTTCTTGCCCAGGGTGAAGCCGAAGCCGAAATAATAGGCGATCATGCCCGACAGAAAGGACGAGGCGGCGATCCACGGCGTGACCAGGGCGGCGGCGGCGCGCAGATCCTGGCCGATCATCAACTCCGCCAGCGGCCTCGCGACCAGCGACAAGCCGACGGCGGCGGGCAGGCCGATCAGGATCAGGGTCGAACCCTGCTCGATGGCCGTCTGACGCAGCGCCTCACGCCCGCCGCGCTCCAGCGCCATGACCATGGCCGGCGCCCCGGCCGCCCCCAGCCAGATGAAGATGACGTCCAGCGTCCGGTTCGCCAGGCTGTAGCTGGCGTGATAGGCGCCGACCGCCGCCGCATCCATGAAGGCGGCCAGCAAGAACCGATCGGTCGAGGCCAGCACCAGCGCAAGCGTCAGCGACGCCGCAATGGGATAGCCATAGAGGGCGTAAGCCTTCAGCCGCGTGCGATCCACGGTCCCGCCCGTCGACTGACGCAACTCGCCCGGCAGGATGAAGGGCAGGGCGAACAGGGGGGCGATGGCCAGACCCAGCAGAGGCGAGGCCGCGCCGGCGCCGGCGAGCGCAAATCCTGCGCCGACTAGAAAACCCAGTATGGCCACGCCGATGTCCACGGCGGCGGATTTCGACACCTCGCCCGCCGCGCGATACCGCTCCTGCGCCAGTTTGGCGAGGTTGCGCACCGGCGCGCCGGCCAGGCCGAAGGCGACGGCGATCTTGAACGCGGGCGTCAGGGGCGCCAGCCAGACGATCAGGGCCGCGATGGGCGTGAAGACGGCGATGATGGCGAAGGAGGTGCGGTACAGGCTGGCGAAATGGGTCGCCAGACCCTCAGGCGTGCGCTCGGCCGCCCAGAACCGCGCCATCGACGCCTCCAGCCAGGTGAAGGTGACGGTGTGCGCCAGGGTCGTGACCGAAAAGGCCAGGGCGTAATGGCCGAAGTCATCGGCGCTGAGCAGGCGCGTGAAGACGAAGATGGTCAGGAAACCGACCGCCCCCTGGACGATCTGGGCCGGCAGATAGCCCCAGACGCCGCGCCAGAACATGCGCTGCTCGCTCACCGCACGGCCGCCCGGTCGCCCAGCAGGACGGGGATAGTGACGGCGATGACCCACAGGTCCAGCCAGAAGGACTGGCGTTCGATATATTCGATGTCCAGCTGCACGCGCTCGCGCACCTGGGCCTCGGTGTCCACCGGCCCGCGCGAACCCTTGATGGCGGCCCAGCCGGTCATGCCGGGCTTGATGCGATGGCGGTGGGCGTATTCGGCGACCAGCAAGGCGGACTCGGTCTCGCCGGTCTTCATGCCGATGGCGTGGGGCCGGGGGCCGACTAGGGACATCTCGCCGGACAGGACGTTGAAGATCTGGGGCAGCTCATCCAGGCTGGTGGCGCGAATGAAACGGCCCACGCGGGTGACGCGGTCATCGTCGGCGCAGACCTGTCGGCTGGCGGTGGCGTCGGCGGCGGCGTGGCGCATCGAGCGGAACTTCCACACGACAATAGTCTCGTGATTGAACCCATGACGACGCTGGCGGAAGAAGACGGGGCCACGGCTGTCCAGCTTCACCGCCAGTGCGACCAAGGACATGATGGGGGCAGCAACCACCAGGGCTGCAGCGCCGATTACCAGATCCTGCATCCGCTTGTTGAAGGCCCGGCGGTCCGGGTCGGCAGGACCATCCAGAGACGCAAGCGGCGCATTCGCCAGCCTGTTCAGCAGTCCATCGCGACCCAGTTCTGAATCAACCAGGACCGTCAGCGGATTGGGCAGGGCGTTCAAGGTCTGCGTCAGGTCGCGCACGCGCTGGCCGGCCTCGGGATCTATGGCCAGCACGATCCGGTCGACATAGGGCGTCAGTCGGTGGGTCAGCAGGGCCTTCGCGTCGCCCAGCACCGGTACGCCGGCGACGCTCTCTGGCGATCTGGCCAAGCGGTCGTCGAACACGCCCAGCACATTCATGTCACGCCGCTCCAGCGCCTGTTCGATCAGACGTCGCGCGTGTCGGGTCGCGCCGACGATGACGATGTTGGGCGACAGCACGCCCAGCCGACGCCACCGTGCAATGACGACCAGCCACAGGCCGTGCAACAGCGCCAAGGCGGCCGTCGTCGTCAGCGCCCAAGGCGCAATGACGTCCAGCGCCGGGCGGTCCAGCAGCCAACCCAGAACGAGCGCCACGCCGGCCGAGACGACTCCCACGCCCACAACGCCCGCCATGTGCAGAGGCCAGGGCGTGTCGCGTCCGAATCGATAAAGCTGAAGCGCGCGCATCAGCTCGAGCACCAAAACGGCGCCGACGACCACGGGCGCGGCGTCGCCGACCGTGATCGAGGCCAGACCCGTCGGCTGGATCGCCAGGACCGCGCTGAAAGCCAGGCCGCACACCATCAACACGTCGATCAGCCGGAAATAGTGCGCCGACAAGCGCACGGACGATCGCTCGCGCGCATTCAGCCAGATCTCCGGCCGGAACGGCCCGCGCGACGGCCGGCTCTTGAGCGGCGTGTCGGCGGCGAGACTGGCGGGACGGTCGAGCAAGAGGCGATCCAGGAGCGATCCGGGGGGCGAATGATGGCCGCGATATTGCCGCTGTGGCCTCTATGTCGCGTTAACGTGGACGCTTTCTCTCGAACCGGATTGCGCGACGCATCAGCCTCCGCTATCGACGCCCTCGCAGGAGACGTGGCCGAGTGGCTGAAGGCA
>SXGS01178879.1_pt1 | contig 12981 bp, 12 predicted proteins | sample 3174681 | NCBI WGS metagenome assembly SXGS01 (sample SAMN11356861, study PRJNA531348) | freshwater metagenome | isolation source: freshwater sample F1-80 | place: China: Fuxian Lake, Yuxi | collected 2017-12-25
ATCGCTGGAGCGACATTGAGGCCGTCAATTGAAACGCTATTGCATGCACTGATGCCGCACCAGGTCGTCGTCCACCTGCATCCTGTCGACATACTTGCGTGGCTAGTACGTGATCATTCCGGTGCTCCGTTTTCGTCTGTTGATCGGGCGGACCTAGTTGTCTACCGGAAGCCCGGCGCGGCACTGGCGCAGGCGGTTGCCGACAGGTTGAAGGGGCGCCCTGATATCAGTTGTCTTTTCCTGCAGAATCATGGACTGGTATTGGGAGGTGCAACCGTCACTGAAGTCCAGCAGCAACTGCAGAACGTACTTCTGAAAATGCGAGGTGCAGTGTTGCGGCATGCTCGCCCAAAGGGCGCAGCTCCGTCGGTTCCCGAGGCTTGCGGCCACTCTTACGTGGTGCTGGACGACGCTGATATACAGGGGCTGGCCCTTGACGATTCGCTTTACGAGCGCCTTTCGAGTGGCTGGGCCATGTATCCCGACCATGTGGTCTTCCTGGGCAGGAAGGCCGCTTGTTATGACAATATGGATGAGCTTGTTGCACAGGCGTGCAGATCGCAGGCTATGCCGGAATTGGTGTTCGTCCGGGGGGCGGGCGTCTATGTGATGCCTGCTTTTGGCAAGGCCCAGCGTGCGCAACTGCGCTGCTACTATGACGTGCTAGTGCGGGTGCCGGAAGGCTGCAGAATAGTCACTCTTACAGAGCTCGAGGTGGATGACTTGCTGAACTGGGATGCAGAGAAGTACCGGATTGGCATGAAAACTAATTAGTCTCCGGAGCTGATTGGGGTCACCGAAATTGCTTTGAGTCGCCGCAATCTTCGGCCTCAGTTAGCACGTTTTCGCAGCGGTAATGGCGAACGGGTCTTCTCTGCAAGCTTTTACTCAAGAATGGCGGACCTGATGCTAGGTGCAGTAGTTGCTCAAGAATTGATTTCTAAACTTTGAGGGTTAATCAGTGAAGAACAAGACGGTATGTGTTGTCGGCCTGGGGTATATAGGCCTGCCGACGGCGGCCTTGCTAGCTAGCGCAAGCTATGAGGTTGTTGGAGTTGACGTCAGCGAGCACGCGGTAAACACGATCAACCAGGGAAAGATCCACATTGTTGAGCCGGACTTGGATGCCGTTGTCCAAGCGATGGTCGCTGCCGGACGTCTCAGGGCGTACACCAGTCCCCGTGCCGCTGATGTGTACATGATCTGCGTCCCCACGCCTTTCCATGAAGGCACTGTGACACCGCAACCCAATGTCGATTACGTGAAGGCTGCGACCCGCAGTATCGCCGGGTTGCTCAAGCGCGGAGATCTGGTTATTCTGGAATCCACATCACCTGTGGGAACCACATTGGAGATGCTAGAGGTGCTGGCTGGGCAGGGGGTCGATGTGTCTGGTATCCATATTGCCTACTGTCCGGAGCGGGTGCTTCCAGGAAAAATCATGACAGAGCTGGTCGGCAACGATCGTGTGGTGGGAGGCGTAACTAAAGCCGATACCCGGGTGGCAGCAGACTTCTACAGGACTTTCGTAAAGGGTCAGGTGCATGAGACAGATGCCAAGACTGCCGAACTGTGCAAGCTGGCTGAGAACAGTTTCCGTGATGTCAACATCGCCATAGCCAATGAACTTTCGATCATTTGCGATGAGCAGGGCATCGACGTCTGGAGGCTCATTAGCTTGGCGAACCGTCATCCGCGTGTGAATATTCTTCAGCCTGGGGCTGGGGTGGGCGGACATTGTATTGCCGTAGACCCGTGGTTCATCGTTGCGAAAAGCCCCGCGAGCGCCAGACTGATACGGGCTGCGCGCGAGGTAAACAACCACAAGACGGATTGGGCGGTCAACAAGATCAGCGAGACCATGACGGCGGTAACCCAACGGTTGGGCCGGCCGGCCAGGCTGGCATGTCTTGGCCTTGCGTTCAAGCCGGATATTGATGACCTGCGCGAATCGCCGTCACTTCAAATTGCACGGGCGATCAAGGCATCCGGCGGCCAGGTGATTGCTGTCGAGCCCAACATCGAGGCTCATGACGAGTTCGACATCGTCAGCCTGGAGGAAGCATTGGCCGGCGCAGACGTGATTGCTGTGTTGGTCAAGCACAAGCAGTTCTGCGATCCGCAGGCGATCAAGCGTCTGCTTAGCGCAGGATCTATCGATTTCTGTGGTGCCTTGACCCAGGGGTAAACACAGGAGACCGGCGCCTACGTCGCAACTGGCTGCCGCCCCGTACCTTGAACCATGAAAATCGCGCTGCTTGACACCTACCATCCTGGTTTCCTGAACCAGTTCTATTCGGCGCATGGAGGGCTCGCGGCTGAATCCTCCAGTCGCCAGAAGCAAGCCTTGATTGGCGGCTTTTTTGGAACAGCGGACTTCTACTCCCGGCACCTGAATGATCTCGGCTGTAGCGCAGTGGATCTGATCGGCAACTGCGTGCCGCTTCAGTCAGCCTGGGCCAGGGAGCATGGTTTGCGTGTCAACTCGTTTGCGTTGCGGATTCCTTACCGGTTGTTTCAATTGCCCGTTATCGGTCAGGCGCTAGCCGCAATGCGTGGAATTGTCGATATCGCAATCGAACAGATCGAGTCACTGGCCCCTGATGTCGTCTTTTGCCAGGATATCCGTTTCCTGCCACCGGAGGCTCTGGCCAGACTGCGCAAGCGGTCAAGGCTTATCGTCGGGCAGATCGCTTGCCCTTTGCCGTCGCCTGATTACATCCGGGGATACGACCTGATCCTGACCTCGTTCCCTCATTTCGTGGATCGCATCCGCGCCCACGCCGTCGCTTCGGAGTACTTTCGCATCGGTTTTGACCCCAGCGTCCTGGTAGCACTCGGGACGGTCAAGAAGGATATAGATGTCAGCTTTGTCGGTGGCATTAGCAGGCACCATGGGAAGGCAGTGCCGATACTTGAGCGCATGGCGAGAAATTCGCCAATGGAATTCTTCGGCTACGGAGCGGAAAGCCTGCCGCGAAATTCGGCGATCCGGGCTCGCCATCACGGTGAGGTCTGGGGCCTGGACATGTATCGGGCACTCGCACGCAGCCGCATTACGCTCAACCGCCACATCAACGTGGCGGAAAACAACGCCAACAACATGCGCCTCTATGAAGCCACCGGTGTTGGGGCGCTACTGCTGACCGACCGCAAAGACAATCTGGGTGAGCTGTTCGAGGTTGGCAAGGAAGTCGTGGCCTATTCGAGCGCAGAGGAGGCAGCGGAGCTGATCCGTTACTACCTGGCCCATCCCGATGAAGCACAGGCCATCGCGCGCGCCGGACAGGCCCGTACCCTGCGCGAGCACACCTATCGCCATCGCATGGAAGAGCTGGTGCCTATCCTGCAGCGCTACCTGCAAGGGCGTGTGGCATGAGGGCTTCATTACGTTCGGTGCTGAACCGCTATCCCCGCCTGAAGCGTTTGCTCAAGTTTTGGCTGCAGAAGTCGCATGTTGGTGCGGGAGTCTCCTCGCACTATGTCCAGATCCAGGGCCGGGAAGCCGAGCAGGAGTCCAGCCGTCTGCGCGGCGCCTGGCAGTCGCAGGATCTGCCGGCCCGGCAGCGGGAACTGGTCGACACCCAGCTGGCGGCCTGGCGGCGCGGGGTGGCGGTGGACGTCTTCGATGTCATGACGCGCGCCTTGCGCGCATTGCCTTCTGACGTGCGTGGCATGTCGGTGCTGGAGGTGGGATGCTCCAGTGGCTTCTACTCCGAGGTATTTGAGATTGCCGGTCTGGACCTACACTATGCCGGCTGCGACTATTCCGAGGCCTTCATCGGGCTGGCTCGCCAAAAGTACCCAGCGCTGCGATTTGACGTCGAAGACGCCACGGCGTTGAAGAATGGTGACGACGCATTCGACATCGTCATATCCGGCTGCTGCTTGCTGCATATTCCGGAATATGAGGTCGCCGTGGCCGAGACGGCACGGGTGGCGAGTCGCTACGCCATCTTCCATCGCACGCCCGTGGTCTTGGGGTCACCCAATGTGTACTACCGTAAACAGGCCTACGGCGTGGAGACGGTGGAGATTCATTTCAACGAGCCGCAGTTCCTGAAGCTGTTGGAAAGGCATGGCCTTAAGCTGATCGCAACCTATACCCTGGACGAATCCGTGCAGGGCGGTGTCGGATCGGCCAACCGCACCTATGTGTGCAGAAAAATTTCATCATGAGTGTTCGTCACTTCTGTACGCTGTTCGATAGCAACTACCTGCTGAAAGGCCTTGCGATGATTCGCAGCTTGGCGCGCTACTGTCCCGGCATGAAGATCTTTGTACTGTGCATGGACGAGCAGGCCAAATACATCCTTGAGCGCCTTGATCTGCCTTTCGTGAAATGCATCACCCTGGCCGAAGTCGAGAATGAAGACTTGCTCAAGGCCAAGGCCGACCGTGGCGTGGCGGAGTACTGCTGGACCTTGTCCTCATACTTTACCTGGTATGTGATGCAGAACCATCCTGAGATCGACTTCCTCACCTATGTGGACGCCGATCTGCTGTTCTATTCGGACGTGCAGCCTCTCTTCGATGAGATCGGCGATGCTTCCATCGCCATCATCGAGCATCGATTTACGCCGCGCCTTCAGGATCGCGAAGTCAATGGACGCTTCTGCGTCGAGTGGGACAGCTTCCGCCGCGACGAGCAAGGTCTGGCTTGTCTTTCGCGCTGGCGCGAGCAATGTCTCGAATGGTGCTACTACCGCTTGGAAGACGGCAAGATGGGCGACCAAAAATATCTGGATGAATGGCCGGGCCGTTACTCAAAGTGCCATATCCTAATGCATCCGGGTGCCGGCATTGCACCGTGGAACTATGCGCAATACAGGTTCGGCAAAGACGCAGATGGCAATATCACAGTCGAAGACGCACCACTGATCTTTTACCACTTCCACCAGTTCCAATTACTGGGAAATGGTAAGTTCGATCGGCTTTCCACCTTTTACACATCGGAGTGTGCCGAGCCGAACGCCGTTTATGAGGCTTATGAGACTGAATTAAAAAAATGTCTGGCCGATGTCCGTGCCATCGTTCCGGACTTCAAGGGTGGTCTGAAACCTGTCTCCAGTGTGCGTGGCCGCCGCTTCATTCAACAGTTCGTGCCCATGTGGGCTAAGGAAGTCGCGCGCCGGTTCCTGCATTACTGATTTATGCAAGCCGATCCGCTTATTTCCGTCATCACGGTTTGCTACAACAGTGCAGCGACGCTCGGGCGTGCGCTGCAGTCCGTGGCGGATCAGGATTGGACGCGCGTGGAACATATCGTCATCGATGGAGATTCCCGGGACGGGACGGCAGGAATCATCGAACAGTTTCGATCACGCCTGGCGCACGTGCTCAGCGAACCGGATGAAGGCATTTACGATGCGATGAACAAAGGCCTGGATCGGGCAAGCGGTGACATCGTCTGTTTTCTGAATGCCGACGATCAGTATGCCGCAAATACCGTGCTGTCACGAGTTGCGACACTGATGCATGAGCACCAACTTGATGCGCTAATGGGTGATGTGGGGTTTTTTCATCAAGCGAACCCACAGCGCATGGTGCGTCGCTACCGCTCCAATCGTTTTACGCCTGGCCGATTGGCCTGGGGCTGGATGCCAGCCCATCCGGCGTTGTTTCTGAGCCGCGCGGTGGTGCGCCGTGTTGGGCGCTTCAAGACGGATTACCGCATCGCTGGCGACTTTGAGTTCATCGTGCGCGCCTTCCATGGCCATGAAGTGCGCTATCGGCACCTGCCAGAGGTTCTAGTGAATATGCAGACCGGGGGGGCCAGTACCGGCGGATTTGGCGCCAAGCTGCGTCTCAATCGCGAAGTGCTGCGAGCTTGCCGTGAGAATGGCTTGCAGACAAATATCGTGAAGATACTCTCGAAATACCCGGCAAAAATATTAGAGTTTTTACACAGATGAGGGTGCTCGTTACCGGTGCAAACGGCTTCGTAGGTCGCGCCTTGTGCCCTTATCTAGCAGCGCTTGGGCATACAGTGATCCCTGCAGTGCGCCGACAAAGTGGTATTGCCAGCGAAGTGGTCGTTCACGGTGCGGAATCCTGGAAAGCCGCCCTAAAGGGGGGTGACAGCGTGATCCATTTGGCTGCGCGTGCTCACGTTATGCAGGATCAAGAACAAGATCCCCTGCAAGCATTCCGTGCGAGTAACGTCGACACTACGATTGAGCTCGCAAAACGCGCCGTTGATGCTGGGGTACGTCGATTCGTCTTTATGAGCACTATCAAAGTGAACGGCGAAGAAACTGCCCCTGGGTGCAGTTTCAGTCCCGATGATCTAGTTGCCCCCAATGATCCTTATGCAATTTCCAAGTGGGAGGCCGAACAGGAGCTTTTTGAAATAGCAAAGAGTACCGGGCTGGAGGTGGTCATCATCCGCCCTCCGCTTGTCTATGGTCCCGGCGTTAAGGGAAATTTCGCAACCTTAATCAAGTGGGTAAAGAATGGGATTCCCCTCCCGTTAGGGGCTATTCACAATCGACGATCGATGATGGCCTTGGATAATTTGGTGAATTTCACCGCGCTCTGTGCAGACATCGACGCTTCCCCAAAAGCCAAGGGTCAAGTCTTTCTGATGTCCGACGGTGAGGATGTTTCGACAGCGGAGCTTTTACAAAAGGTCGCTAAGGCATACAGGCGCAATACTCGCCTGTTTCGAGTCCCGGAGGGTTTGATGCGTGTGGCAGCCCGGTGGATGGGGAAAGCTTCGATTGCCGACCGTCTCTTCGGATCCTTGGTGATCGATGACTCTAAAGCTCGGCAGATACTTGGCTGGCATCCTCCATCAAGCATGGACGAACAACTACAAAGAATGGCGCAACATGACTCGCGTGTTTGATGTCGTTCTGTCCCTTGCTGGACTGATTATTGGGGCTCCCGTTTTGGTCATGTTGTCAGTATTGGGTTGGTTGGATACCAGATCGCCCCTGTTCCGGCAGGAACGTGTTGGTCGCCATCAAAAGCCATTCACCTTGGTGAAGTTCCGCACTATGCGGCCCGATACGGCGTCGGTTGCCACCCACCTAGCAGATGCATCGGCCGTGACAAGGCTGGGACATTTTTTGCGCCGCAGCAAGCTGGATGAGCTACCCCAATTGTGGAATGTGCTCAAAGGTGAGATGAGCTTGGTGGGGCCACGCCCTTGCCTGTTCAGCCAGGAGGCCTTGATTGTGGAACGAGCCGAGCGACAGGTGTTCAATGTCCGCCCCGGCATTACTGGCTTGGCGCAAATCCAGGGAATAGATATGTCCACTCCACGGTTGCTTGCCGAAACGGATGCGCGGATGTTGCAGGACATGGGACTGACCGCGTACTTTACCTACATCATCAAAACGGTCACCGGCGAAGGCCGGGGTGACCGCATACGGCAGGAATGATGATGAAAAAGACCCTATCCACGCTTACAGTTCCTGTCCTGGCACTGCCAAGACCGGCGAAGCGCTTTGTAGCCCTGATTGTCGATCTCAGTTTGTGCGTGTTGACAGTCTGGCTGGCTTACTATCTCCGCCTGGGGGAGTTCATCAGCTATTCTGGGGCAAGCGAGTGGGCACAAGGGGCCTTTTGGGCAGGTGTCGCGTCCATTGGCATTGCGCTACCTATCTTTGTCGTGTCCGGCCTGTACCGCGCCATCTTCCGCTACAGTGGCTGGCCCGCATTGCTGGCGGTTGCTCGTGCGGTGGGCATTTACGGATTACTGTACGCATCGGTTTTCACCGCCATCGGTGTTGCGGGTGTGCCACGTACCGTCGGCATCATTCAGCCCATTCTTTTACTGTTATTTGTGGGCGCATCACGCGCACTTGCCAGTGTCTGGTTGGGTGACCAGTACCTGAGCATCCTTAAACGTGCTTCACGCCCCAAGGTGCTGATCTATGGCGCAGGCAGCACCGGCCGCCAGTTGGCTGCTGCCATGGCCAACAGTCACGAAATGCAGGTGGTGGGGTTCCTGGACGACGACGACCGTTTGCACGGTCACGTGCTTAACGGCCAGCCCATCTACAACCCAACTGATTTAGACAACTTGGCCACCACTCTCAATATCAGCGACGTGCTGTTGGCCATGCCCAGCCTCACGCGCCGCAGACGTAACGAAATTCTGGGCCAGATCCGTGTAGCAAAAGTGGCTGTGCGAACATTGCCGAGCGTGACCGATTTGGCACAAGGCAAAGTCAGCATCTCCGATCTGCGCGAACTGGACATTGACGACCTGCTGGGCCGTGAGCCGGTGATGCCCAAGCACATCTTGCTGGCGATGAACGTGCGCAGCAAGGTTGTGCTGGTGACGGGGGCTGGTGGCTCTATCGGTAGCGAACTTTGCCGTCAGATCCTCTCCGTGGGGCCGAGTAAATTGCTGCTGATCGAGCAAAGTGAGTTTGCGCTCTATGGCATTCATCAGGAGCTAGAAGAAAAGCTCGCCGATCGTGACATCGTTCTGGTGCCGCTTTTGGCCTCGGTGCAAGACAACGAGCGCATGCACGAGATCATGTCCACGTGGCATCCGGACACGGTCTATCACGCAGCAGCCTACAAGCATGTGCCGCTGGTTGAGCACAACCCTGCCGAGGGCATCAAAAACAACGTATTGGGCACACTGCGCACCGCCCAAGCAGCGGCTGAAAACGGCGTCTCTGACTTTGTGCTGATTAGCACCGACAAGGGGGTGCGTCCGACCAACATCATGGGCGCCAGTAAGCGACTGGCGGAAATGGCCTTGCAGGCAATTGCTGCAACCAACCCCGATACCAAATTCAGTATGGTGCGTTTTGGCAATGTACTGGGTTCATCGGGATCGGTAGTGCCGAAGTTCAGGCAGCAAATCCGTGACGGGGGACCGATCACACTGACGCATCCTGAAATCACCCGCTACTTCATGACCATCCCTGAAGCTTCGCAGCTGGTGATCCAAGCTGGGGCCATGGCCAAGTGTGGTGATGTATTCGTTCTAGATATGGGCCAGTCGGTCAAGATCATGGACCTAGCGCGCCGCATGATCGAACTTTCGGGCTTGACCGTCAAAGATGAGCAGAACCCCGACGGCGACATCGAGATCGAGATCACCGGCCTACGTCCCGGTGAGAAACTCTACGAAGAACTGCTAATCGGCGACAACCCCAAGCCCACTTCCCACTCGAGAATCATGAAAGCCCACGAGGAGTTCATCCCGTGGGAGGAGTTGGAAGGCAAGTTGAAGTCGCTGGAGATGGCACTCAACGTGAATGACGTCGGTGTCATTCGATTGATGATGGAGAAACTCGTACCTGGCTACACGCCGAGCGATGAGATTGTTGATTGGGTGTACTTGGAGCAAGAGGCCGAGGCACAGGCGTTGGGCTTGGTTTGATCAGTTTGTCTGCGGTGAATGAAAAATGATCTTGGTGACAGGCGGGGCTGGCTTCATCGGCGGCAACTTTGTACTTGACTGGCTGGCACACTCAGATGAGCCCGTGGTCAACCTCGATAAGCTCACTTACGCGGGCAATCTGCAAACCCTGGCGGGCTTGCAAGGCGACCCACGCCACACTTTTGTGCAAGGTGATATTGGTGACAAAGGGCTGGTGGAGCAGCTTTTGTCCGAACACCGGCCGCACGCGGTGGTCAATTTTGCGGCCGAGAGCCATGTGGATCGTTCCATCCACGGCCCAGGCGACTTCATCCAAACCAACATCGTGGGCACCTACAAGCTGCTCGAAGCGGTGCGTGGCTACTGGTGTGCATTGCCAGAAAGTGAAAAATCTGCTTTCCGCTTTCTGCATGTATCCACCGACGAGGTGTTTGGCTCGCTGGGCCCCTCCGATCCGGCCTTTGTAGAAACGAACCGCTACGAGCCCAATAGCCCGTATTCCGCCAGCAAGGCGGCCAGCGACCACCTGGTACGCGCCTGGTACCACACCTATGGCCTGCCGGTGCTGACCACCACCTGCTCGACCAACTACGGACCCTTCCACTTCCCGGAAACGCTCAGTCCGCTCATGATTGTCAACGCGCTGGCGGGCAAGGATCTGCCAGTTTATGGCGACGGAATGCAGATCCGCGACTGGCTCTATGTAAAAGACCACTGCAGCGCGATCCGACGCGTGCTCGAAGCCGGTCGCTTGGGTGAGACTTACAACGTGGGCGGCTGGAACGAGAAGCTCAACATCGAGATCGTCAAGGCCGTGTGCGCACTGCTGGATGAATTGCGCCCCAAAGCTGATGGCAGCAGCTATGCTTCCCAAATCACCTACGTGACTGACCGTCCTGGTCATGACCGCCGATATGCCATCGACGCGCGCAAGCTTGAGGCTGAATTGGGTTGGAAGCCAACCGAGACCTTCGAGACTGGCATCCACAAGACAGTGCAGTGGTACCTACAAAACCCGGAATGGGTGGCCAACGTGCAATGCGGGAAATACAAAGATTGGGTCAGAAAACAATATCAAGGGAGCGAAGCATGACCAACCGCAAAGGCATCATTCTGGCTGGTGGCTCTGGCACCCGGCTCTACCCCGTAACTCAGGCTGTGAGTAAGCAACTGATGCCGGTGTACAACAAGCCTATGGTTTATTACCCACTGAGCACGCTCATGCTGGCGGGGATCCGAGATGTGCTATTGATCAGTACGCCGCAGGACACGCCACGGTTTACTGAGTTGCTTGGCGCCGGTAGTCAATGGGGCATGAACATCCAGTACGCCGTCCAGCCAAGTCCAGACGGGCTGGCACAGGCTTTCATCATCGGCAAGGATTTTGTGGGCAACAACCCGAGCACCTTAGTGCTGGGTGACAACATCTTTTATGGAGGTAGCTTTCAAAGCTTGCTGAAACGGGCCTCTGATAAGCCATCTGGAGCCTCCGTTTTTGCATCCCATGTTCTAGATCCAGAGCGCTATGGTGTCGTGGATTTTGATGATGAGCAACGCGCACTCTCAATTGAAGAAAAGCCACTGAAGCCGAAATCAAATTACGCGGTTACAGGGCTGTATTTCTACGACAACCAAGTCTGCGACATTGCGTCTGGTATACGTCCGTCTGCGCGGGGCGAGTTAGAAATCACTGACGTGAATGCTCAATACCTGAAACAGGATCAATTAAGCGTAGAAATCATGTGGCGCGGCTATGCATGGCTGGATACGGGGACGCACGATTCACTTTTGGATGCTGCCCAGTTTATTTCGACCATTGAAAAAAGGCAGGGCCTAAAGATTGCCTGTCCAGAAGAGATCGCCTTTCGCGCAGGATGGATCGACGCCGAACAACTCGTGCAGCTTGCTAACCCACTGCTAAAGAATGGCTACGGTCAATACCTCATGAAGGTATTGACAGAAAAAATCTAGAGGAATGATGGAGTGCATTGTGTCGGTCGCAATGGCGACCTTCAATAGCGAAAAGCACGTCATTGAGCAACTAGAAAGTTTGGCTCGCCAAACGCTAATGCCAGTGGAGCTGATTGTTACTGATGACGGTTCTACGGACTAAACGGTTGACTTCATTTTGGGATTTGCTGATCAGCTTGAATTTCCAGTGCAAGTGGTTCGAAACGATGTCCGTTTGGGATATGGCAAAAACTTCCTGAAGGCGGCTTCGCTTTCTAAATCCAAGTACGTGGCATTCTGTGATCAGGATGACATCTGGCATCCTGAAAAGATTGCACTGGTCAATGAGGTCGATTCGAGAGCCGAGCATGACTTGATTGTGCATGGCGGCAAAGTTGTTGATGCTTCGTTGATTGAGTTAGGGGAGACCTTCCCAAACGTGGCTGAGGGGGTGATCGAACTTGATCGATATTCAAAAATGTTCTTCCCTGGCTACGCAATGACCGTCAAGCGCGATTTTTTGGAAAAATCTAATACGAATCACACATTGATGTAGAGGATAAGAGCTTTGAGCATGATCTTTGGATATGCAGCTCCGTTCTTCAGGGTGGTTCTTGTTATGGCATCAACAAGCCGCTGGTGTCGTATCGTCAGCATGATTCAAACGTCATCGGATTCTCTGCGCTGATGAATTCAGAGCGGCATGCGACAAGTGAAAAGCAGATCGTTGTTTGAGACAGATCTTAAAGGCGACTGTGTTTTTTGGAGCGCAATCGCGTGCGCCGAGCGCCAGCATGCAACCAGATGATGATGGGTCGTGCCGGGCGAATTGTGGTTTTGATCTGGCGTTTCGGATGATCAACGATCTCGTGCTGAACTACGCTTCCGTCCGACTTGGTCGACTCGCGAAGCACTTCGGCTTCGAAGGCTTCAACATCACGAACTCGGTACCGGACCTGGGCGCCAAGTTTTAGAAACAACGGTCCGCCCGCTTCGGTTCGCCAGCGCTCCAGCGTCGCTTCACTGATCTGCCAGCGCTCAGCCAGCTCGGTTTGGGTCATGCATCGTCCGTCCATGTTTTGCATCCTTGCGCAGGAGTTGTCAGGACTCCGATGAAGGCGCTGGAGCGGAAAGAAGTCAAGGTGGACGTTTTCACCCTTGGATGCTCCGCGTAATCGTAAATGCGAGGGGTGCAGGGCGAACCGGACAATTACCCAAATCCTTCCTCACTGACCCGCAGGATTACTCAGGCGTTTTGGAGAGGGGTTCGAAACAAGTCGCCTTTCCACCACCAATTACAGAGTTAAAGCACGCTAAGGCGCTTCCTCCAGCCTACCTTAAAACCCTTGATATCACCCCGTCTGTTGACGCTACGGCCGCATTGACTAGGCGTGCCAATTTCTATTTAACCATTGTGCGCCCAATAAGTGCCCTGGTCAGTCCATGATCGGCATTACCCCTCTAAACCAGTCACTTTTCGGCCGGCGTCAACAACGCGTCAGCCCAGCGCCGCCTGCATCGCCTCCACCGGCACCACTATCCCAACCAGTCCAGCGGACATCATCACGGTGAGTACCTTGCCCAGGTGCGCGCTCGCCTTGCCTTCCTCGAGCTGGTTCACGAACTTGCGGCTGACCCTTGCGCGAGCGGCGAGGTACTCCTGCGTGAGGCTGCGCGCG
>SXGS01737453.1_pt1 | contig 12981 bp, 8 predicted proteins | sample 3174681 | NCBI WGS metagenome assembly SXGS01 (sample SAMN11356861, study PRJNA531348) | freshwater metagenome | isolation source: freshwater sample F1-80 | place: China: Fuxian Lake, Yuxi | collected 2017-12-25
AATCGGCGGCAAGGGCGTCGTGCGCGGAGTCGGTACTGAGGGAAGTACGGCGATTTGGATCGAACCCGTCCTCGCCGCCCCAGTAAAGGTAGCTCGGCACGCCCCCGCGCATGGTTTCCCCCAGGTAGTTGGGCACGAAGAGGTCGAGATAGCCGTCGCGGTCCCAATCAGCGATACAGGGGCCGACGGGAGCCCAGGCGGGCAGGCGCTGGGAGTCCCAGTTGTGGAAGCCGGTGTTGCTGCCCCAGAAGATGGCGATGCCGGGGTCGTGCTCGTGGGTGTTGGTGTCGTGGTAGGCACCGACCACCAGGTCCAGGCGGCCGTCGTTGTTCAGATCGGCGCTCTCCAGGCTAATGGCGTAGGGGACTTCGAGCTGGGCCTGCTTCTCGGGATCGAAACCGTCCGGGCTGCCCCAGAAGATCCGCACCAGGTCCTTGTAGGTAGAGGTAGCGGCAATGTCCAACCAGCTGTCCCCATTGAAGTCGGCGATGCAGGAACCGGTCGAGCGCCCCTCACACTGGATTTCCACCCGGCGCCCAAAGCCCTGCGCGTTCCCGTAAAGCACGATCACCTTCGTGGGGCCCGCTCCCGGTGGGGCGTCAAACGCGCCCAGCACCAGATCGAGGTAGCCGTCCCGGTCGAGATCGGCCGTGTTGCTGGTGCCGAGGTTGGATTCGGGAAGCACCGTGCGGCGTCGCCCGAAGTCGAAGCCGGCGGCTGCGCCCCAGAAGAGATTGACGCCGCGCTGCGGATCGTTGCGCGCTGCGGCGCCGGCATGCTGGGAGTTCAGCGAGAGCAGATCCGGGAAGCCGTCTCGATTGAAATCCGCACAGGTGGATTCGTAGCCGCTGCGGAAGGGGATGTCCACACGCCGCGCCGGGGAAAAGCCCTCCTTCCCGCCCCAGTAGAGCTGAAGCGGCACTTCTTCGCGGAGGGCGCCGCCGACGCTGTTGGCAAAGAGGACGCGCGCCGTGACCGCGCGTTCGGCCGGCGCGTAGATCACGTGGGTGGCGCCCTCCGTCTCGAAGCCCTTCGGGGCCAGACGGAGTTGCCGGTCGCGCGCGCCCCGGTAATACACCGACTCTGCAGTATAGGAAAGCTGGCCCTGGTGGACGGCGATGGTGAGGTCCGCCAGACCGTCGCCATCCAGGTCACCGATTGCCGCGGCGGCGGCATGGCGAACCGGCAGCGCGAGCGCACGGTCGCGAGAGTGCCCGTCCGCACCGCCCCAGAGGATCTGCACCGCGTCCCGGTCCGGATCGGCCGCGCCGGCTGCCTCACCCCCCAGCGCCCGGGAGAGCTCGAAATTGGTGAGCACCAGATCGGGGACGCGGTCCCCGTCCAGGTCCCCGATCGCAACCTGCGTGGCAGGGTAGGCGGGCACGTTGAGAGGTTCGCGCCACCGCCGGCTGGGGGCGGCACGCAGCACCACCACGGTATCCGCCCCAGCGCCGACCACCAGGTCTGTGCGCCCGTCTCCGTTGACGTCGCCCGCGGTCAGGCAGCGACCGCCGGCCATTGAGGTGCGAGTCTCCGTCGGGGTGGGCTCCTTCCCGGCTTCCCCGGACCAGAGGATGCGGATACGGCCGGAGGCGCGCAGCACGGCCAGATCGCGGGCGCTGTCCTGGTCGAAGTCGGACGCCGCCAGCGCGACGGCTTCCGGGACCCCGAAATCCTGGTAGCGCGACAGCAGATAGCCGGCAGCGTTGCCCCAGTAGACGCGGAGGATGTTCCCCTCGGGCTGCCCCGGACGCCACGCAGGACCGTTCAGCACCGCGATATCGGGCCACCGGTCCGCATTCAGGTCCACAATCGCCACATCCACGGCAGCCTGGGTCGGCAGCATTCCGTTCAGGCGGCGCGGGTTCCAGCCGACGGAGCCCCCATAGGCCACGGCAAGGAACCGCCGGGGATGCTGAAGCCCGCTGTCATTGGGGCAGAACACAGCGTCCAGCCAACCATCGCGGTTGAGGTCTCCGAGCGCCACGCGCGAACTGCCCTGCACCGGCAGCCGGGTGGAGCGCGTTTCCTGCTCGGTCTCTGCGGCGCCCACCGTGGCGGCCACGAAGTTTCGCGTATCGTGGGTGCTGTTGAACAGCAGGTCAATCCAGCCGTCCTGATTCAGATCGAAGCGATGGATGGCCCGCACCCGTCCGTCGCGGGATACGTACAGATTCTGCCCCGAGGCATCCAGCACACCGTCTGCAAAGTCGGCGAAGCTGTCTTCAACAAACGTGCGGGGCGCCGCGCCGAAGAGCAGGGGCGCCACCCCCAGCAGGAGGAACGCCATCCCCGTCGCTATCGCCGCCCGTCTGATCATGTCTCACCCTGATTGTGTGCTGCGCCGCGAAGGCTGCCCGCGCCGCAGTCCGTCCAGCAGCGCCGACGCGTGCCCCGGCGTATTGCAGCCTCCCGATCTCGCCTCACGGGTGGGGATGCGCCCGCATGATTGCGGATTCGTGTAGCGCCCCGTTCCTGCGTTCGGCCTCCTCACCCCGATTTCCTGCACGCGCGGCCGGGAAGTGGTCGCACCGGCCGTTTCCTCGCGTCCGGATGCGCCAGGGGATCCGGTGTGCCGGAACACGCGGGAGGGTGCGGGTGCTGCTCCCCGATCCTGGCGGTCTCTGTCGCTCATGGGCCACGATGCCTCTCGGCGGACGGGTCTGCGCTGTCGCATCGCTGTCAATCCGAACGTGCTCACGCCCTCTCCCCAAAGCGAGTGTTCCGGCCCGGCTCCTCGCCGTCCGCTCCGGGTTCGCGAAAGTAGATGAGGAAGATGACCAGGACCGCAGTCGCGCCCAGAGCGGGCAACATCCAGATCTGAGCCCAGGCGTGCTGCAAGGGGCCGCCGGGAGCGAGTTCGTGGCGTGCCATCACCTCCCCGGCAAGCAGGGTCCCGACAAACGCACCCACTCCCCAGAGGATGAAGGCAATGAACCCCTGGGTGGCGCTCCGATTTCGCTCGGTGGCCTCCTGATCCACGTAGAGCTGGCAGGCGATGAACAGGAAGTCATAGCATACGCCGTGCAGCAGAATGGCAGCGAAGATCAGTGCGGTCTGCGGCGCCGCGGCAACCCCGACGCTCTGCGAGAGGAAGAAGTAGCGGAGCGCCCAGGCGAGGATGCCCAGGAAGATTGTGCGCTTGTAGCCCAGCATCTTCAGCATCACAGGAAGCAGGAACAGGAAGATCACGTCGGAGACCTGCGCGAGGGTCATCTTCCCGGCGATCTCGGTCCACTGCAACTCCGTGAGGTAGATGGACATGTTCACGAAGTAGAAGTAGAGGGGGATGCAGATCAGGAACATGCAGGCAATGAAAATGGCAAAGGACGGCTTCCGGAGTAGCGCCAGCGCATCAAGGCCGAGGATCTCCCCCAGCGGCACGTTCTGGCCGACCTTGCCCGGCGGGGTGTGCGGCAGCGTGAAAGAGAACAGCCCAAACACGATGGACGCGCCGCCCGCCAGATAAAACTGGATCGGCGACTGTTCTCCCCGCAGAAGGCTCAGGATGACCCCGCCGCCGATCCAGCCGACCGCCGAAAACACCTTGACGCGAGGGAAGTCCTGCTTCGGATCCGCCAGATGGTGCAGGGAGAGGGAGTTGCCAAGCGCCAACGTCGGCACGAACAATGCGCAGTACCCAATGAGTGTCGGGTAGAACACGCCAAACGTGGTGGTCTGCGGCAGCAGGCAGAGGACCACCCCACCCAGGAGACCCAGCACGCCGAGCAACTTCTCGGAGGCAAAGAAGCGATCGGCGATGAGGCCGACGAAGAACGGCGAGATCATCGCACCGATTGCGAAGGCTCCATATGCGGCGCCGATCTGCGTGCCTTCGAACTTCAGGGTGTTGGCGAGATAGGTCCCCATGCTGGAGTACCACGCGCCCCAGATGAAGTACTGGAGAAACATGAAGACGGACAGGCGGAGCTTGAGATGGGTCTGCATGGGTACGCGGGTCCGGGGCAGGATTGAGCCAGGGTCAGTTGCAGGTGGACGCCTGCTTGTCCTTCCCGGTGGCCAAGTCCGCCGATGCCGGGCGATGTTTCGCCGTTGAGGCGGCCGGCCAGTGTTCAGAAATTTTTTTCGAACTCACGAAGGAAGCACTATACAAGCAATAGAATGATCTGACAGGCTGGCGCGGCATCCGCCGTGCAGCAGACAGCAGACCGAAGCACAACAGGAGCAACACTCATGCATCGGAGACGGGGTTTCACCCTGATCGAGCTGCTCGTGGTCATCGCGATCATCGCCATTTTAGCAGCCATCCTTTTCCCGGTCTTCGCGCAGGCCCGGGAGAAGGGACGCCAGACCCAGTGTGTGTCGAACATGAAACAGATCGGCACAGCACTGATGATGTACACCCAGGACTACGACGAGACCTACCCGTTCGGCTACCAGTATCACGGGACCTACAACGCGAGCGGCGCCTGCACGGCGAGCAACCACCTGCTGGAATGGTGGCAGGATCTGGCGCGTCCGTACGTCAAGAACGAGATGGTCTACCAGTGTCCGAGCCGCAGTCCCCATATTACCTGGGGGTCTTTGCGGGTTCCCGGGATGCCCAGCCCGCTGGTGAAGGACTACACCGCAAACGGGATCTTCAACTTCTGGCCCGCGGGCTCGGAGCGGTATCTTCCCCGGCAGCGCGGCGGGAAGGGGCCGATGTCCGGAAACGGGGGCTGCGGCGGCACCCCGGTACGCATGCCTGAAGTGGCCGCTCCCGCCGAAACGATCGGAATTGTGGACGCCTCCGGCTTCGAGTTGTGGACCCTGGCACAAACCGATGCCTGGCCGGACCAGGAATGCCCGCGCGTCGGCTGCTGTTCCGGAATCTACGGCAGCACCGGCCGATGCTCATTGATCGTCGCCCCGCGCCACAACGCCGGGTTCTCGGCGTCCTACATGGACGGCCACGCCAAATGGGTGCGTAAGAGTCGGCCGGGTGAGTGGACAATTGAGGCGGACCCGCTCGACCGTTAGTGGGAACGGAACACCCATGCCGGCATCGGGATGCCTGGGCAGCCGCTCTTCTTGAGCACGCCGCGGGAGGAGCGGTTGGTGTTGGTCACCAGCAGGCGTCTCGTGACAGATAGGAAAACAGCCGGGCTATTCGGGGCCCGGCTGTTTTCTTGCGAGACGCCCGGCCGCTGCCCGGCCGATGTCTCCTCCCTCGGTGCGAACTGTGCTCGTAGAAACCCAATCCGCTCCCGAGGGTTCCTGGCGGCGGCGGGCCGTGCGGGGTTCGCGGCGCGAGGCGCCGGCGCCAATTCTTTCCGATGGTGAGGTCAGGGAGACGCTCCACGGTCATCGCGGTGGCCGATGCGTTCCTGCACATTCCAGTCGGCGCGAGTAGCCCACGATTGCGGCCGGGTGCTTCCCACACAGCCTGGACCAGGGCAACCATCCCCTTACCAGGTCCAGCCGCCATCCGGGCAGGCGTTGCCGATCAGCCACCCACGCAGATCGTGTGGTGCTCGGACGCGTCTTCGGCGCCAACCCCCACGTAGATCGTGTAGGGCATGTCTCCGGCGTCAACCGTAACCGGACCACAGCCCTCGCCGCCGGAAACCAGGTGATCCAATGCTGGCCGGGATTCCGGCACATGGGGCGCGGCGGGAACGGCCCCCCGGTTGGACGAAGAAAAGAGGCGCCCTCCGTAATGGAGGACGCCTCTCTTACAAGACCTGCGGTTCAGCTAGCGGACGCGCATCCCGGGCCAGGTCGGGTTGAACGGCACGGAGGTCACCTTGTTGATGTAATCCGGTGTGTTCTCCGGAATGTTGGTGCCGTTGAGGTTACCCCACGTCAACTGGTCCCAGCGTCTGGCGGCCACATGCCCATCCGTGAACATGAAGTTAACGAACTGGTTGTGCGGACCGGCCCGCTGCACATAGGGCTGCACCCAACTGTTTGCCGCATACGGGTCCAGCATGCCGGGAGTGAGCGGCAGGTTCATTTTCCGCAGCCACGCCGGCATCTCACGCTCGCGCCAGATACCGCAGTCACTCAGGTACGCACAGTCCCACCAGGCAGAAATGCCGTCGGCGAGCGCGATCTGATCGGCGGCACGGGGAACTGTGGACAGTCCCTTGCCCTCGAGTGCCGTGTAGTTGTAACCGTAGCTCGTCCAGACGTACTGAATGCCCCAGCGCAAAATTGCATTTTGCATGCCGCCCTGGACACATGTCTGATTCGGGCCCCGGTTCACCCCGCTCATTTCGGGGTTGGTGGGACACTGGAACATCTGCCCGTTCTTGGTGTAAACGAACAGCAGGTTGCCTACCCAGCCGCCAAAGCCGCTGCGATCTTTCATATCCTGGCAGCGGCCCCAATTGGCAGCCCCGCCGGGATAGGCGACCGGGAACTTCTCGTCGTAGTCCGCGACGTACATCGCCCAGGCCGATCCGATCTGCTTCAGGTTCGAAGTGCAGGTGCTCTGTCGTGCCTTCTCCCGGGCGTTTGCAAACACCGGGAAAAGAATTGCAGCCAGGATGGCGATGATCGCAACCACCACGAGCAGCTCGATGAGGGTGAACGCGCGCCACGAGAACCGCCGTCTCATTGCGAGGAAACTCCTTCTTGTGGATGAAACAGCACTCCACCCGGTGGACATCCCGCTCCAGTGCCTCCGCTTTGCCGGGAGCCGGGTCGGGACGACCAGCCATGACGTGCTTACACTATTGTAGTTCATCGAGTGCCGACCGACATCCTTCTCAGACTGCCGCTTGTACCAGGAAACTTCCTCCATTGCGCACGGACAGTTCCGAAACCACACCCCTGCTCCTGTTAACCCAGGGATTTGCCGGTGATCGGCTGGGCGCCTGCCTGGCTCCCGCACTGCGAGCGCAGTTTCCCCACCGCCCCCTGCTCGGCCTCGGGGGCGCGCGCATGGCGGAGGCCGGAGTGCAACTGGCCGCCCGCACCGACACTCTATCTGCAATCGGATACTCGGGGCTCCTGCCGCTGCTGCTGCCGGGCCTGTGGGCGCTGCGGCAGACCCGGCAGCAGCTTCGGCGGGAGCTGCCTGCGGCCGTGATCGCCGTGGACTTCTGGCAGCCACTGGCGCTGTTGCATCGGGTGGCGCCATCACTGACCACGGTCCCCCACATCTGCTACCTCCCGCCCGCACCGAATCTGATCGGCGCCGGCCGCGTCCACGCGGCGGTCGCGAGGGTGTTTCATTCGACGCTCACTCCGTTTCCCCACCAGGAACGCCTGTTCCAGGGGGCAGGAGCCGCCGTGTTCCGCGCCGCACACGCCGGGCTGGAACTCTGCCGCAAGGAAGCTACGCCCCTTCCAGCCGCCGATCGCGCCCCGGTGCTGGCGCTTCTGCCCGGCAGCCGCACGCTGGAGATCCGCTACAGTCTCCCGGAACAGTTGGAAGCGGCGCGGCGCATCAGCACGCACCATCCCGATCTCCAGCCGGTGGTGTGCTGCGCCGGCCGCGAGGCCGAGGCGCTGGTGCAGCGCCGGCACCCCGGCGTCCGCACCAGCCTGGGCGCGCGCGCCACACTGGCGGAGGCGAGATTCGCGCTGGTGTGCAGCGGCACAGCGGTTCTCGAGGCGGCAGTGCTGGGCTGCCCCGGCGTGATGACCTACTACGGGTCGGCGCTCCAACGCTGGGAGTGGCGCCGCTTCCATGTGCCGAAACTTGAGGAACTGCGCCGGCGCGGAATCGCCTCCCCGTACATCGCGCTGCCAAACATCCTGCACAGCGCCGGCGTCTATCCTGAGGCGATTGGTGCTGCTCCAGCGGTCGTGGCCGAACTGGCCCTGCAGCAGCTCGAGGACGATCCGGAATCACTGCGGGCCCCGCTGGACGCGGTCACTCAATCCCTGGCCTGGAACGACGCCGGCACAGCCGTCGCCGAGCGCGTGGCAGCAGCGCTCGCGGGCGAGTGACCCTGTTCACCAGGGCGTTGTGCCGTGCCCCCAAGCCGGACCGGCAAAATGGGGCGATACTAGATACGAAATGGGGTGTGGGCCGTGTCCCTGTCCCCAGAGACGGCAGGCGTGTGCGGAGATTGCAGCAGCATGGCAGCGCAGGAAACAGGTATGGGAGTGCGGGTGGAGGCGGATGGCGGGCCGCCGTCCGGTGCAGTGGAGCGTTTCACCCGCTCATTGCTTCTGGATCGCCGGGTGAAAGAGCTCCTCAGCGGCCATCGGTGGCGCCTGCTCCACACTGAGCCGATTTGCGCCTGGAACCAATTCAAGGAGCGTCATGAGACTGACGAATGTGAGGCGGTCCTCTATGACTACGCCCGCAACATCACCCTGCGCGCCCGCGGGCGGCTCCTGGCGCCCTCCGGGTTCGTGCTGCAAACCAGTTACGACCAGCCACTCCCGTCGGAGGAGGAATTTCAGGACGCGGTCGGGCTTGTGCGTCAGAGCGCGGTCTGGGGAAATCTGCTGGATAGCGGATTCGCGCAACCCTATCACCCGATGCTGCCCATGCGGGGGCCGGACGGCGATAACCCGGTGGACCGCACGCTCTATGTGGGCCTGATCTCAAAACCCCGTCGCTTCAACCGCATCGTGGCGGTCAACATGATCACCCGGCAGGTCTCGCGCGAACCGGTGGCGCCGAAAAATGTCCGGGTGGAGGGCATGGCCTGCGGTGTGCCGGAAGTGCCCTGCAACAGCCCGCGCCGGGGCACAGCGGGCGCGGCCACCATCAGTTGGCCGGCCCAGAATCCGGTGTGGAGCATGCGGGTTGTCCGGCCGGCTTCCAGTTCGGGGCGCAACGGCTCGGGGGTGGACCTGCTTGATGTGCAGTTCCGGGGCCGCCGGGTCTTCAAGGAAGCCCACATGCCCGTGCTCAACGTGGATTACGATCAGAATGCGTGCGGTCCGTTTCGGGACTGGCTCTGGCAGGAAGTCTGCTTCCAGGCGGAAGGCGCCGACCAGGCGCCTGGTATTCGCGTCTGCACCCAGCCCCCCCAGACAATTCTGGAATCCGGAAAGGACGGCGGAAACTTCGTCGGCGTCGCGGTCTACGAAACGCCGGGAGGAGCTCTCCAACTGGTGTCGCAGACCCGTGCCGGCTGGTACCGGTATGTGATGCGCTGGAGTTTTTATCTGGATGGTCGAATCGAACCGCGCTTCGGCTTCGACGGGGTCGCGAATTCCTGCGTCTGCCGCCCGCACAACCACCACGGCCTGTGGCGCTTCGACTTTGACATCCTGCAGACGAAGAACGTTGCCGAGGAACTCGTCGGCGCCAACTGGCAGCGCCTCACACGGGAGACGTCTCGCCTGCGGACCGCGGCGGGCGGTCCTCGCTGGCGGGTGCGCGATATCCGCACCAACTCCGGGTACGAGATCACCTCCGGGCCGGCAGATGGGACGGGCGATGCATTCTCCGGCGCCGACCTCTATCTGCTCCGGCACAGGTTAACGGAACTGGACGATGGCCGCGGGTTGTTCGGCGCCTCCTCCACCAACCTGGATCGCTACCTCAGGCGCGAGTCGGTCAACAACGTAGACCTCGTGGTGTGGTACGGCGCCCATTTTCGGCACGTGGTGGACGAAGACCCGGTGGCGCCCGCGGACCACGACCCCCACGGGGAGGTCGGCCCTACATTAACCCCGTTCAACTGGCCGACCGGATAGAGTTCCCCATTCGGTTGGGTTTCCCACGGGCAAACAGTGGCGGGGATCACACTGAGCGTGCGTCTCTTCTGTGATAATCCAGTTGTCGGACCAATCAAGAAGGAGACAAACTGTGATGCCCCGCTCGACGGAAGAATGGAACCCGGACCTACTCTCCTGGCAGGAGGTCACGGGCGACGATGTGGATGCTCGGTACGGAGGCGGTGTCCGGTCGCAAGTCGTACCGATCACGGATTTAGATTCGCGGCGCATCTACCACGAACTGAGTAGCCTGGAGAGCATCGCGGACAGGGTGCAGAGCGTTCGCGCGGCGTCAGGCTCCGGTAGGTGGTCGGCGCGTGCTCTGTAGAGGTTCGCCGGCGTCGCATCGCACCGCTCATCAGGGCGGCTGAGCCGGGAAAAGGAGCGGGGGATGGTGGTTTGTCCCCCGCTCATCCTGTTTGCCCATTTCAGCCGCGACCGGTCTTACTGGTCTGTGAATTTGTAGCCGAGGCCCCGCACGGTCAGGATCCTGACGGGTTCGCTCGGAGTCTTCTCGATCTTCTGGCGCAGCCAGCGGATATGCACGTCCAGTGTGCCCCGATCGAGGTATTCGTCCTCGCCCCAGACCAGTTCCAGCAACCGATCCCGCATGATGACCCGACCCCGATTGCTGAGGAGCACCCTTAGTAGCTCAAACTCCTTCGGGCGCAACTCTACGGGCTGTTCGTCCACCGTTACCACGTGCCGTGAGACATTCAGCACGACGCCGGCCCCCGCGTACACTTCATCGCGGTCTGCGTCCGCCTGAGACCCGGAAGTACGGCTGCGTCGCAAGAGCGCTTTGACCCGCGCGATGAGTTCCAGCATCCCGAACGGCTTGGTCAGATAGTCATCCGCACCCAGTTCCAGGCCGAGGACTTTGTCCATTTCCCGCGCCCGAGCGGTGATCATGAGGATCGGAACGGAGCTCCGCTTGCGGATGGCGCGACAGATGTCCCGTCCATCCACGCCGGGGAGCATCAGATCTAGAATCACAAGGTCCCAACTCTCCGCGGTGGCCAGGCGGAGGCCATCATCGCCGCGCAGTGCAGTGGTGACGGCAAAGCCCTCGTCCCGGAGATTCAGGGCCACCGCGTCTGCGATGGTACGCTCATCCTCCACCATCAGGATTCGGGGTTCTTCGGGCATGCGCTCCTCGGAAAACGAAGGCCGGATCTGATGGCCTTCGTATACAGGGTATCGCCGGGCCATTAATCGCGTCTTAAACGGAACCCGCGGCATCAACCAATCCGCTCCGGGCTGCTGTCGAACACGCCGTCGGGCAGCCTGCACCCGGGAAGGACCTCGCGGTGTCATCCTGGGGCAAACGCCTCCCCGCGCCGACGGGTGGAGATAAACCCTGCACACGACATCTAGGGGGTTGGGGAGTTCCACCCCCCTACAGATAGCGTGATGGCCCCTCCCAGGCTGACGCGCAGGAGCAGGCGGCGGACCCGGCTGCACCCAGAGTTTTCAGAAACCGAGCCTCCGAACGTGAAGTGCCCCTACTGCCAGTTCCTGGAAGACCGGGTTCTCGAATCCCGCGCCATCCGCGAGGGGGACGCGATCAAGCGCCGCCGGGAGTGCCTGCACTGTACCCGCCGGTTCACCACCTATGAACACATCGAAGAGAGGACGTTGATGGTGGTCAAGCGGGACGGCCGGCGAGAGCCGTTCGATCGGCAAAAGCTCCTGCGCGGTCTGGAACTGGCCTGCCGCAAGCGGCCCATCGCGGTGGATCGGCTCTCCGCCATCGCGGATGGACTGGAGCGAGAAGCGCTGGACCGGGGGGAGGTGGAGATTCCTTCCATCCGGCTCGGCGAGCGGGTGATGGAGATCCTGCATGGTCTCGATCCGGTGGCCTACGTCCGGTTCGCTTCGGTGTACCGGGATTTCCAGGACGTGTCGCAGTTCAACGAACTGCTCGCGGGCTTCCGGCCCGAAAAGCGCCCGCGGTCGGTGCGCAACGGTCGCGCGACCGCGGGCCGGACGGCGCCCGGAGGCAACACCTGACGGGCTCGACGGGCTGCCGTTTCGGCAACTCGGGTTGACGGAGGGCGCCCGTCAGGAATACATATAGGGTAGCGAACAAAAGTTTCGCGTCCTCTTCCTCGTGGATCATTCCGCACCGCGCGGCCCTCGTGGCAATGCGGGTTCGTCACCGGTTGCACGCGTTGTGATTCCGTGCAACGAGCCAGGAAATCATCACAAAAATGGCTGTCATTGAAGAGAAACTCGAGAGCGTCCGCCGGATAGCGGAAGCGGAAGTGGACCGTCCGGAGATTGCTTCGCGCCGTCGCCGCGTCGGTCGCGCCCCCGAAGGCCTGACCTTCACCCGTCGTTTCACCCGGCCGGGAGTGCATCCGTATGACCAGGTCGAGTGGGAGACGCGCACCGCGGCGATCACCGGAGAGGGCGGCGAAGTCGTCTTCCAGCAGAAAGACGTTGAGATTCCCGCGTCCTGGAGCCAGCAGGCGACCAAGGTGGTCGTGTCGAAGTACTTCCGGGGCCACCTCGACGATCCGTCGCGCGAGCGCAGTGTAAAGCAGCTCATCAGCCGGGTGGCGGATACATTAGCGGGCTGGGGCCGAGCGGGAGGCTACTTCGCCACGGAGGAAGATGCCGCGGCGTTCCACGCGGAGCTGACCTATCTGCTGCTTCACCAGTACATGGCGTTCAACAGCCCGGTCTGGTTCAATGTCGGCCTGCCTGAGAATCCGAAGCCCCAGTGCTCCGCCTGTTTCATCAACTCCGTGGACGACAACATGGAGAGCATTATGCGGCTGGCGGCCACCGAAGCCCGGCTCTTCAAAGGCGGTTCCGGGGCGGGCAGCAACCTCTCACGCATCCGTTCCTCGCGAGAGCGGCTGAGCGGCGGCGGCATCGCCAGCGGCCCTGTGTCCTTCATGCGCGGCTACGATGCGTTCGCCGGGGTCATCAAGAGTGGGGGTAAGACGCGGCGCGCCGCCAAGATGGTCATCCTGGATGTGGATCACCCGGACGTGAGGGAGTTCATCAACGCAAAGTCCGATGAAGAAAAGAAGGCCTGGGCTCTCATCGAAGCAGGCTACGATGGCGGCTTCAATGTACCCGGCGGCGCCTACGACAGCGTTTTCTTTCAGAACGCCAACCACAGCGTGCGCGTCACTGAGGAGTTCATGCGGGCGGCAGAGCGGGGGGACAAGTTCGTGACCCGCTACGTGGTAGATGGACGCCCCTGCGAGGAACTGGACGCCCGGGAGATGCTCCGGCAGATCGCCGATGCCACGTGGGTGTGCGGCGACCCCGGCATGCAGTTCGACACGACCATCAACCGCTGGCACACCTGCAAGGCGACGGATCGCA
>SXGS01139843.1_pt1 | contig 12979 bp, 13 predicted proteins | sample 3174681 | NCBI WGS metagenome assembly SXGS01 (sample SAMN11356861, study PRJNA531348) | freshwater metagenome | isolation source: freshwater sample F1-80 | place: China: Fuxian Lake, Yuxi | collected 2017-12-25
GCCACCCCATCCTGCACCAGCTTTACCGCCTCAGCCCTGAACTCCGCCGTGTACCTGCGCTTTGGAAGACTGACCATCTCGACACCTCCGTTTGGCTACATTTACCCCAAACTTCGGTTCCAGTTTGCTGGGTATCGTCCACCGGTGGCGGAGTGGGTGAACTCACCGTTCTCGGACGTGATCTAGCGCGGAGTTAAGGGAGACTCGAATGGACCGAACGACAGCGCTTCTCATCGTGATCGCCGGCTCGATGTTGGCGATTGCCGTCAAGATGTGGATGCCCGGCCACACAACTTTGGGGGATATGCAAGCGATCGGGAAGATTCAAGACTCCGATGCGCGGGAGCGAGCTCGCCAAGCGGCAGTGTCGAGGATGCTCATCCTTCGAGTCCAAGGCGGTTCGATCGACGTGGACGTAAGCGGCGGAAGACTTACCGTTGACATGGTGCCGCAGTAGCGCGGCGGCACTACGCACAGATACCCGGTCGAAATCAGGAGGTACGAGGGCGTTTACTACGTTGCGGCCGTCGACTACGAAAAGATCGGATACTTCCTCGCCCTATCAGATGCGAGGCACTTCGTGCATTGGAACTGGGAGCATGTCGAAGATTCAGAGTGCATGCCGACTAAGCGTCGAAGTGGGAAAGAGAATCGGCCAAACTTGCTGCGATTGATACGCGGCGCTGAAAGATCACCTCCAACTCACAGGAACACGATGGACTTCATGCATGCTGCCTTCCCGAATGACGAAACAAGCCGCATGGCGAAGGTGCAGATCGACGAAGTTGACTTTGAGCGCTACTCTCAAGACCATCTTTGGCGCGATGGCGCGGCGGAACTCGCCAGTTGGCCGAGGTACGAATCTTTTAAGAGCGTCGGCTTGGTAGTAAGTCCAAATGACTTTGTTGACCATATGAAGAGCTATTGGTCAGAGAGTTCGTTCAAGCTAACGGCAGGAAGACGAGTAGTCTTGGATTTGGTCCTATATCTCGGAAGGAGCAGATCTACGGCATACGCAGCCGAGCTGCCGGCCTTCAAGCTAATTAGCACAACAATCATGAAGCAAGAGATTGATTCGCTGTGCCGATTCAAAGAAGTTGAGCCCGCTTACGTGAGTTTCTTCCATGTGTTTGAGGCTGATGGAGAAGGAGTATTGAACATCCATAGCCATAACCTGCTGTTTCTCACGTGATGAGGTCTAACCCTTAAGGCGAACTTCGGGAAGAAGCACGCGATTGTGCTGGCCCGGTCGTTCTATGAGAACGTCAGCCTGCACCGCCTCGAGCATCGCGAGCCCGCCCCCGGTAGGAGGAGCGGAACGTTGTTCTGCGCTTCCACCCGGGGCCGCGCCAGGAGATGCCGCTCGCGTGCCTCTGGGACCGCTGGTCGAAGGAAGGGGAGCCTGACCTCTACAGCTTCGCCGCGATCACCGACGAGCCCCCGCCCGAGGTCGCGGCCGCCGGCCACGATCGTTGCCTTCGATTCTCAGTCGATCGCCCGCACCTTGGCTCTGACGCTGAGCTCCAGCAGCTGGAGCGTCTTGCCGTCGGGCTCGCCCCGATAGAACTTCTCGAGCAACCGATCGAACACTGATCCCGCGGGTGGCAAGCGCGCGAACAGTGTCGCGCACGACTTCAGCTTCATGTCGTCAGGCGAGCCGAGGATCTCCGTCGCTGATCTGCCCTCCACCCGGAGGAGCGCCCCCGCGCATTCCAGCAATCTCGGCCCGAGGATCGGGTGATCCAGGTACGCCCTGGCCTCCTCGACGCTTTTGATGGCGTACCGCTTCGAGGTCGAGCTGAAGGCCAGCCCGTCGATCTGCGGGAAGATGTACCAGATCCAATGCGTGCGCTTCCGGCCGTTCCTGAGCTCCGAGAGCGCCTGCTCGTAGTCGTCGTCCTGCGCTCGCACGAAGCGGCTGAGCTCATAGGGATCGTCTGGGTTGGTCATGTCCGGGTCCGCCTTCGCGGTCGAGATCCGCTAGCACTACCTGCTTGCTTCAGCTCCACCCTCTCCAACGACGATAAACGGCGCCCAGAACGCGGGGTGCGCGAATTGCGGCTTACCAGGCGTTTGCATCAATGCCAGCATCGAGCGACGCAGCGCCTCTGCCTTTGTCGCACCCTTTGCCGATTCCTCGAACATGCGCGTCGTGAGCGCGACCGACGCATCCGAACTTACCGACCAATGCGAGACGAGGAGGGATCTCGCTCCGGCGTAGAAAAATGCCTTTGCGAGTCCAGACAGGCCGTCGGCACCAGGAGTGCCGTCTGGGGCAGCGGTGTTGCACGCCGAGAGTACCACCCAGTCGGCGTTGAGTTTCAGTTGCGAGATCTCCCCGGCCGTCAGCAGCCCGTCATCGATCGCGCTTCCCGTCTCCGGTGGGGTGAGCACCAGTGCCGGTTCCGCGAGCCCCTTGAACTCCCCCGCCATCAGCCCGTGAGTGGCAAAGGCGAGGTTACGGTAGCGACTGAGGTCGGCTTCCTTCACCGCACGCTCCGTCGCCGCCAGCCCAAGGCGCAGCGCCGAGGCAGGCGCTTTCAGCGCCGCAGCGATGGCCCTCAGCTCATCCGCCGACTCAGGGAGCGGCTCGAGCTTGCGCACCTCATTCGTATCGGCAACCGCCCCTCGCGAGAAGAGGGCACGCAAGTTCCCTCCGCGCGTGGCGCCCCTGTTCCCCGCAAGCACCGGGTCGCCGAACGCTCCAAACGGCTCGTTCGAGGCGGGCTTCCGGGCGAACTGGCGTAGCGCCCGAAGTGAACTTGCCGCGGGCAGCACCGTGATGGCGAACTTCTTCACCAGCCACGCCACATCGGCGTGCTCGCCCAGCGACGCGGAAGGTTTGGCGGGCGCCTCGGTCACAAGCACGCCGGGGGGCAGGCTCTGCAGCGCACCATCGGGGACGAAGATGATGTGCCTGGCGCCGGCGAGCAGTTTGGCGGCAGGGCCGAGGAGCTTTCGATACAACTCATGGGCAAGGGCGACGTCGAAGCGCCAGACGTCCTGGGCGGGACTCTGGGCGCGCTCCATCGCACGGGTGGGGTCGCTGGCGCCGAGATCGAGCTGCGCACGCAGCTTCCTGACCGCATCGGAGAGTTCGCTGCGCTTGACCTCGAGCTTGAAGAAACCGGCTTCTCCGCGGCGCAGTGTCCACAGGTAGCTCTCGTCGTCACACACCAACAACAGCACCAGCGCCTCGTCCTCGTTGAGGAGCTTCTGCGCGGCAGCGAGTTCGAGCGGTTTGGGGTTAGTCAGTTCGCGGTACTCCGGGAACTCTCGCTCCAGGCGGGCGTCGAGGGACAGGAGCGACTGCTTCGCCTCCTCGCCCTCAGTGCGTAGACGCGCTTCGGCTGCGACGTCGCGGTCCTTGGGAGAGCGGGATGACGCCTGCACGATGCGCGCGTCGAGCCCCTTCAAACGCCCGATCACGTCTTGTCTCGCCCGCGCGACCTTTGCCAGCGCATCGCTACCTGCCGCGTACCGCGCTGCCATGTTCGCCACCTGCTCCGCGGTGTCGCTCGCGCGTGCGTGTTGGGCCACCTCGAAACTCTCGGCTGCGGCTTTCGGTTCGCCGCCGTGAGCCCCGTGCAGCAGCGCGACGTGAAGGTCAAATTGTCCCGAGTGCGTCTGCTGCTCGGCAAGCACGGCGCCGCGGGCGCCTGGGCTGCGCGCGGTAAATCGGGTCGCGAGCAACCGGGTTGCCCGGCGTGCCAGCGCAAGACCCTCGTCCCAGCGCTTCTGCTGCCGGTACAGGGTCGCGAGATTTCCCAGCGATACTCCCAAGTTCGGGTGATCCGGCCCGAGGGCTTTCTCGCGGATCGCCAGGCTGCGCCGGTACAGGGGCTCGGCCTCGGCGTAGCGGCCTTGGTTTTTGTACAGCAAGGCCAGGTTGTTCAACGACAGGCCCACGTCCGGGTGATCCGGCCCGAGGGCTTTCTCGCGGATCGCCACGCTGCGCCGTTGCAGCGGCTCAGCCTCAGCGTAGCGGCCTTGGTTTTCGTACATCACCGCCAGGTTGTTCAACAATGTCCCTACGTCCGGGTGATCCGGCCCGAGGGCTTTCTCGCGGATCGCCAGGCTGCGCCGGTACAACGGCTCGGCCTCGGCGTAGCGGCCGTGCGCGCGATACAGCTCCGCCAGGTTGTTCAACGATGTCCCCACGCTCGGGTGATCCGGCCCGAGGGCCCTCTCGTAGATCGCCAGACTACGCCGGTACAACGGCTCGACCTCGGCGTAGCGGCCCTGTTTCTCGAGCAAGGCCGCCTTGCCGAGGCCGAGCCGATGTACCGGCGCAGTCTGGCGATCCGCGAAAAGGTGTACGGCCCGCATCATCCGGCTGTGGGTAGAACGTTGAACAATCTGGCACTTTTGTATCGGAAGCAGGGCCGCTTGTCCGAAGCGGAGCCGCTATACCGGCGGAATCTGGCCATCGTCGAGAAGTCCCTTGGGACGGATCACCAGGATGTCGGGACAGCCTTGAGCAACTTGGCGGACCTGTATGGCGCGCAAGGCCGGATTGTCGAGTCCGAGTCGCTGTTCCGGCGTGGCGTGGCAATACGTGAGAAGGCCCTCGGGCCGGATCACCCCGACGTGGCGACTTCGCGGGGCAATATTGCAGATCTGTACCGGAAGCAGGGACGATGGGCAGACGGTCTTGCGCTGGCACGGAAGGCGACGCAGACGCTTGCAGCGCGATTTGCGGTACGCAGCAGAGGCGCACGTGATGCCGTGCTCGCTGAGCAGCGCACGCACTCGTGGATATTCGAGATTCACGTTGCGCTTCTAAATGGGGCGCACGGCGGCGAAGCAAAGGCTGCAGCCGAGGGCTTCGAGGTGGCCCAACACGCACGCGCGAGCGACACTGCGGAGCAGGTGGCGAACATGGCGGCGCGTTACGCAGCAGGTAGCGATGCGCTGGCAAAGGTCGCGCGCGCGAGGCAGGACGCGGTTGCACGCTTGCAGGGGCTCGACGCACGCATCGTGCACGCTTCATCCCGATCCCCCAAGGACCGCGACGCCGCAGCCGAAGCGCGTTTACGCACCGAGGGCACGGAGGCGAGGCAGTCGCTCATCGCCCTCGACGCCCGCCTGGAGCGCGAATTCCCGCAGTACCGCGAACTGACCGACCCCAAGCCGCTGGAACTCGCCGCCACGCAGAAGTTCCTCAACGAGGACGAGGCGCTGGTGCTGTTGCTGGTGTCTGCGGAGGAGAGCTACCTGTGGGCGCTGCGCCGCGGGGAAGCCGGCTTCTTCAAGCTCGAGATCAAGCGCAGCGAACTCTCCGATGCGGTCAGGAAGCTGCGCGCGCAGCTCGACCTCGGCGCAAGCGACCCCACCCGCGCGATGGAACGCGCCCAAGGCCCCGCCCAGGGCGTCTGGCGCTTCGATGTCGCCCTCGCCCATGAGCTGTACCGCAAAATCTTTGGTCCAGCAGAGAAGCTGCTCGGTGGTGTGAAGCACCTGATCTTCGTCCCTGACGGGGCAATGCAGAGCCTGCCCCCCGGCGTGCTGGTGACCGAGGCGCCCGCCAAGCCCTCGGCGTCGCTGGGCGAGCACGCAGAGGTGGCGTGGCTGGTGAAAAAGTACGCCATCACGGTGCTGCCCGCGGCGAGCTCGCTTCGCGCACTGCGCCAGTTCGCCCGCACGCCCGCTTCGAGCGAGCCGTTTGGCGCCTTCGGCGACCCGGTGCTGGCGGGGAACCGGGCCGCCACGCGCGGGGCGAACTTGGGGGCGCTCTTCTCGCGCGGGGCGGTTGCCGATACGAACGAGGTGCGCAAGCTCGAGCCGCTGCCGGAGTCGGCGGGGGAGCTGAGAGCCATTGCGGCGGCGCTGAAGGCACCGGCCTCGGCGCTGCGGCTCGGGCCGGCGGCGACCGAGCGCGCGGTGAAGGAAGCCGACCTCAGTCGCTACCGCAACCTTGCCTTCGCCACCCACGGGCTGATGGCGGGGGAGTTCAAGGGGCTCGCCGAACCGGCGCTGGTGCTCACCCCACCGGAGACGGGGAGCGCGCTCGATGACGGGCTGCTCACGGCGGGGGAGATCTCGCAACTGAAGCTGGATGCCGACTGGGTGGTGCTCTCGGCGTGCAACACGGCGGCGCCCGATGGCACACCGGGGGCGGAGGGTCTGTCAGGGCTCGCACGGGCTTTCTTCTACGCAGGCGCGAGATCATTGCTGGTATCGCATTGGTCAGTCAGCTCGGATGCCGCGGTGGCGCTCACCACGCGCATGTTCGATGAAGCGGCGAAGGGCGCGCCGAAGGCCGAGGCGCTGCGCCGCTCGATGTTGGGTCTAATGCAGACACCGGGCAAGCCGCAGTACGCGCATCCGGCGTTCTGGGCGCCGTTTGTGGTGGTGGGTGAAGGGGCCAAGTAGTGATGGTGATATAATCTTGTCGCGCTGATTTAAGTCCCACTTGCGAGCGCGGGGGAAACCCCGAAACAGCTAAAGCGGAAACACTGAACCCGCTTTGGCCCTGCCGAGCGGGTTTTTTGTTGGTGCATCCGGGGAGACCCGGCGTCGTCTTTAGCCCTACTTGGCGCGACGTAAAACAAGGCCTAAACGGGGCATCTCTAAAGGAGATGAATATGATGCCGAACCTGAGAGACGTGATCGCCTTCGAGAGTGGCAAGTTGGAAGGGGAAGCTGCAGCGAAGGTGCTGCAGGGCTTGGTCAACAGCGGGATGATCTGGCAGATGCAAGGCTGCTACGGTCGGGACGCCATGGGCGCGGTCGAGGCCGGGCGCATCATGCTCGGCAAGAAGGGCTGCCGCGACGCCTACGGCCAGTACGTCCCGGGCCGCGATGAGGTCGAGGACGGCAGCAAGGGCAGCTACGGGTTCGTTATCGAGAAGATGGGCATCGAGTATGCCAACGTGGTCGCAGCGGTCGAGTAACGCCCAGTAGCCAGAGGCACGAAGACTTGCAGGGGCTGGCCCACCTGAACGGGCCGGGGGATTTGTTAACCAGATTGCGGCCCCGGGATCTTCCCGAACCCGCTAAACAGGAGATCGCCATGACCAAACCGGTCGCCCGTCGTCAGTCGGGCTTCGACTACGGACTCAGACCCACCTCGTACTTCGACAATCTCTATCCCCAGACGCTCATCGTCGCCTCGATCCTCAGGGAGGAGCGGCGCAAGGACGTTGAGGAACGGCTCGCCTTAGGGAACTCTAAACCCCTCGTCTGGGGTGACTGGATCACTGAGAGCAAGCTGGATACCATCGTATGGGTCGGAGCCGACGCTGTGCCGAAACTGATACTGCTGCGATGACTTGACGGACTGGCCCGCCTAACGGGCTGGGGGGATCTGATCCGGATTGCCGCCCCCGACAATTCGTCGAACGCGGCTAAACAGGAGATGTTCCATGCTCAAAGACGAGTGGAAGTTCGACTACACGGCCGCCAAGGTCGCGGACGCGGCGAGGGCCAAGATCGGGTATCACGAGAGCCGCCTGGCATTCTGGATGGGGAAGCGCGAGGAGATCATCGCTACCGTCCGCGCCGAGGGCATCGAGGTAGACGAGAAGATCGTCGTGGGGCAGCGTAATCCGAAGGCGCGCGACTGGGAGCAGGGCGGCGAGATCATGATCAGGAACGACTTGCGCAAGGACCTCGCGGAATGCTTCAGGAAGCTGGCGTACCACACGCAGCTGCGCGACAGCTTTGACGGCTGGAGGCAGGTGCTCGAAGCGAACCCGGAGAACCGGCTGTCCCTGCAGATCGACGACTGGCTGTACTTTTTCGGCGCGGACACGGGCCGCGAGTAGTGACGAGACCATGCTAGCTGCCGGCGTCCTACGCCAGTGCGCGCTGCTTCGCCACCTTTGGTTGGCGGCACGCTGGGCCGGCGTTGCGCGCATCGTCGAGGCGCGGCGGCAGAGGCGCATCCTATGAGCCACCAGCACGCACATACTGTGCGTGTCGCCGATTTAAGCAACAACTTGCGGGCGACTAACAAATGCCGCTAAAGCGCTGGCGGTCCCCCCGGGGGCCTTGCCAACGGTGATCCAACCGGGGCGAAAGGAAACGCCATGAGTGATTTCAAGGACTTTCTTGACAAGGTGCTGGCACCTGTTCAGGCCGACACCACACATCAGCCTGCAAGGGCGGGCGTGGCGCCGGAAGGCGAACCGCAGGCGGCCAAGCACGACGTAACGGATGACGAGTTGAAGCGGCGCTACGTGGAGGTGATGAATGCACTACTCGCGGACGCCCAAGACCGCAACGCCGTGAACGTGTTCGCCGACGTTGTCACGTGGAAGCTAGCGGTGGTCGCCTACCACTGGGGTCCCCGGGCGGCCGGTGATGTCGTGCACAAACTGGGTGGCCACTTGGGAATCCTCGCCGAGGCCGCGGATGCCCAGCGTGAGGCGGATGCTTCCAGGGAGGCGGGGCATAAGCCGAACTGAACACAGGCGCTGGCCGAGAGCGGGTCGCCAGTTCGTCCCGCCTCGCGGCCGCGAAATCGCGTTTTGCCAAACTGAGGTTGCTGCGCTGATTTGAAGGACTGGCCCGCCTAACGGGCTGGGGGGATTTGATCCGGATTGCCGCCCCCGACAATTCGTCGAATGCGGCTAAACAGGAGATTGACCATGTCTATCCGCAACGGCTTGTTCTCCTCGGAATCCGTTTCCGAGGGCCATCCCGACAAGCTTGCCGACCGAATCTCGGACCGAATCCTCGACGCTTTTCTGCGAGAGGACGAGAACGCGCGCGTGGCCTGCGAAACGATGCTGGCGGACCAGTGCGTCATCGTTGCCGGCGAGTTCAAGACCGGCCGGCGTGGGGCCTTCGAGGCGGTCCAGGCGGCAGCCGCCGACCTGGTCCGCAAGGTGCTGCGCGGGGCCGGCTACAGGAGCGCCGAAACCGGCATCGACCCCGATGCCTGCGAGGTTCAGGTTCGCTTCAACGGCCAGTCCGCGGACATCAATCGGGGCGTGGACCGAAGCGACGGGCTCCTCGGCGCCGGGGACCAGGGCCTGATGTTCGGCTACGCGTGCGACGAGACGCCTGAACTCATGCCCGCTCCCATCGCCTATGCGCACCGCCTGGTGCGGCAGCAGGCGCTGCTGCGCAAGAGCGGCCTTCCCCCATGGCTCGAACCGGACGCCAAGTCGCAGGTGACCTTTCGCTACGAGGACGGCGAGCCGGTATCCATCGAGGCCGTCGTGCTCTCGACGCAGCACGCTGCCGGCATCGACACGGAGGCGCTTCGCGAGCTGGTGAGCGAGCGGATCATCGGTCCGGTCGTTCCGAACTCGCTGCGCAGCCCGAACTACCGGGAGTTGATCAACCCTACCGGGCGCTTCGTTACGGGCGGGCCCAAGGGCGACACTGGGTTGACCGGGCGCAAGATCATCGTGGACACCTACGGGGGCGCCGCCCCGCACGGCGGGGGCGCATTCTCGGGGAAAGACCCGTCGAAGGTGGATCGTTCGGCCGCCTACATGGCTCGGTTTCTGGCCAAGCAGGTGGTCGTGCGAGGATGGGCCAGGCGAGCGCTGGTGCAAGTGGCCTACGCGATCGGGGAGCCGGACCCCGTGAGTTTCGCGGTCGAGACCTACGGCACGGGGCAGATGGAAGCGCGCGACATTGCGGCCGCGCTGCGGTCCGAGTTCAGCCTCCGACCCCAGGCCATCGTCGAACGGCTGAGGCTTGCGCGCCCGATCTATTTCGACACGGCGGCGTACGGCCACTTTGGCCGGACCGATATCGAACTTCCGTGGGAACAGCTGTCGCTGCACTGATTTGATGGATTGGCCCACGTCACTGGCCAAGGGACTTGATCCGGCTTGCTTGCGACCCGCGGCGCCTTGGCAAAGCGGATAAACAGGAGATGCAACATGGCGAAGGATGCAATCAACGAAGAATTCGGATGTGAAGAATGCTTCGGAGCCTCTGCGGAGGCGTTTTGGGCGAGTTGGCCAAAAAAATTCAACCAGATCGCTCGTCTGGTCGACGATCCGCACGACATCATTCGCATAGTGTCGTGCTCGAAATGCGGACAGCGGTATGTGGCGGTGACGACCGAGTTCATCGATTGGCAGGATGGCGAGGACTCAATTTATCGCTCTATCCTGCCCGTGACGGTCGAGGAGGCAGAGCGGCTCTTGGCGCAAGGGGAGAACGTGGACGTTCGGCTTATCGAGTCGCTCGGAAGGGAGCGTCGTCACCTGCGGACCAGCTGGCCGAAGGGCGGAGAACAATCGGTCTACTGGACGCAGGGAAGCCTTTACATCATGCGCGGCGGCTGAGTGCAATCCGCGGAATTTCCGGCGTCGCGATTCAGGCGTGACAGGTCCGCGTCGGAGGGCACCAATCTGCAGCGATACGCTTAGCTCAAGAACTGACTGACCGTAGGCGTTCTCACGGTAGTTGTAATCATGGACTGGCCCACCTCACGGGCCGGGGCGATTTCATCCGAATTGCAGGCCCCGCCATCCCGGCGAACTGCTAAAGAGGAGATGCATCATGTTGGTTCAAGTTTGGTCCGGCTACCGGGGCTCCGTTGCAATGCAGGGGGTGACCCATGGCTAGGGCTGCCAAAGCAAGTGTTGTCGTGCTCGCCGACGAGGCCAAGGCACGGGTTGCGGAGTCGCCTTCGACGGCGCTCGCCAGCCCGTTCAAGCGGCTGGGGCTGCAGGGGCTCGAAGGCATCGCACCGGTCCTCGTGGCGGCGCTGGCCACAGAGGAACCGCTGCTCCTCATCGGGCCGCACGGCACCGCCAAGAGCCTGCTCCTCACCCGCGTCGCCACGGCGCTCGCGCTGGAGTTCCGGCACTACAACGCGAGCCTGCTCAACTTCGACGACCTTGTCGGGTTTCCCTTGCCGGGCAGGGACGGGCGCCTGGAGTACGTCAAGACGCCGGCCGCGGTGTGGGGCGCGGGCGCGGTGATCTTCGACGAGATCAGCCGCTGCCGGCCCGACATCCAGAACAAGCTCTTTCCCATAATCCACGAACGGAAAGTGCAGGGCATCGCGCTCGAATCGCTGCGCTACCGCTGGGCGGCGATGAACCCGCCCTCGACCGAGGACGACGACAACGGCTACCTCGGCTCCGAGCCCCTCGACGCCGCGCTCGCCGATCGCTTCGCTTTCGTGGTCGAGATGCCCGCGTGGGCGGGGCTGACCGAGGCCGAGCAGATGGCGATCATCAGGGCGGAGGACACGCCCGTCGCCCCGGCCGACGCGCAGTGCCTGGCGGACCTGCTCGCGCGCACGCGGGCGAGCCTGCCGCTGATCCGCCTCGAATTCGCCGAGGGCGTGGCCGCCTACGTGCGCACGCTCGTTGCGCTGCTTGCCCAGGCCGACATCGCACTCAGCCCGCGCCGGGCGGGCATGCTGTTTCGCTCGGTGCTGGCGGTGAACGCCGGCGCGCTTGCGCTCGACCCTGCGATCACGCCCTCCGACGCGGCGCTGCTGGCCGTCAGGAACGCGCTGCCGCAGCGGGCGCAGGGCATTCCGATGCCCGAGATGAAGCTCCTCGCTGCCCACCGCGACGCGTGGCGATTCGCCAACATCAGCCCCGGCGACCCGCTCAAGGCAATCCTTTGCGCGGCCGACCCGGTGGAACGCTTCCGGCTCGCCGTTGGTTCGGCTTCGTTGACCAAGGGCGAGGTCTCCCGGGTGGTCGCCGACGCCCTCGCGCAACTGCGATCCGGGGCGCGCGAGGCGGCCATCGTCCACCTGTTCGAGACCGGCGCGGTCGGGCGTCTCAACGCAGCCATCGCCGGCCAGGCCGCGGAGGTCTACCGGGATGTCGCAACACCGCCGAATTTCTCGGAAACCCTTCACGCCTCCCACGCGCGCTACCAGACCTGGTCGAGGGTCAAGGATTTGCTGTCGCGGCTCGATCCCGCGGAACCACGTGCTCACCTTCGCGCTAATGCGCTGGCGGCCGCGTTTTCCCGCAAGGAACTCGCCACCCTTGCCGACGCGGAGGAGGCCTTTCGCGCCTTCGAGAAAACCGAAACCCAGTTGAGGGCGGCGTGACCATGCGCGATTCGGGCGCACTCCTGCACAACATGTCGGCTCCGCCCAAGTCGGTGGTGAAGTATTCGGGCCTTGCCGATCTGGCGACCGTTCGCAGCCCGGGAGGCTCGGGGGTCACCGGCATCGGTTTCAAGGGCAACGGTGTCTTTGGCACCCCGGTTCGTTTTGCGCTTCCGGCGGACCTCGCCGGGAAGTCGCCCGCCGACATCCTGCGCCATCTCGGAGCCGAAGCACAGCCGGACCCGGAGCGGCAGCTCTGCGCCCTGATCAATGCCCGCGCAAACGAATTGCCCCTGCCCGAGGGCTGTGCGGTCATCGCGGCGCTCGGAAGTCACCGGCTTATCTGGGCGGACGCGCTTTCGGCGCTGGCGATTCTCGCCAAAAGTTCGGATGCCATCTGGCTGCGCGCCAAGACGCCAGCGCTCAACGCCGCCTTGACCCGAACGCAGGTCACGCTGCTCGTCCCGCCGCTATTCGCCCACCGTCTTCCGAAGGAGTTCGCATGAATACCGCGCTTGCACCCTCGCTTTCTTTCGTTTTGCCGCAGGAGGACCTGGCCGAACGCATCCTCGACGCGTTTCCGAGCGGCTCCTACGCGCTGTCCGGGCTGTTGCGGCTGATGGACATCGTCGAGACCACTGAAGTGCCCACCGCCGCCGTCGAGTGCCGGGTTCAGCCGCGGCTTCTGGTGAACCCCGAGTTCGTGGCGAAACACGCGCAGACCTCGGAGGCGCTGCTCATGCTGGTCATGCACGAGCTGCACCACGTGCTCCTCGGGCACACGACCCTGTTCCCGCGGGTGACCAAGGTCCAAAACTTCGTCTTCGACGCTGTCATCAACGGCCTCGTCTGCCGGATGTTCCCGGGGAAGGACCACACCGCCTTCTTCACCGACTACTACGACGCGGGGTCGTTTCCGCAGTGCCTGCTGCGCCCGCCGCCGGGCTGGCCGGGCGACGCGGTGACTGCTGGCGGCATTTCGGA
>SXGS01608459.1_pt1 | contig 12979 bp, 16 predicted proteins | sample 3174681 | NCBI WGS metagenome assembly SXGS01 (sample SAMN11356861, study PRJNA531348) | freshwater metagenome | isolation source: freshwater sample F1-80 | place: China: Fuxian Lake, Yuxi | collected 2017-12-25
ACGTCGTTTGCTAATGAGTCCGGCGCCGTGAAGTCCACGCGCGGTCTGATGCATCTCACCGAGGATGCGACTCTTACGATTGGTTGTCGTCATCTTTTACCTCCACAATCTCACCAGCTGCCGAGGCGGCCGCCAGTTGGCGATCAGGAGGAACCATTGCCCCCCGCGGGTCGCCACGATGGTTCTGGCACCGCCACGCTTGCCCTGACCCAGAAGAGCGACGCGCTTTTTCACCAGATGGCCACAAGTCCGCGTCAACGAGGCCTTGAACCATCTCGGCCACAGCATCGCAAAGGCCGACATCGGTCAGGCCAGCCCTGCGCATCCAGGGGTGAACGTTCGGGTTCGGAAGACTCTTTGCACGCCTGAACTATACCACCTGGTGCGACAGATTGCCATGGGTGGAATTGGGTCGGACGTGGTCTTGTCGTCTCTCTCAAATGTCCCAGACTTCAGAGGCCGTGACCCAGCTATTCTGCCTGCGTACTGTATCCTTCCCGTCCGATCAGCAGATCGTAGGGAACGAAATCGTCGGTTAATTCGACACCCGTCGGCCAGGGCTCAGTGCGGCGAGTATTCAAGAGCGCGATGGCCGCCATCGGTACCTGGCGTTTCATCGCCATTTCCGTACGGTCTTCAACATCTATCAGCCTTTAGGCGTGGCATTCTGATGGATTTGCCGAAGGTCCCGTGTTTGACTAAAATGCATTCGCACTGCACATTGGACGGTTCCTATGACATTTTCTCTCTGGAGGCATCTGGCCTATGGTGTCGGAAATATTGCCGTTGGGCCTCGGGATGACGGCAGTTCCAGTGGGTTCTGTGTAAAAGCGGCGTGCATTGGATGCCGAGTTGAGCTATGGCCTTGTGGCAATTCTCATCATTGACCTCTATGGCACCGCTCGTTTCTTTTATCCTCACCTGGGTTGCGCTGGCCATTGTGATTCAGGCTTGGTCGGACAAAATTCTGGACCATCCCAACGAACGTTCGCTGCATCAGCAGCCTGTGCCTCGTACAGGCGGGATCGGCGTTGCGGCGGGTATCGCGGTCGGCGCATTGTTGGCTTCACCGCCCGAATGGTGGCCGCTGTGGATCGGCGCTGTGTTTCTTGTTGGGGTTTCCTTTCTCGATGATCTAGTCGGTCTGCCGATCGCTGGGCGGTTGATCGCACATTTTATCGCGGCAGGCCTATGTGTGACCGGTCTCATGGTTGATCAGATGGGGCTTTTGTGGATCGCGGGCGCGATTGTGGCGGCTGTGTGGATGACCAACCTCTATAATTTCATGGATGGGATGGATGGATTGGCGGGCGGCATGGCTCTGTTCGGGTTCAGTTTTTTTGCGATCGTGGCTTGGCTGGCCGGCAATAATCCGCTCGCTCTCGTGAGCCTATCGATTGCGGCGGCGGCTGGGGCATTCCTGTGCTTCAATTTTCATCCCGCCCGGATATTTTTAGGGGATGCAGGTTCCACGACGTTCGGGTATCTTGCGGCGGGACTTGCTCTGATCGGCTGGCGGGATGGGGCCTGGTCGCTCTGGTTCCCGATGCTCGTTTTCTCTCCATTCATCGTTGATGCGACCGTGACGCTGCTGAAGAGAATGGTACGAGGCGAGCGATTCTGGCAGGCGCATCGCACGCATTATTATCAGCGGCTTGTGTTAAGCGGATGGAGCCATCGAAAAACTGCCTACGCCGAGTATGGCTTGATGGCGTTGTGTGGCTTCGGCGCGGTGGTATTTCAGCAGGCTTCCGGCTCTGTCCAATTCGGAATTGTCGGGTTCTGGGCCATTGCATTTTTTGGACTGGCACAGGCCATATCGGCAGTGGAACAGCGGGTCTCAGGACAAAGAGTCTTGGATGGGCGTTAAGGCGGTTCATATTGCTTCTGAGCCTGAGACGGCCAAAGGCTTCATTCAGGTACAGGCTGCGTCGGTCGCCGGTTGGGCGGTCGCGGGGCTGGGGTTCAGTCTGCCGATCTCGACCAGCCTCGATGGTGTGTTGCTAGTCGTAACCGTTGTCGCGTGGATCGTCAGCGGCCGATTCGCCGAGATCCTAGGGATCGTCCGTCGAGACCGATACGTACTGCTGCTGCCGGGGTTGTTCCTTCTGCTCGCGATCGGGATGACCCATGGCCTTGCGTCATTCGGTGAGCGGGCGAAGTACCTCTGGAAGTACGATGATTTTTTGCTTCCACTGGTGTTTGTTCCGCTGTTTGCCGATCCGGCTGTGCGTGAACGGGGATTATGGGGGGTCGGCTGCGGCATGGCCGTGACACTCATGGTGTCACTGGGCCTGGCCGCCGGATGGATTCCGCACAGCTCGTGGTTCCATGGCAATCAAGCCAACGCGACCGCATTCAAACTCCAAATTACACACAGTGTATTGATGGCCTTCGCCGCGTTTCTCTTTGCAGAGGTCGCAATGAGAGCCACGGTTCCATGGCATCGGTATGGATTGGGTGTACTGGCGCTGCTCGCCGTGATCGATGTGTTGATGTTCGTGCAGGGACGGACTGGACAGATTGTGTTGGGCACCTTGATCATTCTATGGTGTGAGCGCCGGTTTGGCTTGCGCGGCCTAGTTCTGGGCATGGCGGGAGTTCTTTCTCTCGTCGCTCTATCCTATGCTGTCTCACCGATATTCTATCAACGTGTGGCAAAGACGGTGGAGGAAATAGAAAGAGCTCAGGTTGAATCGGTGGCGCCGGAGAACTCCTCCGTCGGGGTTCGACTCGAGTGGTATCACAACACGGTGAATCTGATCGCCGCTCATCCGCTCGTCGGAGTGGGCACCGGCAGCTTTCCACGCGCCTATGCCGAGATGGTGACGGACCCTGCGGCGGTCAAACCGGCTCAGCCCCATAATCAATATCTGCTGATGGGCACAGAACTGGGCATGGGGGGCCTGTTGGCATTGTTCGCGATGTTTGGAACGCTGTGGTGGAGGTTCAGGCAGGCCGGCGGCAATCTCTATGCAGAGCTGGGACAAGGTATTGTACTTGTGATGGCGATCGGCTGCATCTTCAATTCGCTCCTGCTCGACCATACCGAGGGACTCTTCTTCGCTTGGGTCATCAGTGCCGCATTTGCCTCGGATGGTTTTGAGACGAGCAAGGAACTATGCTGAAACTGTCGGTTTATATCATTGCCTATAACGAGGCTGGTCGGATCGCCGATGCGGTGAACAGCGTCTTATGGGCTGACGAGATCATTGTGGCCGATTCCAACAGCACCGATGGAACGGATCGGATTGCGAGGGAGTTGGGCGCCAGGGTGGTGCAGATCCCGTTTGAAGGGTTCGGCCATCTTCGAAATCGGGCGGTCGAAGCCTGTACACACGAGTGGGTGCTGAGTCTCGATACCGACGAGCAGTGCACGCCGGAGGTGCGGGATGAAGCTCTGGCGCTCCTTTCTGGAACTCCCGCGCATGATGCCTATCTCGTATCGAGGCGAAACTATTTTATGGGGCGCTGGGTCCAGCATTCAGGCTGGTATCCGAATTTCAGGCAGCCCCAGCTGTTTCGCAAGGGCGCGATGAGGTATATGGAGCTGCCGGTTCATGAAGGGTACGAACTACTGACCGCCAAACCGGTCGGGCGATTGGAGCATGCCATTTGGCAGATTCCGTTCAGGAATTTCGAGGAAGTCGTGAAGAAAGCGAATCGGTATTCCACACTTGGTGCGCAGAAGCTTGACGACAAACAGGTGTCGATGGGCACGGCGTTTTTGCATGGCATCTGGTCGTTTCTGAAACATTATGTGGCGAAGCGGGGTTTTCTGGACGGCTGGGTTGGGTTCGTCATTGCCTTCGGAAACTTTGAAGGGACGTTTTACCGCTATGCAAAGCGGTTTGAACAGCAGGAACAGTGGCCGATTCCGAAGCAACCGGCCCTGCGCCGATCGAAGAGTCCGTCGTCGGAATGAAGACCACAGTGATCGTGACGACCTATAATCGTCCGGATGCCCTGGCCGTCGTCCTGGAAGGGTATTGCGGCCAGAGTGATCGAGACTTTTCGCTTGTGGTTGCGGACGATGGATCGACAGAGGAGACGGCGGCGGTCATACAGGAATTTGCGAGGCGCGGCCTCTTTCCACTGGCGCATGTGTGGCAGGAGGATCGGGGGTTCCGTGCCGCGGCGATCCGGAACCTGGCGGTCGCATCGACGAATGCCGACCACATTGTTTTTACCGACGGCGATTGCGTCCCGTCCCGCCATTTCGTGAGGGCTCATAAGCGGCTGGCTGAACCAGGGTACTTTCTGGGGGCGAACCGAGTGCTACTGACCGAAGCATTCACGAGCCGCGTCGTGAGCGAGCAGATTCCGATACATACCTGGAGCTGGACGGATTGGGCGCGATCCTGGTCAAGGCGCGAGGTCAATCGATTCCTTCCGCTGGTGCGGCTGCCCGATGGGCCGTTTCGTAAATGGACGCCGGACCGGTGGGAAGGGATTAAAACCTGCAATCTGTCCGCATGGCGGAACGACCTGATTCGCGTGAACGGGCTTGATGAGTCCTATGAAGGATGGGGGCTGGAGGATTCCGATCTGGTGATCCGTCTCTTGCACGCAGGAGTCAAGCATAAGACAGCGCGCTTTGCCACGCCGGTATTCCATTTGTGGCATCGAGAGCAGGATCGGATGAAGCTGCCGGCCAATCAGAAACGGCTGGATCAACTGTTACGGTCGACGATCGTTTGTGCTGCAGTCGGGCTGGACCAGTACAGCCCAAAACCGTCTACCACGATAAGACAGCTGTGAAACGAGAGATCGACAGCGTATTGGTCGTATGCACAAGACGGATCGGCGATGTGTTGTTGGCAACACCGGTCGTGCGGTCGATCAAAGCCGCGTATCCGGAAGCCGCAGTCGATATGCTCGTGTTTGAAGGGACGCAAGGTGTCGTTGCGGCGAACCCCGACATCCGCCGAATCTGGACGATCATCGAACATCCGCCGATTGGGATTCATCTGAAGCTGCTCCGTTCGATCCGGCGCCGGTATGACCTGGCGATTTCGGTGCTGGCCGGCGATCGCCCGACTTGTTACTCATGGGTTGCGGGACGCTATCGGGTGGGAACTCTGTTAGCGGACACTAAATCCTGGTGGAAGCGGCGATTGCTCGATGAATGGGTGCCGTTCGACAATTTGGAGATCCATACAGTTGCGATGAATCTCCGTCTTCTTGAACGGTTGAATGTTCCTCCACGGCCAACTCCCATGGTTAGCTGGGGGGAACAGGATGAAGCCTTAGTCCGGCAGCTGTTTGACGTTGTTGATAGTTCTAGGCGCTATGCAGTTCTGCATGTGTCGCCGAAGTTTGTGTACAAAACCTGGACGGTAGCCGGTTGGGAGGCGCTCGGACGGTGGCTGGCAGATCAGGGGCTGACAATAGCGGTAACAGGCGGGGATGCGCCGGGCGAACGGGCTTTCTGTGAGGACGTGGTCCAGCGTCTGCCAAAGGGAACGGTGAATCTTGCGGGTCAGATTGGGCTTTCAGCGCTGGGGTATCTCTTGAGCCGCACTGCGCTCTATGTTGGAACGGACACGGCTGTGAGCCATATGGCGGCAGCGGTCGGTGCGCCGACCATCGTCCTGTTCGGTCCTTCGAATCCGGTCAAATGGGGGCCATGGCCCAAGGATTTTCCTCTTGCGATTAGCCCGTGGAAAAAGCATGGATCGCAGCGCCAGGGCAACGTGTTTCTGTTACAAGGCGAGGGAGATTGTGTACCCTGTCTTGGCGAAGGGTGTGATCGGCATATCAACAGCCTGAGCGATTGTTTACAGCAGTTGCCGGCGCACCCTGTGATCGAGGCTGTGCAGATGATGTTGGCTGAACAGCACAATCGGCACCATATACCATTGCCCATGATATCAGGTCGCGCATGAAACAATGGACCGTTAAACTTTTCCATTCCTTCGCCAGACGGTACGGAAGCCTGTTGCTCAACCATCGATTTTTGGTCGTGGTCGGCGCACAGCTGAGCTTAATTCTGGCGGCGAACCTCACCGCCTTTGCCTTGCGCTTCGACGGAGATATTCTCCCGCCGTATCAGCTCATCATGTGGAAGTATCTTCCGCTTGTCCTGCTCGTCTTTGGATCGAGCTTGTGGGTATTTGGAATTCAGCGGGGGTTGTGGCGGTATGTCGGCATCCATGATCTGGCAAGGATCTTGTGGGCGTCTCTGGCTGGTTCCGCGATCTTCTACGGGGTCGTTCATCTGCTCATCGGGAACACGCAGTATCCGAGATCCATCATTATTTTGACCGCCCTCTTGAGCGGGTTGTACCTGGCGAGTATTCGGTTAGCGGTCCGATGGTTTCGGGAATGGCTCCAGATTACCGGTCCGACTGCGAGGCTCGTGCTAGTTGTCGGAGCGGGAAACGCGGGAGAATTGCTTGTGCGGGATATGCTCTCTGACGCGGGTTATAACAGCAAACCAGTGGCCTTCGTGGATGATAATCCCGTCAAACAAAAGATGAACATCCATGGGATTCCCGTCGCGGGTAGGATTGTCGATATCAAAGCGGTGGTGGACCGGTTTGGAGTTCACGAAATTGTCGTGGCCATTCCGTCGGCTTCGACTGCGGTGAAACAAGCCATTCTCGCCGCTTCCGAAGGCTGCACGGCGCCGATCAAGATTCTGCCCAGTATCAAGCGGTTGCTCGGCGATCACGTCTCGCTGCAGCAGGTCCGGCCGATGAGTCTCGAAGATTTGCTTCAACGCGAGCCGATTCAAACCGATCGCCAGGAACTGCATCCGTTGATCGAAGGAAAGACCGTCTTGGTCACCGGAGCGGGCGGGTCTATCGGCTCTGAATTATGCCGGCAGATCGCTCAGTACAAGCCGGAGTCTTTAATCTTGTTCGAGCAATATGAGAATTCGCTGCATGCGCTGCTCTTGGAGCTGCGGGGTTCATTCCCACAGGTCAGCGTGTTGCCGGTCGTCGGCGATGTCACGATGCCGGATCGTGTCGGAGAGATCTTCCGGCAGACAGGTCCCGATATCGTATTTCATGCGGCGGCGCACAAACATGTGCCGCTCATGGAGTTGAATCCTAAAGAAGCGATCCGCAACAATATTGTCGGGACCCTGGTTGTGGCTGAAGAGGCGCTGAGAACCGGCGTCGATCGATTTGTGTTGATCTCGACGGACAAGGCCGTCAATCCATCGAGCGTCATGGGGGTCACCAAACGGATTGCCGAACATGTGGTACAGGGTTTTAGCAACAAGGGTTTGACGAAATTTACCGTCGTGCGGTTTGGAAACGTGTTGGGAAGCAACGGCAGTGTCGTGCCGCTGTTTGCCGAACAGATCAGGCAAGGCGGGCCGGTGACCGTCACCCATCCGGACATCAAGCGGTTTTTCATGACGATCCCGGAGGCAGTTCAATTGGTGCTCCAATCCAGCCTGATGGGGCAGGGGGGCGATGTATTTGTCCTCGATATGGGCGAGCAGATCAAGGTGGCTGATCTTGCGCGGAATATGATTGTGTTATCCGGTCTGGTGCCGGGGAAAGACATCGAGATCGCCTATACTGGTCTGCGGCCTGGAGAAAAGTTGTACGAAGAACTATTCGAGGACAGTGAGCGGGTCGAACCCACCGCCCATCCGAAAATCAACCGCGCCGGAAGCGGTCCGGTTCCCGTCGAAGAACTCGATCGATGGCTCGACGGCTTGGTGGTCAGCTTGCCGGCCAGCGACGGGGATGAACTTGTGCTGGATCTCAAGCGGTTAGTTCCGAGCTTTCGCCCAGACGTATCGCAGAGAGTATCGTCGTGAGCATTCTGGTTACCGGCGGCGCCGGGTTTATCGGTTCGAACTTTGTGCTCGATTGGCTGGCACAAGAGAATGAACCAGTCGTCAACCTGGATAAGCTCACCTATGCGGGCAATCTGGAGAATCTCAGCAGTCTAGAAGGCGATGCGCGGCATATCTTCGTGCGTGGCGATATCGGCGATGCCGGGCTGGTCGGCCGGTTGCTGGCGGAGCATCGTCCGCGTGCTCTCATCAACTTTGCTGCGGAAAGCCACGTTGATCGGTCCATCCATGGTCCAGGCGAATTCATTCAGACTAATATCGTCGGGACTTTTCAGCTGCTCGAATCAGTGCGCGCCTACTGGAACGGACTGGACGGCGACGCCCAACGGCGTTTTCGATTTGTGCACGTCTCCACAGACGAAGTGTACGGTTCGCTGGCACCCCATGCTCCGGCATTCAGTGAAACGAATCGTTACGAACCCAATAGTCCCTATTCAGCCAGTAAGGCGGCCAGCGATCATCTCATGCGCGCCTATCACCATACCTACGGGTTGCCGGTTCTGACGACCAATTGCTCAAATAATTATGGCCCGTATCACTTCCCCGAGAAACTGATTCCCCTGTGTATCTTGAATGCCCTCGCCGGTAAGCCGCTGCCGCTCTATGGTGATGGTCGGCAAGTTCGTGACTGGCTCTATGTCAAAGACCATTGCAGCGCCATCCGCCTGGTGCTTCAGTCGGGACTGGTGGGGGAAATTTATAATGTCGGCGGCCGGAGCGAAAAGACGAATCTCGAAGTTGTCCATACGCTCTGCGGCATTCTGGACGAACTCGCTCCCCCACGCCCCGCGCCCCGCGCCCCTTACCACTCGCTAATCACGTATGTTGCCGACCGCCTTGGCCATGATCGGCGCTATGCCATCGATGCCGGCAAGATTGAGCGCGAACTCGGTTGGAAACCGGAAGAGACTTTTGAAACCGGCATTCGCAAAACGGTCAGGTGGTATCTCGACAACCAGGCCTGGGTGGCCAATGTGAAAAGCGGTGCGTATCGTGAGTGGTGCGAGAGGCAATATGGCAATATGGCAAGTAGCAAGTAGCAAGTAGCAAGTAGCAAGTAGAATAAAGTAGGCAGCCCACTCTCTACTTACCACTTACTACTCGCGATTCACCCAAGGCGTGACTGCGCATGAGTATCATGAAGATACTCTTAACCGGCAAGGATGGCCAGGTTGGGTTTGAGTTGCAACGCGCGCTGGCCCCGCTTGGAGAGGTGCGCGCAGTGGGTCAATCTGAGTGCGATATGGCCGATGCGGAGGCCGTTCGGCGCCTTGTGCGGTCATTCCAGCCTGATATCATCGTCAACCCCGCAGCCTATACTGCTGTGGACAAGGCAGAGACCGAGCCAGAATTGGCGTATGCTGTCAATGCGGTTGCTCCGGGACTGTTCGGAGAAGAAGCGGCAAAATTTGGCGCCTGGGTGGTGCATTACTCCACCGACTACGTGTTCGACGGGATGAAAACCGGCGCCTATACAGAGGACAATGCGACCAATCCGCAAAGCGTCTATGGGCGGACCAAAAGGGATGGTGAGATTGCACTCCAGCAAAGCGGGGCGCGGCATCTCATCTTTCGGACAAGCTGGGTCGTGGGATCTCATGGGAAAAACTTTGCAAAAACCATCTTGCGCTTGGCGGAAGAACGCGACTATCTGACGGTCGTGGCCGATCAATATGGTGCGCCGACGTCTGCGGCGTTGCTGGCGGATGTCACAGCCCAATTGATTCGCCAGAAGCAGCGTGAGGGGGAAGATGGATTTCCCTTCGGGTTGTATCACCTGGTAGCGGGCGGTGAGACCAATTGGTGTGATTATGCGCAGTTTATCGTGTCGGAAGCCTTGGCGGCCGGCAAGCCGCTCACGCTTTCGCCGGAGGCGATTCGTGCAATTCTCGCGTCCGAATATCCAACGGCCGCTAAACGCCCCGCCAATTCACGATTGGATACCGGCAAGTTCCATAGAACATTTGGTCTCGTCTTGCCTCATTGGCAAAGCGCGGTCCGGCACATCCTTCAACAAGTTTTGGCTGATGGGAAGTGGTAAGTAGCAAGTCGTAAGTAAGGGGTAAACAACATGACCGAACGCACCTTGTACCACTCACTACTTACCAGAAAAGGCATCATCCTCGCCGGGGGGGCAGGTAGCCGTCTGCACCCGACCACGCTGGCAATCAGTAAGCAGCTGCTACCGGTGTTCGATAAGCCGATGATCTATTACCCCCTCAGTACGCTCATGCTGGCGGGCATACGCGAGATTTTGATTATTTCTACGCCGCAGGATACGTCCCGTTTTGAGCAACTGCTTGGCACGGGCGAACAATGGGGATTGGATTTGTGCTATGCCGTACAACCATCGCCCGACGGTTTGGCGCAAGCCTTCGTCATCGGCGAATCCTTTCTCAGCAACCACTCATCTGCCCTGGTGCTTGGCGACAATATTTTCTACGGGCATGAGTTTCAGGGCCTACTGGATAGCGCAATGGGCCGCACCGAGGGAGCCAGTATCTTTGCGTACCATGTTCAGGACCCTGAGCGGTATGGCGTCGCCGAGTTCGACGCGAACGGCAAGGTGTTATCGCTGGAAGAAAAACCCAAACAGCCAAAGTCAAACTATGCCGTGACCGGTTTGTACTTCTACGACAAGCATGTTTCCGAACTGGCGAAGTGCCTGAAGCCCTCCGCGAGAGGCGAACTTGAAATCACCGATTTAAACCGCCTGTATCTGAAGCAAGGGGCGCTCAAGGTTGAAATCATGGGACGCGGCTATGCCTGGCTGGACACCGGAACGCACGAATCATTGCTCGAAGCCAGCCAGTTCATTGCCACCCTCGAAAATCGCCAAGGGCTTAAAGTGGCCTGCCCAGAGGAAATTGCCTACCGGCAGCGGTGGATCGATGCGGCTCAACTCACAAGACTCGCGCAGCCATTGACCAAGAACGGCTACGGGCAATATCTCCTACGCGTGCTCGATGAAAAAGTATTTTGATAAGGAACAATGGGCAAGCAGCGAACTTGGCTCTTGAACCTTGAGCCTTGAATCTTGAAACTGAAGAGGATGGCACGGTTTGAAGAATTGGATGTATGGCAGCGCTCTGCGCGGCTGAGTGCCGAACTGTACAAAGCCATCGCCGACCTGCGCGATTTTGGTTTTCGTGACCAAATTATCCGAGCAGGCTTCTCCATTCCCTCTAATATTGCCGAAGGCTATGAACGTGATTCCAATAAGGAAACAGCCAATTTTCTCAATTACGCGAAAGGCTCAGCCGGAGAGCTGCGGACGCAGATATATATCGGCATGGAAGTGAACTATATCGACTACGAAACAGGCCGCCGCTGGATTCAGGAAGCAGAGGAAATCTCGCGCATGTTACACGGTCTCATCCGCACCGTCCGCTCAAGAGCACACATAAAGCAATTTGACCTTGTCCCTTGCTTCTTGAGTCTTGAACCTTGCTCCTTCCATTGTGAAATGACATGAAAACTACTCCCCTTGCCATCCCCGACGTTTTACTGATCGAGCCTGAAGTCTTTGGCGATGATCGTGGGTTCTTCTTTGAAAGCTTCAACCAAGCACGATTTGAAGTGGCTATCGGCAGGTCCGTGACCTTCCTGCAAGACAATCACTCACACTCGGTCAAAAACGTCCTGCGCGGTCTGCATTACCAAATCTGGCAGCCGCAGGGAAAACTAGTGCGCGTTGTAGCAGGAGAGGTGTTTGACGTTGCGGTGGATCTCCGTAAAAGTTCGCCTACATTTGGCCAATGGGTCGGCGAAATTCTATCGGCAGAGAACAAATGCCAACTATGGGTGCCGGAAGGTTTCGCGCACGGCTTCCTCGTACTGTCGGACACCGTCGAATGCCTCTACAAAACCACAAGCTACTATGCGCCACAACAGGAACGCTGCATCATCTGGGACGATCCGACGATCGGGATTCAGTGGCCTATCGACGGCGCGCCGGTCCTTTCCGGTAAAGACTGGCAGGGGGCTGCTTTTATAGAAACGGAGCATTTCCAGTGACCAGCGCAACTTGTTCCTTGCTTCTGTCCGGTAATCCTCATGCCGCGCATAGTGCGTCTCTTACTGCCATGCTGCAGAGTTTCTGGAGGAACCGTGAATTGATCGCGCAAATGACCAAGCGCGAAGTGATGGGCCGCTACAAAGGCGCTGCTCGGAGGGCGCCTACCAAACTGGATTGGTTTGGGTGGGTGCAGTCTGGTTGCTGTCGCCATTGCCTGGACCGGCTATGCATGGTTCCAAAAAACCAGAAAAGGGTTTGCTGATGTTCTGTAAGTTGACTTACCACTCACCACACTGCGTACAGGCCGGACCTTGAACGCTTCGAACAGGATTTGAGAACGAGGAGGATAAAGCCATGAATGATAACGTTGGGCATTGCCCGCTGTGCGGTGGTGAAAAGTAGCTCGCACCATGACCTTTGTCGTTGATATGAAATTCGGTGTCGTGGTGGTGAGGGAGGTTCCTGCGTTCGTCTGTGCGAAGTGTGGCGATGCATGGATTGACAACCCGGTGGCGGCGAAGCTTGAAAGTGTCGTAGCCGAGGCGCGCCGAACACACCATGGTGGAGATCACGCAATGGAAGCAGGTGGCGACGTGAGGAGGTTCAATCTTCCTCTTTCCATCGACCCGCCCATGAGTCGCTGCTCGACCCTTCCAGTTCATTGCCACCCTTGAAAGATGTAATCATTTCAATATCATGTCTGGAGGAGAATGCCTATCGGTAGCGGTGGATCGATGCGGCTCAACTTGAGAAGCTTGGGGCAGCCCTTGACCAAGAACGGCTACGGGCAATACCTGCTGCAGGTGCTCCAGGAAAAAGTGCTTTGATAAGGAGCAAGGTTCAAGGAGCAAACTTGGCTCTCGAACCTTAAGGAAGCTCTGATTCATTCGCTTCTGCTGATGTGTGAAGAGACGGGCCGCACAGAACTGGAGGCACCTTTATGCAGCAAACGACCTTTGTCGACGCCACGTTTGAGCGGGATCCCGAGATGCATCAGACCAATAAGGGCAACCAGTGTTATTTCGGCTTGAAGGCCCATTTTGGAGTGGACAGAGCCGACCCTTATAATATATTTTAGTGTGGGCAGGAAACCTACGTGTGGGGCTATGCCGCATATAGTGGGCACCGTGATGTCATCC
>SXGS01681204.1_pt1 | contig 12975 bp, 11 predicted proteins | sample 3174681 | NCBI WGS metagenome assembly SXGS01 (sample SAMN11356861, study PRJNA531348) | freshwater metagenome | isolation source: freshwater sample F1-80 | place: China: Fuxian Lake, Yuxi | collected 2017-12-25
GAGCGCTGCCGCCCGATTGGGCATTCTGGTCAAGAACATCGGTGACCTCGAGGCCGCCGCGCGCATCACGGCCTTCGTCTTCGACAAGACCGGCACCCTCACCACCGGTCGTCTGGCCGTCAGCCGCCTCAACCCCCTCAACGGGATCGCTCCGGCCGAATTGTTGCGGTGCGCCGCCAGCGCCGAGCAGTTTTCCAACCACCCCACGGCCCGTTCCATCACGGCCCTGGCCCAAGAGGCCGGTGTGCCGCTGGCCCAGGTGGTCGACTTCAAGGAGACCGCCGGCAAAGGCGTCAGTGCCCTCATCGACGGTCAGCGCATCCTCGTCGGCCGCGCCACCTTCCTCAAAGATCAGGGCGTGGCGGGCGACCTCTTCGAATCAGTAGACCTCGACGAAACCGCCGGCTACAGCCTTCTCTTCGTGGCCCGCGATGGGCATTGCATCGGATGGGTCGGCCTCCAAGACCAGACCCGCCCGGAGGCCGCCGAAGCGCTCCAACAACTCCAGGCCTCCGGCATCCGCCGCATCGCCATGGTCAGCGGCGACCGCCGCCCGGTGGCCGAGCGTGTCGCCCAAGAAATCGGCGTGCCGGAAGTGGTGGCCGAATGCCTCCCGCAAGACAAGGTCGAGTACGTGCGTCAGACCAAGGCCAAGGGCCACCGCGTGGCGGTCATCGGCGACGGCGTCAACGACGCACCGGCGCTGGCCTCGGGCGACATCAGCATCGCGATGGGAGCCGCCGGCAGCGAAGTCGCTATCAACTCGGCGACCATCGCCCTGATGAACAACGATCTCCGCCGACTGCCCTTCCTCATCCGCCTCAGCCGCATGGCTCGCACGGTCATCAACCAGAACTTCCTCTTCGGCGTCGTCTTTATTATCGGCGGTATGGCCGCTGCGTCCTTCGGGTACCTCAACCCGATCGTTGCTGCCATCTTGCACAATGTCGGATCACTCTTTGTGGTCTTCAACAGCGCCCGCCTGGTCCGCCAGGGCGAAGAACTCGAGCCCTTCGTCCAAGGCGACGACGCCGCCAACCCGAGCACCGGAACCCCCGCCCCGCAGGCCGCCTGACCGGGATGCCCCCAGTGACACGGCGATGCCTTCAGGGGTACGCCGACCTCCTCCAACCCCTCGCCACTTTCCCTCACCCGCTAACGCCTTATGAACCCTCCCTCCCCTTCCGGCAGAGCGTCCGCTGAGCACCCCAGCGACGAGGTCGTCGTCAGGGCCACGGGTCTGACCAAGGTGTTCAAAGACTTCTGGGGTCGGCCCAAGGCGCGGGCCGTGGACAATGTCGATTTTGAGATCCGCCGCGGCGAAGTCTTCGGACTCCTCGGGCCTAACGGTTCGGGCAAATCTACCACCATCAAGCTCCTCTTGGGCCTGCTGTACCCGACCAAGGGACACATCACGGTCTTCGGCCAGTCGCCGCGCGATGTCGCCACTAAGGCTCGCATCGGCTACCTGCCCGAAGAGAGCTACCTCTACCGGTTTCTCAATCCGGCCGAGACTCTCGATTTCTTCGGCAGCCTCTTCCAAATCGATTCAGCAGAACGCCGTCGCCGCGCCGAGCAGCTCATCGAGATGGTAGGCCTGAACCAGGCCCGGTCGCGGACCATCGGTGAATTTTCCAAGGGCATGCAGCGCCGCATCGGTATCGCCCAAGCGCTCATCAACGACCCCGACCTGGTCATTCTCGACGAACCCACCGCGGGCCTTGACCCGCTGGGCTGCCGCGAAGTCAAAGACCTGATCCGGGCCCTCGCCCAACGGGGCAAGACGGTCATCTTGTCGAGTCACCTGCTCAGCGATGTCGAAGATGTTTGCGACCGCGCGGTGATTTATTACGGCGGACGCATCCAGGCCCAAGGCCCCCTGCATCAACTGCTTGCCAAGCCCGACTCGGTCCGCATCACCGCTCCCGTCCTCTCCCGCGAAACCACCGAGAAGGTGCTCAATCTCATCCGGGCCGAGGTGGGCGATACCGTCCGCCTCGAAAACCCAACCCAAAACCTAGAATCGTACTTCCTCGGAGTGGTTGAAGCGGCTCGCCGTCAGGCCGAGACCAGTGGTGCCACCAGCGGCAATCGGGTGGCCGAATACCTGCGGGCACCTGGAGATTCGGGCACCCATTCAGGCACTCATCAGGCTGACTCGGTGCTCGATCGCCTGTCGCGGCCGACAGAGACGGCAGCTCCCCTCGTGTCGGAGGTCGCCGCTCCATCCCAGCCCTCGACCGAGGCGGTGCTCGAATCGCTCGTCCGCCACGAGGCTCCCGCGCCCCAAGCACCGGTCTCCAACGCTTCCACTGTTTCGGCCCCATCGACCTCAACAGCCTCACCCGTCTTGGCAGCCAAGACAGGCGCCCCGGAACCGGCAAAGCCCGTCGATCTTTCCAAGGCCAACGACGCGCTCTCCGGACTCCTCGGTGGCAACAAAGGCGATAAGAAGTGACCTACCATGACCCGTCGCTTTGAGGTTTACCGTAACGCCGATCGGCAGTTGATGGCCATTCCCCTGGGGTTCTCCTGGGCGGCAGCGGTCTTGGATTGGCTCTGGGCCTTGTGGCTCCGCCTGCCCCAACTCGGCCTCGTCTTCCTCATTCTCAACTTGGTCAGCAGCGCGGTCCTCTACGCCAATCGGGCCGGATGGAAATCGTACGTGCTAAGCCAGATCGTTCAGGGGATTGCCATCGGTTTTTCTGCCCGCCGCTTCCGAGAACTGTCGGCCGAGCGCCAGGGCTATGCCTACCTCTGCACTGTGCCTGCCCGCAACGCGGCAGAGGCGGTGGCCAAAGTGCTGCAAGTCGGAGGAGTTCCCCTGCCGGAGTGGAAAGGACGCCATCTGGCCGGCGTGCCTGACCTCGTCCCTAAGCCCCTGCGCCCCTTGTTGGCCGTGGCGTTGTTGACCATTAAGGCGGCCTTTCGCTACCGCCTGGTTATTACCCTGCTCGGCCTGCTCATCGCCCTGGTGTTCATCCTGCCCAGCGCCATCAAGCACGACGGTTCGGCCCAAGGATTCACCCAAATTCTCATTACCTACACCCTCAGCGCTATCACAGCTCTGCTCGGGTTCACCACCCTCTGGATCGCCTGTGGCACCCTGGCGCGCGACATCGAAGAGATGCAGCTCTTCCTCATCGCCTCCAAGCCCATCCCCCGCTGGCAAATCTGGCTGGGTAAGTGGTTCGGCATCATGGTCGTCAATCTGGGAATGTTGGCCATCTCCGGCTCGGTTGCCTACGGGCTGCTGCAATTACGCACTGGCGAACTCTCCGCTGAACAGCAACTAAAACTACGCAACGAAGTTTTGGTAGCCCGCGCCGGGGCCCGGGAACCCGCGGTCGATCTCACCCAAGACATCCAGGCCCTCCTCAAGGAACGCCTCAAAGACGCCGCCGCCGCCGCCTTAGATCCAGCTTTTGTCCGCAAGCAGGTCGAAGAAATGATCAAGGCCCGGCAGCAAGTAGTCCCGCCCGGGATGCTGCGCCGTTGGGAGGTTCCTCTTGGGGCCGACGCCAAACAGCGCCTCGCGGGCCGCCCCCTCTTTATCCGCGTCAAATTCTTCACCACCCAATACAACTCCGAAGGCACCCTGCACCCCGCCTATTGGGAAATTGGCCCGCCCGACGGCCGCCGGCTGCGCCTAGAGAACTCATTGCCGGCCGAGTCGTTTGTCGAATTCGGGCTCGACCCGAGAGCCACCGCCGAACTCATCAACGCCCAAGGCGTATTGGCCGTCGACTTCCAGAACTGGACCCAGCAGCCCCTGCTCTTCCCGCTCGATGAAGGCATGGAGGTGCTCTTCCATGAAGGTGGGTTTGCGCTCAACTATGCCCGCGGCCTCATGATCATCGCCTTTTGGTTGGGCTTGCTCACGGCTGTCGGCCTGGCCTGCTCCAGCTTCCTCTCATTCCCTGTGGCCTCCTTCTGCTCCATTGCCCTGCTCGTGCTAGGGCTCTCGAGCAACACCCTCAAGCAAGTCGTCGATCAGGGCGGCATTATGGGGGTCAACAGCGAGAACGGGATGGTCACCGAGAACACCCTCATCAACCAAGTCAGCGTCGCCGTGTACGGGTCGGCCAAGCAACTCATCGATCAAGTCAGCGGCTACTCCCCCATTTCGAACCTGAGCACCGGCCGCAGCATCACCTGGCTGGAGCTCATGCGCGCCTTCGTCGTCATCAACGTCCTAGTCGGTGGCGCCATCTCCATCGTCGGCATCGTGGTACTGACCCGCCGGGAACTCGCAGCCCCCACCAAGTTCTGATGACTCTCCGAAAGGCCATCCTCTCCGTCGTCATCATCGCGGCGTTCATCGCTTCCCACTTCATCCAGGGAAGCCTGAACCACGACCGCGAAACCTTCGGCCTCACGCGGACGGCCATCATTAGCAATGCCCCACCAATCTTGGCCTTCACCACAGTGGCCTTGGGTGGCTTCCGCGGGCTCATCGCCAACACCCTGTGGATCCGAACCACCGAACTGCAAGAAGACGGCAAGTATTTCGAAGCCGTTCAATTGGCCGACTGGATCACCAAGCTCCAGCCCCATTTTACCAGCGTCTGGGTGCACCAGGCTTGGAACATGGCCTACAACATCTCGGTGAAGTTTCCCAACCCCGAAGACCGCTGGCTGTGGGTCCAGCGGGCCATCGAACTACTGCGCGACGAGGGCATGCGCTACAACCCGCACGAGGCGCTGATGTACCGCGAGCTGGGCTGGATCTACCAACACAAGATGGGTGCTTATCTCGATGACGCCCACATGACCTACAAAGCCCGGTGGGCCCGGCAGATCGAAGACATCATCCCTGGCGGCAGGCCCGACTACGCGACCCTGCTCAAGCCCGACACCGCAGCCAACAGCAACCGGGTGGCAATCATGGTCAACAAGTTCAAGTTGGTGCCCTCCATCATGAAGGAGGTCGACGACCAATACGGACCGTTGGAATGGCGTTTGCCCGAGTCGCACGCCGTGTACTGGAGCTACCGCGGTCTGGGCGAATCTAAGAAAGAGGCCGACCGGGCTCCCCTGCGCCGGGTGGTCTTCCAGTCCATGCTCACGGCCTTCCAGCGTGGGCGCCTCTACACCAATATCGCCACCCGTTCCATCGAACTCGGGCCTAACCTTAACATCGTCGCCAAAACCAGTAAGGCCTACGAAGACATGATGGCCGCCGACGAAAAGATGGCCGACCACTTTGCCAAGGGGCACAAGAACTTCCTGCGCGACGCCGTGTACTTTCTTTACACCTCCAACCGCGAGAAAGAAGCCGCCCAATGGTGGGCCTACTGCCAGAAGAAGTACGCCGACCAACTCGGAGACCAGGCTGGTATGAGCCTAGAGACCTTTGCCGTCGCCAAGGTTTCTGAAGACGCCAACGAAACCTCCACCGACCGCATCAAAGTCATCATCACGGGCCTCTTAGCGCAGGGTTTCTTCAGCCTGGGCAACGGCGATGAAGATCGGGGCGAATCGATGATCCGACTGGCGACCAAAGTGCACGCCAACTTCGAAGCCCGCACGCCCAACAAGAGCATGCGTCAGCGCCTCGCCATCGCCTCGCTCAACGACTACAAGCTCGAGGTCCTGCGCGACATGCTCGCCCCGGCCGAAGACGTGAACCCGCAGTTCCAGAACACCCTGCGCACCCGCCTGAACCTCCCCGCCGATTTCGGTCGCCCCCCGGGCACCAACGCCCCCGCCGCCCCGGCAGCGCCCAAGGCACCTGTGGCCCCTGCGGCCGCGGCCACCCCGGCGCCGCCCCCGCGCTGAAGCGCACCGCAGCGACAGCGCGTCTTGGCGCGGGCTCTATGCGGCGTTCCTACAGAACGCAACCTTTCCACACACCCATACCTGGGGTTGCACCCCGGGCTGGTATGCCGTGCCCCATTGGGGCACCCAGATGAATCATCGCCGGCCTTGTTCCGACCCGTTGAGGCACCCCCAATGAATCGTCACCGGCCTTGTCCCGGCTTGGTGGAGCGACCCCAATGAATCATCGCCGGCCTTGTCCCGCCCCGTTGGGGCAACCCCAATGAATTCGTCGAAGGCCTTATCCCGGCTTGGTGGGGTAACCCGCATTCGGAATTGCCCCAACGGGGCAACGCATACCAGCCCAGGGTGCAACCCTGGGTAAGATCGTTGATGAATCAGATGCGTTCTGAAGGAACGCCGCATATCACCAGATTGCCCACCAACACGGGTCCTATGCGGCGTTCCTACAGAACGCCATTCTTCCCCACACCCATACCCGGGGTTGCACCCCGGGCTGGTATGCCATGCCCCATTGGGGCACCCAGCAGAGACGATCACCCCGTCTTCCGGCCACGCAGCCACGACGTGAAAACGGGCATCGCTTCGCCCAGCAAGGCGGCCAACTTCGAGCAGTCCAGAGTCGTGTCGGGAGGACGGGGTGCCCCGGAATACCCCGCCAACGAACCCGCCCGCATTAGCGTACCCATACCGGGCTCCGAACGGCGCAGATCCTCGGCCACAAGTTGTCCAATCTCGTACCGCGACAGGCGCTCCGAACCGGTGAGATGAAACACCCCACCCTGCCCCGAATCCAATAACGCCCACAACCGCCGCGCCGTCTCCACCGCCGCGATCGGGCACCGAAACTCATCCACGAATAAATCCACGACTCGGCCCGCACGCCACGCGGTGGCCAACTCCTCGTTGAACGCCCCAGGCCCCGAGGGCGAACGGCCGAAGTTCAACGACGTCCGCACAATGGCATGTCGCGAATTGCGCCGCACCCACGACTCAGCTTCCACCTTGGTCTCGGCATACACACTCAATGGGTTCACCGCGTCGTCTTCCCGATAGCCGCCCTCGGCCCCATTCCGCCGCCCATCGAAGACCAAGTCGCTCGAAAGGAAAATCATCGGAATTTCGGCCGCCAGTTCGGCCAGCCTACGGGTCACCGCCACATTCTGGAGTCGCGCCGCGGCCGGATCGGCCTGGCATACCGGACTGCGACTGCTCGCTGCACAATGGATCACCCCGCTCGGACGCTCGCGGACAAACAACCGCTCCACCGCCCGAAAATCTGCCAGATCTACCTCCGACCGCATCAACGGCCGCGCCCGGCCACCGAGCCGATGCTCACCCCGCCCTGGCACCCACGGCCCCAGCCCATCCTGCCCGTGTTTGCCCGCACCCACGACCGCCACGCAGGCATTGCCAATGAGCCCACCTGCGCCCGTCACCCACACACGTCCTAAAATCGCCTCAGACATCGCACACCCTCACGGCCGACCTGATCGCCTCCAAGTTGCCCGCCTTGGTCGCCGCACGCGGGATGAACTCTTGCCCCACAAACCCGCGATAACCCACCTCCAGCAGCGCCTTCATGATCGCCGGGTAATTGAGCTCCTGATCAGCCACATCCAAATCGCAACGCCCCGGATTGCCCGCCGTATGCACGTGGCCGATCCACGCCGCATGCTGACGAATACGGCGGATCACATCGCCGTGCATGATTTGCACATGATAAATGTCGAAGAGCACCTTCACCCGCTCCGACGACACCGCCTTCACGATGTCCACACTCAGATCGATGTCATCGCAGAAGTAATCGGGATGCCCCTTCATCGGCACATCCACCCGCGAGTTCAGCATCTCCAAGCACACCGTCACCCCGCGCTTCTCGGCATGACCGGCCAGCGTCTTCAGCCCCTCGATCATGTTGCGGACCCCATCCTCGCGACGGATCCCGCGTGCGAAGCCCGAGAACGTAATAATATTGGGCGACCCGAAGGCCGAGGCCTCATCGATGGCCTTCAGACAGGCAGCCGTGCATTCGGCATGCTCCTCGCGGTGCGCGAATCCCTTGCTGAACCCATGCCGACCAAAGATCGCGCTGGTGAGCCCATATCGGCTGAGCATCGGGAAGTGCTCGGGCCCCACCAGTTCCAAAGCCTTCAAACCCAGAACCACCGCCTCACGCGCCAATTCCTCAGGCGTCAGTGGGGCGAAATTCCAAGAGCACAGACTTTGCTGAATGCGCCCCTTCACCGGTGCCATTGCCGGGGCCGGTGTGTCGGCCAGCGCTGAACCGGCCAACCCCGCCGTCGAAACCACGCCAGTGCCAATCATTCCCACCGCGCCTGCCGCGCCCACGGCTCCCTGCAAAAATTCTCGCCGACCCATTGCTCCCGAGTTCATCCCCCCATTCAACGCCCACCCGGCCTCCGCGGAAACCCCGAAAATTTCTATCACAGAATCAAACCCAACACCCCCAACAGCCCGGGCTCCAGCACCACGGCTGCGGCACCACGGCTCCAGTTCCATGAGGGGACGGACCGCTCGGAGATCGGTCCCTACCTCGGAAGTCATCGGTCTACATCCAGGGTTCCTGCCACAAACTCAGCCTCGCCTGAGCACTTCCGAGGTAGGGCGATTTCTCCGAAAGCGCCGCTCCGGCGAACATGACAAAGAAGCGCCACTTTCCCTGACAAGCACTCTCGACGGCCAGTTCCACGAGGCGAGTACTACGGGGCCAGTTCCATGGCTCCAGTACCCCGCTGCCAGCACCACGGGGACGGACCGCTCGGAGATCGGTCCCTACCTCGGAGGTCCTCGGTCTACATCCAAGGATCCCGCAACAAACTCAGCCCAACCCACCGCAGCGATCACAGCCACACACCCAGCCAAAACTCACACCGGGTCATGCAACCGCACGCCCAGTGCCCCATCCACCGCCAGGGTTGCCCCCGTCAAAAAGCCCGCCCCCTCCGACGCCAACCACACAGCCGCGCGCGCCACCTCGTCAGGTTGCCCAATACGACCCGCCGGGTGAAATCGATCCAGCTCTGCGCGCGACTCCGGTCGCCCCTCAAATCCCGCCTCGAGCATGGGCGTTGAAATTGCCGCCGGCGCGATCGCGTTGACCCGCACACGTCCACCCAAGTCTACCGCCAACGCACGCGTCAATCCGGCCAAGGCCGCCTTGCTCGTGGCATAGGCCACAAAACCCGGCTTGGTCTGCGTGGCGTGGATACTCGTGATTTGCACCACCGATCCCCGCGACACCTCCAACAAACCAAGGAAACTTTGGACCAACAAAAATGGCGCACTCACATTCACCGCAAGCGTCGCCGCCCATTCCGACGGCACCACCTCGGCGGTCGCCCCGCAGTGCTGCACGGCCGCATTGTTTACGAGGGCCACGAGCGGCACCCCGGCCAGCGCTTCAACGACCCGGGCTCGAAACCCATCTCGCACCTGCTCATCGGCGACATACGAGGCCAGGCAACACGGCACTGACACCGTCCCCTCGGGTGCCGTTCGCTCCGGGGCATCCGTCGCCACCACGCGCCAACCCGCCGACAAGAAACCAGCACACAACGCCCGGCCGATGCCGCCCGAGGCCCCCGTGATCAACACGCCCTTCATGCACTTCATGGATTAGTGGGAACCTTCCGCCGCCGCTTCACCAACTGCAACCACGCCGATTCCCAACGGGCCAGCGCCCACGCCATCACTCCCAGCCCTACCAACGTCACCACCAGCACACTCCAGCCAGCCGTATCATGCACGGCATCTAAGGCCTCTGCACCGTGCCGGTGGGCCGTGAGCGACAAGTACAAAGACCTACCGATGTTGCCCACCACAGCCCAACCCACCGCACCACCCACCAACAACCAGCGCAACCCCACCTGACGCAACGACTGATCACCGATGAAGAGCGCCATCATGAGCGATGACTGGAGACTTCGGATCCCGCTGCACGCCTCATCCACACCCACGTGGCAATTGGGCAACTGAATCACGCTGCCCTGCTGCAGCGCCGGAATGCCCAGGAGATTTAGCAACTCCACATTAACGAAGGTTACCAACCCCTTCAGGCCGAAGACGACGGGGCTCCAGACAACACCAGGAATAGGAACCGCGATCAGGGCAAACAAAATGGGAAACCGGAAGTGCCGCAACGTCTGAGGCCCCCACTGTTGAAGGATCGCCGCGCGAATGAAGCAAAGGGTGCCCAGACTCAACGCCGTCGCCGATGCGGGACTCCGAGCCAGCGCATACCGGTAGAGTTCGGCCACCAGCACCAATGGAAACCCTAGCAGCGACCATCCCCAGGCACGCCAAGTCGCCACCGGGATATCGCATTGGGGACGGCTAGCCCAACGATCCCACACCAGGAATGCCACCAGAACCACCACCAGATAGCCGAAGCGATACTCCTCTTGAGCGCGCCACTGAAATTGCAGGCTGTAAATCCACCAACCCACGAACACCGCCAGCGGCAGGCAGGTCATCAGCGAATTCTTCCACCCTGAAGACGCCGGTGCTGTCGAATCCACGATCGTCTCCTCAGCCTTCATCAATCATTGGATGAAACCGAACTCCTCTGTCCGCATCAATGCGCGATTTAGGTCACCAATTACCCATTGAACTCAATTCGAGGACCCTTCACCGACGTTTTAAATCCAATCGCCTGACTCGCTCTGCTTGAACGCTTACACCGCCTCCAGGGCGGAAACCTGTGTTAAAAACGGCAAAAAGCTCGTCCCAAGATTCACTGTCCCAAAGGTTTCAATTGCCAAATCCAGGTCCCGAACGATATCTTTTCAACTCAGTCGCACGACTTTGCCGGCGTGGCGAAATGGCAGACGCGATAGACTCAAAATCTGTTACCCGGAAGGGTGTGGGGGTTCGAGTCCCTCCGCCGGTACCACTTAGTTTAAGCCCGTATTTATTGGGTTTTTTGAAGCTCCGGAGTTCCCGGACGCAAGCACCGACGGTTTGGCCTGCTTGCACTTTGCTTGCACTTTTTGCGGCGCTCGGGTCGGGCTGCTTGCACTTTCCCTGCTGTGGTTAGGCCCTGCGGCCCCCGGTTTAGACGTGCCGGGATCCGGTCGTGGGGCGGTCCCGGGCAACAAAAGACCCCCGGCCGATCGCATCGGGCGACCAACCGGGGGCTCGGTACCGACATCACGTGACTAGCGGCGGAAGATTGGTTTTTTGGCTGCTTGGTGGCGAGCCAGGTCGAAGCCGGTCGACAGCGCTCGGATCACAGAGTCGAGCTCATCGGGGCCGACCTTGTATCCGGCGGAAAGTGCGCCGTGGAAATTTGCCGGATAGCTGCAGAGCGCCTGCTGCAATTTCACCAAGGTAGTAAACTCGCGACTCATCGGGGAGACGGGGGCAGAGGCGCTGTTTTGGATCCGGGCGTGCCATTCGTTCCGGGCTTTGAGGGTTGCCGGGTTCATGTTTAGGCGATCGGTGCGAAGCCCTCGACCAGGCTGCTGGGCTTGAAGATTGCCCCAACGTGGGGCTTGGCGTGCAGGTCAATCTGCCGGCCGATGGCGTTTTGCAGTTCGGTCAGAAGTGGCGACGGTTGGTGCGCGATCCCGTATTCCAGCGACCGGGCAGCTTCGTCGGCCTGAAAAACGTCCAAGTGTTTTTGCGCGCCTTCGAGAAAACGCTGCGTCTCGGGCCGCACCAACTCGATGGCCTCGGCGGCGATTGCTCGAAGGCTATGCTTCAAGCTCTGGCGCTGCTCGGAGGCGGCGCTGGCAAGCGCTGCCTTGCTTGGCTCAGCGACGGCAGCGACGTCATCGGCAGATCTGGCGGCTTTGAGTTGCTGCAACGCGCGGCGCTGGCCTTCGAGGGCGAGGGTTCGCAGGTCGGACCCGTTCAGTTCGGCCAGGCGATTGCTCGCGAGGGTGTAGGTGGCGTCGAGTTCCTTCAGCTTGTCGGCGACTCGGCCGGACAATCGGAACTTGGTTTTGGCCGCAACGGCGACCAGGCAAGGGCTAGTCATACTACCCTTGGCGACGGCGTAAACCCTTTTTCCGAAGTCGGCGGCGCAGGCGGGTTTCCTGCCGGTGCACGGCGACCCGGGAGATCCCGAGATTGGCCGCGCATTCGTCGAGAGTTGGGCCCACGCCCATCAAACGCTCCCAGATGACCCGCTGTCGCACGTCGAGTTTCGCGATGAGCTGCCCGAGTTGCTCGGCTGCGAGCGTGAAGGCGCGCTCCTCGGCCAGGCGCTCCACCCCGTCGAGAAGTGCCGGCGTTGGCGAGGTGCCGTGCATCAGGAGCAAGTCTTCGGCGGCGTCTCGGAGGTCGTTTGGGTTGGTCATGTGTTTGGTGGTGGGTAGGCAAGTGCCCGGATCCATCCGGCGTGGAAGCTGAAAAGGGTTTGGGATCGCGAGAGCGTGATTTGCTCCAGGTTGTTGCAACTGCGGAGATTCGATGACATTTCGCTGACGAAAGCGCCGGCCTCCCCGAAGTCGATGGCTAGAATTTTTGCGTGGTTGCGGGTTGAAACGAGGCGCTGGCCGAGAGCCTCCAGGCGGGCTTTGGCTTCGTTGAACGTGACGGGGTCGCTTCGCGCAAAATAGTCGGCGGCGACGACAGTCACGCGGCGGATTTGTCTAGCCGCGACAAGCTCGGCGAGGTGGTGCGAGTTCTTGGCGTTGAAACCTAAAGTTGCAATGCAGGCTTCCTCGGCCGGCCTGCCGACAAGCTCCAGAATGGCGGGCACAAGGTCCCAAGCGGCAAAGTCTCCGCCCATCAATGCGTGCAAGGTCTCGTTTTCCTCGGGCAACGGTCGAAGCAAGTCCACGGCGTTCGGGACGTTTCGCAAGTCGTAGAAGCGCCGGCGGGTAGTGGTCGTGGTGACGCGCTGCCGGCGGCCGCTGGCGGCGCCCGGAAGGGGTAGTTTGTCCGGCCGGCCTGGTGCCCGTGGGGGCGCGCCCAGGCCAAGCTCCCAAGCTGCGATCTCGTCGGCGCTCAGGCTTTCCATGGCGAGGTTTCGGAGAGAGTCCGGAGGCAGACCTCGTCGACCCAAAGCTGCAGCGTGCGCTCGGCGTGTTCGACGGCTGTCGGGTTTACGCGGCCGGCCAGTTGGCGCGGCATGTTTCGAATCAACGCGGCAACGGTGCCGTCGTGCGCGAGCATGTTGCTCCGAATCCAGTCTGCCGACACAAGCTGCCCCTCGGCTTGGGC
>SXGS01749871.1_pt1 | contig 12975 bp, 14 predicted proteins | sample 3174681 | NCBI WGS metagenome assembly SXGS01 (sample SAMN11356861, study PRJNA531348) | freshwater metagenome | isolation source: freshwater sample F1-80 | place: China: Fuxian Lake, Yuxi | collected 2017-12-25
GAACAACTTCGTTGGCTAACTTGATTATAACTAATATAACAAGAATTTCAACTATCTTTAATAGCTCTAATGGAACAAATGGAACAACTTCATATAATGTGAATGTTACTACATATGTTAGAAATATTGGATCTGGAAATGCTGGTGCTAGCGTTACTGCTAATACTTTTGGTTTTGGATCTCCTATTATGATGGCTACTCCTGCAATACCTGCGGGGCAGACTGTGTTGGTAAGTAGGTATCTCTTGGGAGTCTCTCCTGGAACTTACTTTACTAGTTCTGGCGCGGATAATACTACTGTTATTACCGAGACTAATGAATTTGATAATGTAGGTTTTGCTAACTTAGTGATACCTTAAACAGAAATTTATTTTTTTTATTTTTCTTTAATTTTTTATTGATGTCGTTTACACTACGACAATCTTTATAAGTAAAACTTTGTCTGAACAAATATGAGATTAAAATTAGAGGACCCTAGAATTTTAGCACAGATTGTGGGAATTATTTCTGAACTTGTAACTGAAGTCAGACTTAAAGTATCTAAAGAAGGTATGAGTCTTACTGCACTTGACCCTGCTAATGTAGCTATGGCTTATTTTAGTATTCCTGGAGATTTATTCGCTGAGTTCGTAATTGAAAAAGATGAAGTATTGGGAGTAAATCTTGAGAATTTTAATGCTGTCATGCGTAGATGTAAGTTAGGGAGTTCTTTAATCATTGAAAAAGATGAAAATCATCTTAAGATGACTATTAATGATAAAATAAAAAGAGAATTTTCACTTGCTTTAATAGATGTTGAAGGAGATGACAAACAAATGCCAACTTGGGAATTTAAGAGTGTAATTAAAATGGACGCACAGGCTTTTGTAGATGCAATAGAGGATTGTGCAGTTGTTGCTGATGCATGCACATTTATCGCTCAACCCGATAAATTTATAATTGAATCAAGTAACTTACACTCTGCAAGAACTGAATTCTCTGGTGAAGAAGCGCAAATATTTTCAGATTCTAGTTCTGCGCGTTTTTCTCTTGAATATTTATCTAAGTTTATCAAAGGAGCTAAGATAGCAAATAAAGCGGAGATAAACTTCTCTGATAATCACCCTATGAGACTTAATTTTCCATCAGGAAGAGTAATGCTTTCTTTTGTTCTTGCTCCGAGAGTTGAACAAGATTGATTTTTAGTGAAGATTTATATATTAGAGAGATATTCCTTTTCATGCGAAATTGGTTTTTGATTTCTATTCTTATTCTTGCTCTGGCTTTTTCGGTTATTTATTTTGCTTTAGGAAATGATGTTTCACTAAGTCCTGTGAGAACAGATAGGGGTGCAAAAATTTGTAATTGTTTTGAGGATATTACTTGGAAAGAAGAATGTAAAACGGCAGATGGGAAGAAAGGTACGCAAGAGTATAAGGATGAATGTCTTAAAATAGATTGTCAAGAATCTAAGCAAGGAGATAAGATTTGCACAGGAATTCTTAAGGGTGCAAAAACAAAAGTAGGAAGTTGCGTTCCAAATCCTTAATTATTTCTATTTTGAATTAGTATCAATTAAATTATTTTTAATAAAGCATTATTTTGTAAGATTCAGTATACTTTATATATTCAGTATATATCGTAATACTAAGTAATATGGGAAAAGAAAGAGTGTCTGCTACGATAGATATCGAAACTATCGAGCTAATTGAAAAAATATTGAAAAGGGGAAAGTATAGAAATAAATCTCATTTTCTTGAAGAAGCAATAAAATTTTTTGCAAAGGAGAATAAAGAATGAATCGTAGTGGGCAGATAGCTATCTTTGTGATTGTTGGTCTTTTGATAGTTGCCGCGATTCTGTTTATCTTTTTAATTGATAGAACTCCTTCTATAACTAGAGGGCAAGATTTAGATAATCCTGAAAGTTTTATTGATAATTGTATTAAGGAACAAGCAAGTAAAGAAATAGTTAATCTACTTTCTCATGGAGGATTTCCAGATTCTACCGATAATGTTTTGTATAATGGTTTAGCAATTCCCTATTTGTGTAAAAATATTAATTATTATCAGCCATGTATTGCTCAATACCCTAGATATGTCACAGAAATAAAAAATGAAATTTTGAGAAATTTTGAAGATGATGTGGAACAATGTTTCGCTTCACTTGAGCAAGACCTAATTAGCCGTAATTATATTGTTGATGCTGGTCCAATAACTCTCACAGCGGAAATAAAACCAGAGATAGTTCATGTTGGGATAGAAAGACCATTCACAATTACTAAAGGTGGTTCTTCAAGAAAGTATGAGAGGTTTGACGTTTTTGTAAATACTTATTTGTATGAAGTCTCTAGCATTGCTCAAGAGATAGTTTCCCAAGAAGCTAAGTTCTGTTATTTTAGTAATGATGGATTCATGGCTTTGTACAATGATTTTGATATAGTTAGAGATGTTTTGGGAGAATCTACAAAGATTTATACTATCAAACATAAGAAAAATGGTGAGGCTTTGACTATGGCTATAAGGGGGTGTGCGATTCCGCTCGGATTCTGATGAGTAAAAAAATAATTTCTATATTTGAGATTTATTTGCTTGTGATGTTTAGTGTATCTTTTGCATACCTTGTTGGGCAGTCAAATCAGTTAGCTCCGTTAAATCCTTCTGAAAAAGATTCTAATTTTATTTCTAGTTTGAGAAATTTTGTTTTAGGCTATTTATCTAATGGTCTTGTATCTGCACAAGCTGTGGCTCTTTGGACTTGTCAGACTAGTTTGAATGGAACTGCTTGTCAAGAATATCCTTCTAATACTTGTAATTCTGTTTGCACTACTAATTGTTTTCCAGGTTTAAGGTCTCAATTTTCTGCTTGTAATTTGGGAACTTGTTATGATCCCACTTATGGAACTTGCACATCTGGAAGTCCTCAATTCTCATGTCAGCAAGCTGGAGGACAATGGTCTGCACAACAACCTGCAGAATGTAATCGCGAGTGTTGTTTGATTAATCCTAATCAAAACGGTGGTGCAGGACAATCTCAATTTACTACACAGCAACAATGTAACTATTTAGGACAAACTTTAGGAAGTCCTGTTTCTTGGGTTCCAGTTAATGGGGAAGTTGAATGTTTGTTGAAAGCTAGTTCTCAATCAAGAGGGGCTTGTGTTCTTGAATTTTTACCAGAATTACAAAAATATAATTGCGAAACTACTACTCAAAGTGATTGTATTTCTTCTGGAGGAGATTTTTATGAAGGACAACTCTGTACTAATCCGGCACTGAATACTAAATGCGAATTAACTCAAAATACAAATTGTTTTGATGAATTGGATGGAGTTTATTATGTTGATAGTTGTGGAAACAGAGCTAATATTTATGACTCTTCCAAATTAAATGATGTTTCTTATTGGAGCAATATCGTTTCTGAAACTAATAGTTGTTTAGTTGGGGCTACTGGAACTTCAATTACTAATCAAGCATCTTGTGGAAATTGTAATTATCTTTTAGGAAGTGTTTGTGGAGATGAAACTGCTTCTGAAAATGCAAATTATGGTAATTATGTTTGTAGAGATTTGAGTTGTGTTGATGAATGGGGAAATGGTAGACAAAATGGAGAAAGTTGGTGCGCATTTGATGGACGAATAGGTTTAGATGGCTCACCTACTGTTCCACAGCCGACGCCAAATCCAATATTTAATGGTCTTCCAATACAACCTGGACAAACTTGGTGCATAGCTAATGGAATTGCAACTATTTACAGTCCTCCTACTCCTTTGAATCCAAATATAACTATAACCACACAACCAGTTAATCTTCCTTCTACTCCTTTTGTTTCTGGAACTATTTGTTCTAATGACACTAGTATTTCTACAATAAATTCTCGTGGAACAAATGCTGAAAGGGGAGTAGACTTGCCTGGAAGTCGGCATTATAGGAAAGTTTGTTTTGATGGCGAGGTTAGAACAGAACCTTGTGGAGAGGGAAGAAGTGAAGTGTGCGCTCAAGATATTCAACAAACTACTGGATATACTACTGCGAGTTGCAGAATAAATACTTGGCAACAATGTCTTGCTTCAAACGACTCTCCTGAAAATTTGAATAAATGTGAAGAGAACCCTGATTGCTTTTTGAAACATGTTGGAATTGATAGTTTCAAATTTGATGTCTGTGTTCCTCAATATCCTCCTGGACTTTATACTTCTGATGATATTAGTAGCGATGATGAAGCTATCTGCGCTTATGCTTCTCAGACTTGCACATATATTGAGAAGAAAAGAATTAGTGGATGGAAATGTATAATTAATTGTGGTTGTAAAGAAAAAGAGTTTACAGAAACTTTGAATAATTTATGTACTAGTTTGGGTGATTGTGGAGGAAAAATTAATTTGAATGGTGATTTTACTAGTGATGGATATTCTGTTAAAGGCAGAGCTCCTAAACTTGGAGCTTCGTATATTGCCGAAATGCAATCATATACGACGCCTATTCAAGGGCAAAGTGCGAAAGTATTGAATAACTCGCAACTTGCGGCAATATTTGGAGTTCCTGAAAGTAATTTTGAACCTTCAAGTTTACATTCTACTCTCGCACTTTTGGGTGTTGGAGCTGCAGGATTACTTCACGCCGGAGCTATTGCTAGTATTCTTGGAATTGGTGGAGAAGCTGCTGCGGTTACAGCTAGTGCTGTTGGTGGTGCAGGTGCGGGAGCTGGTGGTGCAGTGGGTGCGGGAGCTGGTGGTGCGACTGCTGGTTCATTTAGTGGGGCGTTAGGGGGTGCGGCTGTTGGTGCGGCGATTGGATATATACTTGGTTCTTTGTTCGGAGTTGAAGGAACTGCTTTAACTGTTTTGATGGTTGCAGGAGCAGCAATTGGATTAGCTGCTGGAGCTGGATGGCTCGGACCTCAACTTCTTGCATTCTTTACAAATCCAATTACACTAATTGTGATTATTGTGATAATCATTATTATGCAAATACTTGGAATTGGGAAGACGCGCGAAAGAAAAGCCGAATTCAAATGTATGCCTTGGCAACCTCCTGCCGGAGGAGCTAAATGCGATTTATGTAATTCGGATGATTTGCCTTGCACTAAGTACAAATGTGAAACTTTCGGCAAGACGTGTAAATATTTGAATGAAGGAACTGGAAATGAAGAATGTGTAAATATCGCACCGAATGATGTTTCACCTCCTCAAATTGATGCGAACAATCCTGCTTTGTCTTCAGGATTTAGTTATAATAATCCTCTAACAAATATTGGAGTTACTATAAAGAACTCTTCTGTTTCTGATGGTTGTTTGCAAGAATATTCTCCAGTTAATTGGGGAGTTGTCTTGAATGAACCTGGACAATGTAAAGTTTCTGAAACTCACACAAGTAATTATGAAGAAATGGAATCTTATTTATCAAACATAGTTGGAAACCAATTCAGTAAAAATCATACTGTTGCTACAGCTATGCCTACTCTTGATGAGTTAGGTGTTTCTGGAATTGACCCTGCTCGTCGTGGAAACTATAAATTATATGTTAGATGCCAAGATGCTTCTGGTAATTACAATGCTGCTGAATATATTGCAGAGTTTTGTGTCTCACCGGCAAATGATGTTACTCCTCCAATAATCTCTCAATATATTCCTGCATCTCCAGGATTAGTTGGATTGAATGCTACAAACAAACAAATTCAATTCTATACTAATGAACCTGCGACTTGTAGATGGAGTTTGACTGCTGGACAAGAATATTCTCAAATGATTAATTCTGCTACTTGTAATAATGAAATAAGTCAAATTACTTTGAATGGTTGGGGTTGTGTAGTTAATCTTCCAGTTCTAAATGAAAGCACGACTAATTATCATTTCAGATGTGCTGACCAACCTTGGCTTGGAACTAATGAGACCAATCCTAATTTGCCAGACCCTAATCAAAATGTTAATTCTGATGACTCTGTTTATCAAATTAAGAAAACTACCACTCCTTTGACAATTACTTCTATTTCTCCTAATGGAAATATAATTTCAGTAGGTAGTTTGCCGGTTTCAGTTAATCTTGAAGCAACAACTTCTGGAGGAATAAATAATGGTAATGCTATTTGTTCATATAACTTAAACGGTGCTGGATTTATTCCTTTCTTTAATACTGGTGCGAATACTCATTTACAGACTTTCTCTAGTTTATTAGAAGGAAATTACGCTATTGGTTTGCAATGTTTTGATCTTGCACAGAATACTGTTAGTGGAAATACTCAATTTAGTGTTCAAGTAGACTCTTCTGGTCCGATAATAACTCGCGTTTATAGTTCTGGTGCATCATTGACTGTTATTACAAATGAAGCTTCTACTTGTGCTTGGAGCACTACAAGTTGTAGTTTTGATTTCGCTTCTGGAACTTTATTGAGTGGATCTTCTCAAGTCCATACTATGCCTTACGATAATGGAATTACTTATAGAATAAAATGTAAAGACGCATTTAACAATATTGGAACTTGTTTGACGGCAAGTGGAGGATACTAAATGACAAGAGTTATAAATAAAAATAACATGAAAAGAGAGATGAATAGTCGTGAGGTTGTGAATAAAAAAGGACAGGTAACTATATTTGTTATTCTCGCTCTTGTTCTCGTTGGTGTTGTTGTAGTAATTTTTGCTTTCCCTGAAGTTAATGTGTTTTCTGATTCTGTAAATCCTGGAGCTTATTTGAAAAGTTGTATTGAACCAGAAGTTAGCATAATAAAAAATACTTTGAGTGAACAGGGAGGATATGCTAATCCTGTTCATTATACTTTTTATCAAGATATGAAACTACAATATTTGTGTTACACTTCTGATAATTATTTTCCTTGTACTGTTCAGCAGCCTCTTCTTGTAAAACAAGTTGAAAAAGAAATGAAAAATCATATTGAACCTCGTGCTAAACAATGTCTTCAAGATTTGAAAAATCAATATGAACGAAAAGGATATCGGGTTTCAAGTGGAGCAAGTGAAATTATAGTTTCAGTTATTCCTGGTAAAATCCTTGTTGATTTTAACGCTCCTTTGACAATTACTAAAGAAGATACTCAAACGTTCCAGAAATTTGCTGTTGCGGTTAACTCGCAATGGTATGATTTACTTTTGACTGCTGTTAGTATTATACAATACGAGTCTACTCTTGGTGATAGTGAGACAAGTTTATATATTTCATATTATCCTAATCTAAAGATCGACAAGACCCGACGCGATGACGGTTCAACAATTTATCAATTGAGTGACGTTACTACTGAAGATAAATTTGCGTTTGCCACGAGAAGTCTTGTTTGGCCACAAGGATTTAAATGAATAGAAATTTAATTTTTTTAACAGGAATATTGGTTTTGTTTAGCTCTTTTGGCTTTGTTCTTGCACAATCTGGAACTCCTAATAATCCAAATATTGGTGGCCAGATTACAACTGTTTGTTGTGAAGAAACAAATTCTGGAGCATTTTGCCAGAATGTGCCACCGACAGAATGTAAGATTAGCTCAAGACAAGTTCCGACAAGCTGTGAAGCTACAAGCTATTGTAAGGGTGGAACATGTTATGATTCAACTGAAGGAACTTGTTTAGACAATACTCCTCAGCTTGTATGCAATTCAAATGGCGGGGTCTGGAACCAAGATAGACCGCCACAATGTGATTTGGGATGTTGTATTCTTGGTGATCAAGCAGCATATGTTTCATTAGTTCGTTGTAAAAGACTTTCGGCATTTTTAGGTTTAGAAACAAATTATGATAAAAGTATAACTAATGAGGTCGCATGTATTAATGCTGTTCAACAACAAGAGAAAGGAGCTTGTGTTTATGAGTTTGAATTTGAAACAACTTGTAAATTTAGTACCCGAGCTGAATGTAATACGCAGACTGGTGGAAATGCTACAATTGAAGAAGGAACTTTCTATGCTGGAAAATTATGCTCTGCTGAAGAATTAGGAACTAATTGTGGACCAACTACAAAAACTGCTTGTGTCCCTGGAAAAGATGAAACTTATTTCTTAGATACTTGTGGCAATCCTGCAAATATTTATGATTCATCTAAAATAAATGATGCTGAATATTGGACAAATGTAAAAGGAAAAGATGAATCTTGCAATCCTACCTCTGGAAATACTTTGAGTTCATCTTGTGGAAATTGTAATTATCTTCAAGGTAGCATATGTAGAGATGAAAATTTAGCTGGTAAGGATCCGACTTATGGAGATTTCATATGCGCTGATTTGAATTGTAAAACTACTCAAAATGGAAAATCGTACAAACATGGTGAGAGTTGGTGTGTAAATAATGATGCTGGTGGAAATGGAAAGAGCGATAATACTGTTGGAAGTAGATTTTACAAACACATATGTATTAATGGTGAAGAAACATTGGAGCAGTGTGAAGATTTCAGAGCTGAAGAATGTATTGAAGATAAAATAAATGGATTTTCTCAAGCTGCATGTAAAGTAAATAGATGGCAGGATTGCACAGCACAGACTACTAAATTAAAGTGTGAGAATGAAGATAGAAGAGATTGTACTTGGAGAGAAGGAATTTTATTACAGGCTTTAGGAAACTCTTCAAGTGATGAAGAAATTACCGGTACTTGTTTTGCTCAAAATAAACCTGGGCTTAATTTCTGGGCAGATACTGAAACTTCAAATATATGTTCTTTAGGAAATGCTGTATGTATTGTTAAATTTGAGAAAGGATTGTTTAGTTCTGAAACTTGTGTAGAAAATTGTGAATGCCTTGAAGATGGTTGGGAAAAAGAAAAAGCAGAGTATTGCACATATCTTGGAGATTGTGGGCCATCTCAAAATTGGTTGGGACAAGCAGGATATAATAAAGGTTACAAAGTTACGACTGGAAAAGTAGAAGAAAAGAAATAAGTTATTTACAATTTGGACAATTTATTTGTTTAGTAAATTCTCTCCATTCTACTGACAAATCTAAGAAGTCTATTTCTGCAAATCTTTCAATGTTGATGGATCCTTTACCCAATAAAAACTTGGCTATGTCCATCACATGAAGGTTTCCGATTGCTCCCGCTATTGGACCAAAGTTTCCAGTGCTACTAACCTCTTTTACTTTGGCTAAATCTTTTAATGGATCATTTTCTTTTTGATAAGCTAAGAAACAATCAAAACAAGCGCTTTTGCCTGGAATTATTATTGGGCCAATCATTCCTAAATGCATATTATAACCTCCGGCGATAGAATAAGGAATTTCTCTTTTCCTAGCATATCCATCAATAATTTTTGTTGTGTCAACTATAGAAGGTTGATCTGCACAGTTTACTAAAAAAGTACATCCTTCAATAATGTCACTTAAATCTTCTATTTCTGAAACTCTATTTCTGAAAGGTATTAAATTAAAATCTGGAAAGTTACTAACTAAAGCTTCTACCTTATATCTCCCCATATCTCTTTTATTGTAGCCTATTTGGCGATTTAAGTTGCTAATTGAAACAATATCGGGGTCTATAATTCTTATTTCTCCGACCCCTATTTGTCCTAAGCCGTTTACTATCCAGCTTCCAATTCCCCCTACTCCGAAAACGGCAATTTTTGATTCCTCAATTTTTCTTTGCATTTCTTCGCTTTCTTCAGGTGAATCTGTTAAATCATCAAAAAAGGATAACTGTCTTGTATATCTTTCAGGTCTATCTGTTTTATTACTCTGAACGATAACTCCCTCTCTTTTTAATGAGTCAATGCAACCTAAAATATTTCTTGAAGAATAATTTGCTGATAACCTTCTTATTAAATTTTCTTCAGTATCTTGACATTTGGCTAATCCTTCAATTATTTCTATTCCAAGTGAATCTAATTTTAGCCTTGAAAAAGTGCGACTTGCACTACGCACAAAAGTGTATTCTTGTCCATTTTTATCTCTAAGTATGTAATCTGAATCACGCAGTTTTAGAGTGGAATTATCCATTTACTTCTTCAAAAACCCACTTTAAGTCTTCTAAATCTTTTTTAGAAGGTGGTTCAAATAAAGGTTGCCCAAATATGGAAGGATAAACTTTGATGTATCTTACCTTACTTAAGTTATTTAATAAATATGAGTCTTTTCTCAAGTGATATGCTCCTACAGATACGAATAGTATATTTGATTTATTGAGATGGTCTAATATAACCTCTCCTTGTCTATTTTCTCTTAATTTTAATAAATCCTCTTCTTTTTTGGCGATTTTGGAAGTTATTATTTTTATACTGCGAAAATCGGTGTTTTTTCTTCCTAAATTTTTTATATCACAACCAATTAAAGGGATATTTTTTGATTGAGCTAATAAAATTGTTGGTTTTAGGTCTTTATATTTTGAGATAATTGAAAAGTCTTCATTATCTTTTTTGTTTAAAAAATCTTTAATCTCTTTGATAGTTGGTAGACTTTTATCTTCTAAAAGTTCATATAAAAAATAGTTTGGTTTAATAGCGGATATTATCTTCTCTTGAATTTTTGTATCTTCTAAAGCTCCGTGAGTTTCTCCAAAAATAATCAATTTAATATTTTTAGAGTTTATTATCTCTAAAAAATTGGAAAAATTTTGATTTAAGTTAAAGAGAGGCATAAGTTAAAACAAAAATAATAATATAAAAAGATTTCTACATCCAGTATTTTACACTTGTTCCTCCAGAGAGTCTTCCTCTTTCAACAACTTCTACACCTTTGTAGACTTTGAAATCTGAAGATATAGAATTGATGCCATAATTTCTTCTATCTATACTTGAAGATTTATCTGTTTTTGAATCATTATTTAATTCTACAGCGACTTCTAATTTTTCCATTAACACCTCCTGATTTTGTCATGAATTCAAATATAAAAATCTTTTGCTTGTCTTTTAGATAGGTATTTATAGTTCGTTTAACTTGATTGTTTATCACTCTTACTTCATAGTCATGGGTTTGGGGCTCAGAGACTTCTTGTTAGAGGGTTCTGGCTAAAATTTTTATGATTTGAAATAATCTATTAATCCTATTAAATCTTTTTTGTTTTTAATTACGAAGACTTTTTTTCCATACTTCTTGATTAGTTCTTTGTGCATGTGTTTAGACATTACTCCTTTTGTTAAGTGATATTTGAATATATTTTTTATAATCTTGAATTGTTTGAATAAAGAGTCATCTTCATATTTTCCTTTTCTTGTGATGTAGTGTCTTTTCATAACTCTGTAACTTGCAGTAATTGGTGAAGGAGAAATCATGATTAGAATATCTGCTTTCTTGAAAGATTCTTCGGCGTAAGTTGTCCACGCACTATCCGTTATCCAGTTTTTCTTTTCACATATTTTATGGAGCATTTTGAGTCTTAGAGGAACTGGACGAATTTGGCTGTATTTTACTTTGTATTTTAAGTCATCAAGCTCATAATGATTTATTTTTAGAAGTTTTGATAGACTTTTTGCTAAAGTTGATTTACCAGAACCATATATTCCAAAAATGTGGATACGCATTTCCTAAAACGAGTAAAATGATTAGATAAATTTATCTGATGAACTTACTTTAGATTGGTATGTTTATTAATAGAAAACTATAAAAATTGATTAAAACTTGAATATTTATGGAATTAAATGCGCATCATTTGCATAAAGATATTTTATCTTTAAAGAGAGATGTTGCTTTGATAAAGTATATGCTTATGTCAGAAGCTAAACTTACTGCTTGGGCTGAAAATGAGCTAGCTAAAGCAAGAGTTGAATCTGAATCAAAATATATTGATCTAAAATATTTTTGATAGTTTTTGCAATTTTTTCTTTTGCTTTTATTCAATAGATTGATTTGGGCTATTGATGATGACGAATAGTTTAAATAATTCTTAAATTCTAAGTTTATATGAGAAAATCAATTGAACTGATTAAGAAAAAGATAGTTCCTGTGCTTAAGAAAAATGGTGTTAAAAGGGCAGGGATATTTGGAAGCTATGCTCGCGGAGAAGAAACTAAAGATAGTGATATTGATATTTTGATTGAATTTGATGGTAGTCTTTTAGATGTTGTCAGACTTGAAGATAAAATTCATAAAATCTTGAAAAAAAGAATTGATTTGCTAACTTATGGAGCTATAAGTCGTTATTTAAAGGAGAGGATAATGCAAGAGGAAGTAAGAATTGTATGAAAAAAGACCCACATGTTTTTGTGTTACATATAAGAGACTCCATAAATTATATATTTGAATTTATTAGGGATAAATCTAAAGAAGATTTCTTGAAAGATAAGATGATGCAAAGCGCAGTTATCAGGGAGCTCGAGGTTATCGGTGAAGCTATTAAAAATCTCCCGATAGAATTCAGGCAAAAATATAGCCAAGTTTCTTGGAAAGATATTGTGGGTATGAGAGACAAGATTATTCATTACTATTTTGGTGTTGATTTAGAGAGAGTTTGGAAAGTTGTGCAAGAAGAACTTGTCGTATTGAAAAAGCAAATCAAAGATATTTTAGTAAAAGAGAAAGTAAAATTGTAACTCTTTAGTAGTCCAAAGATTTAAATATTCTTGAGTTCGTTTAGTTTTGGGGATTTCAGAATGGTCGTAAGACTAGTCAGGAAAGGTTTATTGGGGTTGGTGACAGCGGGAGCTATTCTCGCTGGTTCTGTTGGTTTGGGTGGATGCATGTCTACCGCTAAATTACCTCATGGAACCACTTATAATTCTGCTCAACAAACACCTTATGCTGTGGCTAATGCTCCTGCTGAAGTTTATGTTCAAAATCCTGGAAACACTTTAGGTGTCTCTTTACTTGGTGGACTTCTTTCTGGAATTGGAGCAAATAGAGGAAATCTTGGGGCAGTGTATTTAGGAAGATCTATCTCTGAACATGGAGCTGCAACTGAAGGTCGTTCAAATGTTAATGTTTCTGTTGCAGGCTCTCAAGGAAATGCTCCGTTTAGAGAAATTGTTCCATTTATTGGATATGATTGGAATGATAAAAATCAAGATGGATTTGTTCAAATAGATGAGTTTGATTCTATGGGTACTGCTTTGAATAGAAATAGAAATAATAGTTTA
>SXGS01388733.1_pt1 | contig 12971 bp, 12 predicted proteins | sample 3174681 | NCBI WGS metagenome assembly SXGS01 (sample SAMN11356861, study PRJNA531348) | freshwater metagenome | isolation source: freshwater sample F1-80 | place: China: Fuxian Lake, Yuxi | collected 2017-12-25
CTTCGCGGTTGATCACCACGAATTGCTGCTTCATCACATTGCTCATGGAGGCGGCAAAGGCGCGGAACATGGCGTCCGAGCCGCCCGGGCCAAACGGCATGATCAGTTGCACCGGTCGGTTGGGAAAGGCTTCCTGTGCGAAGCCCGAGCCGGATGTTGACAAGGTGAGGATGGCGCCAAGAATGGCTCCCAGAGCGGATCTGCGGATCATGGCGAGTTCTCCAGAAGGTTAGGTGGTAATGGTGCTGGCGACGACGCGATTGACCAGCCGGCCCAGGCCGGTCACTTCGAGTTCTACCGTATCGCCGATGGAAAGAAACTTGCCCTGTTCCAGCCCGCAGCCGGAGCCAACAGTGCCGGAGCCGAAAAACTCGCCCGGATAGATCGTTTCATCGCGCGAAACGTGGGCGAGGATGTCTTCGAACCTGTGGTGCATTTCACCGGAGGAGCCGCGTGACCACTCGACGCCGTTGACTTTCGCCGTCATGGTCAAGGCGTAAGGGTCGGGAACTTCATCCGCCGTGACCAGCCAGGGGCCGAGCACGTTGGCCGTGTCGAAATCCTTGCCCTTGGTGGGTCCGAGCTGGCTCTGCATCTCGCGCATTTGCTGGTCGCGTGCGGAAAAGTCATTGAAGATGAGGTAGCCGAAGATGTAATCGCGCGCCTTGTCACGTGCGATATTCTTGCCGCGCTTGCCCAACACGATGCCGAACTCGAGCTCGTAGTCGAGCATCTTGCAGTAGGAAGGACACACCACGTCATGCCCGGTGCCGACCACGGCGAAACGGTTGCACTTGTAGTACACCGGCTCTTCGTACCAGACGCGCGGCACGTCCACCTTGGCCGGGTCGGTCGGGTAACCGGTAATGCCGAACAGGTGGCGCTGGGTGCGGGCCTGGCGCAAATGCTTCTCGAAGCAGAGGAAATCGCGCATCTGGCGCGGTTCCGGCAATGGCGCAGCCAGGGTGACGTCGGCCAACTCATGCACGATGCGCGCTTCGGCCAAGGCCTTGCGTGCTTCCGCCAGGGCGCCCTCGCCGCCGTCGATCAGGGCGAGCATGTCGCGCGCCCAGGCCGCGCTGGTGCCGGCGGTGAAATCCACAATCCGGCTCTCACCGGGCAACAGCGCACCAATGTGGCGCGCACCGGTGGCAAGATCAAAGGTGACCAGTTTCATGAAGCCGCTCCCCGATCAATGGCCAGGCGAGCAATGCGGGCAATGCATGCCCTTGGCCACCTGCTCCTTGTGGTAGCGTGCCATCAGGCCGAAGATGCGCGGCACATTCGGCCGCCCGGTGTCACCGGTGAATTCGCGGTACATGGCGTTGACGTTGATGAAAATGCGCTCGCCGTCGGTCCAGTCGCGAAACGCTTCGAAATTGATGTCGCGCGCAGCTTCCTCGTCGCTCATGCCGGCATCGAAGCGCTTGCGGCTTTCCGTCTGCAAATATTCGAGGTAGTGCTTCAAGGCGCGCACGCCGCTCTTGTCGGTAATCGGGCCGTGGCCCGGCACGACGGTTTCAACATCCCACGAGAGTATCAGGTCGCAGGCCTTGATCCAGTTCGACACCGGCCCGGCCCAGACCGCCGGGTGACCACCGACAAACAAAATGTCTCCGGTGAATACCGTGCGGTCGCCCGGCACATACGCCAATACGTCGCCGCGGGTGTGCGCCGGGCCGACGTTGATCAGCCGCACTTCCTTGGCGCCAACACGCACCGAGAGGTCGCGATCAAACGTTTCAGTCGGCGGGGTGTAGACAATGCCTTCGAAGTCGAAGCGCGAACCCATCATCTCGTTCATGAAGGCGCCGGCCTCGCCCATGTCACGCCAGTTCTTCATCATGTGGACAAACTCTTCCGGCGGCCGCAGCGCCATTTCCTCGGCGCAACCGCGGCTGGCGATGATCCTTGCCCCGCCCACCAGTTGATTGCCGAAGGTGTGGTCGCCATTGGCGTGGGTGTTGACCAGGGTGCCGATGGTTGCGGTGGCGGGCAGCGCCTTCTTGATGCCGTCGAGCATTTCGCGCGTCAGCGTGAGATCAAACAGGGTGTCGACCAGCAGCGCTTCATCACCATCGGTAATCAGGCCGGCGTTGCTGTAGCCCCAGGTGCCATCCGGCAGCAGCCAGGCGTGGCAGCCGTTACCCAGGTCGTGCAGTCCCTTGGTGTATTTCCAGGCTTTCATGCGATCTCCTGTGTTGTTGTCAGATGGGCAGGCTCTTGCGGCGGCTTTGGCTGGCCGCGATCAGTCCACCTTGAGTTTGAAGTACTCCGGTCGGGGCGGCGGGTATTGCAGATTCATGTCTTCAAGGGCCCTGACCGAGGCGCGGGCGATGACAAGATCCCGGTGCGTCTTGGAATCGGCCGGCACCACATGCCATGGCGCAACCTCGGTGCTGGTGGCGCCGAGCGCTTGCTCGTAGGCGCGCATGTACTCGGTCCATTTGTCGCGCTCGCTCAGGTCGGAAGGGTCGAATTTCCAGTGTTTGGTGCCATCCTGGAGACGTTCTTTCAGCCGGCGCTTTTGCTCCGCATTGGAGATGTGCAGGAAGAACTTCAGGATTACGGTGCCGGTGTCGGTGAGCAGGCGTTCGAAATCGTTGATGTGACGAAAGCGGCGCTTGGCCTCGGTATCGTCAATCTTGCCGTGGACCCGGGTGATCAGCACATCTTCGTAGTGGCTGCGGTTGAACACCACCATTTCTCCGGCGCCGGGTAGCTGGGCGTGGACGCGCCACAAGTAGTGTTGTTCGCGCTCGATCGTCGTCGGCGTCTTGAAGGAGGTGACGCGCATCCCGAGCGGGTTGACGCGCTGAAACACGCGGCGCACCGCACCGTCCTTGCCGCTGGTGTCCATGCCCTGCAGGATTACCAACACCTTGCGCCGACGTTCCGCGAAAAGGATGTCCTGGAGCGCATTGATGCGCTCGGAGAGCTGCACGACCTCTTCGCGGTCGGCCAGCTTGTTACCGCTCGAAAGCGGTGTTGAAGCGGCGTCAATCTTGGCCAGGCTGAAACCGGTAGTCGGTACCAGAAAGTCGCTCGGCTTGGTCGCCATGGCCAACCTTCAGAGTCTGAAAATACGCTGGGCGTTGTGGCCGCGCACGCGCTCGCGCACGCCGGCCGGCAGGCCATCGACCAGTGCCAGCGTGTTGTAGACGTCGCCGATGGTGTGCGGGTAGTCGGAGCCGTACAGCACGTTCATGCTGCCGACGTTGCGCACGCACATGTCGAGCACGTCGGCCTTGAATACCACGCTGTCGACATAGATGCGACGCAGGTAGTCGGAGGGTTCGAGTTCGATCTTTTCCTTGCAGGCCGGAATGTGGTGGAAGCACTGGTCCATGCGCCCGATCAGGTACGGCAGCGCGCCGCCGCCGTGCGAGGCGATGATCTTCAGGTTCGGGTAACGGTCGAGGAAGCCGTCATAGATCAGCCGGGCCACGGCCAGCGAAGTGTCGAAGGTAAAGCCGATCGAGGCCGTGAGCTGGAAGCGTTCCATGTCCATCTCGGCCACGCCGGGCGGGGCGGTGGGGTGTACCAGCACCGGCAGGGCCAGCTTGTCGATCGCCTGCCATATCGGCGCGAACTCGGGGTCGGTAAGGTGCTTGCCGTCGATGTTGGCCAGCACCATCACGCCAACGGCTCCCAGCTTGTGCGCGCGTTTCAACTCCGCCACCGCCTTGGCCGGGTACTGCCAGGGCAGGGTGGCGAACCAGCGGATGCGCCCGGCGTATTTTTTCTGTGCTGCCGAAAAGGTGTCGTTCATCATCGCCGCAGTTTGCGAGGAGACCTTCTCGCCGCCCCAGAACACGTTCGGGCAGGTGAGCGAGATGATCGAGACGTCGATGCCGGCACTGTCCATCATGCGGATGCGGGCGTCGTAGTCGAACATCGGCGGCACCGGCGTCATGAAGGGCGCGCCGTCGAGGTGGATGGCGTGCAGGCCGCCGCGCACTTCCTTGACCTCGTAGCGCGGTGCGCCATTGGCCTTCAGGGCCTTGACCCATTCGTTGGACAGCATGTGGGTATGGACGTCAATGACGGGGCTCGATGACACGGTGTCTCCTTTAGCAATGCGTTGCGATCAATGGTTGGCGATGGGGCGGGCTGGCAGCGGATCCGGGCCAGGCCGCGGCGCACGAATGAATGCGCCGCGTGAGGTGTTAGTCGATGGTGGCGCCGGAAAGCTTGACCACTTCGGCCCACTTGGCTCGATCGCGCTTCACGGTGGCCTTGAACTGCTCAGGCGTTTCGTGGCGCGGCGTGTTGCCGGTTTCGATCAGGCGCTGGCGGATCGCCGGCGTCTCTAGCGCCGTCTTCACGGCAGCATTGATGCGGTTGACCATCGCCGGGTCCATATTCTTCGGGCCGAGCAAGCCGAACCAGATGAAATTTTCGAAGCCCGGCACGCCGGATTCGGCAATGCTGGGGACCTCCGGAACAGCGGAAACACGCTCTTTGGTCGTCACGCCGAGCAGGCGCACCTTGCCAGCCTTGTAGTGCGGCAGCATCGCCTGCACCTGGCTCATGTAGCAGCACACGTCCCCCTTGACCACCGAGGTCACGGCGTCCGGGCCGCCCTTGTAGGGCACGTGGGTCATGGTAAGGCCGATGCGGGCGACGAATTCGGCCATCGCCAGGTGGGTGCCGGTGCCATTGCCGGTGGAGGCGTAGTTGTACTTGTCGGGATTGGCGCGCACCAGGTCGATCAGCTCGCGCACCGATTTGACGTCAACCACGGCCGGGTTGATGGTCAGCACGTTGGAGACATCCACGATGGTCGAGACCGGCGTGAAATCCGCTTCGACATCGAAAGGCAGCTTCTTATACAAGGCGGCATTGACACCGTGGGTGGCCCCGGTACCAAATAGCACGGTGTGGCCATCCGGTTTGGAACGGGCCACGTATTCGGAGGCGATGTTGCCTGCGGCGCCCGGCCGGTATTCAAAGACCAGGTTCGTGCCCAGGCTCTTTTGCATCGAGTCCTGCAACAGGCGGCCGACGATGTCGACACCAGAGCCGGCGGGAAAGGTCATGACGATGGTAAGAGGTGTCTGCGCGAAGGCGGCTGCGGACAGCAAGCCGAGTGCGGTGGCGAGCAAGCGGTATAGGGGCTTCATGGTGTTTGCGATGCCGGATTGGAAAGCCGCCACGATACCAGCATGGGCCTGCGGTTGCAGAATCGCCGGGCCTGCTTCTCGTTGCCTGCTTGACGGGGTGCGGCCCGTCTGCCTTTCCGGAGGTGGCTGAAACGGCTGGTTACAAACCCGTGCTGGAATTTTCCGCTGGTGGCCGAATCTTAGCTATGGAGGGACGATACCCGCTGGCTGGCACCGCACAGGCGCCATGGGCTACGGGGGGCGGCCTGATCCCATCATCGTTCTTCACGAAGGAACCGTCCATGAAACGTAATCTCATCGCAGTCAGCGTCGCCGCCATCCTCGCAACTGCCGGTGTGGCAGCCTATGCCCACGGCACCGGCCAGCATCAAGGCTGCACGCCGGGCCATGGCAAGGAGTGTCCGGCTGCCGCCAAGGGGGACCACCAGCATGGCGGCATGCAGGGCATGCAAGGCAACCACGGCAACATGGAAGCCAACCACGCCCGCATGGCCGAACGGCATGCCCAGATGGCGGCCCGTCACGGCGGCATGCAGCACGGCGGGATGCGCCACGGTGGCCAGGCGCCGGCAGCCAATGACGGCAAGGCCGGCGAGGGCGAACACAAGCACTAAGCCGGCAAGTAAAAAGGCCTCCGCGACAGCGGAGGCCTTTTGTTTTGGCTCACTCGTTTCGAGGCGGTCAGTCGACCTTGACGCCGGCGCTCTGGATTACCCGCCGCCAGCGCTCGACCTCGTCCTTCATGAACGCCGCTGTTTCAGCGGGGGTGCTGCCAACCGCTTCGGCCGACAGCTCGGCCAGGCGTTTCACCACATCCGGATGCTTCAAGGCTTCGGCCATGGCGGCCGAGAGTTTTGCGGCGATGTCCGGCGGCGTTTTCGGCGGTGCCACCACGCCAAACCAGGTGACGGCATTGAAGCCGGGCAATCCGGCTTCTACCGCGGTGGGCACGTTCGGCAACAGCGATACACGTTTTGCGCTGCCCACGGCGAGGGCCTTGAGCTTGCCGGCGCGCACGTGCTGCGCCGAAACGCCCAGATTGTCGAACATCATGTCGACCTGCCCGGCAAGCAGGTCGGTGAGCGCCGGTGCCGTACCTTTGTACGGAATGTGCGTGATGCGTACGCCGGCCATCGACTTGAACATCTCCGCCGTCAGGTGCGAAGTGGTGCCGCTACCCTGGCTGGCGTAGTTGAGCTTGTCGGGGTTGGCCTTGGCGTAGGCGATGAATTCGGCCATGGTATTGGCCGGCACCTTAGGGTGGACCAGCAGCACGTTGGGAACGGCCGCAATCACCGTGACCGGGACAAACGCGGCAGGGTCGAACGCCAGCTTGGCGTACAGGCTCGGGTTGATCACCAGGGGCGGGGGCGGGGCAGACAACAGCATGTACCCATCCGGCTCGGCCTTGAACACGGCTTCGGCGCCTATGTTGCCGGCCGCACCGGCGCGGTTCTCGACCAGTACGGTCTGCCCCAGCCGGGCCGTCAGCTTTTCGCCCAGTACCCGCGGCAGAATGTCGGCTGTGCCGCCGGCCGGAAATGGCACGATGATGCGGATCGTCTTGTTCGGGTAACTGGACGCATCCTGCGCCCGGACTTGCCAGCTGGCGGCGCCCAAGGTAATGCCCAAAGCGGTGCCAAGCGCGATGGCATGCAGTGCGCGCGGGAGTGGTTTCATCGAGGATTCCTTCCAGAGTGAGCGGCTGATTATAATTTCGGTTCGATACAACCCGCCGTGCGAGCAGTTTTCCGCACCGATCACGTAGTCCTGTACCGCAACCACAAGGCAATTCATGCAAGCAATGGCGGCCAACGAACGCCGGGAATGGCCTCCCGAGGGCCTGACCCGCGTGCCCTACTGGGTCTATCAGGACCCGGCTTTGTACCAGGAGGAGCAGGCGCGCATCTTCCGCGGCACCACCTGGAACTTCCTGTGCCTGGAAGCAGAGCTGACCGGCCCCAACACCTGGCGCACCTCCAACATCGGCGAGATGCCGGTCATCGTCACGCGTGATGGTAATGGCGAGGTGGCGGCGTTCGAGAACCGCTGCGCCCACCGCGGTGCGCTGCTGTGTTTGAAGCCCTGCGGCGAGGCCAAAGAGATTGCCTGCGTGTATCACAACTGGACTTACGATCTCAAAGGCAACCTGCAAGGCGTGGCGTTTCGCCGGGGCATCAAGGGCGGCGGCGGCATGGCGCCGGACGCCAAACCGGAAAGCGGGGCGCCGGCCAAGGTGCGTGTCGAGAATTACCACGGGCTGTTGTTTGGCACGCTCTCGGACGCCACCCCGCCGGTGGAAACCTATCTGGGCCCGGATGTCGCGGCCAAGGTCAAGCGCGTGATGAAGGCGCCGGTGAAACCTTTGGGTGGGTATAGCCAGATGATCCCGAGCAACTGGAAGCTCTACATGGAGAACGTCAAGGATACGTACCATGCGAGCCTGTTGCACCTGTTCTTCACCACCTTTCGCATCAACCGCCTGTCGCAAAAAGGCGGCGTGATCGTTGGCGGCGATGGCGGCTGCCACGTCAGCTACACCATCAGCGAACCCACCTCCACCAGCGATGACTACGAGAAGGCCGGCATGCGTTCGGCGCAAGACGGTTTTGTGCTCGAAGCGCCCGGCGTGCTGTCTTCGGTGGATGAAATCGGTGACGGCATTACCGTACAGATTGTAGGCATCTTTCCCGGCTTCGTGCTGCAGCAGATCAAGAACTGCCTGGCAGTGCGGCGCATCGTGCCACGCGGCCTCAATGAAACCGAGCTCCTCTGGACCGCCTTCGGTTACGCCGACGATGATGCCGAACGCACGGCCATGCGCCTCGCGCAGGCCAATCTGATCGGCCCGGCCGGCTATATCTCGATGGAAGATGGCGCCGCCACCGGCTTTGTACAACGTGGCGTGGTGGCGGCCGGGCATCGCGAAGCCGTAGTCGAAATGGGCGGGCGCGGGTTCTCGTCCGATGACTCGCGTATCTCCGAGACATCGGTGCGTGGCTTCTGGCAGGCCTGGCGCGCGAGGATGGGACTGTGAACGTCGACGCATCGACCCAGCTGGCGATCGAGCACCTGCTGGCGCGCTACGTCCACGCAATCGATGATGATCGCCTGGAGGAATGGCCGGCGTTCTTCGTGGCCGCCGGCCGTTACCGCATCACCACTGCTGAGAACCATGCGCGCGGCCTGCCCCTTTGCATGGTCCAGGCCGACAGCCAGGCGATGATGCGCGACCGCATCGCCGCCTTGCGCCATGCCAACATCTATGAGGCACAAGGCTACCGCCACACGGTCTCTTCCACCTTGGTCAAGTCGCTGGGCGAAGGTGCGTTTGAGGCCGTGAGCAATTTCATCGTGGTGCGCATCATGCATGATGGCGCTTCCGCGTTGTTCGCCAGCGGCCGCTACGCCGATCGCATTCGCCTGGCTGGCGAGGCGAAGTTCGAAGACAAGTTGGTGATTCTCGACAGCCGGCGTGTCGACACGCTGTTGGCCATACCGCTGTAGCCGCCGCCGGGAACGGCGTTCGCTGTGGTGCCTGCGGCTGCGGTTCTGGCCGATCAGATGCCGGCTGGAGAAGCGCTCCCACCAACGGTTTCGGCCATTTCTTCCTCAGCCGGGGAACGCATACCGCTTGACCGCCGCTTCATCCCAGGTGATGCCGCTACCGGGCTCATCACGCACGACGGCGTGGCCGTCGCGAATCTGCAGCGGTGTTTGCAGCACCGGGTTGGCCCAATCGACATATTCCAGCCAGTGGCCCGTGGGCGTGACGCACATCAGGTGCGCACTTGCTTCGGGAAACAGGTGGGTGGACATCGGCAGCGCGGCTGCATCGGCGATCGCGGCCGCACGTAGCCAGCCTGACACGCCGCCAATGCGCTCCAGATCCGGCATCACGTAATCGCTGGCATTCACTGCCACCGCACGCGCCATGTCGCGCGGGCCCCAATAGTTCTCGCCGATCTGCACCGGCGTCTTCAGCGCCGCGGCCACGCGCGCGCAGCCGGCATGATCATCGGCCTTCACCGGCTCCTCGATCCACGCCAAACCGAACTCCTCCAGCGCGTGGCCACGGCGAATCGCTTCGGTAGGGTCGAGCGCCTGGTTGTAGTCCGTCATCAGGCTGGTGCCCTGCGGAATGGCGGCTTTGACGGCCTTGACGGCGGCGATGTCCTCTTCCAGTGTGGCGTAGCCCAGGCGCAGCTTGACCGCAGAGAAGCCGCCCTGCAACAACTCGACCGCTTCGCGCGCCACTTTCTCCGGGCCCATCAGTCCAAGCCCGCAACTGTTGTAGGCCTTGATCGGTTTCACCGTGCCACCCAGGAGGCGCGCCAGCGGCAGGCCTGCTTCGATGGCCTTGGCGTCCCACGCCGCCGCGTCGATACCCGAAATCGCCATACCGACCAGGCCCGTGCTGCCGAGCAGGGTAAAGCGCTTTGCGAGCATCTGTTCAATGTCAAACGGCACCAGGGGTGCGCCGGTAATCAGCGTAGCCATGTCGTCCAGCAAGGCCACCTGCGCCTTCAACGCCAGGGGCGTGACACAAAACAGGTAGCTGCGACCGATAGCACCGCTCGATGTGGCTAGGTCGATCAGTACCAGCGGCACCTTGGTGATGGCGCCGGTCGACGTGTGCAGCGGGCGTGTCATTGGCACGAACACGGCGCGGGTGGTCAGGGAAACGATGGTGGGGGTAGCCATGAACGGAGCCCGTTAGAATCAAACTGCGTGCATCTTAAGTGGTTGGCGGCGCTGCTGCAATCGCGTCACAATCATGCGGCTGCAGGAAAGCCGGCGCCAACTGGCAACTTACTATTGAATGAGGAACGATTCATGAGATCCAAGGCCGTCATCTGCCGCGAGAACAACCAGCCAGTCGTCGTCGAAACCATCGAAGTGGCGCCACCGCGCACCGGCGAGGTGATGGTCAAGCTGGCCGCCTGCGGCGTGTGCCACAGCGACCTCTCGGCCACCAACGGCACGATCCCGTTCCCGCCGCCTCTGATCCTCGGCCACGAGGGCGCCGGTGAAGTCATTGAAGTCGGTCCCGGTGTCACCGACTTCAAGGTTGGCGACCACGTGCTCTCCAGCTTCGTCACCATGTGCGGCATCTGCCATTACTGCACCATCGGCCGGCCGGCCCTGTGCGATGTCGGCGCCAAAACGTTGTACACCCTGCCTACCGGTGACCTGCGCACCGCCGATGCTGCCGGCAAGCCGCTCAACATCTTCTCCGGCTGCGGCGTCATGGCCGAGTACGCCACGCTTTCCACGCGCAGCATCATCAAGATCCCGCAGGATGCCCCTTTGAAGCAGGCAGCACTGGTGGGTTGTGGCGTGATGACCGGCTTTTGCTCTGCCACCAACACCGCACGCGTCGAACCGGGCGCCATCGTCGCGGTATTCGGTTGCGGTGGCGTCGGCCTGTCGGCGATCCAGGGGGCGGCGGTTTCCGGCGCCGGCATGATCGTTGCCATCGATGTCGATGATTTCAAACTCGAATTGGCCAAGCTGATGGGCGCCACCCATACGCTCAACAGCAAGGGCGAGGAAAACCTCGTCAAGACGTTGAAGAAGCTCACTGGCGGCGGCGTCGATTACGCCTTTGAGTGTGTCGGCATGGGTGACCTGGTGGCCACCGCCTACGGCGCGCTGCGCAAGGGCGGCACGGCCGTGGTGGTGGGCGTGGCGCGCCCGAAAGACATGACCAGTTTTCGCACCTCCAGCATGACCTTCGAAGAGAAGACCCTCAAAGGCAGCTACTTTGGCTCAGCGCGGCCGCGTGAAGATGCGCCGCGCATCCTCGGGCTCTACAAATCGGGCAAGGTCAAGCTGGATGAACTGGTGACGCGCACCTATACCATCGACGAAGCGCCGCAGGCCTTCGCCGATCTGGAAGCGGGTAAAAATGCCCGCGGCGTCATCGTCTTCTAGACGGAAAAATCGCTGAAACCATTGGGGCACAACGGTTTCCGGCTGATGTGCGGTATCCGGCCGGCGAGGCGGCCAGGCAAGACGGGAGGCGCTAGGCCATGCGCGCCATCGGGTTGACGCCCCACACGACCGGGTCTTCATGGCTGACGATGCGGTCGCCACCGCCGTGACCCAGCGCGCGTGCCAGGTCCACGGTTTCGGGTACCAGCGGCCGCTTCACTTTGGCGTCAAAGAATACCCGTACCTTCGGCTGGATCAGGTTGGCGTCGTTCTGCTCGGTCACCACGGCAAGCCGCTCGCTCTCCAGGCGCACCAGTGCCCCCACCGGGTAAATGCCGATGCAGCGCACAAAGGCCTGCACCAGGTCCGGGTTGAAGTGAAAGCGGCTCCACTCAAAAATCTTGCGCACCGCCTCCGGCAGCGGCATGCCCTTGTGGAAGCAGCGGTCTGACGAGATGGCGTCGCAGACATCGACAATCGCCGCCATTTGCGCGGTGTACGGAATGCCGTCCTTGGCCAGTTTGTGGGGATAGCCGCTGCCGTCCTCCCGCTCGTGGTGATGCAGTGTGATTGCCAGCGGTATGTCGCCAATGCCCGGTGTTTCGACCAGCATGGCGTGGCCGTCGACCGGGTGCTTCTTCATGATGGCGAATTCGGCATCGGTGAACTTGCCCGGCTTGTTGAGTACTTCCAGCGGCGTTTTTATCTTGCCGACATCGTGCAGGAGGGCGCCGAGGGCCGCCTCATGGGTGGCGTCAGCATCCAGCCCGAGCTGGCGGCACAGCGCGATCATCAGCGTGGAAGCGCTGACGCAATGCTGAAAAGTGTAGTCGTCCACGTCTTTGAGCTGACCGAGCGACAGCAGGGCACCACTGTTGCGCAGCATTGAGGAGGTCATTTCCGCGACCATGGGATCGAACGAATCCAGAGTGACGGAGGCACCCATGCGGACATCGTTCACCATGCTTTTGACGGCAGTATGGGTGCGTGCGTGGATCTCCCTCGCACGGGCCATTTCCTCGCGAATGCTGACTTTGGCGGGAGGTGGCGGCGCATCGAAAATCACCTTTTGCAGACCGGTTTCGATCATGCGCTCGTATTCGGCGCGTGTCGGGGCATCTTCGACGTCCAGGCCGCGGGAAACATCGATATACAGTTCGCGAATGCCGGCTTCGCGGATCTTGGCAATCTGCACCTCGTCCTTGAGCGTAAAGCGCGAGCGGATGAACCCATGCGACATCCAATCCGTACCCAGATCGTGGATGTACATGCCGGGCTTCAACTGCTCGGTGGTGACGCGTTTCTGGACGGCTGTTTCCATGGGATCAGTGGGTGCAATTTCGCGTGGTGCCAGCAGGGTTTCCTTCGGGGAGATCATCTTGCGCTGAAGTCACGCACGCCCATCCGTGGCTCTGCCGGGGTTTTACCTCTCGATTCCACGGTGCGGTCCGCGGTTTGCAGCGAAAGGCAGGAGGCAACGGTAAGATGACAGCCCGATTCCCACCCGCGCTTCCATTTGCCATGATTCCACGCACCCTATTCAATGCCGACCACGAAACCTTCCGCGATTCCGTCCGCCGCTTCATGGTCGAAGAGGTGATGCCGCATGACGAGCGCTGGATGGAGCAGGGCTATGTCGACCGTGATGTCTGGCTGAAAGCCGGCGCCAACGGCTTCCTGTGCGTCAGCATGCCGGAGCAGTATGGCGGCGCCGCGGCGGACAAGCTTTACAGCGTGGTGCTGATGGAAGAGCAGTCTTTCGCCAACTGCTCCTCGGTCGGCTTCGGCCTGCACTCGGAAATTGTGGCGCCGTATCTCAATCGCTACGGCAGCGAGGTGCTCAAGCAGAAGTACCTGCCGCCGATGGCGCGCGGCGAGATGATCGGCGCCATCGCCATGACAGAACCC
>SXGS01431341.1_pt1 | contig 12970 bp, 12 predicted proteins | sample 3174681 | NCBI WGS metagenome assembly SXGS01 (sample SAMN11356861, study PRJNA531348) | freshwater metagenome | isolation source: freshwater sample F1-80 | place: China: Fuxian Lake, Yuxi | collected 2017-12-25
CGGGACCGCCATCCGGCCGGCGACGAAGTCCGGATAGCCGTCGCCGTTCACATCACCGACCACGGTCGCACGGAAGTTCGCCGGCGTCGGGACTTGAACGAACGCACCGGTCGTCAACGCGAGAAAGATCGACGTCCCCGACAAGCTGGACGCCACGAAGTCGGATCGGCCGTCGAGGTTCAAATCCGCGACCGCGATCGAAGACACGGCCGTCAGGAACGTCGGCGGCTGACCGGCCCACAACGTCGGCGGCTGCAGGAACCGGCCATGCCCGTCGTTCAGCAGCGCATAGGTGGGCCCGAGGCCGAGCAAATCGGGGTCGCCGTCCGCATCGACGTCGCCGAGGCCCATGAACGTCCCGAAAAAATCGGGGGTGAGTTCCTGCTCCCCGACGAACGGCCCGACCACGGGCCAATTCTGGGCCGCGACCGCGGTGGCGAGAGCATAGATCGCGATCATCGCGCGCACGCCTAAGTGCGTCGCCGAATTGCGTCCGACAGTCATGCAGAACCACCTTGGGCGACGGCAGTGAGCGCTGCGGTCGCCGGGCATCGAATGAATGCGGAGTCTACTCCGCTCCGACGGCCCGCGCCAAACTAAACTCCTCCCTCTCCGCCGGCCCCGCGGCGCTCGGGCGCACCGGCGTCATTCGAGCCCCGGACCGTCGCCCTCCCGGCTCAAGTGCAGGATGAGTAGAACCTGATCATGCCGACGCCTCCCGAAACTTCGCCGGAGCGCATTGCGGAAGCGATCCGCTCCGTCCCCGCGTGGTACCACGTCATCGACTTCGGCGGCGGAACGGTGTCCCCCGGCTACTACGACATGAGGCCTCATCTCCCGGCCTATCGCTTCCCGGCCGGCTTGAAGGGGTTCTCGGTCCTGGACGTCGGCGCGTCGAACGGCTTTTTCTCATTCCTCTTCGAACGGCTCGGCGCAGCGCGCGTCGTCGCGGTCGAATTGCGATCCGTGCTCGATCACGATATCCCCGAATGGGTGCGGACCGATCTGATCCGTCGCTATTCGGTCGAGGAGTTGGCCGCGGTCGATCATCAGGAGTTATGCGCCGGTTTCGAAACGGCGCACGCGCTGCTCGGTTCGCGGGTGGAACGACTCCGCGCCCGCGTGTACGACCTCCCGGACCGCACCGACGAGACATTCGATTGGGCTTTCTGCGGCTCGGTGCTCTATCACCTGCGCGATCCGGTCGCGGCGCTCGAGGCGATCCGCCGCGTGGTCAAGCCCGGCGGCGGCGTCGTCGTGGCGACGCCCGTACACGAACACGCCCCGGAGATCAGCAGCGCACTGTTCGTCGGCGAAGCGACGAAATGCGCGTGGTGGACTTTCAGTCCTGCGGCGCTCGTCCGAGCGGCGACGGCGGCCGGATTCCGGTCCGTCGCCTATCAAGGAGACTTCACGCTCGTCTCCGCCCTCGATCCGGCCGCCGTGCACCGGATCGGCGTGCTTCACGCCGAAGCGTGACCGGCGATCGTCAGTCGGCGCCGGCGCTGCGGACGATGCGCGAGATCTCGAGCAACGCCTCGCGTAGGCGCTCGTAGTCGGCCATCAGGCGCTCGACGTCGGCAAACACGTTCGATTCTCCGCGCGCGCCGGATCGAACCGCGGCGGCGTGCCGCGCGGACATCGCACGACGACGCGGCGCGGCGAGCGTCTCGGGCTCCGACGACACCTCCTCCGCAACGGCTTCCGGCGCCGACGATCGCCGCGGCTTCGGCTTGGTGACCGAGGCGATGCCCGCGGCCTTGCGTGCGAGACCGAATCCGATCGGGGTCGTGGGTCGGACTCCGGCTTCGAGGGCGGCGGCGTTGACGTCGGCGTACGACGAACTCGGGCGATTCTTCAAGAATGCAACGAGCCACGCCCGCTCGTCCGATACGGCCGCCGTGTTCAGGGTCGCCGACGCCGGCTCCGACATCGTCGCCGCTTGAGTCGGACTCCCGCCCTTGGCGGGAATCGACGACGAAGCCGCCGTCACGGTCGACGCATGTTCCGGGTGGATCGGCGAGCCGGTTCCGATGCGACGGGCCTCCTCGTACTCGCGCCGACCGACGGTGTAACCGCGGGCCATCCCCTCGATCCGCGCCGCGGAAAGCGTGAGTGCGGGATTGGTCCTCATCCAAGCCGCCAAGAAAGCGACCAACTGATCACGCGTGTAACTCGGCTGCGGTTGGTTCATGAGAATCAGCCCGGACCTTACCGCACGCAAAGGGGAGTTCCGAGCCGGGCCCCCGACGACGCCGGAGAAACCGCGACGGATTCCGAGCGAACGTTCCGGCATCAAAGCGTTTGCGACGGAGCTTCGCTTCCGAATGAGAATCCGCGGCGGAGAGTCCTCTCCAAAGCCCCGGGGCCTGAACCGCGCAAGGGATCGTCCTCCGCGCCGGACCTGCGCTGACCCGCGCCCTGCGCGAGACGCGTCCGGAACCGGCCTTCATGGCGTGGAACTACGAACGTCCCCTCGCTCACGCCAAACGGACCCCCGAGGGCCGGGCCGAGCGCATGGCCTTGATCGCACCCGATTACGGCGACGTCGTTGAGACACTCGGCCCGTCGCTCCCCCGCGGCGCATGGGCGGTCGACGACCTGCTCGACGCGTTCGGTCTCCCGATGGGTATCGCCTTCTGAGCACGGCGGCGCGGCCGCCGCGCCCCACGTCGCGGCGAATCGTCGGACGAATCGACCGCGGCGGAGCAACCCCCGACGCGGTATCGTCCCCTGATGAAGACCTGCGTCGTACTCGACCGCGCCGCCACGGCGGAAGGCGAACTCGCATTGCAGCGCTACGGCGAGCGCGAGTTCACCATCTCGATCGCGGGCCGCGTCATCATGAGCAGCCGGGCGACGGAGTCCGAGAAGGAATTAGCGCAGCTCGCCGTCCTGCGCGCCAAGGCGCTCCCCGCCCCGGCCGTCTTGGTCGCAGGGCTCGGCATGGGCTACACGCTCCGCGCAGCCCTCGACGTGCTGCCGCCCGCGGCGAAGGTCGCCGTGGTGGAGCTGACGGCGCCCGTCGTCGATTGGTGTCGCGGGCCGTTGGCCGATCTCGCCGGCCGCGTCTTGGAAGATCCCCGAGTCGTAGCGGTCGTCGGCGACGTATTCGCCGAACTCCGCCGCCGCCCCGCAAGCTTCGACGCCGTCGCGCTCGATCTTTGGCAGGGTCCGCAGGAACGCAACGACCCGGTCTTCACCGGGGCGGCGCTCGCCGCTTGCCGCAGCGCCCTCCGACCGGGCGGACGACTCGCCGTGTGGTCGGAGCAGTCGGTCGGCGGTTTCGAACGACGGCTTTTGTCAGCCGGCTTCGTCGCACCGCACAAACATGTCGCCAAGCGCGGCTTTCGCCACGTGAACTACACCGCGGAACTCTCCGCCGAAACTCCGCGTTCGACGCCGCGGCGTTGACAGTCGGGCGAGGCAGGATCTAAGGTCTCTTCATGAGCGGCGAACCACTGGGGCAAAGACTCGCCAGAGAATGGGAACAGCGCGCGCGATCTCCCTACCGCGATTTCTACGTCGCCTCGCATCGCGGATGGGACGATCCCGCCCGCTGGAATCACCAAGCGTGGGTCGACGCGGGTCTGGTCATGTCGCGCACCTCGCACGATCTCGCAGGTTGCATCGGCACGGTCCCGCTCGGCGAGCTCGACGTCCTCGAAATCGGCTGCGGAACGGGTCGGCTCGCGGAGCGCATCGCACCGTACGTCCGCAGCTATTCGGGCTGCGACATCTCGCAGGCGATGGTCGACCGTTCTCGCGCGGCCGGGCTCGGCAACGCCCGGTTCGTCGTTTCCGACGGCCTGTCGATACCGACGGAGTTCGCCGACCGCCGGTACGGACTCGTCTTTTCGCACGCGGTGTTCGTGCACTGCCCGCGCGCGGTCGTGCGCGCCCTCGTGCTCGCCGGCGCCCGCTTGCTCGCGAAGGGCGGACAATTCCGGTCGCAATTCCGCACGGAGGCCGGCGATCGGACCCCCGCCGAGTTCCCTCGCCCGGGAGAAATCGAATTCTTCCGTCCCGTGAAGGTCGTCGCGCCGTCGCTGCCGACGGACGGAGAGGGACCGGAACTCCGGCATTCCGTTCCCGATGCCGCGGCCGACCTCATTCATGGGACGCTTTACCGCGGCGAGCCGATGAGCGTCGACGAGATGCGGCGCCTGTTGGAGGAGGCCGGTTGCAGCTTGCAATCGCGCTGGCGGATCGACGACACGTTCACCTACGGACTCGGAGTGAAGGGCGACGCCTGACCGACCGGACCGGACGCGCCTTCGTCGCCTAAGCCGTCACGACGCGGTTTCGGCCCGAGTCTTTCGCGCAATAGAGCGCAGAGTCGGCGGCGCGGACGAGGTCGGCGTGCGTCGAGGACCCGGGGTCTCCGATTTGCGCCGCGACGCCGAACGACGCCGTCACGCGGTGGGTCGCACCTTCGTGGACGATTTCCGCCTTCTCTATCGCGCGCCGGAGGCGCTCGGCCAAAGCCCGGCCCGAAACGGAATCCGCACCCGAGACGACGACCGCGAACTCTTCGCCCCCGTAACGGCAGACGGCGTCTTCCGGTCGGGCGAATCGTCGCAGCACGTCCGCGACGCCTTTCAGCACGGCATCACCCGCTTGGTGCCCGTACCCGTCGTTGAACAGTTTGAAGTGGTCGATGTCGATCATCACCAGCACGAACGGATCGCTCGACCGTCCGCGACGACGGGCGGCGAAGGCCGCCGCGAGGGTGGCGTCGAAGGCGGCGCGATTCGCCAGCCCGGTCAGGGCGTCGATCAGCGACCTCTGCTCGGCCAGGACGGCGCGTTCGGTCGCCCGCTCGGCCTCGCCGGTGGCGGCAAGAGAGAGCGACACGAGCTGCCCGCGCGCCGCATCCAAGAGGTCCTCGATTTCGAGTGCGCCGCCGATGTCGACTTGCACGACGCCCGCCATCGTCTCGACGTGCGGAGCGACATCCGCCAGCAAGGTGTCGCATTGCTCCGAGCTTAGGCTGAACCACCGCATGAGACATCGCCTCAGCGCTTGCAGCGCTTCGCCCTTACGGGCGACGGTGAAGAAGTCGCCCGCGCAGTGTGCGGCATAGAGAATGCGGGAGAGCGACACGGCCGTCTTCTCGGTCGCCGCCTCGGGGTCGTGATGCAGCGTCGCCGCCGTGATCATGTCTTCCGGAAGACCCCAGTCTTTCATCAACAGGCCGACCAGTTGGTCGTGCGTGACGCCCGCGTAGGCGCGCTCCAATTCGCGGTCGGGATGCCCCGCCTCCATGGCCGCGACGACGGCGAGGTAGTTCGCCCCTCCGAGCCTGCTGAGGATAGGCACGCCGAGGTCCATCAAGAGACCTGCCGTGAACGCTTCGTCTTCGAACGGCTCGGACGCGAGCTTGCACAGCATGCGCCCGAACACGGCCTGCACGATCGACCGGCGCCAAAAGACGCGGAAGTCGAATCCGTGAAAATCCCCGCCGGAGCCTGCAAGGTCGATGACCGAGAAACTGAGCGCCGCCATCCGCACGGCCTTCAGCCCGAGCACGCGGAACGCGTCTTTCATCGACGCGGCGGGTTGCCTCCGGACGTAAAGGGGAGAATTCGCGAGCTTGAGGAGCTTCGCCGACAACGCCGGGTCCCGCGTGATGACCGCGGCGATCTCGTCGAGTCCGACCCAATCCTTCCGGGAGAGCCGGACCACCTCGAGCGCGACGCCCGGAAGGCTCGGCAGACGCGAAGCGTAGTCGACGAGTCGCGAACGTGAGGAGATCGTGGTCGAGGGCATGACGCGGGAGTGTCGTCTAATCATCGACGCCCGGAGCCGCTCCCGATAAGCGCAACGAGTCTAATCGTCCTCGGATTCCGGTTCGGGCGGCGCCGCCCAGCCGAGTTGGTATCCCGCCGCCGCCGCGATGACGACCGGAAGCAGCTTTTGGTTTCCCCCGGCGACCTCCGTCATGAACAGAAAGGCGTCCTGTCCGCCTTCTACGGCCAGCGCTTCGAACACCGGATCGCGATCGACGACCGCAGCCAACCAGTCCCCCTTCGAGGGTTCCCCGTTCGCCTCTTCGATCAAGCGCTTGAACGGCCGGAACCATGGTCCCCGGCGCTCGACGACAAGCCCGATCAGACGAAGCTCCGGCTGTTCGGCCAGGATGTCGGCGGCCTCCATCGCGAGCTGATCGACCAAGGCCTCGACATGCGGATGCGGTTGGTCGGGGTCGTGACCGGTCGGCGCGGGACCGCCCGCAGGGGTTAGGTCGGGATCGTTCATCGAGGGAGCTCCGGAGGGGACTCTAAGCGCAGGCCTCCGCCTCCGAAACCGTCACCGGCGGGAGAGGAAGGCGACGGCGGCCGCGAACACTGCGTCCGACGCCGCCGGGTCGTAGCGAGGGCCTTCGTCGCGCATGAACGCATGTTCTGCAGGAAAATGCTCGATGCGGAGCCGGTTTCCGAGCGGGGCAAGCGCCTCCGCGATCCGGACGCGGCCTTCAGGAGGGACATGAGGGTCGGCGGAGCCGAAGACGATCAAGAGCGAGGCCGACACCAGGGACAGTGCGCCGAGCGTTCCGGCGTCTGCGTCTTTGCCGAGCGCTCCGTTATGGACGCCGGTCGGATAGCAGGCGACCGCGGCCTTGATGCGCGGATCGATCGCAGCTCGGAGCGCCAAGTGCCCGCCGATGCAGAACCCCATGACGCAGAGTCGATCCGGATCGACGGCCGGATCCGTCTCCAATAGATCGAGTACCGCGCTGCGATCGCGATCATGTTCGGCGGCGAAGGTCGACTTGGCGTCGGCCAGTCCGCGGTCGCGCCCGGCGTCGTCATAAGGGATGACTACCCCCGGAGCCTCGACGCGATGAAAGATCTCCGGCGCCGCGACGACGAACCCATGGCCCGCGAGGCGGTCCATCGAACGACGAATCGGTCCCGTCAGCTGAAAGATCTCTGAATAGAGCAGAACGCCCGGGAACTTGGCCCGAGCCTTCGGGGCTGCGATCCGCACGCGCATCGGCGCGCCGTCGACGACGAGTTCGGTTTCACGAACGACGATCTGCATGTTTCGCTTTCGGGCGGCGCACGGACTTCGACGCGGAGGTTTTCTTCCTCCGCACCGTGACGAGCGCCTCTTTCGCCGCCTTCGGCAGCGCCTTCACGGCCAGCTCCCGCCGGAGCGCACCGCTCCGATCCGGTTGCGGCTCGACGTAAACGAGCGCGACCGGCGGTCGGCTGCGGGTGTAGCGCGCCCCCGTCCCGGCCTGATGCTTGGCGACTCGCTTCAGGACGTCGTTCGAGACGCCCGTGTAAAGCGAGCCGTCGCCGCAGCGAAGGAGGTAGACGCACCAGCCGGTCGCGTTCATCGCGGCCTGAGCCTACCGCATCATGCGCAGGGCGCGGAGTCCGGCGTCGGCTTAGGCGTCGGAGTAGGACGAGAGATAAGGCCCGATCAACGACTTCATCGCTTCGGCGTCGAAGCCGCCGCCCGTCAACGCCTGCACGGCGAGCTTCGACAGAGAGAGGAGATCCGTCGACTTCTCGCCCGCCGCGGCCTTCTTGACCATAGGGGCGAGAGCCGCATCCTCGGACTTGGCGGCCGAGAAGTAGGCGACGGCCCGGACCGCGTTGGAGGCGTCTTTCAGCCCCGCGACGACGGCCGCGGTCGTCTCGTTGTCCTGCGGGAGGTCGGCCATAGCGCGGAGTGCTGCGGTGCGCTCCGTCTGACCGGAGGCCTTCGCGGCGGCCACCAGCAGTTTTCTATGGGCGGGCGTCACGCCGTCGCATACGGCGAGCGCACGAAGCAACGCGGCCCGGACACGGTCTTTGGTCTCGCGCTTGAGCGCGGCCGCCAGCGCCGCCCCGCTCTCCGGGGCCGCGATCTTCTCGAGCGCGGACGCCGCACGGATCTTGACTCGCTGGCTTTGGGAGTGGAGCAGTTTGTGCAGGGTCGGCAGGACCGCGCCGTTGGCCGGCCGCGACGCCATGGCGTTGATCGCCTCCAGCCGTTTCATCTCGTCCACGCTTTCGGCGGTCTGCTTCACGAAAAATTCGATCACACGGGGGTCGTCGGTGTTCGCCAGATCGACGAGCGCTGCGGAGCGCTTCACCGCATTGTTCGAATTCGCGCCCGCGATCCAGCCGTCGACCAGTTTGCGGTCGACCGCATCGGCGTCGCCCGCCTTCGCCGGATCCAACAACGCTAAGGCGCGTCGCATTTTCTTAAGCAGTTCGGGCGCGGGCAGCGTCCATACATGCCGAAGGATGACCGACTCGCCGTCCGGACGGACGAACAAGAACTGCGGCGCGGCGACGCGGGGCGAGTTCATAAACGATTCGCGGGCTTGACGTTCGACCTCGGGATGCCGCGACATGTTGGCCAAGAGGCAGACGTACTCGCCGGACGCAGCGATGATGTCTGGATCATGGAAGTGCTCCGCAAGCACGACCTCATTAGCGGGTTCGCCGTCCATCACGAAGGCGATGAACAGCGGCTTCTTGGCGGCGGCGGCCTCTTTGAGCGCGGCGGCGTAATCCGATCTCCAAGCGATGTCCGAGCCGGGCTTGACGGGCGTCGTTTGTCCGACCGCGAGATTCCACGCCAGACAGGCCACGAGCAGGAGACGGATGACGGCCATGACTTCCTCCGAAGATCATCGCCCGGACCGAGCGACGTCAGTTAGACGCCGCGCATTCGCATCCGCTCCCAAAAAACGCCGTTACAAGTCAAATCTTTTTACATCACGCTGAGCGAAAGTTCGTTCGTCAGCACGATGCCGCCGCCGACCGGAAGGATCGCGGCCTGCGCGTGGAACGGGAAACAGATCAGGCCGGGGTTCGCCGGGAACTGAATGCCGACCCCCGCCGATTGCCCCGACCCGTCCAAGTAGGACTGAAACCCTTGGAACAGAGCGATAGGCATCGGGAACGAGAGTGAAAGGAGGAAGTCGTCGTCCAGACAGAGCAGTTGACCCGGCCCGAGCGGGATGCCGACGTTCGTCGATCCGGACAGCGCCACGACGAAGAATTCCGTGGGGTAGAGCGGAGCGTTGATGTTCAAGCTGAAGAACGAGTTCCACGTCGGTGCGGCGGGGGCCGACAGCGTCGGGCCGGGAATCGCTCCGTCGATCCGGACGCAGAAGAACTCGGTCGTCGTCGCGCCGAACGGCGCCGGCGAGTGTTGGATCTGGAACCAATAGTCGCCCGGAGCGGCCGTACCGCCCGTCACCGCTTGATTCCAAATCGTCTGACGCGGCGGCGATGCAGATCCGCAAATCGGAATCGCGACGGCAAGAAACGTGCACGGGAAGTTACGCACGACCGGTCCCGTCGGAGATCCGGATCGAATCGCGGTCACGAGGCAGCCGCCCGGCGTGAACAGCGTTCCGTAGGCCGCGTTGGCCTGGAGCGTGATCGAAGCCCCGAGGGGAGCCGGGTTCGGCGAAATCGAAACGGAAAGTTGCTGGGCCGGGGACGCGCCGGCGATCGCAAAACACAGAACGAACGAGGGAATGAGCTTCATACCGGCAATGTAAATGGTCGTGCTGCAAATGGAAAGCCGTCGTCGCCCCGTGCGCAGATGCTGCGTTTCGCCTGCGGAAAACCCGCCACGAAAGTCGTCTTCATTCTTCGGCGCCGCTCAGGGTAGACTTCCCGCCCTCGCTAATGATTGCCGTCAGCGAGTTCCCGGAGATCTGAATGCGTTTGTCCATAGCTCGCGCCGTCGGCGCTTTGAGTCTCGCTTTGTCCACGTTCGCCGGTGCACAAGCGACCGGCCCCGACGTCATCGTCGGCGACCTCTACGACCTCGCCTCGCACGGCGCTTCGGGCGCGACCCACGCCTATTCGGTCGGCACGATCTCGTGCAACGTCGGCACCGTCAATCTCTCCTGGGTCGCGAGCACCAACCAGCACCCGGTCATCGGCTGCTCCCTCTACCGCGTCAAGAACGGCCGCTTCGAGCAGATCGGTATCTCTTGGTTGAAGCATGGCTTCACTGCGTTGACCGGCAGCGTCTGTGACTCCTGCAACAACCCCGGCACCGGGTCGTTGCTCGGCGTCGGATGCTCCGATCCGTACTCCGCGGGCCTGAACGGCAGCCCCGGGGGCCTCGGCCCGCGATTCCAAGTGAACCCGTTCACGGGATTCTTCAACTACCCCTACGCCTACGGCCCCACGGGCCCGTCGACGATCAACGGCCGCGTTCAAGTGGCGAGCGCCGACGTCGACCCGGCGCTCAACGCCGGAGCCACGTACTTCGTCGAAGGCCACTATGTGACGCCCGACGACGCCGCCGCCGGCAACCACTTCAACAACGCCTCGTACCGAAAGGTCGCCGTCGCCGGCGATACGAACCGCACGCTCTCCTACGTCGGCGCGACGGTTCGCGAAGATCACGCGATTCATGGCTGGAAGGCCGTCGATCCGTCGGTCTCCATCAAGAATTTCGACGTCCCGGGCGAAGGCCGTTTCATCGTCGCCTACAAGCCGATCAGCCTCGGCGGCGGCATGTGGCGTCATGAATACGCCGTCCAGAACGCCAACTCGGACCGCGCCGGCGCCTCTTTCTCCGTCGCCCTCCCCGCCGGGGTCGTCGCGACCAACCAGTACTTCCATGACGTCGTCTATCACTCCGGCGAACCGCAGCTCGGAACCGATTGGACGGCCACGGCGACCACGGGTGTGTCGGCGTCTTGGGCTTGCCTCACGCCCCCGCCCGCCAATTCGGCGAACGCGCTGCGTTGGGGCACGCTCTACAGCTTCGCCTTCGACGCCCCGGCCTCTTGGCTGCCGGACGCGACGATCGGCCTCTTCAAGGCGGGCTCCCCGTCGTCCATCTCCGCGACGATCTGCCGCAATCCGACGGCCACCGGTGCTCCGGTCGCCGGCAGCGGCGCGTACTCGATGACGTCCGTCCCCTACGACTACATCGACGCCTCGACCGGCGCGAACGGTCCGACGGGCGATGATGCGGGCATGACCGTCACCCTTCCGTTCCCGTTCGCCTTCTACGACGTCCAACTCACGCAGATCGTCGTTTCGACGAACGGCTACGTGGCGGCGCCGACGCAGGCAGGCAACCTGTACACCAACGTCGCCATCCCGACGGCCGCGGCTCCGAATCACTTTATCGCGGCCTATTGGGACGACCTCGAAGTGGCGGGCGGCGGCGGCGCCGCAACCGGTTGGTGTCGCACGCTGACGACGGGCACGGCGCCGAACCGACGCTTCGTCATCCACTGGAACGACGCCGAGCGTTACAACACGAGCAACAAGGTCTCGTTCCAAATCATCTTGGACGAAGGCACGAGCGCGATCACGTCGACCATGATCGCGACGAGCGTCGGCGCGACCGGCGGTTCGGCCACGGCCGGCATCGAGAACGCGAACGGTACGGCCGGAATCCAGCAGTTCCTCAACAACGCGACAGGCGCGGTCGCCGGAACGAGCGTGCGCTACACCTTCACGCCTCCGGTGTGGGGTCCGAGCGCCGATCTCACGCTGACGGGCGACGGCTCGACGGCCAATCCGTTCCTTTGGAACGTCGTCTCGAGCGCGAACTCCCCCGTCACCTTGTTCGTCGACACGGCTCCGGGCCCGATCGACGTCCCGGGCTTCGGTCGTCTCGAACTCGCGCTCTCGCCGAACATGTTGGCGCTCGCCGACGGAACGGGCGTTTTCGGCGCCTTCGATCCGACGGCCGTCACCGGCGCGTGCAACGAGTGGGCGCTCTCGCTCGCCGTGTCGTTGACGCCGGTGCCTCCGGCTCTGATCGACGTGTACTTCCAAGCCTTGGTTTGGAACGCGTCGTCTCCGAACGGGGCCGTGCACCTAAGCACGCTCGCCACCTACTGAGTCCGAAGGGGCGCCCGCGTTTCGACGCGGGCGCCGCCCCTCCGCCCGCTCCGGATCTCGACCCGGGCCTCGGTCGTGTTCGCGCTTTAGCGCCCGACCAACAGCGGGGTGAAGTAGCGGTAGTAGACCTCGAGCGAGAGAACGCACAGCGCCGTCGTGTACGCGCGATTCTTGCCTCGGTCTCCTGCGTACTCGGCATAGACGTCGATCGGCGGGAACGAGCCGTCCTTCGCCTGTGCGGGCAAGAGCGTCGCTTTCAGGCGTTCGTTCCACGCCGACCAGACTTCGCCGCCGGTCAGGAAGCACGCGAGCGTGCCGTAGTACCAGAAGTACGTGTTGCCTTGGGCTTGCAGGACGAAGTCGTCCTGCGACGCTTTCGCGTAGCGGCCCGGCGCGCGTTCGAGGGTATAGGAGACGCCGTCGACGAGGCGGGGGTCGTCCGCGGGCGTTCCGAGCAGCCGCAACGCGAAGACGGCCGCAGGCGTCGATGCCGGCAAAGTCCGCCACGATTGGCGAAGCCGCCCGGGCTCGCGGTTGTAGAGGAAGTACCCGTTCTTGGCGTCGTACTCCTGCAAGAGGAAGTCGCGCGCCAAAGTGAAGGCGTCGGGCCGCACCGGAAGGCCTGCGAGCTTCGCGGCTTCGAGCGCCATCACCTGCCAAGAGGTGACGGACGTCCGCGCGAAGGCGTCTTCCGGCGGGATATCGACCGAGTAGTAGCCCCAGCCTCCGCGGCTCCGCTTGTCGCGTCCGCGATCTTGCCGGCTCTCGATCCATTTGACGGCTTTTTTGAGCGGCGCTTCGAGCGCCTGATCGCGCGTGAGCCCGTAGCACTCGGCCAATGCATAGGTCGCAATGCCGTGGCTGTAGGCGCAGGACGCGCCGAAATGCCCCGTCCGCGGCTCCTGCACGGATAGGAGGTACGCCACGGCCCGCGCCGCGACGTCCGCATGCTCGGAAGACGTGCCCGGCAGACTTCCCGCGCCGAGAAACGCGAGCAGGCACAGGCCGCTCTTGCCGACGTCGACATCGCCGTACTTGGACGGATCCGTCGCGACGCCGCCCCAGGATCCGTCGGCGTTCTGCACGGACGCCAGATAGTCGAGACCGCGCGCAACGGCCGCTTCGGTCTCCGC
>SXGS01451227.1_pt1 | contig 12970 bp, 11 predicted proteins | sample 3174681 | NCBI WGS metagenome assembly SXGS01 (sample SAMN11356861, study PRJNA531348) | freshwater metagenome | isolation source: freshwater sample F1-80 | place: China: Fuxian Lake, Yuxi | collected 2017-12-25
CGGGGGCACGTTACAAATGGGTGAATTAAGATAATTGAACTCTAGAACTCAACTAAAAGTCACCATCGGTATTGTTCGTTGCTGTTCACCACCATGAGCGTGGCCAATTCCTAAGTCGCGAGAGGTTCGTTTTCATTGGCAAACTCATAATTGAGATTGTCGTACGTTAAACCAAAGTTAAGGAAGCCGTTTGTGACGGGAGAAATTGAATCCTTCTCGCAATTCTCTGTGTTTTTAAAATGCTATGACATACCTTATTTTGTGATTGCATCGCTTAGATTGTCCGTCTAAGGTCATAAGTGGTAGGATATTCAGAATAAATTCTTTTTTTCGATCAACTATTTTACAAACTTCATCGGCAGAATATTTGGATGTCAAGCGAGATGTTTTGATAGAGGTTCGTGCGGGAATAATTCGTCGAATTGATCCAGCATCTTCACGTCACGATTTACTGTCCGATAAATCAGTCCGAGTCACGACTCTCTCGGAGGGAACATATCTGCTCCCAGGTTTTGTCGACTGTCATGTACATGCACCGCAGTGGCCGCAACTCGGTATCGGCTTGGATCTGCCGCTTGAGCGTTGGCTGTTTGATTATACATTCCCACTTGAATCAAAGTTTGAGAATCTTGATTACGCCAATGCAATTTGGTCAGAAATGGTGCCCGCACTTCTTGGTGAAGGGACGACAACTGCAGTTTATTTTTCGTCAATTCACAATGAGGCAACATTGGCTTTGGCCAAAACCTGCCTGCGGTTTGGGCAAAGGTCATTTATTGGACGTGTAGCGATGGACAGAGTAGATGGTACACCTGAGTATTATCGAGATGCATCGGCGAGTGAAGGTATCTTGCTGAGTCGCGAGTCGATTAGTCAGATTCGGTCACTAGATGCCGGACGTGGTTTAATTTCACCGATAATTACTCCAAGATTTACTCCTGCATGTACTGACGCTCTGTTGAGCGGCCTCGGGGAACTGGCAATAGAAACTGGCGCACATATTCAGACTCATTGTTCAGAATCTGACTGGCAACATCAATATGCACTTGAGAGATTTCGTGTTTCTGATACTCAGGCGCTTAAGCGGTTTAATCTACTGCAAAAAAATACTGTACTCGCGCACGGAAATTATACATCTGTCAATGACTGGGACATTATGTGTGCGAGTGGCGCGGGAATTGCTCATTGCCCCCTTTCGAATGCGTACTTCGCGGGAGGTGTTTTTCCGGCTCGAAGGGCAATTTCACATGGTTTGACTGTCGGACTTGGGACCGACATTTCGGGTGGTTCAGATTCGAGTGTCCTAGCGCAGTGTCACAACGCGCTTACTGCGTCGCAATATCTTGATTCCGGTGTCGATGTAAGGAAGAATTCCCAAGATCGTGGTGTGCCAAATTCGCGATTAGGTGTAGTCACTGCGTTTTGGATGGCAACGCTTGGCGGAGCAAATCTGTTGGGCTTGCCAGTCGGGCAATTGGAAGTGGGAAAACCTTTTGACGCAATCGCGGTTCAAGTTCTAGGTGCAGAAATTGAGCCCGTGAGAAATGATTCTTTCAATCGTGAACTTCAAACGATAGAGCGAATACTGCGACGAAGTCGTAGTGCACAAATAACTGATGTCTGGGTTGCGGGAAATCGAGTTTCTGGAATTAAGGAATCTTGATAATACGATCGGCTGAGGCATGGAATATTCCCCCCATGACAATAAAACCGGGTAAACGCTTCATCCTTTCGGTCCACAGGCGTAGCGCGGGGTAGTCAATTAGCGAAATTCCACCTTCCTCGGCGAGCACGACATCGGGGAACAAAGCAATATCGGCAATAGTCGGATGACTCGAATTACAGACCCATTGGCCACCGCTCCGATTGCGAAACCACATATGTTCATCGAAGAACCGAAAAAGTTTATGCGCGCCATCTTGAACTTTTTCAAGATCGAAGTCGTACCCAAGGTTTACGTTTAAGCGAGCCGCCGATGCAGTGTTTGTTGTTCCTTCGGCGAATAGCATCCAACTGGCAGTTTCTCCCAATAGTTCCGGGTTTTCAATTGGGTACCAACGTTTTGTTGAGTCGTATTTTGTTGCAAGATAAACAAGAATTGCATGTGCATCTCTAATCACATATCCGCCATCGTCAAGTACCGGGATGTGATTGAGCGGATTGATTTTCTTGAACTCTTCAGATTTGTGCTCCAAACCAGGATAGAAATCAACTGGAACGATTTCATAGTCGACATTGAGAATCGACATCAGCAGACGGCACTTGTAGCAGTTTACCGAAAGTTCAAAATCGTAAAGTTTGATCATTGTTGCTTCACTTAAATATCTAGTGTGATTTTATCTGAAAGTGCACGAGAAATACATGTCAGCATTTTGTCGCCACGCTTTTTTTCTGAATCACTGAGGTAAACGTCTTGATGGTCCGGTTGGCCACTAAGAACTTTGACAATACACGTCCCGCACGCTCCTTGCTCGCAGGATGATGGAATTGCAATCCCATTGTCCCGAAGGACTTGTAGAACTGTTTTTCCCGCAGGCACGTGAAGTGTGAGTGCTGATCGCGCAAGGTCGATTTCAAAAGTGGATTCATAACTTACTAATTTTGAGTTTTTGAAATATTCAAAATGAATTGATTCGTCCGGCCATCCCAACTCTGCCGCAATATTTCTCGTTGCCTCCAACATTGGTTTCGGACCGCAAACGTAGAGGTTTTCGCTATTGTTGTGTTCGCCGAGAGACTGGCGTACCTTGGCAAGAGTTTCTTCGACCGAAAGACCAAGGTGTCGGATGCAATTACTTCCGAGAGAATTTAGAATCTCGGGAAAAGCCAAATGCCCATCGCTTTGAGCGAAGTAATGCAACTCGTAATTTAGTTCCTGTTTTTCTAAGACTTGGGCCATTGCAAGCAGTGGAGTGGCGCCGATACCTCCAGCGATTAGAACGGTTCGTGTTGAATCTCGACGCAATGGAAAATTGTTTCTTGGAGCCGAGATCTCAATAATCGATCCTTCTCTTAGGGTTTCATGAATATATTTTGATCCACCGCTAGACACTTGTTCAAGTTTCACGCCTATTCGGTACTTGTCGAGTTCACCTGGACCATTTGTAAGCGAGTACTGCCTGGTCATCCCATTCGCCAGGCGAACATCGATATGTGCGCCAGGTTGAAAAGTTGGCAACTGTTGATCTCGGATAGGTAACAGCTCAAGACCCACCACATCTTTTGCTGTATTCCACTTACGAGCAACTTGCACTTTCAAGAACGATGCAGATCCTGAGTTGTTAGCGATGGTCTTGACGGGCGATCGCGGATTCATAACTGTTGAAAATGTTTTTATATTTTCAGACTGAGGTTGGAAATTGGCTTCAATAACATCACGCACTCTGCACATGAGGTTGTTGTGATAACGGAGAACTGCCAGCCAGTTTTGTGAGTTGTGTGGCACTCCGATTACTCCGCGGATGATCGTTGATTGCTCATCTACAGGTTGTGCGAATAGCGCCAAAGTCGATGTGGAATTCGCGACTGTGGCAGTGATCTGAATATAGTTGCCGTACACTTTCGTAGCGACCGAAGACGTTTTCTCACGATCAGTCTGACTATCCGGATGAAATACGTATTTGGCAAGATGTTCATTTACAAAGTCCGCTGGTGCCTTGACTGGTAGACTCCTTAAATTGAGCGGAGCTAGGTCATCAAGAAATGACAGTATCGGCGGCGCTTTAACAGGAGCTATTCCAGACCAAATAATTCCATGACTTTGAATCGCTGGCAAAGTCTCGCACGACAAATGTTGAGCCGGAGAGTCGACAGGGTGGGCTGGTATATACGTGCAACCGCCAGTACGATTCGCGTATCTCCATCCGTGATATTGACACTGGAGTTCGGCACCATTGTTGAGTCCGCTTGAGAGTCTGACTCCACGATGGAGACATCTGTTTACCCAGATGTTTACGTTTCCGTCATCGGCCCGCCAAATGACTATCTCTTGTCCAAGTAACTTTCCGTGAAAGGTGTGACGAAACGGAACATCATCCGCACTGGCTACTGGATACCAATTAGATAGTGGATCATCTTGGGTGAGTTCCTGTGCCGTCCTAGGACGAATGTTTTCAGTTGGCTGAGATAACGCCATAAGTTATGCCTAGGTCGGAAAGCCAGCGGCGATAGGTGATGGAGGACTTATCGGCCCGAATTGGTGTTTCGGCAGTAGTTGACAATGGCAGACGTTTCGGGAGTTGATTTTCAAGTATCGGCTTATCTTGAGACAATATTCCTACACCAAATCTGCGAAGCGCCGTGTCGGAACTGATGTTGTCAACGTAGGAAAAAAACATGCTTGCTTTAATTCTTTCTTGAGTTATTGGCTGAATAAAAAGGCCAACGACGTCAAGTCGCATTTTGTCAAACCCACCCGACTTGTACAGAAGTACGCAATATGGGTGAGGAACCCTATATATGTAGTCAGCGATGACACCTTCGGACGAAACCGCCGATGCCCTAGGTTGATAAAATTTGCAGCCAGTCGCGATAATCTCGCCATTTTTTATTTCAACGTTGTAGTCAACCACTTCGGTATGGGGCACCGCTCCCAATGTGCCCGCATGAATGAAAGGAAGATGCCCTAAGTCAAGGAAGTTCTCTACCGCCCTAGGCGCAGAAGTCGCAATGCCGAGGGTGGCCACATTGATCGTGCGCCGATCTGGTTCTTTTGGTTCCGGAATAGAAAATAATTCTTTGGGTTCTGAACTCAAACTTGCCCAAAGATAACCGTAAGCCGGCTTCACTAGCAACGAGTTAGCAAAACTTTTTGACGGTAAAGGATTCCCGGCCGTAATAAAAACACAATCCAAACGCCAGGCAATCGGTTCGCCTTCTAGTGTCACTCCAAAACCAATCTCGACTTCTAACAGAACTGTCTGGTACGAGATATCAGGACGCAACTCAACAATTGCCGCTAACGGATACCACTGGTTGAGGATTACCTGATCCGTACAGCCATCGCCGGTTACGGCAATATCGATGCGACTCCTGCACGAGATCGGCATCGTCGACCAACTCATTTACATCCTCCAAAAACAAAATTAAACATTAGAGAAACTGGGATAGATGGATCACAGAACGACTCGTGATCCGTCTATCCCAATCTAATCAATCCAAAATAAATGGAACGGTGAACGAACCATCTTTCATTTTTGCTGAATAGTCTTCGTATATTGCAAGAGTTTCAGCTGGAATTTTCACGGGATATGAACTGTTGAACCCGATTTTTGTGCCACCTTGTTGATAACCAAGTTCATAATATTTTGCAGGGAGAGCGGTACCGGACTTTACGTCATTGACCATTGCCTTGATGACTTCCTCAAGATTCCATACAACGGACGCAAGAACATTGTTTGGTGCGAGTGAAGACTGATCCATGACATAGCCAATGGCTGCAGTATTCGTATCCTTCGCCCCCTCAATAGTTCCAGCTTCGACTCCACATGGGATGAACACGTCAGCACCCTGGTCGACCATTGCCAGTACTGCCTCTTTTGTCTTAGCAGGATCGCCCCACGAGCCGATATAGGAAGGGATCATCTTGACATCACCTTTGTAAGACAGTTTGGCGCCTTCGGCAAAAGCCATCAGCATCGCGTGGCATACAGGAATGTCAAACCCGGCAGTTCCACCCAGAATGCCAGTCTTTGACACCCCACCAGCCAAAATCCCTGCAAGAAACGCAGATTCATAGAATGGTTGCGAATAGTCAGCAAGATTTTCCACTATGTCACCAAAGCCCCCGGCGTATGCAAAAAGGACATCGGGATATTTGTCAATCATGGTTTTAACTGGTTCGCCATAGTTGAACGAATGGGCAATCACAATTGCATTTCCTGCTTCCGCAAGATCGGATGCAGCACGCACTGTGTCCTCTGCAGTGACGTTGTAGCCCTGCTCGACGATAGTCAAACTAATAAGCCCATCTTTTTCGAGTTTCTTCGCGCCTTCGATTAGACCTTGGTTCCATCCCAAGTCGTCTTGAAGTCCACTTGTAATAAGACCCACCATTACGGGCCCGTCCGATGTTGTCGACGATTCCGTGTTCGAATTCGAACATCCGAATAGCACAAATGCACTCAACAAGATCATGCTTCGGAACACAAGAGATTTTCGCTTCATGATTCAATTCCTCTTTTCAGTATGTAGGTGAATTCTTTCAATTGGATTACAATTTATTGATAGCTCAAGATATCATATAAGCTATAAAGTTGTCCGTCAAATTATGTAAACTAAAGCGGGAGAACCACCATTGGGTCAGCAAGTTCGAGGCGTAGTTGCACGAGCGAAAGACGCTCCGGTCACAGTTGAGTACATCAATATTCCCAACCCGAGTTCTGGCGAAGTTGTTGTTAAAATTCAAGCCTGTGGTGTCTGCCACACTGACCTTCATTACCGCGACGGTGGAATTTCTGATAATTATCCGTTCTTGCTTGGGCACGAAGCGGCAGGAATCGTCGAACTAGTCGGTCCGGACGTCGCAAATGTATCTCCGGGAGACTTCGTAATCCTCAATTGGAGGGCTGTATGCGGCAACTGTCGTTCATGTCGCCGTGGACGTCCATGGCTCTGCTTTTCCACGCTGAACGCCAAGCAATTAATGACTCTTCTTGATGGCACAATACTTACACCAGCGCTCGGGATTGGTGCGTTTGCTGAGAAGACCCTCGTAGCGGCCGGACAATGCACAAAAGTCAATCCCGCTGCACGACCCGAAGCCGCTGGACTGCTGGGATGTGGCGTGATGGCCGGACTAGGGGCAGTGCTTAACACTGCGAATGTGTCGAGAGGAGATTCGGTAGCAGTATTCGGATGCGGTGGAGTTGGTAATGCCGCTATCGCCGGAGCGCAGATGGCTGGAGCACATACGATTATCGCTGTCGACATTGATGACCGCAAATTGGTTTTAGCACGACAATTTGGTGCAACACATACTGTCAATTCGTTAAAGGAAGACCCCGTTTTATTTGTCAAGACGGCAACAGACGGCAACGGAGCCGACGTGTGCATTGAAGCGATCGGTCGCCCCGAGGTGTACAAGCAAGCATTTGAATCGCGCGACTTGGCGGGCGTAGTCGTTCTAGTCGGTGTACCCACACCAGCAATGACTCTCGAGTTACCATTCCTTGAAGTATTCGGCCGAGGTGGCGCACTAAAGACAAGTTGGTACGGAGACTGTTTACCTTCTCGAGACTTTCCGATGCTGATTGATCGCTACCTTGCGGGGCGTCTTGACTTGGATCGATTTGTATCCGAAACAATAGAGCTCGGCGATGTCGAAGAGGCATTCCACAAAATGGAACGCGGTGAAGTACTTCGCAGTGTTGTGACTCTGTGATCCCGCCCGGACTTAACAATGCCCATTGAACTTCTAAATACGAGCGGGATATTCGCATTAGATGGTGGAGAGTGGTCGGTAACAAATAATATTTGGCTTGTGGGTGACGATACGGAAGTCATTGTCATTGATGCGGCTCATGATTTTTCGGCAATTGTTGACGCACTGAACGGTAGAAAATTGCGTGCAATTCTCCTCACCCATGGCCATAACGACCATATAAATGCAGCAATACCCTTGCGAAATGTTACTGATGCCCCGATATTTTTGCACCCAGCCGACCGAATGTTGTGGGATACTGTGTGGCCTGATAGCGCACCGGACTACGACTCATTGCCGAATGATAAAATTTGCGCTGGAGTAAATAGTTTAGAACTAATCCACACGCCTGGCCACTCTCCAGGCTGCTGTTGCTTCTATGACGCTGAGTCATCTGTGATTTTTAGTGGAGATACTTTATTCTGTGGTGGTCCGGGATCAACTGGACGAAGTTTCAGCAGTGAGACCACGATTCTTATTTCGATTTACGAAAAGATACTTTCCTTACCAGATTCCACGATTGTCCACACTGGCCACGGTAATTCGACAGCGATTGGCGCAGAACGAACGTGCATATTAGAAATGATCCACAGCAAAAAGATAGTGATTTAGCATTGCACAAGTTAATTGGAGGATATAAATGAGTTGGTCGACGATGCCAATAACGCGCAGAGGTCTCGTAGATACTGTAATCAAGGGAGAGGGTTGTACTGACCTGGCAATTCTCAACCAGTGGTATCCGTTAGGGGCAATAGTTGAGTTGCGACCAGGTGTCTCATATCAAACAGTTTTGTTAGAAGTCGAGATCGGTTTTGGGGTGACGCTAGATGGCGAACCGATTGCCTGGCGTTTGGATTGTGTTTTTATCACGGCAGGGAATCCTTTATCTGCCGAAAATTTTACAAATAAGTTGCTGGTGAAATCGGAGTTCGGTTATCTATGGACAAGTTTAAGTTCGCAACCTAAAGAACTGTTTTCTATTCCGGAAACAGATGAACCAGATCGGCGTAACCTCAATGCTTGCTCTATCGGTGTTGCGACCTCAGGGCCGAGAGCCGTCGAAAACTTTCTAGATATGGGGCACTTTCCTTTCGTTCATCGTGGTGTATTGGGCGCCGAACCTCATACCGAAGTTGTCGACTACAACGTCGAAATCAAAAACGGCGAAATCATCGCCACTGGATGCAAATTCCCGCAACCGCAAGCAGGTGCAGGTTCGGTCGCGGCGATTGTCACTGACTATATATATCGGGTTCCTCACCCATATTGCGTGCTTCTGTACAAGACAGGAGCATTTGATGAAACTCGTCTCGACGTAATCGGTCTATTCATTCAACCAATAAGCCAAGAAAGTATTCGAGCTCATGCATTCCTGTCAATTCTTGATAATGTCACTACGGATGTAGGAATGAAGAGATTTCAATTGGGTATTTTTTCGCAAGATAAGCCGATACTTGAAAATCAAGTCCCGAAACGTCTTCCATTGTCAACTACGGCAGAAACACCGATTCGGGCCGATAAGTCCTCGATCACCTACCGTCGCTGGCTATCCGATCTTGGCGTAACTTATGGCGTCATTTCAACAATCTGATGACAGTGACGATTTCCAATAATCAAGTTAGTAGGTATGGATGATGGGTAATAGCGTCGGGCTGCACGGTATCCACAAGTCCTTCAAAGGCGTTCTTGCACTCCAAGGTATTGATTTCACAATTCGATCGGGCGAGGTGCATGCATTACTTGGAGAAAATGGAGCGGGAAAAACAACGTTGATGAAGATCATGTCGGGACTCACCCGTCCTGATTCGGGCACAATTGAGATTGACGGCAATACAGTTGAGTTCTCGTCGCCATTTGATGCCGGCACGTGTGGTATTGGAATGGTTCACCAACACTTCATGCTCGTGCCAACACTTTCTTTGGTCAAAAATGTCGCTCTCGCACAAAACGGGATTCTGGAGAGTAAAAAAGCTCTCAAATTATTGCGATTGCGGATTGAAGCGCTACTGGATCGAACAGGCCTTAATGTTCCGATTGATGCGGAGATTCAAACGCTGTCCGTGGGGGAACAACAACGAGCAGAAATCGTACGAGCTCTTATGACCGGATCGCAATTTTTGGTTCTAGATGAGCCAACGGCGACTCTCGCCCCATCCGAAGTCATAGCCTTGCTCGCACAGATTCGTCAAATTGCCGAACGCGATGGAGTTGGGGTTGTAATAATTACCCATCATCTCGATGAGGCACTTAATGTCGCTGACAAAATAACGGTTCTACGCGACGGTCTAAGTGTTGGAAGTGTCACTGCATCCGAGGTCGTGATCGACGATCTCGCCCGAATGATGGTTGGTCGTGAAATAGGTCGTAGTTCGCACGAATATATCCCCAGAATTACGCAAGAGTGTGTGATCGAACTGAGCGAGGTCAGTGTGCTTTCGGAAAAGAAAACAGAAGCATTAAATTCTGTAGACCTTAAGGCCTATGAAGGAGAGATTTACGCGATAGTAGGCGTTGAAGGGAACGGCCAGTTTGAACTTGAGCACGTATTTTCTGGGCTACTGCGGCCAAGTTCTGGAGTGGTCACGTATTGTGGCGAGCAAATAAACTCATGGTCTCCACGGCGAAGACTTAGTTCTGGGATCGTTTCGGTGCCATCGGATCGGTATCGCAGTGGTCTCATCTCTGACTTGTCCATCGCTCAGAATTTGGTTCTCGATCGATTTCATAGATATCCATTCACATCAAAAAGAATGTTGGTCAATTCGGAGATTGATCTTCATGCAAGTTCTGTGATTGAAAAGATGTCGATCAAGGCAAGTTCTTCCAGTATACGCGCCTCGACTTTATCCGGAGGACACGCGCAACGTGTGGTTCTTGGACGAGCGATTTGCAAAGGGATTCGCCTAATGGTGGCATGTCAGCCGACTCGAGGGCTCGACATAGGAGCGATCGAATTTGTTTGGAGCCAGTTGACGGAATTACGACAATCCGGGGTTGGAATCATCTTGGTTACATCGGATCTTGAGGAAGCAATGAATTTCGCGGATCGCATCGGCGTGCTGTATCGAGGAAAAATTATATCCGAATACGATCGAGACTCATTTGATCGAGGCGCAATTGGTCGAGCCATGGGAGGTGTGTGTGACGTCAGGAATAACTGACTCCGTCGGTACTTCTCACGTTGGTCATCTATGAGAGTACCCACTTTAAAATTTAGAGTACTCATTTTTCAACACAGCCTTGGAATTTTGGTGACTATTGGTGCTGCTTTCCTTGCACTTATTTTGGGTGGAATTCTGATCGCTCTTTCTGGCGGATCACCAGTAAGGGGTTACTGGGACCTCTTGCAAGGAGCGTTCTTTGGCAAACGACAATTCCAACAACTAGTGAATGAGTCGGCGCCATTGGCGGTCATGGCGTTGGGGTACTCTGTCGCCTTCCGAGCCCGTTTTTGGGGAATTGGCGGTCAGGGTCAACATGATTTTGGCGGGATTGTGGCTGCAACGATCCTCCTAAATTTCGGTTTGGTCAGTCCATGGCTTGGAATTCCAATCGCAGTGATCTCCGCTGGGGTCGCGGGTTGCTTGATCGGTATTTTCGTAGCTTTTCTAAAAGTCCGATTTGCTGCAAACGAGGTTGTCATATCCCTAATGATGAATTACTTGATCTTCTATCTGCTCTCATGGGTTGTAAGAATTCCACTGCGTAATCCAAATGGATTCATTCCAGAGTCGGCACGAATTCCATCGGCAATGGCACTCCCGAAAGTTTTTGGTTCGGACTTTGATATTACGTTTGTCTTTGCCATAGTTCTTGCAGTTTTGTTGGGGTGGCTCCTCCCGCGCACACCGATTGGGTTTCAGATTACTGCAGTTGGCAAAAATATTCATGCCTCAAGGCACAACGGAATTGCGGTTTTACAGACAATTATGGTCGCATCTGGAATCGCCGCATGCCTCGCCGGCGTTGTTGGGGCACTTCGATTGATTGGTCCAGAGGGACGTCTTTCGCAAGGATTTTCAACCTCGCTAGGTTTTACCGCAATCGTCGTTACCCTTCTGGCACGAAACAATCCGTTTGGGATATTGCTCGCATCGTTATTTGTAAGAGCCTTGAGTATCGGTGGTGCGGTTATGCAACGGACCCAACAAATTCCTCAATCCGTAAGTCAGGTAATTCAAGCACTTGTAGTGATTTTTGCGCTATGTGCATATAAATTAGTGCCAGAACGAGGTGAGTCACGTGGATCTTAACGAATTAATTGGGCCATCTGTCTTGTTGACTCTGTTCGCTGCTGCGATACGACTTGGTACCCCGATTGCGATCGCCGCCGTAGGAGAGTGTTTCTGCGAGCGCACAGGCGTGTATAACCTCGGCCTTGAAGGCGTAATGCTGATGGGTGCTATGTCTGGCTTCGTTATTGAATTTCAAACTAATTCGCCAACACTCGGTGCTTTAGCGAGCATTATTGGTGGAGTTGTAATGGGTTGCATCGCAGCGTTCATGCTTGTTGACTTAAAGATTGATCAAGTTGTCGCTGGAATTTCAGTCACAATTTTGGGTGGTGGATTGTCAGCGTTCTTGTATAACGCAGCAACTGCTAATAACACGGCACCGTCCATTGACGGCTTTAAGGTCCTACGAATCCCGATACTCGGATCGCTTCCAGGAGTTGGATTAGTGTTTTTCCAACAGACTGTAATTGTCTACTTTGGTTTCTTTATGATGGTTGTTGTCGCGTGGATAATCAAACGATCGACATTTGGACTCATCGTTACCGCCGCGGGCGATCACCCAGACGCACTAAATGCCGCTGGCCGTTCCGTACGTGTTACACGTTGGAGCGGAGTTGTACTTTCTTGTGCAATGGCTGGATTGGCTGGGGGTGCGCTAGTTAGTGGCGTAGGAGTATTTCGCGAATACATGACTGCGGGACGTGGTTGGGTGGCAATCTCAATGGTGATACTTGCACGATGGAATCCGATTGGTTCAGTATTCGGGGGATTGCTTTTTGGTCTGTTTGATGCATTGCAATTGCGGGTGCAGGCAATTTCCGGTGGCGTGGAGTCAAGTATTCCTTACGAGTTTTTTCAAGCCTTGCCATATGTTGCGACCTTGTTCGTAGTTATCGTCACGACCATACGGAATAGACGTGCTGGCGAACCAATCTTTCTTGGAATACCTTATATCGGTTGAATATTCCCGCAACTAACTAATTGCTGGTAGCGAATCTTTCTCAAAAGCGCGCAAGACAACAATTGTTCCAATACAAATCGATCCGACAAGCAACATCAGAACCTCCGCCAACAACATATATGTAACTTGAAATGAGAACACGATCAAACAAATCATCCAAAAGGATGTTGCCGCAACATTTTATTGCGCGAAAGCGAAACAGCGCACTGCATCGCACGCTTTAACTCTGCTCTGCGAGGCAGTACGGCTTAAACAAACCGGCAAATTAATGGTCTCATGCCGTTGTGCTCTGCGTTCTATTACGCTTTTGACGCTGTTTGCTTTGTTTTAGTTTTGAGTTTTTCTTGTGTTGGC